>Ga0180435_10006547_pt1 | contig 11158 bp, 11 predicted proteins | sample SS_ome_3_FD_132467 | JGI IMG/M metagenome (GOLD analysis project Ga0180435, IMG submission 132467) | Hypersaline lake sediment archaeal communities from the Salton Sea, California, USA - SS_3_S_1 metaG | ecosystem: Environmental > Aquatic > Non-marine Saline and Alkaline > Hypersaline >...
GATATTTCCCGTGCTCCCAAAGAGGCAAGATGAAAGGTGGGGACCTGGCAATCGATTATCCCGAATTCCCGGTTTAACAGAAACTCATTCAACGTAATGAGTGCCGCCTTGGAGGCATTGGAAACACTGCTGAACATGGATTCTCCGAAAAAGCACCGCCCCAAAGAGATACCGTAGAGACCTCCACACAGGGTATTCCCCTGCCAGGCCTCCACGCTGTGGGCATAGCCCAATTCATGCATCCTGGTATAGGCCTCTTTCATTTCGTCGGATATCCATGTACCATCCTGATCTCTGCGGGGGGCGCTCATGCAGCGTGTTATCACCTCCTCGAAACAGGTGTCCAGGGAAAAGGAAAATGAATTCTGCCGAAGTGTTTTTTTCATAGATTTGGAAACATGAATTTCATTGGGAAAGAGAACGAACCGGGGATCGGGGCTCCACCAATAGAGAGGGTCCCCCTTGTTAAACCAGGGAAACATCCCCTGCCGGTAGGCGGAGAGAAGCATTCCCGGTGAGAGATTCCCCCCCATGGCGACAATACCTTCAGGGGAAGCTCCCTCCGGATCCGGGAAGTTAAAATATTCATCAACTTCGAGGTATGGAAACTCAGTCTTCACTTTTCCTGCTGCTTGAGATACGGATCTCCTCTTCTTCAATATCAACCAGGGCGTGCCCCCCTTCTGCCAGCTCGCCGAACAGCACTGCATCCACGAAAAATGATTTTATCTTTTCCTGAACTAGACGGGCGATATTCCGGGCACCAAACTCATCGGAGAAACCGGTATCGGCCAGATACTGTCTGCATCGGTCGGTCACCTCGATGGTTACCCCTTTGTCGATAAGCTGGATTTCAAACTTCCGAATTTCCTTGTCGACAATCCGGAGAATGATTTCCTTGTTCAACGCGTTGAACCGGACAACTTTATCCAGCCTGTTTCTGAATTCAGGAGAGAAGGTTCTTTCCACGGCATCGGTGAGAGCTTCCTGATTCATCCTATTATCACCGAACCCGATAATCGCCTTTCCGATATCCCGCGCGCCGGCGTTGGAAGTCATTATGAGAATTACATTTCTGAAATCGGCCTTACGGCCCGCGTTGTCCGTTAATGTTGCGTAGTCCATCACTTGCAGCAGAACATTGTAGATATCCTGGTGGGCTTTCTCCACCTCGTCCAACAGGAGGACCGCATGGGGTGTTTTTCGAATCGCGTCGGTCAGCAGGCCCCCCTCTTCATAGCCCACATATCCGGGAGGAGAACCGATAAGCCGGGCAACAGTGTGCTTTTCCTGATATTCACTCATGTCAAACCTGTGCATGGCAACCCCGAGTACTGCGGCAAGCTGTTTCGCCAGCTCTGTCTTCCCTACGCCGGTGGGTCCGACAAACAGAAAGGAGGCTACCGGCTTGTCCGGCTCCCGGAAACCCGCCCTGGACCGCTTCACCGCGTTCACCACCTCGTCGATAGCGCTATCCTGTCCAAACACCTGGGCCTGGAGCTCCTTGTCGAGATCCTTCAGTTTATCAACTTCCGATACAGATACCGTTTTCACAGGTACCCGGGCGATCTTGGAAACCACCAGTTCGATTTCTTTTTCGGTGACCGGAACCGGGTCGGCTTCTTCCTTTTCGTCCTTGAAGGTAGTCATCCGTATATATGCTCCAACCTCGTCCATCACATCTATCGCCTTGTCCGGAAGATGCCGGTCATTTATATACTGCTGGGACAGGTCAACCGCCGCTTCCAGAGCTCCGTCCGTATAGGAGACATTGTGGAACTCTTCATATTTTGATTTCAGCCCCTGGAGGATTTCCAGGGTTTCCTCCGTCGTCGTCTCAGGCACCTCGATCTGCTGGAACCTCCTGGCGAGGGCCCGGTCCTTCTCGAAAAATTTCTTGAACTCGTCGTAGGTAGTGGAGCCGAAACAGCGGAGCTTGCCTGTCTGCAGGGCAGGTTTCAGCAGGTTCGAAGCATCCAGTGTCCCTCCCGAGACCGATCCGGCACCGATGATGGTGTGAATCTCGTCGATAAAAAGGATTACTTTTTCCTTCCCGTTCAGCTCGGCAATTACCTTCTTCATCCTCTCTTCGAAATCACCCCTGAACCTGGTTCCGGCGATGAGGCTCCCCATATCCAGAGAATAGATACTGAAACCTTTCAGCAGATTGGGAACCTTGTCTTCGGCAATCCACTGGGCAAGACCTTCCGCCAGGGCGGTTTTCCCTACTCCCGGGTCTCCCGTTAAAATCGGGTTGTTTTTCAATCTCCGGCACAGTACCTGAATCGTCCGCTCGAGGATATCTTTCCTGCCGATTACCGGTTCCAGTTTTCCGTCTCTGGCCAGCTGGGTCAGTTCTGAAGTAAACTTCGCCAGTGCGCCCCGCTTTTTTTTCTTCTCCCCCTGTTCCAGTTCCTCGTCGAGACTATCATCAGCTTCTTCCCCGATACCTGAATGGGATACTGCTTCCAGGAGATCCAGCCTCTTCACCCCCATCTTTTTCAGGAAAAAAGAACCGAACCCCTCCTGCTGATCGTATATCGACACCAGGATATCGCCGATGTCCACTTCTCCCTTCTGGGAAGACTCGGTGTGGAAAACCGCGTTTTCAATGATCCCCTGGAAGCCGAGAGACTGGACCGGCTCCCCTGTTGTTACCACAGGGACCTTTTCCTTCAGGTATTCTTCCAGCTCCTTCTTCAATAACTCAGGCTGAACACCGCAGTCAATCAGTATCTTTTTACTGGAATCGAAATACAGCGCGGCATACAGTACATGCTCCGGCGTCAGGTACTCATGGTCCCTGTTCTTGGCATCCCTGTATGCCGCGTTCATCACCGCCTGGACCTCGTCATTTATTCTCATATTATTACAATACCTTCCCTGTTAAACCGGCTCGATGGAGCACTTCAAGGGATATTCCCGCTCCTTGGCCATCTGCATCACCTGCGCCGCTTTTGTTGAGGCAATATCATAGGTAAACACACCCACGGTACCCGTCCCCTTCCGATGTACATCCAGCATGATCTTTGTCGCCTCGATGGTCGTCTTGTGAAACACTACCTGCAGCACCTCCACGACAAAATCCATCGTCGTATAATGGTCGTTGTGGAGGATAACATTGTACATCTCAGGTTCATGCAGCTCATCCTCCACTTCTTCCAGGAGGTCGCTGTCGAACCTGGAGGCATCATCAAAATCAGCCATATCTCAATTAATAGTACGATTATTTTTTATGCTGGGCAAGAGGAAGTGGATAATCGGCTGGCTTATCTATGGCGCTTCAATTATGACTACCGCTTTTCCTACAGCGATCGTCACTTTTCCTTCGACTTTCAAATCCCCGGCCTGGTCCTCGATTTTTACAGTGCAGTCGATGAGTTTTTCTCCCTCTTTCTCGTATTTCTTCTTCACTTCCCCGGAGGCGGTGAGAACCTCTCCCGGTTTAGTCATACCCTTGAAACTCACTCCGTATTTTTTTACCGCCCTGATGCCGGCCCAGCTGGAAATCATCTGGCCCAGGATTCCCATGACAAGCATGCCGTGGGCGATGGTCCCCTCCAGCCCCGCCTGAATCGCGTATTCCGGGACTGTGTGGATGGGATTGAAATCGCCGGAAGCTCCGGAGTAGCGGACCAGCTGTGTCTGGGTGATCGGTTCTTTCGTAATAGATGGGATCTTGTCCCCTTCGCTGATGCTGTCGTAGTTTAAATCCATTAGGCGTCTCCTTTTACCGGCGGGATGATGATTGTCATTTTCGCGACCAGCACGGTTTCACCTTCACGGGTGTAGGTCGACTTGAAGGTAACCATGCTCATTGCTCCGTCCCTCATGGAATCCACCGATACGGTTCCGGTAATCATATCCCCTGGATAAATGGGACTCAAATATTCGTATTCCTCTTTCGCATGCAGGAGGCGCTGCACGTCAATGCCTATATCCTTCATCCGCTCCCATATTTCAGGATATCCCCAGAAGTTCATCACCGTTGGAAAGGTGAGAGGGGCGGGGGTGTCCTCATACCCTGCCTTCCGCGCCGCCTCTTTTTCAAAAAAAATGGGATTGTCGTCCCCGATCGCCATGCAGAGCTCTTTTATTTTTCCCCGTTCCACCTCGAAGGTAAATGACGGGAAATCCTTGCCTTTATAACTCAAATCAAGACCCATAGGTTCTCCTTCCATCAAACAGATAACGCGGTTTTTCCGGCCACGCAGAACTATTATAGAAAAAAATCGATAGCTGCCGCAAGCAACCCTTACACAGTTTCTCTAGAGTAAATTCACCGGGTCCACATCTACTTCCAGGTGAACTCCCCGGTCAGCCTCATAGTCCTGGATATAGCCGGAGAGGATAGGATGGAGCCTGGGAAACTCGGTCGTCCTGATGATTACCTGACTCCTGTAGTTCCCGGAAACCATGGAAAGTGGGCATTCCGCAGGCCCCAGGAGCACAGCCTTCCCCTCGATGTGGGGACGGAGTAAAGAAGAAAAGGTGGCTGCCTCTTTCTGGACAACTTCTTTGAGCCTCCCCCGGAAAACAATGCGGAAAAGGCGGGAATAGGGGGGAAACTGGAGAGCCTGCCGGATATCCAGTTCCCTGTCGAAAAATTTCTCAACATCCCTGGTTACCGCGTACCGTATTGCCTCGTTTTCGGGTCGGAAGGTTTGAACGATTACCTTACCGTCGGGAAGAAACCGCCCCGCCCTTCCCGATACCTGGACAATAAGGGAGAAGGTGCGCTCTGCAGCCCTGAAATCGGGAAGCTGAAGCCCGGTGTCGGCGAGAATGATGCCCACCAATTTGACGTTAGGAAAGTTCAAGCCTTTTGCAACCATCTGGGTTCCCAGTAAGATGTCGATTTCACCCTTTTTGAAAGAGGATAGAATGTCTTTCGTTACTCCCTTTCTTCCTGCCGTGTCGGTATCCAGCCGTTTTACCGTTAAATGGGGGAAGATCGTCTGTATATGCTCTTCGATTTTCTCAGTTCCGAATCCCGCGTAACCCACGTCGAGAGAACCGCATTCGGGACAGACCTCCACCGGGGGGGTGCTGAAACCGCAGTAGTGGCAGATCATTTTATTTCTGCTCTTGTGATAGGTAAGAGAAACGGAGCAATGGCTGCAGGTCATTTCGAATCCGCAGCTCTTGCAGTTAAAGTAGTAAGAGAATCCCCGGCGGTTGAGAAACAGGATAGCCTGGTGTCCCTCCTTCACCGCCTGCTTTATTTCAGCTTCCAGTTTCCGGGAGAGAACATTCTTTTCCCGTTTCATGTCTACGACTTCAACAGAAGGCATGGACCCCCCGGAAAGACGTTCCGGGAGATGAATCCCTTTGATTCTCCCGGTAGACATGAGGTGATAGGCTTCCACGGAAGGGGTGGCGCTTCCCATCACCAGCCGGGCACCGCTTTGGGTACACCGCTTCATGGCAACCTGCCGGGCATGATACCGGGGAGTCCTCCCCGACTTGTAGGAGCCTTCATGTTCCTCATCGATAATAATCAGTCCTATGTCCTGAATGGGGGCAAATACGCCGCTCCGGACTCCTACCACGAACCGGGCTTCTCCCCCCTGGATCCTCTTCCACTCTTTCAGGCGCTGGGAGGGGGTAAGACCGGAATGGAGCACCGCAACGTTGTCCCCGAATCTCCGGGCAGCCGCGGCCACTGCCTGGTGAGTAAGAGAAATTTCCGGGACCAGATAGAGAACACCCTTCCCCTCTCTCATGAGCGTTTCCGCCGCCCGCAGGTATACCTCGGTTTTCCCGGAACCTGTTACCCCATAGAGATAAAAAAAATCATGTTCGTCCTGGAGTATCATTTTCACTGCTTCAGTCTGCTGAGGGGCCAGTTGAAACTCTTCCGGTTCATCTAAAGAATCTTCTTCACCGGCATCAAAGAACGTCTCCCTCCTGCCGCCGGGGAGCATGGCGGAAAGAGCCTCCCCGGGGGAGCACATATACATCTTCGCCGTCCACTCAGCCAGCTCGATCAAGGTTTCATCAAAGAGGGGCTGGTCATCCAGGACCCTGGTTATGGGTTTTATGTCATACCCGCTTTGGGGTCTGCTCTGATACCGCCTCACTACCATGCCGCGCAGATCCTTGTTCCGCAGGGGGGCGAGGACCCGGTAACCCGGACCGCATACCGTACCGGCCTCCACGGCGTAGGTGAAGTGTTTTTTTACCGGAAGATTGAACAGTATATCCAGGTATTCAAGCATATTCAGGTATTCATGAAATTAATTCTTTCAGACGTTTCAAATCTTCCCACACAGGCGCCCGGTATTCCGGGTTCCTCAAAACTCCGCTGGGATGATAGGTAGGAATCACCGGAATTCCCCGGTACTCGTAGGTACTGCCCCGGAGAGCACCTATACCCGCGCTTTTTCCCGTGAGAACCTGTATGGCGATACGTCCCACAGTAAGAATAACCTTCGGTTTGAGAAGATCGACCTGCCGTTCCAGGTAGGGCAGACAAGCTGAAGTCTCCTCCGGAAGGGGGTCCCGGTTTCCCGGAGGGCGGCACTTGATTACATTACCGATGAAGCAGTTGGTATTTCTGTCCAGGCCAATAGCATTCAGCCATTTATCCAGATATTTTCCCGCTCTCCCGACAAAAGGCTGACCGGTTCTGTCTTCTTCGCCTCCGGGCCCTTCACCGATTACCATCACGGCAGGTCCGCTCACCCCCGCTCCCGGGACAGTGTGGTTTCGGCCTGCATGAAGAGAGCAGCGGGTACACTCCCTCACCTCTTCGGCAATCCGGGTTAACCCGTTTCCAGGCTGCACATGCAGCGTCCTGGGCCTGCCGTGCTCCCGGCGTATCCCCAACTCCAGGTAATCCTCGAAGAGGTTGAGAAGGTCCCAGTAGGCCTCCAACGTTTCATTTTTCATGTGTGCCATTCTTCGTATTCTACCTTCGCCAGAAACAACCCGTGGGGAGGGGCGGTAACCCCCGCCAGCTTACGGTCCTTACTCTCCAGAATCTCCCGGAAGTTCGCCGGCTCCGCTCCATCCTTTTCCAGATCCAGCATGGTGCCCACCAGGGACCGGACCATCTTCCATAAAAAGGCAGTACCGGTGATGGTAAACACGACAAACGGTCCATCAGTAAAAAAGGCGGCGCTGCTGATCCGGCGGATCCGGCTTTTGCTTGCATCCCGGGGAACAGAAAACGTGGTGAAATCATGTTCTCCGGTGATCACCGAAGCGTACCCGTTTAAAAGATTTATATCCAGCGGCTTCCTCACATGGTAGCAGTAATTCCTGTGCTGGGGAAGACAAACCATGGAAGTAAGGAGGTTATACCGGTACGTTCTTTTCCTGGCATCGTAGCGGGCGTGAAACTGATCCGGAGCCTTGTCGCTGGAGAGGATTCGAACATCCCAGGGGAGGGAAGAATTTAACGCCAGGGAGAATCTTTCCGGTTCGATACTGGTTAGATTCGTCTTGAAATTAATCACCTGCCCCAGGGCATGAACTCCCGAATCGGTTCTGCCGGCAGCGGTTACGGGGACTCTTTTGCCGTGCATCTTCGACAATACCGACTCCACCTCACCCTGCACGGTACGATCATCTTTCTGCAGCTGCCAACCGCAGAAATTCGTTCCATCATAAGCGACTACACACCGGATATTAGAACTCTTCATCTTCCCCGATTTCTTCAGGTTCGAGTTTTTCCAGTTCCTCGCCGATGGTGGTATGAAGATCCCTGGCATTGTCCAGAAGAATTGAGGGCTTGCTCTTCGACGCGCGCCCCATGCCGACGATCCGGGCCACCGTTCTCTTGGCGCTGGTCAGGGATGCTTTCCGGTTCTCCAGATTGTCTTTCGGTCCGAAAGAATATTCCAGGTACGCGGCGAGATAGAGAACACCGTCGTATCCATAGTTATTATCAACATCGGGACCGAGAAATCCAACCTGGGCCACTGTTTCCTGTCCTGTCTGCTCGTAATCCACCGCAAGGGTGTAGAAGAATCGTGCTTTCCGGTAAAACAGTTTCGCGATGTAGTCATAGTTATCCCCGGGAAACGAGCGGTGGAGGTCGGAAAACAGCCAGGCCGCCCGCAATGCGGATAACCCTTTTTTCATGGTGGGTCCGTAGTCGGCAGGGAAGAAATCGTAGGACATAATCGCGAAGTAATAGCCGGCTGCCCCCTCCTTCAGAGTTCTCGGTTCTTCGAAATCGAGCTCTTCGAAAATACTCCTGATAGATGAAGCCCTCCTGTCCGCGTCGCCGGATAACCGGGGAATAGCGTCGGAGGGAGGGTCGAGAAAATCCTTGGGAAAGGCCGCATAGTAACAGGCGGGACAGACCGTTACCGGGTAAATGAGAGGATACACCGCTCCAAAGGTCTTTGACGGCTCGTAGAGCCTTCGGAGTTCAATAGTCAGGTCTCCCGCGATGAGACGCCCGCCCCCTGACCGCAGTTCCTCTTTACTGAATCCTGCCTCGCAAACTGGACAGGTTATCTTTTCTTTCGTAAAAAAAGTCAGCGTTTTTTCCGGTTTTTCCTTCATATTACCTCTCCAGAATTACCACCGCTACCGCGTTGTCTTTTTCATGGGCGAGGGATAAATGGATACGCTCGCCCCCGATCGATTTGAAAGCTTTCTCAGCGCTTCCTGTAAGAGACAGACTGGGCCTGCCGAAATCATCGGTAGTCACCCTGATCTCTGTAAGCTTCAGGCCCCTGAAGCCGGTCCCCAGCGCCTTGCCGAAGGATTCCTTGGCCGCAAAACGGGCTGCCAGGGAAAGAGCCCCCGATTTTTTCCTGGCATCCTCCAGCTCCCGGCTGTCAAAATAACGTTTCAGCAGCCCCGGTTTTTCCCCCCAGCTTGAAAGCCTGCTTACTTCAACAATATCAACACCAAGACCAATGATCATGGGACTGCCCCCTCCCCCTCCGTCTCCTCCTCTACCGGAATTCTTTCCACGGTTACTTCAAGGGTTTGAGGTTCGAACTTCAGCACCAGGAGTCCTAAGGGTGTGTCGGGTTTGACCGGAAGGAGATAGGTGCCCTCTTCAACGATATCCGAACACTCAATTACCAGCCTGACCTCTTCCGGCCGGGTATCTTCCAGGATCAGCTGGCTTCCCTGGACCCTGATGATCCCTTTGAAATCCGCGCCGGTGATGGTAAAGGTAGGATCCAGGTCGTGGGTGATAATTTCCACCTCTTCAAAGGTTTTTAAAATAACCGATTCCTGGATAATACCGTTGAACTCGACTATGTTCCCCCCCGGGAAATGGAGCAGGGGATCGTTCACTGCGAGCCGGACCCGAACGGTAAAGTTCTCCTTCTTCCCCGACATATCTATCTCTTCCGTCAGAATTGTCCGCATCTCGGAAATTCTCTTACGCGGCCCTTCCACCCGTACATAGGTGGGATTCAGATAATACTGGGCAAGCTCATACCCGTGAACCGGGTAGCCCGCGATTGAAGGGAACACCTCCAGGGTTTTTGACGTTTTCTCCTCCAGGGTGAGGGTGATTTCATAGGGATCCACTTTTATTTCCAGGGGATCAACCTCCAGGGAGGTGCCTTTCTTCTCTATCTCCACCGGAGATTTAAACTGCCCTTCCGTTCGATAGGAAGATATATCCAGGGTCGCTTCGATGTCCTCTTCAAGAATGAGAAATATCTCATCCCTGTTTCCCCTGAGAGTGATGCGGACGTTTCTCGGGTAGGGCCCGGCGGGGATATATTTTTCATTGGTGATAACTTTCAACGGAACACTGAAGAACCGCTCTTCCAGAACATTGATGCGATAGACCATGAAAAGGACAATAGCAGCGACTATGGAGAGCACCTTGGCGGGCCAGTTGGAAATCAGGGTGTTGACGAAACTTCTATTCCTCAAGCGCAGCCTCCTCTCCCACTTCCGAACTTTCCTCTTTTACCCTGAGAAGTTTTTTCAAAGTGCTCCGCATTTCCTCGATGCTGAGGTCATAATAGAGGTTGGCATCGTGGGCGAGGGATATGGCCCCCGATTCCTCGGATACGATGAGTACCACAGCGTCGGTCACTTCGGCAAGACCGAGGGCCGCCCGGTGACGGGTACCGAAACTCCTCCGGATATCAGCCTGTTCCGAGAGGGGGAGAAAACACCCGGCTGCTACAACCTTGCCCCCCTGTACCACGATTGCTCCGTCATGAAGGGGGGTCTCATGACCGAAAATGGTTATAATAAGGCTGGTGGAGAGTTCCGCGTTCAGCTTTGTCCCCGTGTCAAGGATGTTTTTTATCCCAACACTTCTCATGAATACAATCAGCGCGCCTCTTCGCCGGCCGGCCAGTACCTCTACAGCGCTCAGGACACTTTCCAAGTGTTCCGAACGCCCCCCGGTTGCAATGTTGAACCACTGCCCCTGGCCGAGGCGCATTACAATATTCCGCAGCTCAGGCTGAAACACGATGGCGAGGATTAATACGATAACAGTCGCGAGACGGTTGAGAATCCACAGGAGGGTGTTCAGCTGCAGGAAAAAAGCGGCCGCATACACCAGGAGAACAATGAATGCCCCCTTTACCAGCTGCACAGCCCGGGTCTGCACAAAAATCGTGTATATTCTATAGATAAGAAACGAAAGGATGATGATGTCCAGGGCGGGACGTATAATCTCGTTTAAAATCTGGTTATCAGGAAGCCAATCCATTCTCTACCGCCTGTACCATTGCAGCAAGCTGCCTTGTCTCAGCCACATCGTGCACTCTTAGAATATCGGCACCTTTCAGCAGTGCCAGGGTATTCGCGGCAACCGTTCCGATTAGCCGTTCTTCCACCGGCAGCACTTCGCTTCCCCCGCAGATTTTTCCGATGAACGCCTTTCGGGAGAGCCCGATGAGCAGAGGGTACCCCAGCGCTTTCAGCTGGGGGATGCCCTTTATCAGCCTTAAGTTATCTTCAATCCTTTTCCCGAAGCCGATCCCCGGGTCAAGGATGATATTTCCCTTCCTGATCCCTTTTGCCAAGGCATTTTCAACAGCTTCCAGAAGCTCTTCCTTCACTTCGCCGACAGTATCATCGAAACAGGGGTCTTCCTGCATTGTCTTCGGAGTGCCCCGCATGTGCATCAGAATAACAGGAACATCCCGCTGAGCCGCGATTAGCCCCAGCTCCGGGTCATCTCCCAGGGCGGAAATATCATTGATAA
>Ga0180435_10006550_pt1 | contig 11154 bp, 10 predicted proteins | sample SS_ome_3_FD_132467 | JGI IMG/M metagenome (GOLD analysis project Ga0180435, IMG submission 132467) | Hypersaline lake sediment archaeal communities from the Salton Sea, California, USA - SS_3_S_1 metaG | ecosystem: Environmental > Aquatic > Non-marine Saline and Alkaline > Hypersaline >...
CGGCAAACGGTTTAAGGCCGGCGACATGTTTATTCCTGAGGTTCTCCTGTGCGCAAGAACCATGCACGGCGCCATGGATATTCTCAAACCGCTTCTTTCCGAGGGCGATCGGGCCGGAGCCGGCACATTTGTCATCGGAACCGTCGAGGGCGACCTGCACGACATTGGAAAAAACCTCGTGGCCATGATGCTGCAGGGAGCTGGTTTCAAGGTCATCGATCTGGGCACCAATATCAAACCCCAGGGATTTGTCGATGCCGTCAAGGAGCATAAACCGCAAGTATTGGGCATGTCCGCCCTGCTGACAACCACCATGCCCAAAATGGAAGAGACCATCGAAGCGCTCAAGGAGGCCGGGGTCCGCGACCAGGTCAAAATTATGGCTGGCGGCGCGCCTGTCACCCAGGAGTTTATCGAGAAAATCGGTGCTGATGCCTATGGTGCCAATGCTGCTGCTGCGTCTGAAAAGGCCAAAGCGCTTATTGGTTGAGACAGTTGTTACGGCTTCTTTATCCTAAAGTAAGACAGTAACATAAAAGGAGGAAATGATGGGAATTGTGAAAACATTGGAGCGAATGTTTACCGAAGGTCTCATAAACCGGCGGGAGTTTATTGCCCGACTGTCCGCATTGGGTTTGGCAGCAACTGTTTCACCCTTGCTGATACCCAAGAAGGCAGAAGCCGCTGTTCCCAAAAAAGGGGGACATTTTGTAATGGGAGCTACCGGCGGGTCAACCACGGATTCTATGGATCCTGCAACACTGACGTCCAACATGAACCAGAATCTCAACTGGCAGATCAGAAACAATCTCGTGGAAGTCGATCACAATTTTGATGCCATTCCTGAACTGGCCGAGTCCTGGGGCTCGAGCCCAGACGCCAAGGTGTGGACGTTCAAGCTGCGCAAGGGCATAGAGTTCCATAATGGGAAAACCATGACCGCCGAAGATGTGATTTTTTCCATTAACCACCACAGGGGCAAGGATTCCAAGTCCGGGGCCAAAGGATACCTAAAAAGCATCGAAGACATAAAGGCTGACGGAAAATACGAAGTCGTTTTTACACTTTCCGGGGGCAGTGCTGATTTTCCCATGGTCCTGACCGACTATCACTTGACCATTTGTCCAAACGGAACTGCAGGCTCGGAATTTGAAAAGGGCGTCGGTACCGGGGCGTACATACTGGAGGACTGGGAACCGGGTGTCAGGGCGCTTGCCAAACGCAATCCCAACTACTGGAAAAAAGGCCGGGGCCATTTTGATGAGGTTGAAACCCTCTCCATTGTGGATACCAATGCCAGAACCAATGCGCTAAAGACCGGCCAGATACTCTTTATGGATAGGGTTGAACTCAAAACGGCGCATCTTTTGAAACGGTCACCGGGGATCGAGGTCGTGCCCATAACGGCAACAGCCCACTACACTATCCCCATGCTGGTGGATAAAGCCCCCTACAACGACAACAATGTGCGCATGGCCCTGAAACTTGCGGTGGACCGTGAAGCGTTGGTGAAACAGATCCTGCGCGGTTATGGCGAACCCGGCAACGATCACCCCATTGCACCGGTAAACAAGTACCATGCCAAAGGTCTGGAACAGAGAAAGTACGATCCGGACAAGGCCAAATTCTACATGAAAAAAGCAGGTATGCTGGATCACACATTCAACCTGCACGCCGCTGACGCAGCATTTGCAGGTGCTGTGGACGCCGCCGTCCTCATGAAGGAACAGGCCAAAAAAGCGGGCATCAATATCAATGTTGTTCGGGAGCCGGATGACGGCTACTGGAGCAATGTCTGGATCAAGAAAGAGTGGTGCATGTGCTATTGGGGCGGGCGTCCTGTTGAAGATATGATGTTTTCGGTGGCTTATTCGGAAGGGGCCCCCTGGAATGACACCCACTGGTCGAACAAGCGTTTTAACGAACTGCTGGTACAGGCCAGGGCAGAGTTGGATACGGATAAACGCCGAAAACTGTACTATGACATGCAGGAAATTTGTAAAAACGACAGTGGCACCGTCGTTCCCATGTTCAACCAGATGGTTTTCGCCAACTCGGATAGGGTGACCCATGGGCCAATCTCCGGTCATATGGCCATGGATGGCATGAGAAATGGTGAACGCTGGTGGTTTAAATAATAATATTGTTTACTACTTGAGCAAAGGGCCGGCACCTTTTTGCTGGCCTTTTGCTTTTAGGGGTGCCTTAGGGGCGATAACAATTGCGATTGTAACCACGGGAAACGGTGGTTATGAATACTCGACGATGTTGTGTGACCGCAGTTGCTATTTCTTATTTTTATTAATAAAATCTTAGGGTTAACATTAATCTCAAAAGAGGAACCGCCATGTACGAACGCATGCACATCCTGACACAATCGGACAAGAACAAGATTCATGCCGCAACCATGGAAATCTTGAAGGATATGGGCATCAAATTTCATGATCCAGAAGCCGTCGATATCTTCAAGCACCATGGTTTCGAGGTTGATGGGATTACCGTCCAGATGAAGGAAGCTCAGATTCAGCAGGCCCTGAATACCGTACCTAATGAATTTAAGCTGTTTGCCCGCAATCCTGAAAAAAGTGTCATCGTGGGCGGCGAACATTTGGTGCTGGCCCCGGGATACGGTGCGTCTCTCATGATAACCCCGGAGGGGAAACAGCGCAGCGGCCTCATGGCGGATTTTGACAATTTCTGCAGGCTGGTGCAGACCTCAAAGGTCGTCGACATGAGCGGCTGCCTGATGATCGATCCGTCGGACCGCAACCCCAAACAGGCCCACCTGGACATGCTCAAGTCCTGCATCACTTTGTGCGACAAACCCTTTATAGGCAGTTCGACTTCCCGCGAGGCGGTCCTGGACTCCATGGAGATGGCAGGCATTGCCTGGGGTGGTAAAGATAAGATCCGGGACAGACCGGTCATGATCGGAATGATCAGTTCTCTGTCGCCCTTGCAGTACTCGGTTGAAATGAGCAACGCATTAATTGAATATGCCCGTCACGGCCAGGCCAGCATGATCGGGTTGCTCATGATGGCAGGAACAACCGGGCCGGTTACCCTTCCGGGTCTGCTGGCCCTTCAGAATGCGGAGATGCTGGCCGGCGTGGTTCTGAGCCAACTGGTGAACCCCGGAGCGCCGGTTGTCTACGGAAGCACTTCCACAGCCACGGACATGCGCACCGGCGGCCTGGCAACTGGTGCACCGGAACTCTCAATGATCCAGAACGCCACGGCACAAATGGCCAAATTCTACAACCTGCCCCACCGCGGGTCCGGTGGTTTGACCGATGCCCACTGTCCGGACCTGCAGGCCGGCATTGAGTCTACCCTGGCATTGACCGCCACCATCACGAGCGGCACCAATTTTATCCTGCACGCCTGCGGCATTCTGGGATCCTACCAGTCCATGAGCTTTCAGAAATTTCTGGCGGACGAAGAGATCTGCGGCATGCTCCGACGCATGCTCAAGCCCCTGGAGGTGACCGAGGAGCGGCTCAATCTCGACACCATAAAATCTGTGGGCATCGGCAACGAATACCTGACCCATCCTAACACCCTGACCCATTGCCGAACCGAATTCCATCAATCAGATGTGATGAGCAGGGAGGACTTTACGACCTGGCAGGATAACGGCAGGCAAAGCCTGCCCGACCGTCTGCTGATAGCTTTCGAAAAACGTTTGCAGGCGTATGTGAAGCCGGATATCGATCCTGCCGTCGAAAGGGACCTGGAACGCTACACCCAGACTATAACCAGCTGACCTGTTGTCTTTTCACACCATTTCCGTTCCTTCAACTCCTTGACACAACAGGACCATATAGATAACGTGTGCCGACAATGCTATGGATAAGAATAGAATAGACAATATCGAAAGAGAATTTAAAGCAAACTATGCGGCCCATAGGGATGGTAAGTTTTCCAAAGCAGAAAAAGGCTACCAGGAAATATTGAAAAAAACCTGACTGGGGACGGGCGCTAAATGCGCTTGGAAATCTGTTTCTAGACCAGAACCGGCCTGATAAGGCAAAACCAGTATTTGAAAAAGCAGCCAACCTCAATCCGCCTGATTTATCATCGTGCTATAACCTGGGAAGGTTGAAACAACTGGAAAATGATCATCAAGGAGCCATAAAGGTTTGCACGTCTATGCTAGCGCAACAGCCGGATGCTGGTATAGTATGGAATAATCTGGGGTTAGCGTACCGGGAAATCGGGAAACAGGATGATGCAATTGCATGTTTTCGGGCGGCAGTACGGTTTGCTCCTGAGATGGCAGAGGCATGGAATAACCTTGGTGTGGTTCAGGATGAGCTTAATCTGACTGAAAACGCCTGAACTCCTCTTCAATCTTGTACATCCCTATTTGACGACCAAGATGACCATTCTGGACCTTGGATGCGGTACTGGTCTGGGTGCCAAGCTATACCGGCCCTTTGCTAAGCGTCTGATAGGTGTTGATGTATCGGCAAAGATGCTCGAAAAAGCCTTTGAAAAGAAAATTTACAACCGGCTCGAGATGTTTGACATCCTTCAGGACTGGGCTTTTCCAACAAAATTTGATCTTATTTACAGTTCAGATGTCTTTGTTTATTTTGGGAAATTGGATGCGATTATTCAATCCGCGTCTTCATACCTTGTCAGCGGAGGGAAAATTGCATTTTCAGTAGAAGAACTAAAAGATAATACAAAGGATTACCAACTTTTTCCCAGCGACCGCTATGCACATTCACAGAAATATATTCAAGAGATTCTGAAGCGGCATGAACTATAACCTATAAAAATAAGCAAAACTGACATCAGGAACCAGTCGGGCAACCCAGTCAAGGGATTGTTGACTGTGTCAATAAAACAGTAAGGAATTTGCGATCATATGAATTATTAATCAACGGCCACCAGGAACCGGGTATGGATGGAATTCCATAATTTGAGACATGGTTCCCGGTGCAGGATAAATAGTCTCCATTCTATTGTGATATACGCGCGGGCATTTCCCCAAAAGCCTGGCAGCACCTGTTGTGTAAAAAACAACTCAAGCCTAAATGGAGAATCCCCCCAACTTGGTTTCCAGATATTCGGCAATGCCTTCACGGCCGCCCTCCCGGCCGAGTCCGCTTTCTTTCATACCGCCGAAGGGGGCTGCCGCTGCCGTGGGGTTGATGTCATTGATGCCCACAATGCCGAACCTGAGGGCTTCGAACATACGCATGGCCCTGGATATGTCCCGCGTATAAACATAGGATGCCAGGCCATAATTGGTATCATTGGCCATGTCGATGACGTCTTCTTCTGTTTCAAAGGTCAGTACCGGCGCCACCGGTCCAAAGGTTTCCTCCTGGTAGATGCGCATATCCGGGGTGACCTTGTTCAAAATGGTGGGAGCGTAAAAGTAGCCTTTGTCCAGGCCGTTGTCAATCAGGCGCTTTCCGCCGATAATGCATTCAGCACCTTTGGATAAGGCGTCCGCCACCTGCCTTTCGACTTTTTCTAACGCTTCAGGACCCACCAGGGGGCCAATGCGCACGCCATCGTCAAAACCGTTGCCGGCTTTCATTGCGGCCACGCGTTTTTTTGCTTCCCCAAGAAAGGCATCCAGGCCGCTTTTGTGAACAAATATCCGGTTGGGACTGATGCAGGCTTGGCCGGTGTTCAGGAATTTGACGAGCATGGCGCCCTTGGCGGCGAACACGGGATCTGCATCTTCAAACACGATAAAAGGTGCATGGCCGCCGAGCTCCAGGGAGACGCGCTTCATCTGTTCTGCCGCGCCCTTGGCCAGGAGCTTGCCCACACCTGTGGACCCGGTGAATGTCAGCTTGCGGACCAGGGGGTTTTCTAAAAATGCCTGGCCCACAGGTGCTGGATCCAGGGCTGTGACCAGATTCATAACCCCTTTTGGGAACCCGGCCTTTTCCAGAACCTTGAATGTCTCCACGGCGCAGAGGGGCGTGGCTTCCGCGGGTTTCAAAACGATGGTACACCCGGCTGCCACGGCCGGCGCGATTTTGCGGGTAAGCATCGATATGGGGTAGTTCCAGGGGGTGACAGCGCCTACGACGCCGACAGGCTGGTGCAGGACCATGAAGCGTTGGTCCGGCCGGGGAGCCGGAATCGTCTCGCCATATACCCTTTTCGCCTCTTCGGCAAACCACAGCAGGAAGTCAGCCCCGTATTGCACCTCGTTTCTGGCAGCCTTGAGGGGCTTTCCCTGTTCTTCGGTCATGGTTCGGGCAAGATGCTCTTTGTTTTCCACCATGATTTGGTATGCATCGTAGAGAAAACGGGAGCGTTGGTAGGCCGTGGTCTTGGACCAGGATTGAAAGGCTGTGTGCGCTGCCGCGATGGCCGCGTTGGTCTCCTTTGCGCTGCCGTCGGCAACTTCGCCGATTTGTTCGCCCGTGGCTGGATTGAAAACAGGAAAGGTTTTCTCTGTATTGGTTATCCACTCTCCATTGATATACATGCGATGCCTCTCCTCCATTAGAAACAGGCAAATCCTCTTTTGTGAAAATTTACCGTATTGGACATACGGGTAAATACCAACTTGTCTGCTGGTAACTGTTTCTAATGTATATTATGAATTAATTATTACGCCTTGATGCGTTGTCTATTCAACACGCATCGATTTTCTAGCCAAACGCACATACCCGCCGACATTATCAACAAACCCTGGAAAACACAAAACAAGATGCAATAACATTTTTGTTAATTACGCACTATGTATAACAATATTGTAATATTAATATATTTACAATACAATATTGTAATATATTGAAGCGCCTTATATGGCCGCAATCAAAGGGGGCTGGACAATAATTTAAAATTAATTCAATTAATTATTGTTAAATAATAGTAAAAGTCAGTGGTTGGCATTGCTCTTGCTCTAATACAGAAACATTGTTTTGAATCAAAGGCCATAGCGGCTGATGTATTGTGCTGGAATTTAATCAGGAAGGACATGGAGAAGGAGAACGTTAGATGAAAAAGATTGAGGCAGTCATCAAACCATTCAAACTGGACGAGGTCAAAGACGGACTGAGCAAGATCGGCGTGAACGGCATGACCATCAGTGAGGTCAAGGGGTTCGGGCGCCAGCATGGACACAAGGAATTATACAGGGGAGCAGAATATCAGGTCGATTTTGTGCCCAAGATCAAGATCGGCATTGTCACTGATGAAAAAACCACTACCCAGGTCGTGGATGTGATCATGGATGCTGCCAAAACAGGTAAAATTGGTGATGGTAAAATATTCATTTCCAACCTGGAAGAAACCATCCGGATCAGAACAGGTGAAACCGGTCAGGATGCCATATAGAATTCGAAACGCATTTACTAGAATATATTTTATTTCAGCAAGGAGGATGCACAACATGAAAACGATCATTATCACAGCACTTATTTCTCTCTTCAGCATTTCATATGCCCTGGCTGGCGATGAGCCACCCACCATTGAGTCGAACAAAACAGCCATCGAAATGGTTCAGACCCATGCCGACTATCTGTGGACACTGGTAGCGGCGGCCCTGGTCTTCTTTATGCAGGCCGGGTTTGCCATGGTGGAGGCCGGCTTTACAAGAGCCAAGAATGCAGTCAACATCATGATGAAGAACCTCATGGATTTTTCAGCCGGTACCCTGGCTTTCTGGGCCATTGGATTCGGTATCATGTTCGGCGCCAGCGGCACCGGGTGGTTCGGCACCTCTGGATTTTTCCTGAGTGACTTTACTGCGGGTGGCGACCCTTGGGTATTGGCTTTCTGGATGTTTCAGGTGGTGTTCTGCGCCACGGCGGCAACCATTGTTTCCGGTGCCATGGCCGAACGGACCAAATTCTCCGGCTACTTGATCTACAGTGTGATTATCAGTGCTGTGGTCTACCCTGTTTTCGGCAGCTGGGCCTGGGGAAGCCTTTTCAACGGCAGCGGCTGGCTGGAAGGGCTGGGATTCATTGATTTCGCGGGTTCCACGGTTGTCCATTCCGTGGGCGGGTGGGCCGCGTTGGCCGGTACCCTGGTCCTCGGTCCCCGGCTGGGCAAGTACACCAAGAACGGCAAAATCAAACCTATCCTGGGCCACAACCTGCCATTGGCAGCCCTGGGGGTTTTCATTCTCTGGTTGGGCTGGTTCGGGTTCAATCCCGGCTCTACCACGGCGGCCAGCACGGATATCGCCATGATTTTTGTCAACACCAACCTCGCGGCTGCGGCTGGTGCAGTTGTGGCCATGTACACCTCGTGGATCAAGTTCGGCAAGCCTGAGGTGGGTATGAGCCTGAACGGGGCATTGGCGGGCCTGGTGGCCATCACTGCCCCTTGCGCCAATGTGTCACCCTTAAGTGCCGTCATCATCGGTGCGGTGGCCGGTGTCTTGGTTGTCGTGTCCGTACTGTTTTTTGACAAGATCAGAATCGACGATCCCGTGGGTGCCATATCGGTGCACGGCGTGAACGGCGCTTGGGGCACCCTGGCGGCCGGTATCTTCAACATGGGCGGAACGTCTTTGAAAATCATCGGCGTGCAGGCACTGGGCATCGCTGCCTGTTTTCTGTGGGTGTTCCCGGTGGCCTTTGTCATGTTCAAGCTCATCGACAAGACCGTGGGCCTGCGGGTCTCTCCGGAAGAGGAGATGGAGGGCCTGGATTTTACGGAGCACGCCGGCAATGCCTATCCGGATTTCGAGGTTTCCACCTACCGCGGTATCGGTGCGTCAAGTTCCGGTGGGGGCAATGGCTATTCAGAAGCACCGTCCGGCATTATTTCGACTGAACCGCTGAAAAGCACGAGCTGACTGTCGGAACATTAGACAAAACTGTAAAAAGAGAAACCCTGCGGTATATCGCGGGGTTTCTTTTTGGCACGGAAAGGCTAATATTATACCTTTTAGGGTATAATATTAGCCTTTTTCTATCTATTATACCCTTTAAGGTATAGAATATCATTTGGGAATTGATTTTATACCCTTTAGGGTATATGGTTAAATAAATTTGAACACAATATTCAGGATGAAATCAAAATGACCCAAATACTGGTTCAATTTGTTAAGCATCGACGTAAACAGCTGGGTATGACCCAAATTGACTTGGCTGAAAGAGCCGGGGTTGGATTGAGGTTTGTGCGCGATTTGGAGCAGGGCAAGCAGACACTGCGCATGGATAAAGTCAACCAGGTATTGGCATTATTCGGGCATGTCCTGGTTCCGGTCGAGATGAAAGAGGAGTAAGCCATGTCTGGAAAAGCCAGCGTGTACTGGCAGAATAAAAAGGCAGGGGAGCTATCAGAGCAGGACGATGGATACAGGTTTCAATATGCTGCGTCATATATGAACGGGGTAGATAGCCGCGCAATCAGTTTTACACTGCCGTTGCGTGTAGAGCCGTTTGTCAGCAAAACCATGTTTCCATTTTTTGACGGACTGATTCCCGAAGGCTGGTTACTCGATGTCACGGTGGAAACATGGAAGCTCGATCCGCACGATCGTATGGGGCTGTTGCTGACCTGCTGCAGGGATTGCATCGGGGCGGTTTCGATTATTTCTGATAGGGAAGAAGTATAATGAACAACTGCCTGGTATGCTATAAGCCTCTGGACCATCAAGCCGAGCGCTATCATCAACGTTGCTGTCAGTGGTTGTTTGGCCAACGCTCTGCTCCGGAACTGCCGTATGCCTATGACGAATTGAGAGCGCTTGCTGAAAAGGTGATTCGCAGCCGGGTTGTCGTTCCCGGAGTCCAGGCAAAACTGTCACTGCATCTGGACAACAGTATAAAGAAAAACAGCCGCTTCACCATAGTGGGTTTATGGGGCGGTTTTGTGCTTAAACCACCCCTTGAGGCATACCCCAATATGCCGGAGATAGAGCATTTAACCATGCATCTGGCCGGCCTGTTTAAAATAGAAACCGTTCCCCATGGTCTAATCCATCTGAAATCTGGTGAACTGGCTTACATTACCCGTCGCATCGACCGTCTCCCAAATGGTTCTAAGTTGCACATGGAGGACATGTGCCAGCTGAGCGAAAGACTGACCGAAGATAAGTACCGCGGATCCATGGAGCAGATTGGTAAAATTATAAAAAAGTACTCCTCGAATCCCCTGCTCGACTGCATCCGCTTTTTTGATGTGGCCCTGTTTTCCTTTATAACCGGCAATGCAGACATGCATTTGAAAAACTTTTCCTTGATCTATCCTGTGGATGACATGGTGAAGTTTACACCGGCCTATGATTTGTTGGCCACCCGTTTGCTGATACCTGAAAGGGATGATCCTGAAGAGATGGCTTTGACAATCAACGGGAGAAAGAGAAAGCTGAATAAAGAGGATTTTCTCAGCCTGGCCAATAATTTGGGCTTGCAGGAAAAGCAGGTCGCGAATGTCTTCAAGCGGTTTTCAAGCGCTTTGCCTGAGGCGCGGGCTGCCATCGGGAACGGCTTTCTGCCTGAAGACAAGCGCAAGCAATACCAGCAATTGCTGGAGGAAAGAGCCGGGCGGTTGCGGTTATAACCCAACCCGGCCTGTGGCGTGATGGGGTCCGGACAGGTAGTGAAGCTTAGCGCTATCCAGAAAAGGAGCTTGATCTTACTATTTCATATTGTCGTGATCGCGACCTGACTATCTACCTTTTGCAGTTTCCAGGATGATCTGGACAAACCGTTCCAGCACCTGTCGGCTGTATGGCGTCTCTTCAACCTGTTGCAGCAGCTGGTCTGCATCCTGCCCCTCAGAAATCAGGTAGTCTTCATATGCATGGATATAGCTGCTCATGATATCGGCATCAAACTCAGGATGGAACTGGATGCCCCAGGCGCATTCGCCGATGGAAAAGGCGTGATGGGGCTCCCAGGCATTGGCAGCCAACAGAACTGCATCCGGGGGCAGGCGTTTTACCGTCTGCGAGTGACTGGCATGCACCTTTATGACCGCTGGAGATGTTTTGAAAAGCGAATCGCTTTCTGCTTCACGCGCCAAGGCAATATCGACGGTGCCCATTTCCGTGCCCTGCGGATGATTGGCGACAGTTCCGCCCATGGCGTCTGCCAGCAGTTGGTGGCCGTAGCACACCCCTAAAAGCGGCACATTGGCGGCAACAGCGCCAGGGAGCCAGGCCGCTGTTGTGCGGCTCCAGTCCGCCTGGTCGGTCACCATGGCGTGGGA
>Ga0180435_10006551_pt1 | contig 11154 bp, 8 predicted proteins | sample SS_ome_3_FD_132467 | JGI IMG/M metagenome (GOLD analysis project Ga0180435, IMG submission 132467) | Hypersaline lake sediment archaeal communities from the Salton Sea, California, USA - SS_3_S_1 metaG | ecosystem: Environmental > Aquatic > Non-marine Saline and Alkaline > Hypersaline > Sediment...
CGGGGAACGGGAATGGTGGCGGCGGTGCCGGCGGGCTTCCCACGTCGCGGGCGGAGATGCGGGCACCGCTGCCTGGTCTGCTCGTGGAGCTGCGCGTAAGAGAGGGCGAGGCCGTGGAGGAGCAGCAGGTGGTGGCTGTGTTGGAGTCGATGAAGATGAACCTTGAGCTGCGCGCGCCGCGAGAAGGCGTGGTGCGGGAGCTTCGTGTAGAGCCGGGCCATCAGGTGAGGCAGGATGAGGTGCTGGCTGTTCTGGCCCCAGAAGGCGTTGCGTGTAGTGGATAGGCATAGTGCAGGGCTTTTCTGGCTCCTAGCGCTGGGCCCTTTGACCACGAAGGACACAAAGGGCACGTAAGGACACGAAGGACTGGGAGGAGGCAACTTGTTGGGCGGGTTTTCATACCCGCCTTTCTTCGTGTCCGTGGTGTGCTTTGGAGGTCCAACTTGTACCGGACGCCCTTTGCTGGTATCATCCGCAGCCGTTAGTCTGTCTTCGCACCACCGTCTCCAGGAGGCTCTATGCGCATACGATCCGTCACCCTTAGTACTGACATTTCCTATCCGCTGGATCTGGACGATTTCGCGGCCTTTGAATCCTTCCAGGAGCGCGCACGCGCACGATTTGCTGAGGTGGATCTGGAGGTCCAGACGGTGCGTCTGGCCACCCAGCCGTTCCCGGGCATTCTCGAATCGGAGGGCCCGGCGGCGGCCCCCTCGCTGGCGCAGAGTTTGGAGAAGGCCTGTGTTGAGCACGGCATAGACTACTGCTCTATCGGCCCGGTGAGCGCTGTGTCTCCGAAAAGCGATCTCTCCTTCATCGAGGCGATTCCCGGTGTCATCTGTGCCACGGAGGCGGTCTTTGCCTCGGTTCTCGTCGCCGAGCAAGGAGCGGGGATCAACCTGGATGCGATCTCGCGGTCGGCTGGGGTCATTGCGGACGTGGCTCAGTCGACGCCCAGCGGTTTCGGCAATCTCCGGCTGGCCGTGCTGGCGAACTGCGGGCCGGGGTCGCCCTTCTTCCCGGTGTCGTACCATCAGGGAGGACGGACGCGGTTTGCGGTGGCCACCGAGGCGGCCGATCTGGCGGTGAAGGCCTTCGACGACGCCGGCGATCTGGCGGAGGCCCACAGGCGGCTACGGAGCGCGATCGAGGAGGAAGCGGAGCGTATAGAACAGGTGGCGGAGGAGCTGGAGACGGCGTTTGGGTATGGCTTCGGTGGCATCGATTTCTCTCTGGCGCCCTTCCCGGAGACGGAGCGTAGCATCGGGCATGCCATGGAGAAGCTGGGCTTGGATGGGTTCGGAGCCAGCGGAACGCTGTTCGCTGTGGCCTTCGTGAAGCGGGCTATCGAGGCGGCGGGTTTTGAGCAGTGCGGGTTCTCCGGGGTGATGCTCCCGGTGCTGGAGGACCAGACGCTGGCGGAGCGGACGGTGGATGGGACGTACACATTGGACAGCCTCCTTCTCTATTCAACGGTGTGCGGGACGGGGCTCGATACGATTCCGCTGCCGGGGGACGTGACCGTAGAGGAGCTCGCGGCGATTCTACTGGACGTGGCGACGTTGTCGTTGGTGGCGGAGAAGCCCCTGACGGCGAGGTTGATGCCTATTCCGGGGTTGGAGGCAGGGGAGTTGACGGAGTTTGATTTCGAGTATTTCGCCAACGGACGGGTGATGGCGACCCGCGGTTTAGGGGCCTCGCGCGTGTTCGAGCGAGGTGGATTCTGGAGGCTGTGAGCAGTGCGTGCAACTTTCTGCGGGGAGGGACGTAGTAAGGTTGGTTTAGCGAAAGGGGTAGCATAGTAGCGACCTTAGTCGCTCCGTGAGAGCGCTCGAACTCCCAGGGTGACGATGCCACGGGTGAGTCGTTTGGAGGGCTTGGTGGAAGGGACTAGGGTGAGGGAGAGGCAGGTCTCGAACCGAAGGCCTGACGGAGGCGCTAGAGCGCCTACTACGAGGGCTCGCGAGGTGTCACGCAGGCGTTGGATGGGTGTGGCGCGGGGAACCGCGGTCAGAACGGGCATTGAGGGAAGGATAAGGAGGTAGCCAAACATGGCATCGCTGTTGGAGAAGGTATCGACGTTGATCTCGGCCAACTTGCACTCGCTCGTGGACCAGGCTCTGAAGTCGAATAGCCTGGCGGTCATCGATCAGTACGTCCGCCAAGTGGAGAACAATCTGGAGGACCTGGAGGACGCCGCTGCCACTGTGGGGGGCGAGGTCAAATCCATCAGGCGCAAGCTTGGCGATCTGGAGCAGCGTGAGGATGAGTTCGATCGCGCCGTCGACGCGTTCCTGATGGAGGGGAACGAGGAGGCGGCGGCCGCTACGCAGAGCAAGCTGAACAGCACGCTCCGCCTCGTCGAGACGTATGAGGACCAGGCTGTGCGCCTCAAGGATGAGTACCAGAAGCTGCTCGATGCAAAAGTGAAGCTGGAGGCGCGGCTCTCCACCATGAAGCAGGAGCGGGAGGAGCTCCAGGCCCTGCTCGAGCTGGCCAAGAGCAAAGAGATCGCCGTCGACGCGATGAAAGGCCTCGACGATCTCATGGGCTCCGGCGACACGGATATCAGCCGTATCGCCAATTCCATCTACGCGCGACTGGATAAGGCGACCACGGCGGCGGAGATACGGGCGGCCAGCCTCGATGAGCAGATCAACGAGGTGCTGGAGAGGGACGTACTGGATGCGCAGCTGGCGGAGCGGAAGAGGAAGCTGGGCTTGGAGGGGTAGGGGTAGGGAGTAAGGCGTAATCCGCAAAACGTAAGAGGTGAGGCGCGGGGCATGCTTGCGTGCTTTTCCAGTCTCCCAGCTCCAGAGCTTGCGGATTACGCCAGATGTATCCAATGGAAACCTATCGCCGAGCGAGACGCTTGCATGACTCATCACGCATCACGGAATACGCATTACGCGCTCCGCCTTTCGGATCACGCGTCACTGAACTTGAGTCAGTCCGAGTTCCTATCCACAGCCTAGTCTCTGTCGAGAGGATATGCCTATGAACCGTACTCGGTGGATTTTCGTCGCGATCGTGGCCGCGGCGCTGGTCATCGTGGCCGTGTCGCTGCTCTGGCGGGCGTTGAGCCCCCGAGCGCCCGATGAGCTGACGGTCAAGCGTCCCGACGCCATCACCGTGCGCGTGCTGACGGCGCTCCCCGTCGAGCCGTGGGTGCGGGCGGCGGCGGACGACTTCAACGCCGGCAACCCGCAGCTCGACGGCGTGCCGGTGGAAGTCGACGTGTCGGCGATGGACGGGTTGAGCGCGCTGGGGCGCTGGGACCGGAACGACTTCGGCGCGCTGCCTCCCGACGTTGACGTGGAGAACTTGACCCCGGATGAGGAGGTCGCCCTGGCGGATTTCCCGACTGTGTGGATCCCCGACAGCCGCTACCTGGTGGAGCTGGCGAACGCCTCGTACAAGGAACGGCTCGGCCGCGACGTCTTCCTCACCGACGGCCAGTACCGCGCGCGGCCCATCGCCATCAGCCTCTTCACCTGGGGCATCTACGAGAGCCGCGCTGAGGTGCTCGAGGAGCAGTTCGAGGAGATCAGCTGGACCACGATCCATGACGCGGCGGTGGCGAAGGGGGGATGGCCGGAGTTGGGCGGCGAGGCGAGCTGGGGCTACTTCAAGCTCGTGGTGCCGAATCCCAATAAGAACGCCGGGGGCCTGGCGGCCATGATCGCGGCGGCGGGCGAGTACCATGGTCGGACGGACATCGGCGTGGAGGACGTGACCGATCCCGGTTTTCAGGCCTGGCTCGGCGAGCTGATGGGCGCCGTGACCGACGTCAGCAGCGCGAGCGCCTACACGGCCGAGGACTTTGCCCTCTTCGGCTACAGCGTGGGCGACGGCGGACAGCTCCTGAAGAGCGATTTGCTCCAGAATATGCAGGGGATCCTCACCCGCTGGGAGGACCCCCTGGTGCTCTACTACCCCGACTATGTGACCTGGTTTGACTTCCCCTTCACCGTCTGGATCGGGCCGGAAACGAGCGCCCTGGAGAAGAACGCGGCGCTGATGTTCCAGGAGCACCTGCTGGGCGAGAATCAGCAGAAGGAGGCGCTGGCCTACGGCCTGCGGCCCGCCAACCCGGAGATCGCGGTGAATGCGGATCCTGAGAGCCTGTTTGTCGAGTGGCAGGATCGAGGCGTCGAGCCGGTGGTGCCCCGAGCGGATGCGATGCGGAGCCCGAACCGGGACGTGCTGCTGGCCCTCATCCGCTGGTTCGAGCTGAACGTGGTGGAGTGACCGCGATATGCGAACCCTGAGGAGCTTGATGAGCGGGAGACGCGGCGGCCCAGCGCGGGTCAGCGAGGGCGGAAGTGGCGTAGATCGGCGCGGGTGCCTCCTGGGCGGTTTCCTGGCCCTGGCCGTGCTCTGTCTCGGCGTGACCGTGGCGTTGAGCGTGGCCGGCACCCGTCTACTGAACCGGACGGTGACGACCGGCGGCGAGGGCGCCGAGGCGCCGTGGGATCCGGAGAGCGCGACACTCACGGTGGCCGTCTCGCCGGGGATGGAGGAGACCTTCGGTGGGCTGGTTGGGGATTTCAATGCCGAGGGACGGACGACGCCGGACGGGCAGACGATGGCGGTCGAGCTGGTCGCGATGAGCCCACAGGCGATGGTGGATTGGAGCCTGAACGATCCGTCGTTCCAGGCGTTGGCGCCGGATAGCAGCCTGTGGCTGAATCAGCTGGAGCGCCGCTGGACCGCGTTACAGGACGACGGGGCGGGCGTCGATGATGAGGCCGTCATTCCCCTGGGAAATCGGCGCACGAGCACGGTGGTCCGGTACGCGGCCAGCCCGGTGGTGATCGCCGCCTGGGAGGACGTGGCCCGCGAGCTGGGCTGGCCGGAAGGCGATGTGGGCTGGGAGGATATCCAGCGGAAGGCCACGGAGGATCCCAACTTCAAGTGGAATCATCCCAGCACCAGCCACGCCAGCGGCCTTCTGGCGACGCTGGCAGAGTTCTACGCCGGGGCGGGTCTGACCCGCGGCCTGACTGAGGAGGCCGCTACGGACCAGCGGACGCTTGACTACGTCCAGGCGGTCGAAGGGACCGTCCGCTTCTACGGCGAGAGTGAGGACGTGATCCTGGAGCAGCTGGCCGCCGAGGGACGGGACTTCCTGGACGCATTCGTGGCCCAGGAGCAGGTGGTGGTGCGCTGGAACAGCGACAACCGTGAGGCCCCCCTGGTGGCCATCTATCCGGCCGAGGGGACGCTGTGGGCCGACCATCCCTTGGCTCTCTTGGCCCTGGCCGAGGGCGACGCGGCTCCGGTCACGGCGAACCAGGAGCGGGTCTTCCATGCCCTGGCGGACTACCTGACCAATCGAGAGGTACAGGAGCGGTTGCTGGAGGCGGGCTACCGGCCGGCGGACCTGGACATCGCCCTCGACGGTGCGGGAAGCCCCTTCGCGGGGACGGACGCGGTCGACTGGCGGGAGCCCCAGACGACGCTGCAGATCCCCTCGGCTGCCGTGGTGGAGGTGGTGCAGAACGTCTGGTGGTACACGAAGCGGCCGACGAACGTCTTCCTGGTGGTCGACACCAGCGGGAGTATGGGGGGCGATAAGCTAGCCCTGACGAAGGAGGCCCTGAAGGCCTTCGTGGGGCAGATCCGGGGCGACCGGGACCAGGTGGGCTTGATCGACTTCGGGACGGACATCAAATCCGTATGGGAGCTAGAGCCGGTCGACGACGTACGCCGGAGTACGCTCTCTTTGCAGATTGAGGGCTTGGAATCGTCTGGGGAGACAGCGCTGCTGGACGCCGTGGTGGGGGGCTACGAACGGCTCCAACTAGAGAGCGATCGGGAGGCCATCAACGCGCTGGTGGTGATGACCGATGGTCAGGAGAACGCCAGCCGTAGCGGGATGTCCGATCTTGAATGGCGATTCCAAGAGCAGGGCGGGGTCGAGGTGGTTGTCTTCACTATCGCCTTTGGTCGCGGTGCGGACGAGGCGCTTCTCCAGCGGATGGCCGAACTCGGGGGAGGGCAGTTCCGGCGTGCTGACGAGACGGATATCCAAGAGCTCTATCGGATCATTTCCACGTACTTCTAGCTCCAGGGAAGGTGGTCGAGGCTTAGTGTTTGGGAGGGCTGACGAGCGATGACGACGCCGCGCACCAAGCTCCAGCAAGAGGCACAGAGCGCCATCCTCCAGTATGCGTTCTTCCGCTGGGAGAGCGGGGTGGTGGTGGCGGGAACGATTCTGCTCACCCTCTTCTTTCCGCGCCCCTTTCCGTGGTGGCCCGTCTGGGGATGGCCCGTGCTGGGATTCCTGGGCGTGGTGGGCATCTTCGCCTCCAGCCTCACCGATGCCGAGGCGAACGCTGAGGTCCTGCTGCGATTGTTCCAGGAGCAGTTCGATCCTGGCGAGATCAGGGATCCGGACCTCCGCCGCGAGGTTGAGGGCGCCTTGGCGTATCAGCGGCGCATCGAGACGCTGGTGCGCGAGCAGCGACCGGGGGTGCTGCGGGATCGGCTGGAGGACACGGCGAGCCAACTGAGCGACTGGATCGCGAATATCCACGAGCTGGCGCTGAAGCTGGACGGGTACCGGCACGATGAGCTCCTGGCCGAGGAGCGGGAGACGGTGCCCCAGGAGATCGAAGGTCTGGCGGCCAGGCGGGATCGAGAGCGAGATTCCAAGCTGCGCGAGGACCTGGAGAAGGTGCTGGAGAGCAAGGGGAAGCAGTGGGAGACCCTGCGCAAGCTGGACAAACGGATGCGGCAGGCGGAGCTCCGGCTGGAGCAGAGCACTACGGCGCTTTCCACGGTCTACGGTCAGATCCAGCTGGTGAGCGCGCGTGACGTGAGCAGCGGACGATCCGAGCGGCTGGAGGCGGACATTCGCGAGGAGATCAGCCAATTGAACGACCTGATCAAGAGCATCAATGAGGTCTCGAAAGAGGCGGGATGGTAGGGAGGTGCGCCTGGTGAAAAGCGGGCAGGTGATCCTGGCGCTGGTGGTTGCTGTTGCCCTGGCGCTGGCGGGCTGCGGCGGCCAGGCGCCGTCACGGGGAGAAGCTGTGGTCTATGTAGCGGTGCCCTTGAGCGGCTTCATGGCCAACGGCGGTCAGACGGTCCTGGGCGGCGTGCGGCTGGCGGCTGAGGAGACCAACCGGCGTGGAGGACTGCTCGGCTATCGGCTGGTGGTGCGGCCGCTAGATGATGAGGCTGACACTGACGTGGCGGTCTCTCAGGTGGCAGTGATCGAGGAGGCTCTGGAGCGCGGCGAACGCGTGGTGGCCGTCATCGGACATCTCAACAGCGGACAGACCCTGGCGGCGATGGAGCTCTACGAGGACCTGGACGTGGTCGTCATCACCCCGACGTCGTCGGAGAAGAGCCTGACGGAGAAAGGGTACCGGAACTTCTTCCGGGTCAACGCCGACGACTCGGTGCAGGCTGCCGTCGACGCCCGGTTCCTGGTGGAGGAGTTGGGGGCCCAGTCGGTGGCCGTGGTTCACAATGATACCGAGTACGGCCGAGGATTGGCGGAGCTACTGACGGAGGAGTTGAACGATCGCGGCGCCGAGGTGAGCCTGTCGCTTGAGGTGGGCGAGGGCCAAAGCCGGTACGAGGAGGAGGTCGAGGAGATAGCGGCATCGGGAGCCGACGCGATCTTCTATGCCGGCTACGAGATCGAGGCCCCCTATCTCCGTATGGCGCTGGTTGATGGGGGCGTGGAGGTGCCTATGCTGGCCAGCGACGGGGCCTTCCTGGGCGCTACGATCGACGAGGCGGCGGGCACGGCCGAGGGCATGTACGTCAGCGCCTTCGCCCCCAGCCCCGAGAACGTGGCGAATGAAGCCTGGATCGAGGCGTATCAGGCGGTGGAGTACCGAGATCCCGACACGTACTCCGTCAACGGCTATGTGGCCATGGAGGTCCTGACGGAGGGCGTCCGCGAGGCGGGGTCGCTGGAGGCCGGTGCCATTGCTCAGGCGCTGCGGGAGCACACCCTGCCCACTCTCTTGAACGGACTGACGTATCAGCCCGATGGGGATCTGGACGATGCCCAGATATGGATCTATCAGGTCCAGGACGGGCAGTTTCGCCAGATCTCACGCTGAGTATTGCCCTTCGACCCAGCCCATGAAGACCGACGACCTGGAACGCCGCCTGGCGCAGAAGCAGGCGCAGCTTTCGGCGCTGCGCGAGATCGGGCGGGCCATCAATGCGGCGCTGGAGCTGCAGGCTACGTTGGAGCTGATCACGCGCAGGACGGCCGAGGTCATCGGGATGGACTCGTGCTCCATCTACCTGTTGGACGACGATGGGGACTACCTGGTGCTTGGTGCGACCACGGGGCTCTCGAAGGAGGCCATCGGTGAGGCCCGGCTCAAGCTGGGCGAGGGTCTGACGGGCTGGGCGGCCGAGCATGAGGAGGCCGTGGGCGTGGCCGACGCCGCTCACGACCCGCGTTTCAAGCATCTGCCGGAGACCCAAGAATCGGTATTCCAGTCGCTCCTCGCGGTGCCGCTGGTGAACCAGGGTCGCGTGATTGGGGCGATGAACGTCCAGACCGAGCGGTACCATGTGTACGAGGACGACGAGGTGGAGCTCCTGGCGCTGATCGGCGATCTGGCGGCCGGCGCGCTGGAGAAGGCGATGCTCCACGATCAGATGCAGCGCCAGATTGAGGAGCTTTCGACCTTGGCGGATGTGAGCGAGGCGATCACCGCGCCGCTCTACCTCGACGAGATGCTCGATCTCGTAGTGGAGATGGCGGCCCACCTGATGCCGGTCAAGGCGACCTCTCTGATGCTGCTGGAGGAGGGGGATCAGCTGGTACGTCACGCTGTTCACGGACTGAGCGATGCCTACCGGAGAGGACCGGCGATCTCGCTGGGCGAGGGCGTCACGGGAGGCGTGGCAGCGGAGGGTCGACCGGCCATGGTACGAGACGTGCGGCGGGCTGAGCGCTATCTCTATCCCGATCTTGCAGAGGAAGAAGGGCTCTTCTCGCTCTTATCCGTGCCTCTGCAGGTGCGCGACCGGGTCATCGGTGTGCTGAACGGGTACACGGGGGAGCCAAGGAGTTTCGATCCCCAGGAGGTCGAGCTCTTCACCACGCTGGCGAACCAGACGGCCCTGGCTATTGAGAATGCCCGTCTGGTGGTCAATACCGCCGTGGTGCGGGAGATGCACCACCGGGTGAAGAACAACCTGCAGACCATCGCGATGCTCCTCCGTCTACAGATGGGCGAGCCGGGGCTCGACGCCGAGCAAGCCCTGCGCGAGAGTATCCACCGGATCCTGAGCATCGCGGCTGTGCACGAGATGCTCTCCGAGAGGGGCTTCCGTATGGTTGACGTGAGAGAGGTCCTGGAGCAGGTGGTGGAGACAGTGAACCAGAACAGGCTTCACCTCCAGAGAGGGATCAAGGTAGGGGTCGAGGGTGATCCGATAGCGCTGCCCTCGCGGGAGGCGACAGCCCTCACGCTGGTGGTGAACGAGCTTGTGCAGAACGCCTTGAAGCACGCCTTCGAGGGCAGGGACCAGGGCGCGGTCTCGATCGCGCTGGAGGGGCAAGGTGAGGGATACCGCGTCGTCGTGGCGGACAACGGTGTGGGGCGGACGGCGGAGGCTGTACCAGGGGGCTTGGGACTGCAGATCGTCGAGACGCTGGTGGCCCAGGATCTGGGCGGTGAGCTCCTGATTGAGGAGATGGAACGCGGCACGCGCGCGACGATCCTCGTCGAGTGACGTCGGGCGTCGCCAAGCTGGGCGGTATCGCAGCGCGAGTCTTTGAGGAGTTGGGGAAGAGGTATGCGCATCTTGATCGCCGAGGACGAATCCATTACGCGGATGGGGCTGCGTCGGATGCTGGAGGATGGCGGTCACCAGGTCACCGAGGCGGCGGACGGTTGGGCCGCGGTCGACGTGGCCCGCAGGACCCGGCCCGACCTAGGCATTCTGGACATCAAGATGCCCAGGCTGGATGGATTGACGGCGGCCCAGCGGATCTACCGCGAGCGGCCCACTCCGTTGATTTTGCTGACCGCCTATGGGGATCAAGAACTGGTGGAGCAGGCGAAGGCGCTGCCCATCATGGCCTACTTGATCAAGCCGATCAAGGAGCGAGAGCTGCTGGCCACGCTGGAGGTCGTGACGGCCCGTTTCTCCGAGTTCGAGTGGATGCAGGAGCGGACGGTTGAGCTGGAGGAGGAGCTGGTCGCGCGGAAGGTGATCGAGCGGGCCAAGGGTGCGCTGATGCGGAGGGAGGGGCTCGAGGAGGCGGAGGCCTACGGGCGGATCCGGCGCCGAGCGCGGGAGGAGCGGCGGTCGATGAAGGACGTGGCGGAGGCGTTGCTGAAGGCGGTCTGAAGCGAGGGTACATCGCACCCAGCAGGTGCAACGCACACGGACAGACTGGGTCGGCAAAACGAATCGCTACCTGGATCACGAAGCCCTCTGAGGCCGCTGCGGACGGCCCCCGGGGGCTCTTCTCGTGCGGACTGACGTAGGAGTATGGGCTCATGGTCCTTCCGCAGAGATCGCGACATGGCTTTCTCCGTCGGCAGTTTCAGGTGGCTTTGGATATCGGCTGACGTTTCACACGGCAACCTATCTCAAGGTAAGCGGTAGGTAGATCCGATGGAAGCACGATGCCAGACCGGCACGAATCTGCTCCCGCAGTAGCTCGGCCCTGGCAGCGTCGAACGTGTCCTCAGCGTCATCCTCTGACGTGGCATTGTAGATGAACAGGCCGAAAACGTAGTCGCGCGGTCCCCCAGCGTCGCAGAAGGGAATCTGAGCGTAGCCAGAGATGGAGAGGTGGACCACGTAGGTGGCACACTCGTCGCTGGTGCAGATCTTGTAGCCCCCGGCCTTGTAGGCCAGGAAGGTGTCATCCTCATAGGCGTCCCTGAGGGCGACGGGCATCGCGCTTGGGGCTTCCTGTATTACCATGACGGGAATATCGGTGTCGATCAGATGCGTCCAGTCGTAGCCCTCCTGGGCAAACTGGTGCGTACCGGCCATCTGGAGGTAGAAGAGCGCCCGGTCGTAGCCATCGAGGAGTCTCCCGTTAACCACACCTCGGTATAAGGTGGCCAGGTCATCAAGCGTGGTCTGATTGGGAATGGGACCGCCGCAGCCGAAGACGTGGTTTACGCTGGAGTCGGACATGCCGAC
>Ga0180435_10006552_pt1 | contig 11153 bp, 4 predicted proteins | sample SS_ome_3_FD_132467 | JGI IMG/M metagenome (GOLD analysis project Ga0180435, IMG submission 132467) | Hypersaline lake sediment archaeal communities from the Salton Sea, California, USA - SS_3_S_1 metaG | ecosystem: Environmental > Aquatic > Non-marine Saline and Alkaline > Hypersaline > Sediment...
CTTCCATGGGACCGCGTTTGTCTTTCTCTTCGAGTACGCGCGTGGCCAGGTAGATGTTGTAGTCCTCGCCGATCGCCACCAGAATGACAAACAGGAAGATCGGTACTTTCCAGTCCAAGCCGTGGAACGTGTCGCCGTAGGCCCATTGGAAAAACAGCTCGGTGATGCCGATCGTCACATAGAAGCTGAACAACACCGACGTCATCATGTAGACACACAACAACGATTGACGCAGGATCACGAGCAACACGGCAAACACCGCCAGCACCACCAGGATCTTGATGCGCACGTTGTCAGCGGTGGTCACCTCTCGCAGGTCGCGGATCGCAGCGGTCGTGCCCGTGTAGGTGAACTCTGTTTCGTACCAAGGTGAATCGGGATCGGCCGCGATTTCGTCTAACGCGTCATCGATCGCGTTGAGCGTTTCGATTGCCTCGATGGAAAACGGATCTTTCCGCAATACCAAATCGAAACGTGTGATATGTCCGTCCCAAGGCGGCGTTTGGGCCAGGTAGATTTCTTTTGTTCGCGGGTGCAACCGAACGGCTCGATTTCCAACTAGCGAGTCTTGTTTCGCCAGCTTCTCACCTAACGGAGCCGCCCAACTTCGGACAGATACGACGTCTTCGGACTTGTAGAAGTCACGAGTCAGACCGGCGATTTGATCCAGTCCCACCCGATCCTCGTCGTCGAATCGCCCCGTTTTACGAAAAGCGACCACCGTAACGGGCCCCGATTCACCCTGTGGGAAGTGCGATTTCAAGAGAGCCGTGCCATGAACGCTTTCGCGGGTGTGTGGGAGTTCGCTGAGCAGATCGTACGTGATCTCGACGCGTGTTCCCAGCCAGGCCAGTGGCGACATAACGAACAACGAGACGATCAGAATCCGTCCCGGATACTTCGTCAGAACGTGGGCAAGCCAATGCCAGATGCTCCTAGTCGCTTTCGACGTACCCGGGGCTCCTTCGCCGTTGCCTTCTGGCATTTTCCCGATGCCGAATGGCCAGAAGATCCACCGGCCGAATCCTCGCAGAATTGCCGGAGCGAGTGTGAGGCATGTCAGCAGGGTGACGAACAGGCAAAGACCGATGGCGGGACCGCTGTTGCGGAACTTGCCAAAGTCGGCAAAGAACATCATCCCCAGCCCGAGAATGGTGGTCAGGGCGCTGGCCGCCAGTGCGTCGCCAACTTTGGCCAGAGCCTGCGAAACGGCTTCGTCCGGCTGCATGCCGCCGGCGAGTTCTTCTCGATAACGGGCGATCAGAAACAGGCAGTAGTCCGTGCCCGCCCCAAACAAGATGACAACGATAAAAATTTTCGAGGTTTTGAATACCTGGAAATCGAACCACTCGAAGCCGGGCACGAACCGCAGTTGCGTCAGCGCGGCGACGATGCTGGTCGACATCATCAACGACACCGCAATCGAAACGATCGGCACGGCAATCAGCAACGGCGAACGATAGACAAACAACAAGATGACGACGACCAGGATAACGGTCAGGAGTTCGGTGTTGCGAATGCTTTCTTCGGCGCTGAGCAACATATCGCTGCCTACTGCCGCCGAACCGGTCACCCCCAGCTCAAGTCCCTCCGGGCCGTCCTGCGCGACCTCGTCGCGAAACCGATTGATTTCTTCGTAGACTTTTTCGGTGTAATCGATCGTCTCGATCGCCATGAACTCGGTGGGCAGCAACAGCGCGATGATTTTCGCCTGCTTGTCGTCGCTGCGCAATTTTTCGCCGACGATTTCCGTGTAGGGAGAAAGAACACCCGTGAAGGGGATATCGGTTACGCCCTTGGGGGCAACCTCGTCGCCACGACTTTCGAGTGTAGGATCCAGCCAAACCGCCTGGGCGCGATCTTCTTCGGCTTCTGCTGATTCTCCGCGCTCGGCCTGGACCAGGGACCGATTGAAGAACGCGGCGGCGTATTCGAGGTCTCCTTCCTCGTAGACGTCGTCGCCATCCAGTTCGACCGCTGCATTCAGTGATTCGAGCGCATCGTCGAGCAATTGCTGAGAGCGAGCCGCGAGTCGGCCGGCCTGTTCTTCTGACGCTTCGGCGGCTTGCCGCTCCGTTTCAACCGCTTGCTGGTAGGCGACCGCTCCAAACCGATTGTGGTAGTGGCGGGCGATGCGATTCGAGATGCGGTGATCGGCGGAGTCTAGTGGGCGGTCATCGCGAGCGACCACCAACACGAGTTGGCTCTTGGTTTGGTTCTCGGGGAAAGCGTCGGCCAAACGTTGTTCGCCGAGCACGCTAGGTTTATCTTTGGGTAGGTAGGCGAAGTCGCCGTCCTGAGTGATGTCGTCCCAGTTCGGCGCGACCGCTCGGACCACGACCAGAGCAAATACCCAAATGGCGATGATCAGCAGCCACCGGCGTGAAACGATCTGACCCAAACGCGAAAACATAAATGCGGCTTATCCGTTGCCGAAGCGAACATCCAGGAGGGCGCGCATGGCTGGCGGTGGAGTAAGTTCTGGTAGATTGCCGAGGAGTAGCCGACCGGACGATACAGCCCCTTGCCGATCCTGCTAACCCCTTACCGGAGTTAACACTACCGGCAATACAAGCCAAACACAAGGCGCAGCAACGCGAGAGGTAGTGTTGGGCAATTCGGGCGATTTAGGAGAGAAAGCCGACTACCGACCCGCCATGCGTCGCCGGGCGATCTGCAGCGCGGTGTCAAGAGTTGCGTCGGCGTCGGCCACCATGGGTGACTCAACAGCGTTGCCAGTGATGGGTTTGGCGGTCTCTTGGACGGGCACGTCGGGTGTTACGCCGTTCTTGCTGATCGCCCGGCCGTTGGGAGAGTAGAACTTCGCCGTCGTCAGCCGCACGCCGACTCTGGTTTGAGCCAGAGGGAAGATCCCCTGTACGGAACCTTTACCATAGCTCCTTTGTCCAACCACGTCGCCACGTTGATGATCGGCGATTGCGCCGGCGAAGATCTCGCTGGCGCTCGCCGTGTTGCGATCGATAAGCACGATTAGGGGCACACGCCACGTGCCCACTTGGTGCGCGCTGTAGTCGAAATCCTCTTGTGGGCTTCTACCTCGGGTGGCGACGATCAAACCGCGATCAACGAACTTGTCCGCGACGTCGACCGAAGCCGTCAACAAACCGCCTGGGTTCCCGCGCACGTCAATCACCAAACTTCGCATCCCATCGCGATGAAGCTGCCAGAGGGCCGTATCGAGGTCACGACTGGTAGTCTTTTGAAAGCTGGCAATTCTCAGATAGGCGATTCCATAGTGAGGATCGATGATTTTGATGTCTTCGATACTTGGCACTTCTACGCGCTCGCGGCGCACCCGCACATTTCGAGTCGAGCCGTCCGCCGCTGCAACGGTGACAACGACATACGTGCCCTCGTCACCCTTCAAAATGTCGGCCGCTTTGTCCGCCGTAATCGCCTTGGTTGTTTGGCCGTCTACTGCGACGATACGATCGCCTGCGCGAATGCCGCCTCTTTCGGCCGGACTGCCCGTGATCGTATTGACAATCAACAATGAATCGTTTTCCGACTTCAACTCGACCCCGAGACCAACGAAATTGCCTTCAATCTGAGAATAGACATCGTCGAGTTGGGCGCGTGTCAGGTAGCTCGAATAGGGATCAAGCGAGCCGGTGGCGCCGCTGGTGTATTCGAGCACGACGGCGGCCGGCGATATTCCCATATATTGTGAAGCGTTACGGGCTGTGTTTAGAACGACATTCGCGGCGTCGGTGCGCGTGCGCACTTGGCGATAATCGGCGATCCGATACAGATCGCGTCGGAACGCATCGATCCGCTCGAGCGATGCACCGGCTAGATGTTGCTGCAAAAAGACGTTGTCGCTGAGCGCTACGTCGAAATGCGTTGTGCCGCGACGGACGATCTCTGCCCAGTTTGGCTCCGTCACATAGTGCGTCTGTATCTTCTGCAATACTCCACGATAGACGTCGACGGCCGTGCCTTCCGGCATGTGCCGCAGATCTTCGACGAAACTGCGATCGGCATATCGCCGGCCCAGGTCGAAGTGGATGCGGGCAAGCGTTAGCCGGTGTTCGATCTCAGTGACATTGGGATATTGGTGCGAGGCGTCTTCATAGTGCGAAAGGGCTTCACCCCAGCGGCGCTCGGTCTCGAGGCCGCGACCCGTTTCGAGCACTTGCCGGATATCGGCAGACTGAACGAGCGCTTCGGCGGGAATTCGGATTAAGTTCGGTTCCGCGGAAAGCGGCAGAGAGAAGCTGCCAAGCAGCGCCAGCACGGTCAGCGAGAAGAGAAAAGCTCGCGTCACGATAAGAGTGCGGGGGACTTGCATACTACGGTTCCATTCTTCCGGGCGGGGAGTGTTCGCAGGTCAACCGTGCTAGGCGTTTCAGCGGCGCGGGCCGCAGGTTTTGCCAGCGAGTTCGATTGGGGGAGATTGCGAACACCAGGCGAGTTTCGACTCTCAAGTCCGGCAGCGCAACGGCGCCAGCAGAGGGCCACGAAAAGCTTAGGTCGCTAAATGCCCAGAGTCAAAAAGCCGGCGGAAGAAACGAGATGAACAATCGTTGCAATCGGAACAAACGCTGCGCGGGTGTGGCGTCGCAACGAATGCCCCTGCTTTGCTGTTCTCTCAAGATGAGCCGGTCGCGCGTCCTGGCGCTGTGGTACGTCGTGGACCAGATAATCCATTGGGCGTCGAGAACATCATATGCGACTGCCCACACGCAGGCAATCGAACAGGTTCGAGGAAGATCCGAAAGGTGTTGTTTGTCAAGCACTTATCGAACAATCGCGACCACGGTTGATTGGGGGCGACATTTTGGCACGCAAATCGTGAAGATATCTGCGAACATGCACCCAACAAATTTGGTCAAAAACCTATTGAACCAAGTGGGTTGTGATCGCGTATTACGCGCTAAAATCACGCCTGTGGCAACTCGAATATGGTACTCAACGTCGCCCGAAACAACTATATTCGATGTCTGAATTCGGCGAATCGGCTGGGTGTAAGCGAAGGGGGAGCGAATGCTGTTCGAACTAAGGAACTCGGTTGAGGAAGTCTCTTCTAGTTGGGTCGAAGCTCGCGACTTGTTTCTCGATGGTCGTTGCCGCGCCGCTTGGGAGATCGCCAATGCGCGCCGAAAGTCGCCCTGTCTGGAAACAGCCAACGATTACCTGCTGAACATCGAAATCGCCCGCGCGTGTTCCGCCAATCGCACGTATCTGGCGCTCGTGCGGCGTGGCATCAAGACGTTTCCAAACGATCCATTTCTGCAGCTTTACTACGCCCGCGTGCTGCTGACTCGCAATCGGCACATGATGGGCGTGAACTATCTGAAGTCGCTCGAAGACACGCTCGGCAAGACACACCACACACTTTGGGCCGCCGAACTGGCCAATCTCTATGGCAACGCCGGTTTCACCGCGACCTGCATGCAGTGGCTTGAATCGATCGCCAACGAAACGGATATCGATACGCCGCTGGCGCTTTACTCGCAAGCCTGCTCCAACGAAGGCATGCAGGAGTGGGATGCGGCGATCAAATTCGTCCGCAGGTGTGTCGATACGGCCCCGAACTGGTCCCGAGCGCGCACCTACTATTCCCATTGTCTGCTTGCTCGCGGCAGGATTGAAGAGGCAGAAGAGCAACTACGTGAGGCGGAGCGGCGCGGCCACGAGGAGGCCACTCTCGACATCGCGGCCGGCATGCTGACGATGTCGCTGGGACGATTCGACGAAGCTCGCACGCGGCTGGAGGGGCTGTTAAAAAACTGGCCTCAAGCCGATTTCGCAGGGTGGGTTAAGCGGATGCTCTGCGTGTTGCTCGTCGAGATGGGCGACAACAATGCGGCTCGCGAAATCGCCGACGGGAATGAGAAGGAGATGGCGCTGCCGGAGATTCCCGAAAAACCCAGTGGCTCTCACGCATTCATTCCGCTTCCACTGGTGGCGCAGAACAAGAACCAGTGCGTGCCAACGACAGTCGCGATGGCCGCCTGGCCCCAGGGCCGCAAGTTCGACGCTGACGCCCTCTTTCGAGAGATGCACGGTCGTGAAGGCACGCGGTTATGGCGGATGCGGCAATGGGTCGAGGAGCATGGCTTCGAACTCGTCCCGGTAAAACTCGAAAAAGACGCGATCGTCGAGCTGCTTGACTTTGACATTCCCCTCGTCGGCGCGTTGGAAGGCCCGTTCAACAGTCACGTGGACGTGATCTGCGGATACCGCGAAGACCTCGACGTGCTCTACGTTCGTGATCCCGAACACTGGGCGGTCATCGCTTGGCCCTGGGAGATGGCGCTGAGTCGATACAGCATGCACAACGGTGTCATGGCGATTATCGACGAAAAACGAGAGGACGTGCTGGCGGCCGCCAAGCGGTGGCTTGCGACCGACACGCAAGCCCTACTCGATCTGAACTGCGCGCTGGCCCACGGAGAGATTGAGAAGGCGGAGGCGGCGTTCAATCAGATCGGCGACGACTCGCCCGCGGCGCCGATGCGCGACGGACATTCGGTCGGCGTCGTCATCTCGCCTCCCAAGTTCTTCGATCGGATGAAAGATCTGATCGACGACGAAGAGGCGAATCCCATCGCTCGGTTCCGGGCCATGATGACGCTGGGATCGGACGACATCGAAGAGTTGATGGAAAAACTCCTCGCCGAGCAGGACGGCAATCGCTACGGCATCGGTGTGCGGCGGTATTTGACGCTGCAAAAAACGATGGGGCAGGGGAATTGGCGCCGCGCCGAAACCCTCGTCGAAAAGCTGCTGCTCAGCGGCAGCGGCATCAGCGCGTTTTGGGAATTCAAGAGCGACATCCTGGCGGAATTGGGGAAACAAGACGCCAGCCGGGCAGCCCTCGACTGTGCAATCGAGCTGGAACCGCTGCGCATGTCCCTCCGCGAAAAATCGCTCAATCGCTCGGCCAGTCGATTGACGTTCGCCGAATACCTGCAAGAGTTCGACTCGCTGCTGGCAGAAGACCCCGACGACAAGCGGTTACTGATGGGACGAGCGTTTGCGATTCAAGAGGGCCCGGACGGTGCGGCCTATGAGTTGGCCGTCCGCGAAGCAATTCGCTGGTTCCCGCGCGATCCGCGCGGCTATGGCGAGCTGATGTCTTGGTATGGCATTCAACGTCGCGACGATCTCGCCGACGAACTGCTGGAAGAAGCGAAACGGATGGTGCCCGATGTTTTCGATCAGCAAGAGGAAGTCGCAGAACAAACGGAGGAAGAAGACGGCGACGAAAAGACGGCAACTCCTCTGCCGGAAGACAAGGACGCACTCGTCGAGTTTCTCTGGTCGGGAGAACCCGAGCGACGCCCCGCGGCGCTGACAAAACTACTCGAATTCGAAAAGGAAGGACAACTCAAGTGGTATCAGCGAGCACGCCTGCTGGCATACCGCCTGCTGGTACCCGACGATCCCGATGCCAAAGACATCGATGCCGCCGCACTGTTGCCTGCCGAAGCTCCAGGTGCGGCCCACTGGTTCGTGCTTACCGTCTGTGAGCCGCTCACCTCGAACGAGCCATCGATTCGTGTGGCGTTGGCCGTGCATGACTGGATCGATCAGGTGGTCGACCAGCCGCAGAACTATCCGGAGATCTGGTTTGAGAGGGTCTTACTGCTCGAACATGGGCGGCAGTTGGAGCGAGCGCTGGAAGAATTGCGGCAGTTGCTCGAGCGATACCCGGCGTACTCGTCGGCGCTTTACCGCATGGGGGTCGTGAAATACCGTCAGGAGGATTATCACGGCGCACAAGAGATGTTTCAGCGAGCACTCGAGGTGAACCCGGGGTTGTTCGGTGCAATCGAAATGCAGCGGCGGGGGCACGATCTGCTTGGTAATCAGAAGGAATCGCTAGAATGTACGCGACGCCTGCGAAAGAAGTTTCCCTACGCAATCGAGTACTTCGGCGACGAAGTGTTGGTGGTGACGGAACTGGAGTCGCTGTCGGCTGCTTTGCAGGTTATCAAGGCGGACAATGAAAAGTTCCCGCCCAAACCGGTTGCCATTCTGAAGGCCCGCGCTCACCTGGTTGCCGGTCAGGTCGACGAAGCGGCGGCGGCGCTCAAGCAGGTCGATGTCGCCGACGACGAGGAAAACGAGGACGTCCTGGAAGACTACCTGCAACTCCAACTAAGCGTCGCGACTCAACGCAATGACCGCCGGGAGATGCTTGAGATTTGTGAACGTGGTCTCAAGCGCTGGCCGCACTCGACGCGGCTAAAAGAAATCAAGGCGGAACATCTGGAAGACTCCGATCCGGAGCAGAGCCGCGAGTTGTTGCGCGACGTGCTTTGCGAAGGCGAACCGCAACCGCAGACGGCTTGGCAGTACCTGACGATGTCGAATGAACCCGCCGACCAGGCGGCGCGAAAGGTAGTCTTGAAGGCGGCCGAGGAGCGGCAACTTGCCCTGGCCGAGTTGTTCGCGGAGGTGATGGGACACTCAGCGCTTGTGCAATGGAATGCCGCCTATCTCGAATGGGCCCTCGACAGTTTCCCCGACTCGGACCAGCTTCGCCATCGCCTGGCAATTCACTACAACATCAATGGGCAAACGCGCAAGGCGGTGAAGCTGGCGCGGCAGTTGCACGAACGCAATCCCGAGAACCCTGAGGCTGCCCGCGTGCTGGGGCGTTGTTTGATTGATCAGGATGTCGACAAAGCGCTATCCTTGCTCGAGGGCGTTTGCCGCGAGAATCGGTCGAGCGACTACCTCTTCGATCTGGCCCGCTGCCACCAAGTCGCAGGCGATGCCAAGAGGTCGCGCGATTTGCATTGGGAGATCCTCGAGCAAAACCCCTACCTGACCAGTTCGTGGACGAATCTGTTCCTGCTGAACGGTCCGCGAGACCGGCTCTGGCCGTACCTGCCGCCAATGATCGAGCGGGGATTTGGCGTGGACGATGAATACTTTCTGGTGGCTGCGGTTCTTATCTCAGTCGAGCGAAACGAACGTCTACCTATCGAATGGTTGCCACTGGCGTTGCAGCGTTGGCAAATCCTGCAAACTTTGCCGGGCTTCCACGATGAACGGTCGCGGTTGTTGCGGGCGCTTTTGGCATGGCGTCGTATTCGCCCCCACGAGTTCGATGCTGCCAGCGGCGTGCCCAAGAGTTTCGTCCAGTCGCTGCTGGCTCGGTTCCGTTGGCCGCGTCTATCGTGGGTTCCGCAGGACTAAGCCACAACAGAGCCGTGTAGGGTGGGCAAGATCGCGTGGTTCACCGGTGGGACGTCGCAAGCGGTTCTTGCGAGGCTTACCTTTGTTCGTTGTGGCGGATTTGGCGAGCGACCGCCGGCCCACCAGATAGCGGCTTGCTCTTCCCACTCTACAAACCTGTCGATATTAGGTGCACCGTGAGTGAGACCACCTTTCCCACGCTGAAAGATCGGCCGGACGCCGATGTCGTGATTTACGACGGGCAATGTCCGTTCTGTCGCCGACAGGTTCAGCGGCTTATTTGGTGGGACTGCCAAAAACGCCTCGCCTACCTCTCGCTCGACGACCAGGAAGTCGCATCCCGCTATCCAGACCTAAAAACGGACGCGCTGCTGGCACAAATGCACATCGTCACGCACGACGGACGGGTCTTTGCCGGTGCCAGGGCATTCCGCTATCTGACGCGACGGCTGCGTCGTCTCTGGTGGCTGATGCCCCTTTTGCACGTCCCGTTCAGCCTGCCGCTCTGGCAATGGGGGTATCACTACATCGCCAAGCGTCGGGGGCGTTGCAATGCCGACACGTGCAGCCCATCGTAACCCCAGCTACATTGAGCCACGGATGAGATCTGCACAACAAGGGTGAAAAAGTTTGTTGTTTCTACAAACTTTTTCGAGGCGAACCGAGCGGTAGCTCGCATGTGGTTGGTGGCCCCGCCACCCTGTGTTCGTCGTCGGCCAGTCTGGCTGTCATCCGGCCAAACCGCAAACGGTTACTACTCGAAATAGGCGACCGCGTTTTCGAAAACGGCGAGACCGTCACCGACTTCGCCGCCCTCGCGGCGGGTCCAGCGAGGATGCTGCGTACGATCGATGTGTCGCTCTGGATGCGGCATCAAACCCAGCACACGGCCCGTTTCATCGCACGCGCCGGCGACGTTGCCGGGCGAGCCGTTGGGGTTGTCGGGATAGGTCACCTGACCGTTGTTGCCGCAGGGGCGACCCGTGTACCGCAGCACCAGTTGGCCGCCCGCTTGCAGGGCGTTGAACGTATCTTTGTCACGGGTGACGAATTTTCCCTCGGCATGTGCGACCGGCAGGTAGAGCGTTTCAATGTTGCGTAGGAACACGCACGCGTCGCCCTCGCTGGCAAGGTTGACCCAACGATCTTCGAATTTGCCGGAGTCGTTCCAGGTGAGCGTGGCGGCGGGGCCTTTTTCAGGATCGTTCGGCAGCAAGATGCCCGACTTGATCAACACCTGAAAACCATTGCAGATGCCGAGCAGCAGTTTGCCGGCTTCCTTGAATTCGGTCAGGGCGTCGCCCAGGTGATGGCGAATCTGTTCGGCCAGGATTCGACCGGCCGCCACGTCGTCGCCATAGCTGAACCCGCCCGGCACGCAAAGGATCTGGTAATCATCGGCCTGACGGGGATGCTCCAGCAGACGCTTGACGTGTACGAAATCGGCCTTGCCGCCAACCTGTTCAAAGGCGAACGCCGTTTCCTGATCGCAATTCGTGCCCGGGGCGCGAAGGATTAATACTCTTGGAGTTGCCATAATCGACTCTTTCAGATTTCGTTATGTGTTGTGGGAATTAGAATCCACTATGTCAAAGGGTCGATCCGTTTCGGCGGCAGCATTTTGCGAGCCTGCTCCCAAGCCTCGTTGAGTTTTTGTTGATGCTCGGAGGCCCATTCAAGGACCATCGCCGTTGCTCGTGGAGGCAGCCTTCCCGCGATTACCGCAAGCGTATCAATCGCAACAACCATGACGCTGCCCCCGTATTCCGCGTGGAAATGGGGGGGGCGGATGGTCGTTGAAAAAGACTTTGATGACGATGCCGTAGAAACGGCTAATTTCAGGCACGGGCTTCCACTTCTTCAGGTTCGGAAACAGGTCTTCGGGTTTTTTCTTCGTCACTTGCAGGTACAGTGCGTCTGGGCAGAGGTCGATTGTATCGCCCCAGGCCAGTTCGCCCGCGGACCCAATCGCGACC
>Ga0180435_10006553_pt1 | contig 11153 bp, 10 predicted proteins | sample SS_ome_3_FD_132467 | JGI IMG/M metagenome (GOLD analysis project Ga0180435, IMG submission 132467) | Hypersaline lake sediment archaeal communities from the Salton Sea, California, USA - SS_3_S_1 metaG | ecosystem: Environmental > Aquatic > Non-marine Saline and Alkaline > Hypersaline >...
CCATGCCAACAACATGCTCAGCTGTCACCCCATCCGGGAAGCAAAGTAGCATGTCATTTGTTCGGATCACATGCATCAGGTTTGCAGTGTCCTTCACACCGGTTACGAAACCCAGGCACATTCCCTGATCAGCCGTTTGCTCTGATTCACACAAAGTCAGAAGATCGTTGGCAGTCATCGCGGACTGGCTAATGCCTGACCAAAACAGGCCGGCAATCAATACAGCAATCTTGATCTTGCTAGGTCGACCCATAACGGCGCCCTCCTCTGGAACAACAAAGTACAGTATGCCAATAGCTCGCCGGCGATGCTCGCGCCTGCCGTGCCGCCTGGTGGTTGCTCACGCCACGGCCGACATCGGCAAGGCATGTTGAATCGATTCGCCCAATTTGCCACGAGACCAGTTGACCGAGCGAGTATGAAAACACTGATCGAGCAGCTGAATTTGCGGGTGAAGATGTCTGCAAGGAAATCGGCCTGAGTGCGGTCTTAATTGACGACACCGTGAATTGTCCCGAATTGCTCACGAAAATCCGGATCAACTGCCTGGAATAAATTGTCCGGTGACGAAGTCGAAAGAAGAACACAAATCACCCACTGTTTAGGAGAAAGACATGACACCGCTAACCAAGCTCGCTGTTTCGATGATCGTCTGCTTGGCTGCTGCACTGTCCACAGCGCAAGCCGATAATGTACCTGTATTCCAGACCCTTGATGGCAAAGAGAGCAATCTCGAGAATCACCTCGGACAAGGAAAATGGTCGGTTGTCATTTTGTGGGCACACGGTTGCCACGTCTGTAACCAGGAGGCTGAACAGTATGCTCAGTTCCATGATGACCATATCGAGAAGAATGCCGGGGTACTCGGAATCAGTATCGACGGGCTTGATGAGCGAGAACAGGCGCAGGAGTTTGTTATACGACACGACTTGCCATTTCCCAATCTGACGGCGGAAACAGAAGCCGTAATGCGTTGGTACCAGGGACAGACAGGCGCGCCCTTTCTTGGTACCCCAACAATCCTCATCTATGGGCCGGCTGGCAAACTGAAAGCTGCGCAAGCAGGCGCGGTGCCTACTGAGATTATCGAAAAGTTCATCGCCGAGAACAGCTGATCAGGATCGTGTTGGTGACCTCTGTTCATGGTCAGAATGGAAGCCGACCATGCCTCCTGCTTCGACCACAAAGGTCCGTGCGTATCCGTGATGAGTCTCGCCTGCCATTCTTGGCCTGAATAACCAGTATGGCGGCGACACCGATCCGGCCTCCAACCCAAGGAAAATACCACCTCCCAGTGTTGATAACGGCCCATGCCTGGGCTTCGCGCAGCTCCCGCTAATTGCCGAAAGCAGCACTAAGCTCGATTGCCATCAGTCAGCTGCTCAGCAAGTCTCAGTGTTCCCCTTGCCGGCAGCCCGGGCAGGACAAACCCGGTGCCATGTTTGAGGTCTCAGTCCCGCTAGCCCACAATGGCCACCCCGTGTTCGATTCGCGAGAGAAGAAGCCTTGCAAGCAGACCTGTTGACCAACGTTATCCTGCCACTGTCCTTGTTCCTGATCATGTACGGCATCGGACTTTCGCTTAGGATTGCCGACTTTAGCGGCATCGTCACGGCCCCCAAAGCATTTGCCATCGGGGTCATGGGGCAGATGGTATTGCTACCGGCAGTTGCCTTCATACTGGCAAGCGTACTCGGCCTGCCGGGTGAAATCGCCGTGGGGCTGATCATCATTGCACTCGCACCGGGTGGTGCCACATCCAATATGTTCACCTACCTGGCAAAAGGCGACGTCTCGCTCTCGATCACCCTGACCGCCGTGGTGAGCCTGGTCACCCCATTCACCATCCCACTGCTGACGGCCTTCGCCATGCACCACTTCATGGGCGACAGTACCGAGTTCACCCTGCCAATCGGCAAGACCATCGTACAGCTACTGGTGATCACCATGGTTCCGGTGGCCCTGGGTATGTTCACCCTCTCACGATGGCCAAATGCTGCTCGCAGGATAGAACAGGTACTGAAATGGTTCTCGATCCTGTTCCTGATGCTGATCATCGCGCTTATTGTGCTGAAAAACGCTGACAACATGGCCAGTTTCTTTGCCCAAGCGGGACTGGCCACCCTGGTGTTGAACCTCGCAGTTCTCGGGCTTGGCTATCAGCTGGCCTCCTGGGGGAACCTTACCCGAGCACAGTCGATCACGATCGGTTTCGAGGTCGGCATCCAGAATGGAACCCTGGCACTGGTAGTGGCCGGCACCCTGATCGGAAACACGGTGATGATGATTCCGGCAGTGACTTACTCTCTGATCATGTTTGGTAGTGGTGCCCTGTTTGGCTGGCTGATGCGTAGCAAGATTGGCGGCGACGTTAAAATCGACCGAACCGCTCCTTGAAGAAACCTCTAGGCAAAGCCCTTGTTTCGGTTGCTCAATGTCCAAGAGTATGCCGGCACCGTCTTCCCGGGTGGTGCATGCCCCGTCCGTGCTGGAGAAAGCCAACAACACTTGGCCCAAAGCCTGGCAAGCTACCCTAAACTTACCTGAGCACCCTGCCGATAAAGCGGACATTGCAGCGGGCTGCCCTGATAGCAGGCCCGGATTTGACCAGTACAGGCGTGCCGCGTAACCAAACCTCGTGTCGGCGACGACGGGTGCTGCTTTTTTTGCAACTGTGCAACCAGGAAACTGTTGCCCCGGGGTTCATAAATGAATGTTCCATGCCCCTCACCCGACCAGTGCGAAACATTCATACTTGGAAGAGCATGCTTCATGATCAATTACATCCAACCGCAAAGATGCTTAACGCCCGTGTGGAAACCGATGCTCTTGAGCCTCCTTCTGGTCAGCCTCTCGGGCTGTGCTATGCAGGAAGTTACAGAGGAAAAGAAGCCTGTAGTGCAGACGCCAGAAGAGGTGGTACAGCTTGAGAAAATCATCGGCCAGCAAAAAACCAGCATCATGCAACTCGAACTACAGCTGCTGGCAGAACAATCGGAGATACAGCGGCTATCTGCAGCGCAGGAGCAGGCTATTCAGGAGATCGTTCGGCTCAAGTCCAAGCTCCGCAGTCGCAACAGCAAGGCCGAAACTGTCGCCAACCTTGCAGAGGTAAAACTCGCACTGCAAGGCAGAAAAACGAAGGGCAGCAAGGATCACAGGGGCGATGACCTGGAACGCGCACGACAGTACGTTTCGATGAGCGAAGTTGCATTGAAAAAAGGAAACTACGGTGGCGCGTCTTACCTGATCAGCCAAGCCAAGTATTCATTGCGCACGTCGGGGAAATCACCCGCTGAGCGCTCTGGAGGCAACAGTAATGTGAACAGCTTTGCTCTACCCATTCGGATGACGGTCACGAAAAGGTCGAACGTCCGCGCTGGCCCTGGCACCACCGCAAAGGTGTTGGCTCAGCTGAATTCGGGGACGTCGGTGTTGGCTACCGGGTATCAGGATCTTTGGGTTCAGATGCAGAGGGCGGATAAAACCATCGGCTGGATCCATTACAGTCTGCTCAAAGCTGATCTCTGACCGGACCTCACGAAGGATCCAGCTTCACGACTGCCGGGTGTTGTGTGATTTTGCCGTTGGGCAAGCTAGCCAATACAGATCGATTACGCCCTTCGCGTTTGGCTTCATACAAGGCTGTGTCCGCGCGCATGATTAGCTGGTCTTCAGTTTCGCCTGCACTGATTTCTGCAACACCTATGCTAACCGTAAACCTGGCAATGGTTTCTTCAGCGGCGACCCCAGTGGACTCGACCGCCAAACGAACTCGCTCAGCAGTCAACAAAGCCTCTTCACCACGGGTCTGGTCAAGAATGACCAGGAATTCCTCACCACCGTAGCGACCGGCAGAATCGACGGTTCTGAGCACTCGCTTGAAGGTCGCGCCCAGTTCTCTGAGCACTTTGTCTCCCACCACGTGGCCGGCGCTATCGTTAATGCGTTTGAAGTGATCGGCATCAACCAGAAGTACAGAAAACGGGGTGCCATTGCGATGGAAACGCGCGAGGTGATTCGATAGCTTCTCCAGGATGTGCCTGCGATTAGAGAGCTGCGTCAACGAGTCCATTGTCGACAGTTCCTCCAGGCGCCTCCGACTCTGCTTGAGCTGATTGACCATGTCATTGAAAACCTGTGTCGCGGTACCCAGTTCGTCATCGCTTTTTACAGGAACCTGTACGTCGAGATCTCCATCAGCGACCCTCCCGGCTGCTTCGGTCAGCCTTTCTAGGGGCGAAATGATTCCGCGTGATAGCAGATAGGCGAAAAAGCCTATAAGCGTGACAAGCATGCCGACGACAAGCATTGTCTTCGTACGCAGATTCATCACCTCGGAAAGTATCTGCTCGCGTGCTTTTTCCATCACGACGCTCCAGGCGAAATCCGATATCGGTGTGACGATACCTACCACCGGGACACCCCGATAATTCAAGTACTCAGCGAGTTCATTGGGCGGCAGGGTTCGCTCAAAAACTGCCCGTTGATGATCCGCAGCCAGCTGGTTCTCCGTGGATAGAAAAACCTTTCCGTCAGGGCCAACGAGCAGCAACTCAGCTGACCTGGCCTGTAAATCTTTTCTGGCGAGAGAGGCGATCATGAGATTTGCCAGGGCATCAAGTTTAACCTCTGCGCCCATAACTCCCAGAATCGTACCGTCGCCAGACAGAATCGGCACAGCAGCCAGAATTGAAGGGGTATCAAGCTGTGGTCCGTATACCTCTCCTACAATGATCTTCTTCGACTCGACTTGTTCCTGCCAGTCGTCAGGCAGAGAGATCGAATCAGCGCGTTTGGGGCTCTGCGTAAGCAACTTTGCCTCTGAATCGAATACCAGCAGTCGCGAATAATCATTAAACTGGGAATGGACGAGCGAAAGATAGCTTTCCATCTTTGCAAGTTGGATGTCGCCATCAGAAAGGCCCTTTTCAGCACCTTGCCTGCGCATCATCAGATAGTCTTCCAGTCCCTCTGAGAGAATGTATGAACTCGAGAAAGCTCGGATGTCGTAGTGACGCTCTTTCAACCAAAGGTTGAACTCACGTCGCACTTGGGCGACTGTGCCGAGCATTTCACGCTGGGAGCTTTCGAGTAAGGCCTTTTCAGCCTGGTTGAAATAGACCCAACCCAAGCCGACCGACGGTAACAGGGTGACTAGTACCGCAAAAAAAAGAATGCGGTTGCGCACACTGGGTAGATGCAGATATTTGAAACGCAAAGCCATGTTTGCCCTGCTTAGGCCTCCAAGACGCCATCAAGCCGATGTGACCCTATCAGCAAGACGCATTAAAAAGAATGAGTTTCCGCTTGGCCCCTTTTCGCCCCCGTCGCCGGCAGGCGTTCATAATGGGCATTGCTCACATCGCGATGACTCATTTCCCTTTCTACTGTAGCGGCACAACTCTGGGAGCTTGAACGTCGGATCATCCGAAACGTGCTATCAAACACAGGCAAGGCCCCTCTTCAACTCCGGTCACTATGTACTCGTCCTCATCGTTGACAGGAAGCAGGAGGCAAAGTGGATGCTGCTGATAGAAGGCTTTGGGCCTATTGGTCAACGCTGTTTTCCTTTCATTGGCATTCGCGATGTCGTGGACAAACTATTTTGAATCGCCAAGCCCACACAAAGCTCTTGGCTCCCCCGCCACACACCTCCAATTCCCCTCGCAGCTTAGGGTGTCGTTAAGGCAGAAAAACACCGGTAGCTTGCGAGCTTTTTGAATAAAAAAGACTATTCATCACATCTCATTGCCCGGCAGCGAGAAGGTGGTTGGGGGAATATCACTTCAATCTGTAGCTACCCCCTATTGCTTTGACCACTGGAAAATCCCCGTCCAGCTGTGGTTTCCTGCCCTGAAACGGACTCTGCCAACTACAGCCCGGTATGGAAATCAGGGAGCAGTTCATCATGACCAGATTTTCATGACAATATTCCGAACACTCACAAAAAAAGGCCCCGCGGGGCCTTTTTTTGACTGGTTGGCGACGCCTTTATTGGGTTGCCGGTGCCTGCACAGCCGGGGCCTCCGGTTGCTGCGGGACTTGAGGCTGTGGCGGTTCCGCTACCGGGCGTGGAGGCAGGTCTCTGGCCTGACGGCGTTGCTGCTGCCTTTGCTGCGGCCCGTATTGGTACTGTTCCCATCCGGGATACATATTCCAGCGTGGACCGTAACCCGGCCTCCAACCAGACCCGAAGTTAGGCCTCCAGCGATTCCCCCAGTCCATTTTCGAGTTGCCCCAGCGCCAGGTCTTCCCCTGGTCCACGTTCACACCATCGCCATCCCGCCACGGACGCCCCCGGGAATCATCGTCCCAGCGACTTCCTCCCCATTTCCAGGAACTGCCGCTCTGCTTGTCACGGGCCTGCTCGCGCTGTGTGGGCGCAGACTGGTCGCCCTCGTCGGAACCGAACTGCATCACCGGGCCACCTCCCCATGCGCGCGGACCGCTATCGCGGCCATAACCGCGTGGCGGGTAAGGCGGTGCATAAGGTCCATAAGGCCCGTATCTGCCATAACCACTGCGGGGACCGTAGTAATCACTATCGCCGAAACTGAAATCGTCTTCGCTGAAACCAAAGCTGAAAGCATTGGCGGTCAACGGCATAGCAGCCGCCACCATCAGGGTCGCTGCAGAAACCATGAAACGCGACATAGATATTCTCCCCGTTTGTCACTATCGATTCATTCCAGTTTAACCCCATTCTGCGCGACCACAAGATGAACCAAATCACTCGAATGAGGCTGATAGGCACCACCGAAACGAACTTGATTCCCACGTAATTTGATACCAGTATTCGCACAAGGCGGTGTAAACAATCCACTGCCCGACAAACACGACTAAGGAGAGGATGTGTCATGGCTTTGCTGAGTGTTCTGACCAGCCTGGTCGGCCCGGTCATCGATGGTGTCTTTCGCTGGAAGGAAGGCGAAGACAAGATGGAGATCTCGCGTCAGCAATATGAATTGCTGAAGCGGCAGCTGGAACACGAGATGGAACTCCGTCTCTCCGAGGAGGCACGCAAGCCCACCTCGGAGTTTCGTGATTTTCTGCTCGACTACGAAGGCAAATCATCAGAGCAGGCGCTCTGGATGCGCAACCTGCGATCCTCGGTGCGGCCCTTCATCACCTACTGGTCCGTGATCATTATTTCGCTGTTGATGTTCGGTTTCGTGGACACCGCCAAACTCGAGGCCAATCTGAAAGCCGTCCCCGACCCCTTGTGGCAGATATTCCTCGCCGTGTTCGGCTTCTGGTTCGGGGGCAGAGCACTGATGCAGGTCGCCGAAGCCTGGAAGAAAGGCGAGGTGGAAAAACAGCGGGCCGATGGCGAGGCGCGGGTACGCGAGGCCGCTCACCGTGCCGCTGAAGGCCGCGCGCGTGCCGAAGAGGAACGTCAACGCACCATCCGACGTATTCAGGATGAACAGGCTCCGATCCCGGGCAGGCCGGCTCCACCGGACAAACCCGTGAGCACGACCGTTCCGACTCACGACTTCTGGGAAGACCAGGACTGGTAAGGGGACGGCGTGATGCAAGCACCAAGACAAAAACTGACTCCGAATTTCGCATTGGCTGAATTCCTGCGCTCCGCCACCGCTGAACGCCAGGAAGAGATGCTGCAGCAACAGTACGAACCGCCCGGCGAGGTGATCGGCAACCTCGCCTACCTGTGCACCACTGCACTGCAACCGATCCGTGAACAGTTTGCCTACCCGATGCGGGTCACCAGCGGGTATCGTTCACCTGCACTCAACGAGGCGGTAGGCGGCAGCAGCACATCCCAGCACTGCAAAGGCCAGGCAGCGGATGTGCAGATATCTGATCGGTTTCTGAGCGACCCGCGCTACGAACCCCTGCGCAAGCGCATTGCAGATCGGGTGTTGATGCACACTGGCAAACGTCTGCGGGATGACGTCAACGCCAACTTCTACCTGTATGCCTACATCTGCCTGCGACGCGATGCACTCGACGTTGATCAGGTTATTCACGAATACGGCGACAATAAAGGCCGCCCCGCCTGGATTCACATCTCGGCTTCTGCGGCAGAGCGTGAGCGCACCCGTCAGATGCTCGTGATCGGCAGTTATCACAGCGGGCGCAAGACCCTAAGTCAGCTCAAGCAGGCCTTGTCGCTGGGCACCTGAGTTCAAACTTCCTACCAGCAACAAAAAAGGCCTCCCTTCAAGGGGAGGCCTTTTTCAAAGAAAGTCCGATCGCTTACTGGACGTGATCGCCTGGCCTTACGCCGGTAATCACAGATTTCAGTTTCTTGCCCTTGATCAGTTGCCAGGTGCCGTCACCCGGATCGATCACGTCGAAACGCATGGACTTTTTCCTACCGGTCCAGCGAACATTCAGCTTGCCTTCCTCATCGACCCACCAGTCACCTGTTTTGGTCTTACCATCCGCCGGGGTAAATCGCTTGAGCGAACCGTCCTCGGCAAAATAGGTATCGCAGGTGCTATTGTCCTTGGTCTTCACACAGTTGGCCGTTTTTCCATTGATAAACAGCTTGATCTCGTAGGCGCTGACGGTGGCCGATTCGGCAACCGCAAGGTTGCTCATCGCCAGCAACATCACCGCCAACAGGGTCGTAATTCTGTGCATCGCTTTAACTCCTCACTCATCCACTTCTTGATCTGTTGTAGCCAGATTAACGCACAGCTGGCCCGGAAATTCACCGATTTCCGTTTATTACCCGCCCCTGCCCGTTTCGGCGCCCGTCGATCCTTGGCCCAACGGCCAAGGGCTTTCGTCCGGCGGCTGCGCAAACCCGAACTAAAGTGAACTAAATTCTTGTCGCTACATCCGGGTATGGAGAACGAATACATTATCATCGGCGGGGGCGGCCACGCGCTCTCTGTGGCAAATTCCCTGCTGAACGCCAAGCTCAATTTGCGCGGCTACACAGCGCCTGAGGACCAGGGAAACCTTGCCCTCGGTATCCCGTGGCTTGGCACAGACGACATGCTCGCACGCCATACCTCGCCTGGACTTCGCCTGATCAACGGTATCGGATCTGCCGGTCACGGAATGGATCTTCGCCGCTCCGCCTTCGAGAACCTCAAGTCCCGAGAGTTCACCTTCGCCCACCTGGTTCATCCCAATGCCTCGGTGTCCTCGCTCGACAGTAAATACGGCTCCGGCCTGCAAGTGCTGGCCGGAGCCCACGTGAATGCCGGGGTGCATTGTGGCGAGAACGTGCTGATCAACACCGGTGCCATTGTCGAACACGGCTGCCGCATCGGCAGTCACTGCCATATCGCCAGCGGCGCCGTGCTGTGCGGTGACGTTGAAGTGGGCGAATCGGTACATATCGGCGCCGCGGCGACCGTCATCCAGGGAATCCGGATCGGAGCTGGCGCGGTAATTGCAGCGGGAACGGTAGTAACCCAAAACGTCGAACCATTGACGCTGATCGCCGGTGTCCCCGGCAAGGTAAAACGCAAGATCGAACAATGAGCATTAATTGGCGTGAAATCGCAGTGGATTCAAAGGCTAACGTGAAGGAAGCCTGGGAAATCCTGGATCGTGGCAGCCTGCAGATTGCACTGGTCATCGACGACGACTGCCACCTGGCGGGCACGGTGACCGACGGCGATGTCCGCCGCGCATTGCTGCGCGGCAAGAGCATGGACTCCCCCATCGCCGAGATCATGAATGCCAATCCGCATACCGGATTGATGGAAGAGGAAAGCACAAGCTGGCAGCGCACCATGCACCGTCACTCGCTGCGCCACCTGCCGATCCTCGCCACCCGCGGCTGCGTAGTCGACCTGGTACGTTACGAGATGCCCTCCGAGCCAAACCGCAGCACCCCGGTGGTGATCATGGCCGGTGGACTCGGAACCCGCCTGCGACCGCTGACCGAACACACCCCCAAGCCAATGATCCCGGTTGGTCCGAAACCGGTACTCGAAACCATCATCGAGAACTTTGCCGAGCAGGGTTTCACCAATATTTACCTGTGCCTCAACTACAAGGGCGAGGTCATACGCGAACATTTTGGCGATGGCAGCCGCTTCGACGTCACGATCACCTACCTGGAGGAAGACCGTCGCCTCGGCACTGCCGGTGCGCTCAGCCTGCTGCCGGACATCCCGCGCGAACCCATGATCGTGATGAATGGTGACCTGCTGACCAAGGTGGATTTTGTGCGCCTGCTCGATTTCCACAACAAGCAGGGGTTCGTCGCGACCATGGCGATGCGTGAATTCAGCCACCAGGTACCTTATGGCGTGCTCAAGGTCGGGGACGGTTATCGCATAAACGAACTGGTGGAAAAGCCTGTCGAACGCTATTACGTGAACGCCGGCATTTACATCCTGGAGCCGCGCACGCTCAAGGCCGTGCCGGATCAGAAATTCTATGACATGCCCACCCTGTTCAACCGTCTGCTCGACGAGAAGCAGCCGGTCGGCAGCTTCCCATTGCGTGATTACTGGGTGGACATCGGGCGCCTGGAAGACCTGGAACGTGCCAGCGACGAATTCGCGGAGATGTTCGGGTGATCGGCCGCAACCGCATCCTCGCGATCATCCCGGCACGTGGTGGCTCCAAGGGCCTGCCACGCAAGAACGTGCTCGATCTCGATGGCAAGCCCATGATCGCCTGGAGCATCCAGGCCGCTGCGGACTCGGACTTCATCGACCACTGCATCGTCTCCACCGATGACGCCGAAATCGCCAGCGTAGCGCAGGAATACGGCTGCGATGTGCCCTTCATACGGCCTGACGAGCATGCGCGCGACGAATCCACCACCCTGGACGTCGCGCTGCACGCGCTCGACGAACTACCCGGTTATGACCTGGTGGTCATCCTGCAGCCCACCTCGCCGCTACGCACCAGCTACGACATCGACCAGACGATCGAGGCCATCGTGGCGCGACAGGCGCCGAGCGCGGTCAGCGTATACGAACCGGCCAAGAGCCCCTACTGGTCTTATCGCACCGATGACAAAGGCCGCCTGGTCAGCCTGCTCGACAAGGAACTCGCTAGCAAGCGCCGCCAGGAGTTGCCGTCTACGTACGTGCTGAATGGCGCAGTGTACGTGGCGCGGGTCGATTGGCTGCGCGAGAACCTGCGATTCGTCACCGACGAAACCGTGGCCCATGTGATGCCGGCGGAACGATCCCTGGACGTGGACA
>Ga0180435_10006554_pt1 | contig 11153 bp, 11 predicted proteins | sample SS_ome_3_FD_132467 | JGI IMG/M metagenome (GOLD analysis project Ga0180435, IMG submission 132467) | Hypersaline lake sediment archaeal communities from the Salton Sea, California, USA - SS_3_S_1 metaG | ecosystem: Environmental > Aquatic > Non-marine Saline and Alkaline > Hypersaline >...
TAGACTGCTCGCCGACATCGTATACCGGCTTAATCGGGATCTCTTTAATCGAACAGTACGACATATTGAGCTTTACCAGCATATCATTGGGCATACCATAATCTCTGTAGATTTTATGAATCTGAACACTTTCAAGCGCAGACAGCGAAATCGCCGTATATCCGGTTTGCGTATCAGATATTCCCCAATACCCTGACGCGACTTTTGTGAGCGCAGAAAGAACGGAATTCCCGAAGAATCTCTTTTTTGGTATCAACACCGGAGCAGATTTATGGATCAGTCTGTTTCCTTTCACATAATCGACATCATCTTCAATAACCGGCAGGCAGATATTTTCAAGCTCGTCCGGATCCATCTGAGCATCTCCCGCCATAACAGCAGTACAATCTATTTTCCTGTCCCGACACCATTTATATCCCGTAGAAATCGCACCGCCCACTTTGCTGTTCTCCTGATTTATAAGAACTATTCTGTCATAATCGTTGTCATTTACAATATCGTGTTCCGGGTAGAATGCCTCTTCTTGCTTTCGGATTTCCACAACTGTCTCAAGGGCTCTGTTAAAGAGCGTCTTCTCAAAGGCCTGAACTTTCAGTCCAATCTCAATTTCCGATTTTACCTGTTTCTCAATATATTTTCTTACTACGCCTTCTGTGTTGTCCTTCGATCCGTCATTGACGATAATTATCCTGTCGACAAAATCCGGCATTGTATCGATTACAATTCCAATTTGTGTTTCCTCGTTATAGGCAGGAACAACAACAGCGACGGTTTTCCCATTTAGCATTAATTTTCCCCTTTATGCATTATGCGTATGTTTCTTTTATTAAATACGTACAAAGCGATTATACAATATTACATATAATATCGCAATGTTTGTTTATCTTCTCTATTTTTCGCAAAATGGCCGTTTTCTGTTCAAACCGAGTCTAAAAGTCAATATATTTGACAACAATCAAGAGTATAAAGGATGGATTGATTATGCTTGATAAAAAGGAGCTAAAAAAGTACTTTAGGCGTAAGATGAGCAGGGAAAAAAGCGGAGCAGCACAAATCATGGATTTTTCAATAATACTGATCATGATTTTTGCGATACTGTTTTTAGTTGTATACCTATATTCTCACATGCTCACAGCCAGCTTGATTATCGCAAGTGCTGCCGCTGTTTGTTTTTTTCTTGTGTACAGCATGAGAAGAAACATTAAACTCGATAAGTTTACTCAGGAAAAGACAAAAGAGCTTACCCAAAAATGCACCTTGGAGAAACTTATTCTTCTCTCAAAAAAAGATTTCGCCGGATTCATACATGATTTCCTCGAAAGAAAAGGTTTCGAAATCATCGAACAGCACACTCATGGTTTCTTCGCAGAGAAAGGCGAAAAGAGCTATTACATACCTTTTTTTCAGTACCATCCGAGTGAGAAAATAGATATCAAGGAGGTTTTGGTTTCCTATCGCACGAGAGTTAATCTCTTAGCTGATAATCTTCTTTTCATAACAACGGGAAGTATCAGCGAAGAAGGGCAGAAATTTATGAAGAAAATCGATAAAGGAGATGTTTTTTTCACTCCGCCGAAAGAGCTTCTAAAGGGAAGCGAAGAACAAAGACATTACCCATCAAAGGAAGAGATTGATGAGTTTATCGAATGCGAGGTGAATTCGGAAAAGACAACCTTCGATGCTATCAAAAAAGAAGCATTTAAGAAAAACAAACACCGTGCATATATCGGGCTCGGTTTTCTCATAATGCTCTGGTCATATTTTGCAGGATTTAAATTCTATTATCCGCTGATATCCTGTTTTTGCTTCTTCTTGGCGTATATCAGCTATAAGCGGCAGAAAAACTCTAAATCAGATTCGCCGAGTTTTCCTTAGCCTTCCTGTATATCACAAACTTTTTGCCTACTACCAAAACGGGATCCGCTTTTAGTTTTTCACAAAATTCAGACGCGACCTCCCTCGGCGTTTCGTCGCATCCTCTTTGGACGCTGACTTTGATAAGCTCTCTTTTCTCGAGAACCACATCAGCTTCCTTGATTATGTTCTCGCTGGTCCCCTCTTTGCCTACATATACTACCGGATCCAGGCTGTTCGCCAAAGATCTCAGTTTTGCTCTTTGTTTACTGTTTAGCATACTCTCTTCCCTTCATATCCTCTATTCCACAAAATCGAATTCGATCTCGTTTAAGACAACCGTGTCTCCATCCTTTGCTCCCGCTTTTCGCAAAGCCTTGATAATCCCAAAATCAATCAGCAGCTTTTGAAAATGCTGCATCGAGGAATAATCATCCGGATTTATCTTAAACAATATTTCGTCTATCAAGTCTCCGGAAACGATATAAAAATCGTTTTCTTTCTTGATATCATAACTCTTCTCTTCTTCAAGCTCCCATTCCTCAATTACGCCCTCTTCATATATCGGCTCCGGTTCGGGAAGCTCTCCCAGTTGCGCGGCTATCTCATTCATCAGTTCATCCAGACCTGTTTTGGCAATCGCTGATATGGTAAAAATTTTAATCTTTTTTTTCTCAAGCTCCTTTTGCAGTTTTTGTCCGCTCTCAGTGTCCTTCTCTATATCCACTTTATTCAGTACAACAATCTCCGGACGCTTATATAGCTCCGAGGAATAGTTTTTAAGCTCTTTTCTTATATCATGATAATCCTTATATACATCTCTTCCTTCGCTCTCAGAACCGTCAAGAATGTGCACAAGAAGTCTTGTTCTCTCTATATGCCGCAAGAATTCATGCCCCAGCCCGACGCCCTCCGATGCTCCTTCGATTAGACCCGGGATATCCGCCATAACAAAGCTCGTATCATCATAAGCATAGACTCCGAGATTCGGGCTTAGCGTAGTAAAATGATAATTTGCAATTTTCGGATTTGCTCCTGTGACAACGGAGAGCAAAGTGGATTTTCCGACATTCGGAAAACCTATAAGTCCGACATCCGCGATTGTTTTGAGCTCCAAAGTAACCCAACGTCCTTTTGTGCGCCTTCCCGGCGTCGAAAACCTCGGTGTTTGTCTTGTCGAAGATTTAAATCTTGCATTTCCCTTTCCGCCGCTTCCGCCTTTAAGAACACAGCGCTCTCCACCTCTTCGAATATCCGCAACCACTTTTCCGGTCTCAAAATCCTTAATCACAGTACCGGCCGGTACACCGATATATAGATCCTCGCCGTTTTTGCCGCGCATATTCTTCTTGCTTCCCTTTTCCCCGTTTTCAGATGTATACTTCTTCTGATATTTGAAATCCAAAAGCGTTCTTACATTTTCTTCTGCATAGAAGTATACATCTCCGCCTCTTCCCCCGTCGCCTCCGTCAGGTCCTCCTGCAGAAACATATTTTTCTCTTCGCAAAGAAATAGCTCCATCTCCCCCGTCTCCGCTTTTTATATAAATTTTCGCCTTATCTACAAACATCGCTACGCCTTCCCTGATTGCTCGTCCATATTTTCGTCATTATAATATATACACAAATCATTTAAAAAGCAAGTTTCGCAGAGAGGTTTTCTCGCTTTGCAAAACCTTCTGCCATGCCATAATATCCAATGGTGTGCATCCTTCCAGTCCTTTTCGGGGATGTTCTCTCTCAATTGCATCTCCGTATTGTATACATCCTTAGCTTCTGCAAGTCCCAGTCTGTTCGAAACCCTGAAAACATGAGTGTCAACCGCAATCGCAGGAACATCATATGCGTTTGAAATCACAACACTGGCGGTTTTCCGCCCAACTCCGGGCATCTCAATAAGTTCCTCAATAGTCCTCGGCACAATCGAATTATAGTCCTCAGTAAGGATTTTCGAGGTCGCAACTATATTCTTTGCTTTTGTCTTAAAAAAACCACAGCTTCTTATTTCTTCTTCCACTTGAAGCAAATCCGCCGCCATCAGTTGCTCGGGTTTCTTATATTTTTTAAACAACTCCTCGGTAACTTTATTTACTTGTTTGTCGGTGCTCTGAGCAGAAAGCATCGTAGCTATCAGAAGTTCGAAAGGGTTTTTATATTTCAATGCAGGCTTTGCATCGAAATATACCTTGTTTAATCTTTTTAAAATCTCTTTGTTGAGTTTCTCTTTTTCCATAGGGCTATTATACCCCATACCTCTTGGCTTTGCTACCTTTTAAGCATATCGACAATACCATCGAGTTTCTTTTTCTGTTCTTTATCCATCATCGGCGCAACGTTTTTATAGAACTCTTTGAGTATGTCATCATTAAAGCTCCCGTCTTTTCTCCCCTTGGTGGCAATATCTTTCAGTTCGCTGAACAACTCATCTTCGCTTTTACCCTCGTATTTTTTCACGATATCCTCAATCTCCTCCGCTCCGCTTATATCTCTTTCGTCTATATCCTTGCCAAGCATTTCCTTTGCTTTATCTTTGATTTCCTTTTCGTCCAGTTTGCCGCTTTTACTATATCCTCTTAAGCTGGATTTAGGCATATCCGTTTCTCCTTTCTATTCATCCTTTTTTATTTATATTCATCCCGTCTTCTCTTTGTGCACTATTAAACAGGAAAACGAATAGACTATAATAAGCAAATTATAATAAAATACAGGAGAACGATATGTTTAACTTTCCCTTTATGGGCAGACCTATGGCTTACAGCGACAGAAAGCAAAACTTGGATACAAGATCTGTGCAGCAAGACAGTCTCAATCTAAAAAACCTTTCGCCTGATCTAAGTATGCTTTTATCTCTAACATTAAAAGACGGAATGAATCAAAATGTACTTCCTATTCTCGAAAGTATCGAACCCTTCTTGGAGCCGAAAGACAGGCAGGCAATCGGAAACATTCTCGGCATGCAGGATCAGGTGAAAAGGCTTAGGATGTATGATCATACTCATTCTATGAATACCGGATATCAGGATCTTTCGAAAAGCGAAAGACAGCTTTCACTTATCCGCGCTTTGAGCAGATTCGCTGGCGGCGATGCAAAGAACATAATGCAGCAGATGGAAAACTCAATGCAGCAGCAATTCGAGATGGGCAGAATGATGAAGCGCATGGAATCAATGCAGGATATGGATATGAATGATCCTATGGCTATGTTTGAGATGCTGGAGATGTTTATGCCTAAAGGTCAATCGAACGAGTTTCAAAATATTACGAACATGATGAATTTATTTAAGAACATGAGCGGCAAGGATATGTCCGGATTTATGAAAAACTTTATGGGTCAAAAATAATCAAAAGTATATTATATTGTAATAAATTCCCTTTTAATATATACTGAACTGTGTAAATTATTTAAAGGGGTATTTATTATGATTTGTAAAGAATGCGGAGCGGAAAACACCGACAGCAGTGTGGTCTGCAAAAAATGCCGAGCGCAGCTTACAATAGAGGAGAATAAGCCGAAAAAAGCGAAGAAAACAAATGCTCTTACATGGGTATTTCTTGCCGTATCGATCGTATTGACTGTTTCTTTAGTAATTGTTTCGATAAGCAAGCCAGCCTTAACGGTCAGCAATGATTTTGAAGAACCAATCAGCAAAGCGGCAGTAGGCTTTAAAACGCCGGAAAAGGCTATCGAATATTTTGTTGAAAATATACGCAAAGGTGAATATGATGCTGCATTAGCTTCTTCATGCTATTCTCTGATTGCTGAGAATTTCGATTATCAGCAGTTTTCCGAGAATATAGAAGTCTTGTCACCTCCTGAACATCTTACTCCAACCGAATTTGATCTGTATAAGACGATACACGCGAATTATAATGAGTCGCTTGTTTTGGAGCAAATCAGCATGATAGTGTTTCAACTCAATGCTCAAGGCAGATACTCCGAATTGGTCAAAGGTTTTCCAATAGGAATCGAAGGAGCTGATGTTGACTTCGATGAGCTGATTGCGTGCTTTGATCCAAGAGTTCTTAAATATTTAAAAATCGATAATATCGACAAAAGTTCCTATGTGGAAAATTCGGCATATAAAAAAGATATGGTCGAAATGGCAGTCAGTCACGGTGCAGAGGACGCAACATCTCGGTCAGTACTTTTTAAATTCAACGGTTATTATTACGCGGGTGGATTTACATTGATGAAATATGACGGTTTGTGGTATATCGACAACATGGCTGAAATGTTGCCGAGCATGCGCTATTCCGGCAACTTGGAAGAACTTGAGGATAGGCAGGAATTTAAGGCTTACTTAATCAGGACGGATATTGAACTTTAGTCATCTCTCAATAAATCGAGAACACAAAAAAAGTGTACATCATTTTCATGTACACTTTTGTTTTATCCATTATCCAAGCAATAGCTCAATCGCTTTATCCATCTGCGGATCGTCATCATCAAGCATATCTTCATCCGCTATATAATAATCCGGATAGACACCCGATTCATTTATCGATCTTCCGAGCGGTGAGAAGTATTCTGAAGTCGTAATCTTCACTCCGGTATCTCCGTTATCAAGAGGCGTTATGGATTGCACGACACCTTTGCCAAAAGTTGTTTCACCAACAATAGGTCCTCTTTCATAGTCCTGGATAGCTATCGAGAACAGCTCCGATGCGCTTGCGCTGAATTCATTCACCAACACAACAAGCGGTATATCCCATGCGGATTTTCCCGACTCCAAAGTCGATTCATTTCCCTGTCTGTCCCTCGTGATTATAAGTTTTCCTTCTGGAAGGAGTATATCAAGCATCTCCGTTACCTTATATAGGTCGCCGCCGGGGTTGTTACGCAAATCGATAATAATCCCTTTTGCTTCGTATGAAACGAAGTAATCTTTAGCATCCTTAAACAGTTCCAAAGCGTTGCCGGTAAAAGAGTACAATTCCAAGTACCCAATGTCATCCTCCAGCATAACATAATATGCCTGATCAGCAAAAACAACTTTTCGTACGATATCGAAATCAAGAGTTTCTTCTCCTCTTAAAACTTCAACGGCAACAACCGTGTCCGGCTCACCTCTGATAGCATTTACGATATCCATGTATTCAAAATCTTTAAAACTCTCTCCGTCAGCACCGATTATTATATCGCCTTCCAAGATCCCTGCTGCATAAGCCGGCGATTCCTCAAAAACTCTGGTTACATTCACTCCTCCGACTTCTTCATCAAAAGTAACCTGTACACCTATACCGGTATACTCTCCCTGCTGGTCTTTTAGAAAATTAACCCACTCCTGTTTATCATAATAAGTAGAATATGGATCCTCCAAGGATTCCATCATACCATCTATTGCAGAAGTTATCAGAGTTTCGGAATCCACATCCTTGTAGAATGTCTCATTTATCAAAGCGTTTACAGCTTCAATCTCTTCAATCCCATCGTTGTTATCTCTCTTTTCACTGAAAGCATTTGCTGCTGTAAAGCTGAAAATGCCCACTACAACTGCTGTTATTATGAAAGTGGCGATTACCGCCACTATCATCTTTTTTCTGGTTACCATAGTTACTCTCTTTCAAATTGTCATAAAATCAAATGCTGTATCATTTCTTAATATATTTATGCGGTAACTTGCATATTTTATGTGGTTATTAGTATATCGATGCATAATAAGCATCATTAATACGGCTTTGATGCTCAGGATCTTCCGCTCCGCTTCCATGACCATAGGAGTCTTTGAAGTGTACACAGAAATGACCGTTAAATCCATTGTCGAAAATCCTTGTTTCATGCGATGCATGGGGGAATCCATTCATGGACGCAGCATAAGTTGTCCCGCCTACTGTCACCCATATCGCTCTTCTGTCCCAACTCCACGATCCTCCATAGCAGGAACGGAATATATTTGTATCCTCCTGCGTCAAAGGCTCAACGTCAGCATGAGCATTCCCGGAATATCTTTGAACTTGAAATTTCTTTCCTGTTTTAACATCCATAATGGTCGCAACAGCACCTTTTTCAAATTCAAATCGAACGGTTTCCCACCACCTCGAAACCATTACCGAACCTTTAACTCCGGCATCTTGTGCGTATGAATGAATATCCTCATTCGAATACAGCATGTCCAAAGTCTCTTTGTCAGCAATCCCCGTAATAGGAATTTCTGCTCGCTTCTGGAATTTCTCTAAGCTCTTTTTAGTACCCTTACCGAACTCGCCGGAAGCATAGTATCCATAAAATCCACGTTTCGTGAGCGCTCGCTGCATTTTTGCAACTTCCGCACCTTCCATTCCAAGCTGCAGAACCATTTCTGCTTTTTCTGCATTCGTTTGCAAGACATTTTCCTGCGGAACATACCCTTCCACGAATTCTCCGGATATTGAGTTCCCTTCAACTTTGTACCATTTCCCCAAGATATTCGTTATCCTCAAAGGATATCCTGCGTTAAACTCACCGACGGTTGTTCCTCCTCCGGCAGGATTTAAACGAACCTGTAAACCGTCAACCAAAGCATTTCCGCTTATGATATCCGTGGAAGGAAGAAAAATATCCTTTGCCTTTACATATCCTCTGTAATTTCCATATATAATTCTGTACCATCCGGGAACTTCCTCACAAAAGACACCGATTCTCGCTCCGTTTTGAAGCGTTGTTACGACTCCAGAATCCTTAGAAGGGCGAATCATAACATCGATTTCGTCCGTGGTAACAGTCGCATCCTCAAAATACGGCATTGCACTTGCTGTACTCGGCAATATCAAAGCCAGCAGACAAATAATTGTTATCCCAAAAGATAGTGCTAATCCTCTTTGTTTCAATATATTAACTCCTTAAACCCTTATCAATACTTTATCCAGTATACATTAGCTTACTTACAGCTGTCAAAAACCCTTATCTGGTAATAGCTTTACCCTTTGGATTTTCTGTAAGCATAGTCAATCGCTTCTTGATGGATTATATCCACCGCATTGCTAGCATGTCCCTTAGAATTGTTAAAATGTATGCATACTTGTCCCATCATATTATCATTTCTATTATAGTCCACTCCATGAGGCATACCGTTAATGGAAGCAGCATACATGACCCCGTTTACAATTACCCACACAGGTCTTCTGTCCCAGCTCCATTCGCCTCCATAAGTTTCTTTCATAATGGCTGTATCCTTTGGAGTATCCGGTGTAACATCAGCATGGTTTACTCCTGCATATCTCGTAACCATATAGCTTTTTCCGGTTCGAACATCGATCACTTGTGCTTTTTGCTCAAGTTTAAATCTCTCATGAACCACTGTATACCAGTCCGCCTTTAGGACAATACCTCCAGAACCTGCTGCTGCAGAACCCTCAAGTCTTATCGAATCATCGTTATAGAGCAGGTGGAGAGTTTCCTCCCCTGCTATACCGTCCTTACGAAGTCCAGCAACCCGTTGGAAGTTCCTGACGGCTGTTTTTGTAGCCGTTCCATAAACCCCTGTACACGGGAAAGCATAGAAATTTCTTTTCTTCAGCTCTTTTTGCATATTATAAACAGCCGAACCCGTCATCCCCGGAGCCAGCTTAAACGATGCCGTTTCACTGTCAGTTTTTTTGACGTAGTCCTTTTTAACAAAGCCTTCTATGTCCTCACCGTTAACAGAAACCAAGTACCATTCACCATTGATATCTTTTATCGTAAGAGGCGTTCCGACCGGAAGTTCCTTTAGCACGGTACTGTATGCTCCAGGACTTTTTCTAAGCCGCAAAGCATCACCGAAAACATTTCCTTGATATGCATCCTCAGAAGGCAAGAAAACAAGGTTTCTCTTTATGTACCCACGATAGTTTCCGTATATTACACGAATCCAATCGTTCTCATATTCACAATATATTCCGATTCGAGCTCCTTGATCAATAGTCGTTACAACAGGTGCTTTAAGAGACGGTCTTAGCCGCATATTGATATTATCGCTCGTCACAGTTCCTTCCTCAAATCTTGCAGCATCCGCAGCCGCACTTATCGGAAAAGCTATTAAAATCGCAATAATAAAAGACATCATTATCACTATTCTATAGTTTCTTATTCTCATCTTATTTGATTTACCCTCATTCATATCTTAAGACAACTCTTTATATAGTCGTATTATACTTCTTTTTTTCATTCTCTAGCAAACAAAAAGCAAAGGTAACATATGCCATCCCACGGCGCCATTATCCTTTGGCTTCTACAATAATATTACAATGTTCGTTTCTTTTCAAGAATATCAGAGATTAAATGGCAAAAATTAATAGTTTGGCAATAAATAATGGATTTTTTTGGGTTAAATCGGAAATCAAAAAGCGAACCACATAATATATGGTTCGCTTATCTACTATCTACTCTATATATGGTCTTTTTTATTCTCGCGCTTTATCATAAGCATATTTCACGAAAGCCTGATGTATTGAGCACTCAACACCGGACGTGTGTCCTTTGGATTTATAGAAATGGATACAAAAATGTCCAGCAAAGTTGTTTCCAGATAGATGATCATATGAATGAGGCATTCCATTCATCGAGGCTGCATATGTAACACCATCCACAGTCACCCATATCGCACGTCTGTTCCAGCTCCACGAACCGCCGTATATCTCTTTCATGACAGCAGTATCCGCCGCTGTCAAAGGATCGCTGTCCGCATGCAGGCTTCCTGCATATCTTTTTACTTTAAATTGTTTTCCTGTTTTCACATCAGTAACGGTAGCAACCTTACCTCGAGTAAATTTCGCTTTTACAGCATCCCAATGTGTCAACAAAACACTGCCCTTAACCCCTTTAGATTTCGGTGCTGCTGCTTTGATATCGTTATCCGCATAAAGCAAGTTTAAGGTTTCCGCTCCTGCAATACCATCGACCGGTAAGTCTGCTGCGCGCTGAAAAGCTCCCACTGCAGACTTCGTCACATCACCGTATTTACCGGAACAATCGTTTCCGAAAAAACCCCTTTTTGCTAACTCTCTCTGCATCTTTATAACTGATGATCCATTCATTCCCGGCTTTAAAAGAAAAGCTGCTTTCTCTGCTGTTGTGATTCTCACAAAGTCTTTGTGCGCAAATCCTTCGAGACCTTCGCTTTCAACAACGAGAAAATACCAATCCCCGTAAACGTCTGTAATCGTAACTGGTATACCCGCCTCAAGTTCTGCTATTATACTGCTGTAAGTTCCCAGATTTTGACAAAGTCTAAATCCATCATTATAAACATTCGCCTGAAAAGAGTTTCCCAGTGGTATAAAAACGTATTCCCTTTATATAACCCCGATAGTTACCGTATATTATCCTTACCCAACCATCGA
>Ga0180435_10006556_pt1 | contig 11151 bp, 4 predicted proteins | sample SS_ome_3_FD_132467 | JGI IMG/M metagenome (GOLD analysis project Ga0180435, IMG submission 132467) | Hypersaline lake sediment archaeal communities from the Salton Sea, California, USA - SS_3_S_1 metaG | ecosystem: Environmental > Aquatic > Non-marine Saline and Alkaline > Hypersaline > Sediment...
GAGGTCGCCGCCGTGACGGGGCGGCCGGAGACGGAAGCCTCCCAGGCGACTTTCTTGGTTCGGTCGATTTCAAGAACCTTCTGGCTATCGGAGCAGGCGATCAGCGTGTTGCCGTTTTCGAGCCGCTGCACGCTCATCGGCCCCCCCGGCAGTCGATCCGTCTGCCAAACATTCTTGCCGGCAGCGTCGTACTCGGTAACAGTGCGGGCACTGTACGCGCCCACCAAACGATGGCCGTTAGTTAGTCCCTGAATCGCCCACGGATGCGATCCGACCGCCGCCTCCCACACCTTTTTGCCGGCTTCGTCAAGCTCGTAGATCTTGTTCTCGCTGTAATTGCAAAACAGAGTTCGCCCCAACTCCACCGGACGATCGCTGAGCGGGATCACTAGATCGGCCGTGGCTGACTCATTCACAATCCAGTTTTGCCACGCCTCGGTTGCCTCGGCACGATTGGTTTCTTCCTCGTAGGCAATGAAGCTGAATGATTTGCCCGACGCCGCGCGCAACACTTGCACAACGCCCAGCCGCACTTTCAGCGACGGCGACTCCAGCAAGCGGGCAAGATCGTCGAATACCGACCGGTCCCCCAGGTTCAGCAGATGGCGCGAGGCGACGAGGGCAACCTGATCTGCCGGGTCTTTACACAGGGGCGCCACATCGGCTCTGGCCCGCTCACCCATCACGGCAATCAGAGCTTCGATGGCGGCAATCCTCAAATCCGAACTTTCGTCTGCAAGGTGCTTTTTCAACAGAGGTGCATCCGCTTCGTGTGCCGTCGCCGCCAGCGCACGAAACGCAGCCAGTTTCAATGGCTGCGAATCACAAAGGCGTATCGTCAACAACAGGTCCGTGGTAAGCCCCTTGATTCTTCGTTCTTCGATCGCGCGAAACGCCGCGTTGAGCACCTGCGTGGTCGTGGTGCTTGCGTTTTTCAAGACTTGTTCCGCCCGCCAGCGCACCTCGGGATCTTGGCTCGAAAGCGCCTTTTGAAGAATAGCAGTTGCTCCCTGCGGCATGCGAAGCAACTGGCGGGTCGCACGTTCGCGGACGAAGTAGTCGTCGTCCCCCAACTGCTCAACCAACTTGGCGATGCGCCGCTGTGCATCCGTGCCCGGGCGAAGTAGTTGCAAGTACGCGCGGATCGATGCCTCGCTCGGTCTGACGCCGAAGGAATGCAACAGTTCTTCGTGCGCTTGAGTCGCTTCCTGCGCACCCAGCGAACCACAACCGGCGACGACTATCAGCACCGCCGTGAAGACTGCTCGTTTTGTGGATTGCTCACGTTTCATCTTGATTCTCGACGTCGACCTCAATATCGACACACGGCCGTTATGTCACGACCTCTGACCGACCAGACCACCTTTCCTTCTTTGGTGACTTCGTAAGCACCGGTTTGCGTGGCAATCAACGTATTTCCATCGGGCAACCGTTGGCAATCGCTCGGACGCGGCAACTGACTGATCCGCCAGGCGACCTTTTTCGCCGGGGTGTATTCCGTGACAGTGCCTGCTTGCGCCTCGGCAACGAGCGTGTTGCCGCTGGCAAGGCGCTGAACGGCACGCGGCGATTTCAAGTCAGAAAGCTTCCAAACGACGCTGTTCTTCGAGTTTCGTTCTACCACATCGTTACGATTGTCCGCCGCAGCCACTAACGTGTTGCCGGTGGGCATGCGGCGGGCGTCCATCGGCCGACTCCGCGAGTAGTGACTCCATGCGCGCCGACCGTTGGGCAGGTACTCGTACACGCGGCGCTCACTCGTATCGGTGACGAGCACCCTGCCACCAGAAATCAATCTCGCGCTAAAAGGCCGACCGCCCAGCCGTACTATCTGAATGATCTCGCCATCGGCATCGTACACAAATGCCGATCTGCCTTCGTAAGACGCAACCGCCCGCCGCCCCGTCAGGTCGGCTGAAACACCAACCGGTGTCGTCACATTGGCCCGCCAGACAGCCAAGCCGCGGCTGTCGTACTCGACGACTCGATTGTCCGCCCGAAACGCAACCAGCGTCCGCCCCAACAGCAGAGGCGCTCGGACGGGCGTAGGCTTGAGCTTGACAACCTCTCCCCGCTTATCGAGCCAATCCCGCCATCGTTTTGCAGCAGATTCTCGTTCTGATTCGCCGGCATCCACCGAATAACCAAAATGTTGCTGCGTCGCTTTTCGCAGGACGTAGATCGACCGGATTCGTGTATTCCGATCGTGCGACATCAAAGAAGCAGCCAACGTTGGCAAGACATCGCGCTGGCCGAGCGCTGTCGCCGCGATCACCGCAGCTGCGTTTAGTTCGTCGTCGTCGACGGTCAACAATTCTCTGACTTGTGGCAGCACCGCCTTGCCCCGTGTGCGAGCAAATGCTTGTAGCGCTACGATGCGGCAAGGCGTGGGCATCGACGCGGTGAGCATCTCCCGCTTAACCATCCCCGGCATGGTTGTTCGCGCCAGTGCATAGTCGAGCGCATCGTCCAAGTGTGGCAGGCCGGCAAAGCTCTGCGCGCTGCCGATGAGCGGTGCGGTCAATCCTTGCATCCGCTTATGGGCGATCACTCGCAACACGGCAAAATGCAAGACCGGATCAGGTCGGGAGGCCCGCTGCGCCACCTTTCTCGCTCGCCAAGCCGCCTCGGGGTCGTCGCCGAACAGCTTTGCAGCCAGAAGGTCGTGAGGAACAACTTCGGTCTCCAGCAGTACGGCCAAAGCTTCTTCGCGCGTACCAAACTCTTCGTCGGAAAACCTGTCCAATAGTTTTGCGATTCGTTCGCGTTCTTCTTCAGCAGGCGCGAATTGTGCCAGATAGGGTCCGAGCGATTCAGGCTCAGGCGAAAGCCCGCCGTCGGACAGGATCGCCCGCCACGCTGGCGGCATTGGATCGTTTCCAGACGATTCACCGGCCAGCGGCGCACACGCGACCCCCACGCCGATTGCCGCAATCAGCGTGCGATAGCGTTTCAGAATGTCGTGCGAATGAACCACTGCCTTTGTCCTAGTACCGATGCGCGCGAACGGTTGTGCCTTTGCAAATCGTCTTCGCGAGTTTTCCGTCTTTGTCGTATTCGTGCACCCCGCGACTGTCGACGACTAACGTCTTTCCACTAGGCAGCCGCTGGGCAAAATAGGGTGAGCTGAGGCCGGTGACCGACCAATGCACTTTACCTCCCGTGTCGATTTCGATGACCCCCCCTTTGCGAGAGAGCGCGATCAGCGTGTGACCATTCTCCAATCGATCGGCAGAGAACGCGCCCTTTAGATTCTTGGCCGTCCAAACTGTCTTGCCGCGCGGGTCGATCTCGACGACTTGATGCGTGTTGAAAAGCGCGACAAGCAGGTTACCGTTGGAAAGACGGCGGGCGTCGTGTGGCGAACCATTGATCGTAGCGCGACCGACTTCCGCCCCTGAGAGGTCGTATTCGCAAATCAGGTGCCTGTGGGGGATCGCAACCAACGTGTTGCCGCTCGCCAAACGCTGCACGAACGACGGCGGTCCCGGAAGGTCATCCAATTTCCAAACGATTTCCTCGCCCGCGGCGTCGTACTCATAGACCGCCCGATCCGCATACGAGGCAATCAAGCGATGGCCATTCGGCAGGCCGCGTGCACACCAAGGTTGCTGGACCGTTTTGCTCCACAGCTCGTTGCCTTCAGCATCGTATTCGGCGACGCGATTCGAACTATGAAAACAGACCAGCGTGCGGTCATAAACGACGCCGGTCTTGGGCAATGGGTAATTCAGCTTGACTGTGGCGCCGTTTTCGCGAACCCATGATCGCCACCGACTACTTGTTGGCTCCCGATTCCTATGGACGGGCAATGGAGATTGCGGATGGGTGTTGCCGGTCAACAATTTCAACGTGGAATGTGCCTTGACACATGTCGCCGCATCATCGCTCATAATCAACTCAACGAGTGGCATCAGGCAGCGTCGATCCCCCTGATTGGCAAGTTGTTGAGCGGCAACCAAACGAACCTGTTCATCCGGGTCGTCCAGAGCAGCTACGCAGTATTCGGTGGCGGCTCCCGATAGCGACATCCCCGCCCGAAGCGCCATTAGGCGAATCTTCGCATGGGGAGCAGCCAGCGACTCGCGGATGACAGCGGCGTCCTCCTCCTTGGCCACGGCTGCGGCCGCCCGCGCCGAGAGCTGCTGCAATCCGTAGCTTTCGCAGAGCGGCGCCAGGATCAGCAGCGATTCAAGTTTCACGGCCTCGGGATTCTTTTGCGCGGTCTGCAACACCTGCGCAAGCACATTCGCGCGTCGGCCAGCGGGGTCTGGCTGCAACTGGTAGCCAACCGCGACCGTCTCACCATCGAGCCCCTCCATATTGGCGACCCAGTTGACCGTAGTCTGCGGCCGTGTTTTTGGCGTCTTCAGTTCGAACAATGACGGATAGAGCACCGCGCGAACGGTCTCGCGCGAATCAGTCTTCAGCAAACGCTGATACGCCAACCGCAGGTCATCAAGCGCACCCACCGGGTCTTTCAGCCGTTGACGCAAGTGCATGCGATCGATGCACGCGCGAGCATCCCCCTGATCGATGAGTTCGGCCAACTGCTTGAGTCGGTAGTCCAAATTCGTTAGCGCGAAAACGCCCGCCGGGCTCGCCATGATTAACTTTTCGCCGTCGGAGAAGAGATTCCCGACCGGCGAGTAGTGCGGCAGCGACACGCCCACCTGATCCACGGTCTTGAGTGAATTCACGTCAAGTTTGAGAACGGAATCTTTGACGGGAAGATAGATGGCATCGGCGGTGACCACGCCTCGGCCGAACGATTCACCGATGCTGGCGACTTTTTGCAGCCCCCCTCCTCGCATGCTGTATCGGCGCACTTCGCGCCTCCCAGCGACAAACACGGCGCCATCTGAAACACCCAGGCAGTAGTCGCACGTCTCTTGCGGGGAATGCCATTGGAATTGGCCTGTGCGGCGGTCGACTGCGAAAATGTGATTGTAGTCTGAAGGCATCACCACCAACGTTTTGCCGTGCGGAATCACGACGTCCTCTTCCCAGCCGGCAAGATCCATCACCCGGGCGCCGGTGTGTCCAAAATGTTGTTGGTAGGCCATGTTTTGGCGGCCCGTACGTTGATAGCGCACAGCCCAACGGATGTCGCCCGACATGGCGTCGACGGCAAAAACCACACCAATCCCGCCCAACACGTAGGCGTCGCCACCATCGACAGCAACGGCAACCCGCGACCAAGCGGGGGCTCCGCCCGGGGGATCGTCGCACAGATAGGTCTTCCAGGCCGTCTTGCCGGTGGATCGATCCAACCCAGCGAGATAGAGCGAACCGCTATCGCAAATCGGCGTGAGCAAGAGTCGTCCATAGGGCGTAGGCGCGGCGAGGAAGCCGACTTCATAATTCGCAGTAGCTTCACTATCGTGTGCACTGCGCCGCCACAGAACTTTGCCACTGTCTGCCTTGTATGCCGAAAGGAAGTTCTCGCGACTGCGCCTCGGTGTCGCGCCTCGCGCGTGCATCATGCGAACGCGGTTGGTATCGGTGTTGGCCGATGGCGCAGCTTGGCCAGGGAAGTAGTCCCTGCCTTCAATGGTGTAGATGACATTGCTGGCAATCGACATCGATTGCTGGACGCGGTCGCCGAAAAGCTGTACTTCGCGCTCGGTCCGCGGGCGGTTCCCGCCGACGTGCCCCATCCCCTTGAAAACAGCCGACATCCCGTCCAGCACGAACTTATTGCACCAGGCAGACTTCCAAACCGTCTTACCGGTTGCCGCATCGCAGCAGATGAGACGATCACGCGTTTTGAAATAGATGCGACCGTTGTTGAGGAGGACCTCGTTGGTCGGCCGCCAGGGATTTTCCTGCCACTTCGCGATGACCGCCGCCAATTCGCTGTTTTCGTCGACCGACCGGCTGGTGTTGCCCCCGGTCGCATGGTAGCGGGCAGATGCAAATGTTGACGCCGGCACTGCGAAGGGGACGGCACCCGATGTTGGCGGACGTCGCCTTGCCACGGGTTCGTCATCGAGCCCTTCGTAGGGTTTCTGATCCAACGCCTGTGACCACAATTCGGTTAAATCCGATTCGGTGGCGATGCTGGGCAACGCGGGCATGCGTCCATTGCGCGACGCGTTGCCAAGCCGCATGTTCCACTGCGAAGCAACGTTTGACGGCGAACCTGCTTCGGCGCCGCTTTGTTGGATGTAGTGCCGAATCGAGTTGATCACGCGCGATGACGGCCGGGTGGGCGACTTTTCCAACAACGCCAGTGTTTCCTTCGCCGCCTTCAAATCACCGACTTTGCCGTGCGCAACGGCCAAACGCAACAGCAGGTCGTCGCGAGACATGCTGGGGTCGGGATGCTCCTCAAGCACCTTGGTGAGCCAGCGCCCGGCACCAACGAAATCGTGCCGATCGAGCGCCAGGCAGGCCAGTCGATATGCCGCATCATCGCCCTGCGAACTGAGGAAGAAACGTCGAGCCACCTGCGAGAGCAGTTCTTCCTGCGTTTTTCCTTCGCTGTCCGCCAACACGGCTTGCGCCTCGCCATCCGCTGTCAGGAGATAGACGGCTCGGCCTTCTGGTGGCAACTTGCTAAGCGTGCGTTCGATTTGTTCGATCACGGCGCGGTAGATCTGGTACTTCTGCTCGGCCGTCTCGTACACCCATTCTTGATTCGTCATGAGGGTGCCGCTTGACTCGTCGAGCACGCGTTGCCAGAGAATCGCCGCCAGATCGTATCGCCCGTCTTTTGCCTTGCGGTCGGCGGCGAGCATGTATCGTTCGAGCTCGGGGTTGGTTTTCAACGTAGCCCCGCTGTCGATCACTTCCTGGTTCTGCGTGGTTGGCGTGGGAACGAACATCACCACACGGGCCTCGACCGGCACATGTGTCACGGCCCAAACCATCAAGGTCAACAGACAACATCGCCATGCGTGCAGCGAACGGCTGAATTGGTTTCGTCGGGATGTGCCGATTGGTTTCATACGTGATATCCAATGTCCAATCATCGTCTCCTGCCAAACGCCCAGGCGAGCGTCTGTTCCAAACACAATACACACACCACCACAATCAACACGATCATCCAAAGTTCGAGTTTCGCCCCTGACTCGGTCAGGTTCTTCCAGGCTTCGGTATCAACAATTTGCACGCGAGTTTCGTCAAGGTGCTTCAACAGCACCTCGGTCTCCGCCGGCCTCAAATCACCCTCGGTCGGCTCCACGTTGGCCGCAAAGAGCACTTCGGACTCTTCGCCGATTTCTTTGCAAACCAAATGGAACTCATAAAAACCACGGTCGGCCGTTTGGTCGTGATCGACTCGCCAAAGCGTGGCTACGTCTGATTCGCCGCCGGGCTGCGACCGCAACGGGCTTTTCGTATCGTCGGGATTGCTGACCACCACTTGCCGGTCGTACTCCGTCAAGTCGAGTGACAGCGACAACGGATTGCCGACGGTTTGATTGCCTTCGTTCGCCGAAGCAGGCGCCATGTAGCGAATCATCTCCTGCATCGCGACCAAAAACGACGGGTTCTTGGGCCAGTCGGTCCACGCGGAATCGGGCGTGGTCGCAAACACCATCACACGCCCCGCCCCCAACACTGTCTCGACCAGCGCTGGCGAACCATCAGGATCGCTGAACCGCGCGGCCACGGTGATCGGCGGGCGTTTCTTTTCGTCGAGCTTTGCCTCGGAAGCATCCGACTTCGATTCGCTCTCAGTTTCGTCTGCTACGGCAACGATCGGGGCCGGCGTGGTCTCCGTTGACCACCAGCGGAAGACCTTTGTCTGGTCGAGAAAAAACTTGCCTTCCTCGGCAAACACGCGGAGGACCGGATGATTCGGGTCGGCGATCTCCAACCGAACCCACTTCTCCCGTTCGCTATCGCCGAGGTCTTCCGTCAACCGCACCGGCAGCAGGCCGCTGCCTCGGGCATGAATCTTCTGGTTGTAATACGCCTGATCGAGTTGGTCACCAAGCATCCACACCAGCCCGCCGCCGCGCTGAACCCATTTTTCGAGCTTCGTCATTCGCTGTAGCGTCATACGATAGACGTTGCACAACAACACTACCTGATAGTCGTCGAGCACGTGATGCTCGAATTGGTTTTCGGTGATGATGTCGATCTTGATGCCCGAGATATTCTCCTTGCCCGGTGCAAGCGCCGCCTTGAGAATACGCGACTCACGTCGGTTTTTGACCGCCGCCGGATCGCCGTCGACGATCAAGACGGGAATGCCGGGAATCACCCGCGCCGCAAAAAACCGCGAACTATCGGCCGGCAGCGTGTCCGCTTCGCCGCTGTTGTTGCTCTCGACTTCGACCGTGATGCGGGTCGAGTTACCGAATGACGATGCCGCCGCCAATTCGGGATCGAGCGTAAATGTGAAGGGTACAGTCACCTTCTCTCGAGCCGGCACGACTTCGACCACTTCTTCCAAGAAGATTGCGTCGGCCGCGGCGAGTTGAATGCGTACGTCTTCGGCGTCTTGTTCGCCAACGTTGTGAACGGTCACGTCGAGCGTTGTTTCCAGCCCCGCCACCACCGATTGATTTCGGCAAGCGACTTCGCCGACGATGAGGTTGGCCGTTTCTTCTGTCGAAGAGTCGACGAGGTAACAGGCGGCCACCTGATCGGCGATCTGTCGCAACGTTTTCACGGCTTGCGATTCGACGTCGGATTTCTTCTTGGCGTCATCTTCGTCCTTCACGTCGCGATCGGGTTGCCAATCTCGCCGCCGCATATCGCCGACAACGTAGACGACACGGTTCATACCATCGGCAGGCCCGGCGACTGACTTTCGCAACGCCAACAGGGCCGCATCCAGCCGCGCCGGCAGGTCGGTCGGTGAAAGGTCTTCGATCTCTTTGACGATCTCGTCCACCGAGTCGTCGTCGACGTGCCGCTGCACGAACAACGGCTGATCAGGATTCGAGGTCAGCAACAGTGTCAGGGAGTTATCCGTGCCGTTGTCGCTCAGCGAACGCACAAAGTCGATCAGTCGCGATTTCGCCTGATCGAAGGCTGTCCCCGTCGCGGTTTCGGCACGCATGCTGAGCGAGTCATCCAGCAACACGATCCGCTCGAAGCTGGCGGTATCGACTAGGCCGGTCGTCAATCCGCGAGGCAGAAACGGCCTGGCGACCAACATAGCCAAGAGCGCTACCGCCAGACAACGCAGCAGCAGCAGAATCAGGTCTTCGATGGCGATGCGATAGCGGTTGCGGCGCTGCGCTTGCAGCAGGAACTCCATCGCCGCCCAATCGATCGTCTTGAACCGTTGGCGGTTGAGCAGATGAATCAAGATCGGCGCAGCGATGGCCGCAACTCCGCCCGCAAACAAGGCGGGGTGCATCATCCAACTGCTAAGCCAACTCATCATCGCTTTCGCCGTCTCATCTTCTGTACGATGGACCTTCCAGTCCGTCGATTATCTCTCGTACGATGGACCTCCTGGTCCGTCGCACTCTGTGACTTCCTCCTCGACGGGTTGGAAAACCCATCCTACGCTATCGCCGAACGTGCAGTCGCCGCATCCGTTGACGCGACGCCAAGTAACTCGCCAAGACCGCTCCGACGGAGTCCTTTGTATTGGTCAACACATAATCGATCCCCGACGCCGCGCACAGCTTGCGAACATCGGCGACGTATTTTTCGATCAACTCCAAGTACGATCGCCGCAGGGCCCGCGGGTCGGTATGCAACTGATGATCCATCTCCAGTCCGCGGAAACGCGTGTTTTCTTCGAACGGGAAGGTCAATTCGTCGTTATGTAGTACGTGGAATACCACCACCTCGTTCTTGCGAAGCGTGAATTCCCGCAGCGACCGCTGCAACGTGGGCAGGTCGACGAACAGGTCGGAAAACAGCACGACCATGCTGCGTCGCCGCACCTGTTGAGCCAACCCGCAGAACACATCGCCTACATCCGTCAATTCATCTGGTTTCGTTTGCTCCAACTCATGCATCAATAGCTTGAGATGGCTCGGATGCGAACTCGGCGGCAGATTGCCGCAGACCTTTGTATTGAAGGTGACAAGCCCCACCGCATCCTGCTGTTGCTGCAACAGATAGGCGAGGCAGGCGGCCGATGTGGCGGCGTAGTCAAATTTGCTCCACCCTTCGGTCTGCGAGCCATATCGCATCGACTTGCTGCAATCGAGCACGATCGTGCACTTGAGGTTGGTCTCTTCTTCGTATTGCTTGATGTAGTACCGATCGGTTTTGGACCAAACCTTCCAATCGATGTGCTTGATCTCGTCGCCGGGGGCGTATTCGCGATGGCTGGCAAACTCGACGGCAAATCCGTTGTACGGGCTGCGGTGTTGTCCGGCCAGAAATCCCTCAACGACGAGCCGCGCCCGCACATCCAAACGCTTGATGTGTTCGAGTGTATGCGGATCGAAATATCGATTCGGCGTGTCGTCGGCTTTGACTTCGGCGTCCGCCATGACAATGGGCCCTGGGTGTCGGTTATGCGAATGCTCGTTTCAGTTCCGGCGCGATCTCATCTCCCTCGCGTCGATCCGGGACTTCTTCAAGCAGCTTGTCGATCACTCGATCGGGCGTGATGCCACTCGACTCCGCCGTGAAATTCGTGATCACGCGATGCCGCAACACAGGATGAGCAACAGCACGAATGTCGTCGCTGGTGACATGGAATCGCCCCTGCAATACGGCCCGCGCCTTGCCGCCGAGCAACAGATACTGCACGCCGCGGGGGCCAGCCCCCCAACTGACGTTGTCTCGCGCGAACTCGGCAACGAAGTCTCCCTCCTCGTGAACGCGCGTCGCCCGCACCAGCCGCAATGCGTAGTGGATCACGTGCGGAGCGATCGGCACGCGGCGGACGAGGCCCTGCAATTGCATGATGTCTTCACCCGAGAGCACGGCATCGACCTGCGGATCCAGATCGGCGGACGTTGTCTCCGCGATCGCGTACTCCTCGTCGTAGCCGGGATAACGCACGAAGACCTTGAACATGAATCGGTCTTGCTGCGCTTCGGGCAGCGTATAGGTGCCTTCCTGCTCGATCGGGTTCTGGGTCGCCAGCACGAAGAACGGGGCCGGCAGCGGTCGCCGCTGGCCCCCGATCGTCACCTGCTTCTCCTGCATCGATTCGAGCAAAGCGGCTTGCGTCTTGGGCGGCGTGCGGTTGATCTCGTCGGCGAGAATGATGTTCGC
>Ga0180435_10006557_pt1 | contig 11150 bp, 15 predicted proteins | sample SS_ome_3_FD_132467 | JGI IMG/M metagenome (GOLD analysis project Ga0180435, IMG submission 132467) | Hypersaline lake sediment archaeal communities from the Salton Sea, California, USA - SS_3_S_1 metaG | ecosystem: Environmental > Aquatic > Non-marine Saline and Alkaline > Hypersaline >...
GCAGCAGCGTGGGCACGGCGATCCGCGGCGCGGCGGGCATGGCGGGGGGCCGCCGCACGATGGCCCGGTACCAGTTCAGCATCGCGCGCATCGCCCCCGGCCGGGACCACGCCTCGCGGTAGGCATCGAGGTCGGCCTCGGTGAAGGCCCCGGGGCGGGTCCCGGTGATCAGCGCCCGCGTCAGGCCGCGCCAGTTCCCGCGGCTCAGCGCCCATTCGGGGAGCCACGGCAGCTGGAAGAAGAGGATGTACCAGCTCTTGAGGAACTGGGCGAGGCTGCCCCGGACGTGCGCCCGCATGACGGCCGGGTGCGGCACGTTGATGACCACCAACCGCGCCACCCGTTCCGGGCGCGCCTGGGCCACCCACCAGGCGACGGCCGCGCCCCAGTCGTGGCCGACCAGGAACGCCCGCTCGCGGCCGGCGGCGTCGATCAGGGCGATCACGTCGGCGGCGAGCTCGTCGAGCGCGTAGGCCGCGACCCCGTCCGGCTTGTCGCTCCTGGCGTAGCCGCGCTGGTCGGGCGCCCAGACCCGGTACCCGGCCGCCGCCAGGAAGGGCAGCTGCCGGCGCCACCCGTAGGCGAACTCGGGGAAGCCGTGCAGCAGGATCGTCAGCGGCCCGTCGGACGGGCCGTCCTGGAGCACGTGCAGGCGGACGCCGTTCGTCTCGATGAGGCGCTGCTCCGGCATGCTTGACCTCCTGGCGGGGGTGCCGCGCGACGACCGGCGTCCGCCGCCCCGCCCGGCCCGCGCCTCAACGCGCCGCCGACGCCGCCTTCACCCGCAGCGCCTGGTCGAAGAACTCGACCACCCGGAAGGTGTACCCCTCGGGGTCGTCCGGGTAGGCCGCCGCGTGCGCCACCCCCGGCAGCGTCCACAGGCCGCCGCCCGACGCGGCGGCGAGGCGCTGCGCGTGCTCGTAGGGCACCGTGGCGTCGGCGGTGCCGTGGACGAGTTGGACGGGACGCGGCGCGACCCGGCCGATCTCGTCCTCGGGCCGCACCCCGCCGAGGTCGAAGCCGAAGCGCGACCGGTGGGCCAGCAGCGCGGCGTGCAGGAAGGTCATGGGCAGGCCGCTGTCGCCGGGCCAGCGGGCCTCGATGATGGGGCGGATGTCGGCGTAGCCGGAGTCGGCCCACAGCGCGCCGATGCGCGGGTCGTCGGCCGCCGCGCCGATCGCCGTCGCGGCGCCCATCGACACGCCCAGAACGCCCACCTGGCCCGCGGGCACGCCCTCGGCCAGCAGCAGGTCCACCGCCGCCATCACGTCGAGCCGCTCGAGGTGACCGAAGCTGAAGCGTTCGCCACCCGAGGCGCCATGGCCGCGCAGGTCGAGCATGACGACGTGGTAGCCGTTCGCCTGCAGCGCCGCCGCCAGGGCCGGGAAGGACTGTCGGAACTCCCAGGTGCGGCTCGACTCGTGGCCGTGCACGAGGACGACGGCCGCGTCCGAGCCGGGCACGGGGAGGTGCCAGGCGGCGAGGTCGATCCCGTCGCGGGTGGTGAGCGTGACGTCGCGGTAGCTCGCGCCGTAGGTGCCCGGGTGCTGCGACGGGTCGAAGCGGCGCTCGGGGCGCGTGAGCCGGTCGGCCGCCACGAAGCCGATGCCGAGCCAGGCGGCGAAGGCGAGGAGGGCGAGGAGCGGCAGCAACACGAGGACCCGACGCCCGGCCCCTCCCGCTGCGCGCGTGGTGGACGGGATGCGCATGCGGGATGCTACCCCACACACGCGAGCCCTCGGCGCCACCGGTTAGCATCCACTCACCGAAGGCGCCTCGGGTGCCGGACGAGGTGGACATGGCCGACGACACGATCCAACTGACCCCCAAGGGGCTCGCCAAGATCCAGGAGGAGCTGCGCTACCTCAAGGAGGAGCGCCGCCAGGAGCTCTCCGAGTACATGGGCGCGGCGCTGGCCGACGGCGACCTGCGCGAGAACGCCGCCTACGACGAGGCCCGGCTGCTGCAGAGCGCCAACGAGACGCGCATCGCGGACCTCGAGGAGATCGTCGCGCGGGCGGTCGTCGTGGAGCAGGAGGCCGGGGTGGACGCGGTGGCGCGCCTCGGCGCGAGCCTCCACCTCGAGGACGAAGCCGGCGGCACGCACGTGTTCCACCTCGTCGGCTCGCTCGAGGCCGACGTGTTCGAGAACCGCATCTCCGACGAGTCGCCGCTCGGCCAGCAGCTGGTGGGCAGGCGCGCGGGCGACCGCGTCCACCTCGGCAAACTCAGCTACCGCGTCACCTCCGTCCTGTTCGACTGACGGACGCACGGGCCGCGGCGCGCCCGCGGCCGGTGTGGCGAGACCCTGAAGGGACGCCGACCCAGCCGTCATGTGCCGTTCAGGAGCGGCGGTGTAGGGTGAACGCGTGACCCGCGCAGCGCTCCTCACGTTGGTCGCCGTGGTGCTGGGGCTCCTCGCCCTCACGCTCCTGCCCGACCGACGGCCCGCCGTGCCCGACGCGACGATCGCCCTGTCGGACGCGCGCGTCGTGCTCATGCCGGAGGCGGATCCGGCGGCGGTGTGGACGTTCAGCGCGCCATCCGCCCTCTTCGACCCGCAGCGCGACACCACCGAGCTGTTCGGCGTCGAGGACGGCGAGCGCACCGTCGATGGCGTCGTCGACTTCACCCTCACGGCCGAGCGCCTGGTCATCGACCGGCGCGACGACCTGGTGGCCGAGCGCATCGACGCCCACCTGGTCGCCGACGGCTGGGACGTCCTCATGGAGGGCCGCGACCAGCGCAACGTGCTGGTCCGCCAGGACGTCGGCCGCTTCGAGGTGCCGCACGTCGAGATCACCGGCGAGGGCATCGGCCGCAGCGTCTACCAGGACATGCGCATCAGCTTCGACTTCACCGACTTCGAGGCCGGCGGCCCCGGCACGGTCGGCACCTCGGCGTTCGTCGCCGACGTGCGCGACCCGTGACGTCCCGACCGGCGCCCAGGAGGATCCCCGTGTCGCCACGCGAGCCCCTTCCGAAGCCCGATCCCGCGCGGCGGCGCGGCGCCTTGGTCACCGGCGTCCTGGCGTTCGTCCTGACGCTCGCCGCCCTCCCCCTGGCGGCGGCCCAGGACGACGCCGAACCGCCCGCCCGGCGCCTCATCACGATCGACTCGAGCGGCGGCACGCAGTCGGGCAACCTGCGCTTCGGCCCCATCGTCTACCAGCACCCGGAGCCGGACGGCGTGGTCGCCACCGTCTCCACCCTGACGATCCGCGGCCCCCGCGCCGAGCTCAGCGCCCCCGAGGGCGAGCTCATCGCCCAGGCCCAGGGGCGCCGCGAGGCGCTCTTCGACGGCGGCGTCACCGTCACCCGCGGCCGCCTGACGGCCGTGGGCGCCACCCTGCGCTACGCCGAGGCGACGGGCCTGGGCGTGCTCGCCGGGGCCGACGGCGCCCGGGTGGAGGTGCGCATCGCGCCGGCCGAGGAGGGCGAGCCGGAGGTCATCATCGACGCCGAGCAGGTCACCTTCGACGTCGACACGGACACCAGCGTCAGCGAGGGCGACGTGCGCCTGCGCAACGGCGACCAGGCGGCCCGCGCCGAGCGGCTGGAGTACGAGGAGGAGGCCAACCTCGGGGTGCTGGCCGGCGACGACCGCCCCGAGATCGTCCGCACCGCGGACGACGGCGGCGAACTGCGCATCGCGGCCGACGAGATCCGCGTCCTGACCGACATCTCGGCGCTGTACGCGGTCGGCGACGTGCGCGTCGAGGACGGCGACATCACCTCCGAGGGCGACGTGGTCTTCTACGACGACGAGGAGGAGGTCGCCGAGGTCATCGGCGATCCCGCGATCGCCGTCGACGAGGGCGCGGGCGTGCGCCTAGAGACCGCCCGCGTGCGCCAGGACGTCCGCTTCCGCTTCGTCGAGGCGATGGACGCCTCGCTGCCGACCCCCTACACCGTCGAGCAGTTCCTGCTCGCCCGAGAGAAGGCACCCTGAACGGACGCCGGCTCCGCGCCCTGACCACCTGGATCGCCGCCGGCGCCGCCGTGGCGCTGGCGCAGGGGCTGCCGACGGTCACCGTCAACCGCGGCGAGCGCACGATCGTCATCGCCCAGCGGACCGCCGGCTCGGAGGGCGCGCGCACCGTGCTCGCCAACCGCAACTGCGAGGAGGGCATCCTCACCAACGTGTTCTTCGGCCCCGTGCCCGGCTACGTCGAGACGACCTTCGAGGAGACCGTGCTGCTGAGCCAGGTGGCGGTCGTGCGGGTGCCGCGGCCGCCGGACGTCGGCGCCAACGCCGACGCCACGACGGCGGACGCGGGCGTCGAGGCCGCCGAGGAGCCGGCGGACGAGGAGACGATCGAGCTCTACGGCGGCCGCGTCGCCTTCGACCGCCCCGGGTGCATCGCCGAGGTCGACAGCGAGGACGCCCGGCCGGTCGAGCTGCGCCAGGGGCGGACGACCGTCCTCGGCGGCCGCTTCTTCCTGGACCGCGGCACCGACGTCGCCACCATGGACGGCCCGGTGACGCTCACCCGGACGCCGGCCGACGGCGACGACCGCCCGCCCCTCGAGGCCACGGCCGGCGAGATGACCTTCGACGTCGAACGCGAGCGGGCCACGCTGATCGGGGCGGTGGTGGTGACCTCGGGCGAGCGCGTGAGCGAGGCCGACCGCCTGGAGCTCGACGAGGCCGCCGGCGTCGCGCTGCTCACCGGCTCGCCGGCCGTCAGCCGGCGCGGCGCCGACGAGGTGCGCGGCAACGCGCTGCGCTACGACCTGGAGACCGACGAGGTGGTGGCGACGGGCGCGGTGTCGGCGACGTTCGAGGTCGACCTGGAGGACTAGCTCGCCGTCGCCACGCGCACCACCTTGATCACGTTCCCGTCCGGATCGCGCGCGTCGACGAACACCGTGCCGTCGGCACCCCGGTGCACCTGGTCGTCGACCAGCGCCCCGGCCGCGCGCAACCGCTCGGCGAGCGCCTCGAAGGCGTCCGCCTCCAGCGCGAGGTGGAACCCCGCGCCGCCCCCGGGCTCGCCGTCGCCACCCCCCATGCCGGGCACGTAGAGCGCCAACGGCACGCTCCCGGCGCCGAACTGGGCCCAGCCGTACTCGGCGGCCACGAACGCCTCGCGCATGCCGAGGACGTCCCGGTAGAAGGCCGCGGCGCGCTCGACGTCGCGCACGGGCACCTTCAAGAGCGACAGTTCGTAGTCCATGCTCCTCCCGTCGGGCCGGCCTCGGCCGCGACCCGTACCTTACCGGCCGCGGTCCACCCCCCGCCGCGCGCTCACCCCTTGGGGAGGTCGACCACCAGCAGGCCGCCGCGCAGGTGGGCGGTGACGCCGTCGGCGTCGACGGCGCCGGGCAGCCGCACGGTGCGCTGGAAGGGGCCGTTGGGGCGCTCGCTGAAGACCGCGCGCGTGCCGGCCTCGACGGTGTCGCGGACGCCGGCGATCACCAGCTCGTCGCCCTGCAACGAGAGCTCCAGGTCCGCGAGTTCGACGCCGGGGACCTCGAGGCGGAGCTGCCAGGCGTCGCCGACGTCGAGCAGGTCGGCGCGCGGGCCGGCGGCGCCGACCTGCAGGTGGTGCGTCGCCAGCGTCTCGACGCGCCGCTTCACCTCGAGGAGCTCGCTCAAGTCGGGGTGGATGCCGTGGAGTTCGATCTCGAGGCCGCCCAGGCCGGCCGTCGGCGCGTCGGGGTCGCGGTCGCTCATCCCGCGGAGTCTAGCACCGGCCCGGGCGGGGGGCCGTACTGGGGACCGCGGCCTGGGGGAGGGCCCAGGGCGACGCGGGCCCAGCGCGGCGCGGGCCGAGCCGGGCGGCCGCGAGCGCCCCGCGGTACCCTGGCGCGATGCCCGCCGCGTCCCCGGTGATCCCGGTCCTGGCCGCGCCCACCGCCAGCGGCAAGACCGCCGCGGTGCTGCGGCTGGCCGCCCTGCCGGCGGGCCGCGGGATCGAGGTCGTGAGCGCCGACGCGCTGCAGGTCTACCGCGGCTTCGACGTCGGGACCGCCAAGCCGACGGCCGAGGAGCGCGCCCACGTGCCGCACCACCTGGTCGACGCCGTGCCGCCCGAGGCCGCGATGGACGCGGTCGCCTGGACCCACGCGGCCGAGGCGGCCATCGACGACGCCCTCACGCGCGGCGCGCGGCCGCTGGTGGTCGCCGGCACGGGCTTCTACCTCGATGCCCTCGAGCGCGGCCTGCCGACCACGCCCGCGGCCGACCCGGCGGTGCGGGCCGCGCTGGCGGCGGAGCGGGCCGAACGCGGCGACGCCGCGCTCCTCGCCGACCTGCGCGCCCTGGCCCCCGCGGACGCGGCCACCAGCCAGGGGAACCCGCGGCGGGTGCTGCGCGCGCTCGAGGTGCTGCGCAGCAGCGGTCGACCGCCGTCGGCCTTCCCGCGGACGCGGCCGCGCTTGGCGCTGCGCAGCTTCGTGGCGCTGCCCTCGGCGGCGGCGCTGGAGGCACGGGTCGACGCGCGGGTGGCGGCGATGCTGGCGGCCGGTTGGCTACAGGAGGTGGCCGACCTGGCCGTCCGCGTGCCGGCGACCGCGCCCGCCTGGCAGGCGATCGGCTACGCGGAGCTCGCCCGCGTCGTGCGCGGCGAGGCGACCCTCGTCGAGGCGACCGCGGCAATCGTCCTGGCCACGCGGCGCTACGCGAAGCGCCAGCGCACCTGGTTCGCGCGTCGGCCCGCGCAGGCGCGGCGGGTGGCAGGCGTGCTGACCGACGTGTTCGACGACCTCGTGGCCTGGTGGGGCGTCAGCCGGTCCTGACCCGTCGGGCCTCGAGGTCGCCGTGCAGCTGCAGGTAGCGCAGCCAGCCGGCGGCCGTGAGCGGCCCGAGCGAGTTGTGCTCGACCGGGACGGCCGACCGGCCCTCCGCGGCGACGCGCTGCCCCAGGGCGACGGTCTCGGCCCGGGTGGCCCGCAGCTCGTCGACCAGCGCCGCGAGCGGGCGTCCCTCGGCGGGCTTGTCGCCGTGGTGCTCGTCGCGGGCGTAGGCGGCCTCGCCGAGGGCGACCCGCAGCCGGCGTTGGCCCCAGCGCTCGATGCCGATGACGTGGCGCAGCGTGTCCACGGCCCGCGCCTCGTCGCGGGCGGCGGCGAAGCGCGCCGCGAGCGGCGCCAGCGACGCCTCGAGGCGCTCGGCCAGGCGCTCGGCGCCGGCGCGGCGCGCGGGGCGCTCCACGAAGGCGGCGACGAGGAAGCGTACGAACGACGAGGCCATGGCGTCTCAGCCGAGCCTCACGCCCACCGCGCCGGCACGACCCCGGACCCGGGCGGGGCGGCGTGACCCGTCAGCGGGAGACACCGGCCTCGGCCTCCTTGGGCTTGCGGCGCTTGCCGAACATGCCCTTGACCCGCTCCAGCAGCGTCTCGTGCGGCTCGATCGGCTCGCCCATCTCCTCGGCGTAGGCCGTCAGCAGCTCGCGCGCCTTCGGCGTCAGCCGCTGCGGCGTGTCGACCACCACACGGATCACCTGATCGCCGGTCCCCACGTGCCGCAGGCGCGGCATGCCCTTGCCGCGCAGGCGCACCTCGGTGCCCGAGCGGGTGCCCGGCAGCACCTCGAGGGCCTCGGCGCCGTCGAGGGTCGGCACCTCGAACGACGAACCCAGCGCCGCCTGGGCGAAGCCGACGTGCAGGTCGTAGTAGAGGTCGTCGCCGTCGCGCGTCAGGTGCTCGTGCGGCGCGAGGTCGAGGTAGACGTAGAGGTCGCCGGCGTGCCCGCCGTCGAGGCCGGCGTTGCCCTCGCGCGGCACCCGCAGGCGGTAGCCGCCGTCGATCCCCTTGGGCAGGCCCACCTGGACGGTGGCCCGGTCGGCGGTGCGGCCGACGCCGTGGCAGACGGTGCAGGGCTCGACCACGACCTCGCCGAGGCCGTGGCAGCGGGGGCAGACCTGCTGGCTGACCATGGTGCCGAAGAACGACTGCGTCTGGACCCGGACCGTGCCGCTGCCCGCGCACTGCACGCAGCGCTGCTTGCCCTTGCCGCCCGGCTCGGCGCGGTCGCCGTGGCAGTGGTCGCACACCTTCAGGCGGTCGACCTCGACGGGCACGGTGGCGCCGTCGCGGGCCTGCTCGAGCGTCACGGTGAGCTCCACCTCGAGGTCCTCGCCCGGCACGCCGCGCTGGGTGGGGCGCCGTCCGACGCCGCCGCCGAACACGGACGCGAAGATGTCGAAGATGTCGCCGGTGAACTGCACCCCGGCGGCGTCCGCCGAACCGAAGCGGTCGTAGCGGGCGCGTTTCTCCCCGTCGGAGAGCACCGCGTAGGCCTCGTTGATCTCCTTGAAGTGCTCCTCGGCCTCGCGGTCCCCCGGGTTGCGGTCGGGGTGGTACTTCAGGGCGAGCTTGCGGTAGGCGCTCTTGATCGCCCCGTCGTCCGCGTCGCGCGCGACCCCGAGCAGTTCGTAGTAGTCCGCCATCGCGCGCCAGTATACGCAGGGTGCCCGCCGAGGCCGTCAGCCGGGACGCAGCATCCTTGCGCGGGGCCATGGCAAGGGCCGCCCGTCCGCGGGCCGCCCGCCGCTCAGTTGGCCCGCTGCAGCGCCTTCAGGGCGCGCGTCGCCTCCTCGGCGCTGATCTCGCCGCGCTCGAGGCGAGCGAGCACGTCGGTGCGGGACTCGCGGGGCTCCTCGGGGGCGGCCTCGTACCCCAGCGCGCGCAGCAGCTGCTCGAAGCGGGCACGCACGGTCGGGTAGCTCACGCCGAGCATGCGCTCGACCTCCTTGAGGTTGCCGCGCACCTTGACGAACAGGCGCAGGTAGTCGAGGTTCTCGCGGTCGAGCAGCGCGAACTCGTTGGGCAGGAAGTTGCCCTCGATGACGACGCCCGAGCGCGGTCCACGCAGGCGCGTGACCTCGAGCGGCTCGCCCGTCACGGGGCAGCGGGTGGGCATGGGGTGTTGGGTGGTCATGGTAGGGCCTCTCTGGGGCGCGCTCGCTGGGCGAACCCCGGTCAGTACGAGACGATCTGCACCTTCACGCCGTCGCCGGCCTCGACGTCGACGAAGGACTCCCCCCGAGGCAGGCGCAGCATGCCCTCGCCGGCGCCCTCGAGCAGGGCGACGGCCGTGTGCCACGGGGCGCGGCCGGGCTCGCCGGACAGGTCGAGGTCGAGACGGAAGCGTCCGCGCCGGAACTCGCCGCTCGCCTTGGCGCGCGTCCGGATCGGCAGGTGCCGCGCGATCCACAGCACCCAGGGGCCGAGCAGCAACAGCGCGCGGAGCGACTCCTCGAGCGCCCACTCGGGCATCCCCCAGCGGATCCGCACCTTGTCGGCATCGATCCGCAACCACAGCAGCCGCGGCCGGACGTCGTCCCAGTAGCGCGCCCACCAGTCGGCCTCGCCCCAGCGCGGCGCGTTCAGCATCAGATGACCTCGACGACGATCTTGGCCTTCTTGGTGTTGCCGTCGTCGCCGTCGACGTCGATGTCGACGAGCTTGCCCTCGGGCGTCTCGGTGGAGAGCGCGTTGATGAGCTCGTTGAGATCGATGCCCTGCGACTCGAGCTCGCTGCGCGCCTCGGCCGGGAGGAAGCGCCCGGCGAACTTGGCGAGCCCGAGGGGGACGTTGACGCGGATCTTGGCGCGCTCCCCGTCCTCGTCGTCCAGGGCGTCGATCGAGATGCGCAGCAGGCGGGCCGTGCCGGTACGGGCGGGCGGGGGCGGCGGGGGCGGCGGGCTCGCGCCGATCGGCGCGTCGCCGAGCGCGCGCAACAGTTCGCTCGCCTGATCGACGTTGATCTGGCCGGCGGCCAGCATGTCGAGCACCTTCTTGCGTTCCTCCTGGGCGGCCATGCTCACCCCTCCTTCGCGGGTGCCCGCAGGCTGAGGTCGCCGGCGGTCAGCCGCACCTCGACCTGGGCGCTGCCGGCCCCGACCGTGCCACGCGCCTCGGCGCCGACCATGCGGTCGTCGACGTCGAAGCCGGGGGCGTCGAGGTCGCCCATCGACACCGAGGCCTCGACCTTCGCGTCGCTGCCGGGCAGGAAGCGCACGTCGACGTCGCCCGCCTTGGCGGCGATGCGGTGGCGACCCTGGGTGGGGCGGAACGAGACGGCCAGGTCGCCGGCGGCCTTGGAGAGGTCGACGGACTGCGCGTCGCGCACCGACAGGTCACCGGCCAGCATGCGGCCCCGGACGTACGGGACGCCGGCGACGTCGGCGTCGCCCGCCTTGAGGTCGAGCTCCAGGCCCCACGCCCGCGGGAGCCGCACGCGGACGTCGAGCGACGCGCCGCGTCCGATCCAGCGGTCGATGGACCAACCGCGCTCCGAGGTGACGCGCACGCCGTCGTCGGTCGGGGTCACGCGCAGCTTCTGGTCCTCGTCGCCCTCGACGACGGGCTCGTCGATGTCGTCGGCGACGACCTTCAGGTCGGCGGCCGTCATCTCGACGCTGCACCAGCGGGTGCCCGCCGGGGCGAGCTCGATCGGGGCCGCCTCGGGGGCCCTGCGTTCCCGGGCGGCGGCCTCGCGCACCTGCGACGAGGCCTCGCGCGCCGCCTCGCGGGCCTGTTGGGCGGCCTCGCGGGCCGCCTCGCGAGCGGCCGCGGCGGCCTCCCGCGCGGCGGAGCGGACGCGATCGGCGGCGGTCGCCTCGGCGTCACCCATGTCCGACGCCGGCGCGGCAGCGGCCGGCGCGGCCGGCTCTGCCGCCTCGACGTGCTCGGGGGTCTCGTCGAGTTCGGTCAGCACGCCGATCAGGCGTTCGGCCTCCTCGGCGGTGATCTGGCCTGCGTCGCGCAGGGCTCGGACGCGTTCGATGTCGTTCATGACTCCTCCTCGAATGGGCGCAAGGCCCGCGCCCCGGGGACGCTTCGGCGTCGGTGGGCGCGGGCGGCGATCGTCAGGCCGTCGTGCGGGCCGGGCGGGGTGGGCGGGCGGGGTGCCAACTCTTGGCTTCCGTCGCCGTGGGTGCGATGCGCTCGGCGAAGCGGGCAATCCGGCGGGCGAGGGCGAGGAGGGCGCGGGCGATGAGGAGCCGGTCGAGGCTGGGCTGCTGTGCCTGGGCGAGGAGGCGGGCGCTGTCGGCCTCCTTGCGGAGCTGCGCGGCGTAGGCGGCGCCGTGGGGCAGAACGTTGTTGGGGTACATACTCGCCTCCTTGATCAAGATGATAGGCGAGGTTTATCAGATTGTCAAGCCCCTCTTTCTATTCTCTTTCCGGGTTCCTCC
>Ga0180435_10006558_pt1 | contig 11150 bp, 9 predicted proteins | sample SS_ome_3_FD_132467 | JGI IMG/M metagenome (GOLD analysis project Ga0180435, IMG submission 132467) | Hypersaline lake sediment archaeal communities from the Salton Sea, California, USA - SS_3_S_1 metaG | ecosystem: Environmental > Aquatic > Non-marine Saline and Alkaline > Hypersaline > Sediment...
ATCGGCTGCTGAAACCTGCTGTGGGCCGCAAGAGACCTTCCCATACCCTGGAAGATGCGCGGATCGTCGACGGCAGACGGGGAACCCTGGGATTTCCTTCCAACCATGCCGCCAATATTACCGCTGCCGTTACAGTTCTGTCCTACTACTACCGATTTTTACTTATACCAGGTATTGTCCTGATCGGGATTGTAGCTTTCGGCAGGGTCTATGTAGGCGTACATTATCCCCTGGACGTGATTTGCGGGGCACTGATCGGCATGATGATTGCCTTGACGGTCATCAAGGCGGGAAGCAAGCTGGCCCCCAATTTTATTGGCAAAATAAGATCAGGAAACAGAAAACCCGGCTGACGTGTTTCTCTTTTATTCCCACCATGCTCAATGGGGCGGCTAGATAATTGAAGATTAAGCTCAACACCATCCGCTCGATACTGCTCATTCAGATCAGACCCTATGGCGATGTGCTGCTGAACACGCCCTATCTGCCTTATCTCAGGAAGACACTTCCCCGGGCCCGCATCGATTTTCTGGTTCAAAGGCCGTACCATCAGTTATTGACAGATTCCCCCTATCTTGACGAGATTATCGTCTATAATAAAGGTAAAGGGATCTTTTATTTATGGGAAAAAATCAAGCTGATAAAAAAGATCGCCAGACGGAGATATGATCTGATCATTGATCAGCAAAACAGCAATACTTCCGCCCAGGTTGTTCTTTTCAGTGGTGCCTCCATTCGTATCGGCGCGTTAAGCTCGCGGAGACATAGGGTTTACAATGTCAAGGCTGAATACGGCCCCCAACGTTACTCGGCTTCCATGAAGTTCGATATGCTGGCGCCCCTGGGGATTAAAGAGCAATCCTATCGCTTTGCTTATTGTATTCAATCAGACTCAAGCGCCTATATCGACAATTGGCTGCATGGCCAGGGGATCAAGGGCGCACGTCTGATCCTGATCTCGCCGGGCAGTCCCCGAGAATATAAACGGTGGAAATCGGCGTGTTATGCTGAATTTGCGGATATGATCTCAGAAAGGACGGGCTACAAAGTCGTTCTCATCTGGGCACCCGGGGAATTGGGTCACGCACGGGTTGTGGCCGATAAGATGCATCAACCATCGATATTAGCGCCGGCCACCACCTATGATCAGGCAGCGGCCCTTATCAAGCAGTGCCGCTTGGTAGTATGTAACGATGGCGGCTTAAATCATCTAGCTGTTGCCCTGGATATTCCCTCGCTGGCCATTTTTGGCAATACCAACCCGGTTTCCTGGATGCCCCCGGAACGTTTCTCGCACCACTACTTCCTATACAATCATCAGGCCGATGCGCGCAATGATCGCGGATTCGGTATCTCACCCCAGCAAGCTTTTGAAAAGGTGATTTCCATCCTTGAACTCCTGCCGGGCGGGCTCTTGCCAGGAGACGCTGCGCCTGCAAACACACCTTTGAAAGTTAGCTGATCGGGAAACCAATTCATGAATATCGTCTTCATCAACGCCACCCGTCAGTGGGCAGGGGTAAAAACCTGGATGTTCAATCTGGCTGATTTTCTAAACCACAGGGGCCATTGTGTCAGTGTGGTCTGCCGGGAGCATGATGACCTAGTGGCGGAATGCCGCAAATACCGGATCGCCTGTTATCCCATCCGATTTGGGGCGGATTTTTCGCCACGGACCATGGCGTGGTTCTGGAGGCTTTATGAAAAGCAGCGGACCGAAGCCGTAATAACCAATATTTCCAAGGGATTCCGGACCGGCGGGATTGCCGCAAAACTCAAAGGCCTGCTGCACATCAACCGCCTGGGCGCAACCGGTGATTTGAAGCCGAGCTATAAAAACCGGGTATTGTATACCCATGGGGCGGACCGGGTGTTTGTTTGCTCCCGGTCTTTGTTCAACCATTTTTCCTCCTGGGATTTTCTGCATGATAAATTGAGGTGGTTTCACAATGCACTGAATGTTCCGGAATTCAACATGGCGGGCAATCCCATCACCAAGTTTGCCGTTGTTGCCAAACTAAGCAAACGGAAACAGGTGGACAGGGTTCTGCAAACCTTCGCACGTATTGCAGATCTGCCCTGGGAGTTGCACATCGGAGGGTTTGGTACGGAATTGGAGCCTTTGCAACATCTTGCCCGGGAGTTGCAGCTTGATGGACAGGTTCATTTCGCCGGCAAGGTGGATCCTTTTCTGTTTCTGGAGGATAAAGATGTGGGTATTCTCTATTCGTCAAGTGAGGGCCTCCCGAACTCCGTCATTGAGTACATGGCTTGCTCGTGTGCGGTGATTGCCGCAAACGTTGGCGGTATTCCTGAAATTGTAACATCCGGAGTGGACGGCCTGCTGGTCGATCCGTGTGATTCCGGAACACTTGAAACTGCTATTCGGTCACTGATCAGCGACGTTCGTCGGCGTGAGGAGCTGATTCATAAGGGTTACCAGACCGTACGCCAAAGGTTTTCCCGGGAGGTTGTTTTCCCGAAGGTGGAAGCAGAAATTCAGTGTGCCTTGGGGCGCTGTTGATAATAGCCCCTCAATGGGATATGCATGCGAATCGTAAATAGGAACCTGGCAAGTAGTGGAGACTGGCCATGTCCGCCTGCAAGCTGGTTAAGTCCACTAGGCTGATATCATCTTTTTTTTACTGATGGCTCGCCCGATCCGTGCCATTGAACTATTATTTCCTTCCATCATCCTCAGACAAAGGAGGCCCATGACTGATACACAGCCTATCGTCATCCGGAATACACCGGAAGGTGTCGCCGTTTTTCAAATCAACCGTCTGGAAAAGAAAAACGCCCTGACCCTGGCCATGTATACCCGCCTGACCGAAGCCTTTAAGGCGGCCGCTGTCGATGGGGCCGTGCGTGTGGTGGTGATCCATGGCGACCCGGGGTGCTTCACCAGCGGCAACGACCTCAATGATTTCCTGGAGTCGCCTCCGGACGGGCCGGAAAGCCCGGTTTTCCGTTTTCTATCCACCCTCATCGGCTTTGGCAAGCCGGTGATCGCCGGTGTGGGCGGGGCGGCCGTGGGCATTGGTACCACCATGCTGCTGCACTGTGATCTGGTCTACGCCACCCCCGCCACCCGCTTCCAGCTGCCCTTTGTCCCCCTGGGACTCTGCCCGGAAGCGGCTTCCAGCTATCTGCTGCCCCTCATGGCGGGGCATCAGCGCGCTGCTGAACTGCTGCTGTTGGGCGGCCCCTTTACAGCGGACCAGGCCCAGCAGATAGGCCTGGTCAATGCCCGGGTTGAGGAAGATCAGCTGCTGGCCCATGTCATGGACCAGGCCCGGAAGATCGCCGCCCTGCCCCAGGCGGCGGTGCGTGCCACCCGGAAATTGATGAAACAAAGCAGCCTGAATGCCATCCGGGAAGCGCTGGTCAGCGAAGGGGAAATATTCGTTGAGAGGCTCAACTCCCCGGAAGCCCGGGAGGCCTTTACAGCCTTTTTCGAAAAGCGCAAGCCCGATTTTTCAAAATTCGATTAAGAAGGAGAACGAAATGGGGTCGTTATCCGGTAAAACCATCATCATCACCGGCGCCAGCCGCGGTATCGGCCGGGCCATGGCGCTGAAATTCGCCGCCGACGGCGCCAACCTGGTAATTGCCGCCAAGTCCGATCAGCCCCATCCCAAGTTGCCCGGAACCATCCATTCCGTGGTAGAGGAGGTGGAGGCCGTTGGGGGCCGGGGATTGGCGGTCCAGGTGGATGTGCGCTTCGAAGACCAGGTGGCCCGCATGGTGGACCGCAGCGTGGCCCGCTTTGGCGGAATCGATGTTCTGATAAATAATGCCGGCGCCATCAGCCTGACCCCTGTGGAAAAAACATCCGTCAAGAAATATGATTTGATGCAGCAGATAAATTCCCGGGGGGTGTTTCTCTGTTCCCGGGCCGCGTTGCCCCATCTCAAAAAGGCCGCCAATCCCCATATCCTGAGCCTGGCGCCGCCCCTCAATACGGCACCCCAGTGGCTGGCGGGCCATGCCCCCTATACCCTGTCCAAATATGGGATGACCCTATTAAGCCTGGGTATGGCCGCCGAATTTAGCGCCTACGGAATTGCCGTGAATACTCTCTGGCCGCGTACCATTATTGCCACGGCGGCCATCGAATTTGCCGTGGGCGACCGCGACACGTTTCGATTTTGCCGCAAGCCGGACATCATGGCGGATGCCGCCTACGAAATCATCACCACGCCGGAGGTTGCCCTGACTGGACAAACCGTGATCGACGACGAACTGTTAAGCCAGCGCGGCGTTACCGATTTTGAGATGTACCGCTACGATCCGGATTTTACCGGAGATCTGTTTCCGGATCTGTTCATCGAAAATGCCTGAATGCCACCCGGATGTTACTTGTTTCCAGATATCGAAGCTGATTCAGGGCCGATAGTCCAGGGCCCTGAACGCATGGTAGACATTAACCAAACGGTTTTCCCGGTAAACAGGAATTTCCTGCAGGTGCTCCATGTGCCGGAAAGACTCTGCGACGGCCGCTGACGGCTGGGCCTTGTGATAGATAAAGAGGAGGTCAGCCCCGGTTAGATCACGGTCGGCCTGCCAGATGTCAAATTGGTTGGGCCGGCTTTGGATATTCAGGCACAGGACCGGCAGCCCCGTGTAGAAAATCAGTTCGCTGGCCTCTTGATAGCGGTTGGCCGCCAATGCCAGCCCGGGGTTGTGCTCCGCCAGGGACAATACCGCTTTACCCAGCTGGTCCCAGCCGAAATACTCATCGGTGCGGTCCTTTTTCAGGGGCAGAAAAGGCATGTATATGTGAACCAGGACCAGGCTGATCACCACAAGCTGGTACCACCAGTTGATACGCCAGACGCGCTTAAGCCCGCCGGAAATGTTTGTTCCGCCGCCATAAACCAGAACACTCAGTATGATTCCCGGTAGATATGCATAACAGGGCCAGTTGGCCTCGACTTTTTTCTGAAGGGATACGACCAAAAAAAAGATCAGCGGGGGGGCGGCCAACAAGGATAGATACTGCTCGCCAAACCTGCAATCCCGCCAGGATCGCCAAACGCGAACGCAGGCCCCCACAATCAGGGCGAACAGGAGCGGGCCGATGATCCCCAGCTGGCCCCCAAGGAATTCGAAAAAGCGTTTCCAGTTGGGAAAACGTCCCTCACCGAAACCATGGTGCAACTGATATCCGAAGGTAGTCCAATTGTGAAAGTAGTTCCAGATTATGACGGGTGAAAAAACCATTAAGGAAATTAAAAGCGCCAGGTATGGCTGGAAGGAAAAAAGCCTGGAGCGATGTTCCGGGAGCATGAGCACCAGTGCGAAGGATGGGTAAACCAGTACGGCGACAAGCTTGGACTGCAGGGCCAGGCCGGTAAAGATAGCTGCTGCGATCCAGTGGCGGGTTGCCCCTCGGGGGCCCAGACCCACATAGAAATAGTAGGTCGCCCCGCTAAGAAAAAATAACATGGGGGTGTCCGGAGTGGCAATCAGCGCACCGGCATTAGCGAGCAGGGTGACATTGAGGAGCAGGATGGAGATGAACGCGGACCGGCCGCAGTCGATTTCACGGCCCAGCAAATAGGCATAAAATGACGAACCGGCCGACAGTAACACCGTGGTTAAGCGCAGTGCCAGGATGGGGTCGCCGGTCAGTTTATGGAAAAAAGCCAGGAAGACCATCAGCATGGGCGGATGGCAGAAATAGCTGAAGTCGAGGCGCAGGCTCCATACAAAATAGTCCGCCTCATCCGGCAGGGCGTTTAGCCCCCAGGCATAAAAAAACCGAAACAGGGATATCAGGCAGATGAACAGAAAAGCGTAACTTGCGAAACGATCTTTTTCCTGCCGGGCCATTTTGGTGTTCATTAAATCCTGTCAAGAGCTGTTTTCAGACCGATTACCACGCCCAATGCTCCGTGGGCTGGGATCCCGGGGATCATGGTCTAGGGTTTTCAGAATTTGCTTCAGGACAGACTCCACGGAAATTGCATGCAGGCATTGCGGCTCGGAACACGGGGAGTTCCGGTGGTTGTAGGCTGTCAGGCAGGGGCTGCAGCTGAAGTCGGCGTACAGGGGATGCGCGTGGGGACCCAGGGGTCCATACAAACGCGGCGTTTCCGGTCCGAAAAAGACAAAATTATGGATGGGCGTGAGGGCTGCGAAGTGAGCGGGTCCCGAATCATTGGTTACCAGGACATCCGCCATGGAAAAGAGCGTAATCACCTCTTTCAGTGTGGTGCGCCCGGTAATGTCAATTCCATTTTGCGGAACGGCTTCAAGGATGGCCTGCGCATCGGGCCGGGCTTCTTCAAGCCCCATGACAACGATGGTGGCCCGCCGCCGGGCAACTAGTTCGCTGGCCAGGGCCGTGTAGCGTTTAAGGGGCCACGCGCGGATCGCCAAGGCGCCGGCATTGGGATTCATCACAACCAGGGGGCGGGCGGGATCGAAGGCAGGCTGCAAAGCCTTCAAGCGCCTGGTCAACTGCTGCTGTTCTGAGGCCGCTAGGGCCAGGCCGGGCACCCGGGGCTCGGCGGCAATTCTTTTTTTGAGTAACGGCAACTCATCGGCCGGAGCGGCCAGGGCCCCCACAAGGGCCACGAAATTGGCCGTCATGTGCTGGTAGGGATTGTAGAGGACATGGTGCGTTAAGAGATTCCCCCGGTACAGTCCTTCCATGCGATAGCTGTGAAAGCCGCTGCGCTGCCGGGCGCCGCAAAGGTAGGCCAGGAGACAGGATGCCCGGGCAAAAAGCTCCAGGTCGAAAGCCACATCCATGCCCCGTCGACGGGTCTTCCAGATTACTCCCAGGGTGCTGGCAATAAATCCCGCTGTGGAGCTGTCGTCAATGGTAAATACCTGATCGGCGGGCACCGTGCCGAGCAGATCAATGCAGGCACGATTGGAGCGGAAGGTGAGAAAATGTATGCGGACCCCGGGATGGGCCCGCTGCATTTCCGTAAGGGCGGTGTGGGCCAGGATCACGGCGCCCATTTCGGAAAGCTGGATGAAGAGGGCGTTGGAATTTTTGCCCAGGTTTTTTACTGATTTGGGAAAAAACCGGCGTTTAATTTTCTCGTACAGGGTAAACAACAGGCACAGGGGAATTCCAATCCAGTAGTCGATGCGGCGGAACAGGGCGACATTCATGGGCAACCATTCCCTTACGGGCAAAATCCGGGTAATAGGATTATCCGGCGGTCGAGTCTTTCGCGACCCAGGCCTTGACTTCACGCGCGATGCGGATCATTTCGGGTTGAGGGATGCGCGGATAGACGCATATTTCCAGTAAAGAGGCTTCAAGCCGCTCGCCTTGGTCCAAAGCGTCGGATGCGGATGGACGAAAGGGCTTGAGCCTGCCGCAGTCGGACATGTCGGTTACTTTGGAGTCAATGCGCCGGGACAGAAGATGCTCACGCAGAGCATCCCGTTTGCCCGGGGGGAGCGACAGCGGATAATAGACATAGATGTGATCCTCGCCGGCTGCCTGGGGCACGCCCAGGCCCGGCAGGGAACCCAATTCCCGGGTCAGCAGCAGCGCATTTTCGCGCGCGCCGCGGTTGAAGGCATCGATCCGTTTCAGTTGGTGCAGTCCCACGGCAGCCTGGAGGTTGGCCAGGGGTACGATGGGGGAATTTTGGGCGCTGAACCGGGCCAGAAGATCGTCCCCCACCTGGGAATCCATCAGAGGTTTGCCCAGTAATTGTTTGAACCGCAGGACCGGATAGGCGGTCATTCCAAAGATCACGGGGTGGGTCAAGAGCCATTTCAGCCAAACTGAAACCGCTGTTTTTAGGGTTCCGCTGACAGCCGGCGGGGTACTCAATCTCAATATTTCCTCTGCCCGCCGGGCAGTGGCAGGATCTTGCACCGCTATGGCGCCCCCACCGCAGCAAGGCATGTTCTTGCCCTCGGCGAAGCTGAAAAGACCGATATCGCCAAACGTGCCCACCGGGTTTCCGCCAACCCGTACGCCGCAGGCATGGGCGCAATCCTCCAGCAGCTTGATTCCCCGGGCCCGGACCAGTTCCGCAATGGCTTCAATATCGCAAGGCCGGCCAAACAGATGGGTGGCCACCACCGCACCTGTGTCCGCGGTCAGCTTGGCTGCGATATGTTCCGAACCGGCATTGAATGTGTTCGGATCAACATCGCAAAAAACGGGCCTGAATCCCAGGAGCTTAGCAACCATGGGCATCACCGGGAAGGTGAAGGCCGGAAATATGATCTCAGCGCCCGGCGCTAAATCGAGAGCCTGCAGGGCAAGCTGAAATGCGTCGCGGCCCGATGAAGCGCCCAGTATGTGGGGTACACTCAGGTAGCGCGCAAACTGCTGACTGAATTGTTCCCGTGCGGGTCCGTCAACCACTGAGCGGGTAGCGGCGCAGCGCAACAGGGTTCCCAGGGTATTCGGCGGCAGGTTAACTGTGCGGCGCGGAACCGCGCCCAGCATCATCTTCATTAAACTAATCCCTTTCCTTCTACCACCCTAACCGGAAACTAATTTTATCCTGCCCTAGATAAAAAGTTTACGGATGCCCAGCAAGCTCCAAAACACATCAGGATTATTCCGGTAAAAACCAAGATGGCGCTTGAAATGGCGCAGGATAAATCCCGGCCGCAGCATGTAGCTTAAGTAAAATTTGGCGCGCAGGTTTTCCAGTTCGTCGTTGGATACCGCTGCCAGGGGGATCAGGGGCAGGGCATAATGGAACATTTGGGTGGGGTCCTGGTCCTTTAGCTGCTGCCCGTACTTTTCCCAGGCCCGGGAGCCCGGATAGGGGGTATAAAAATGGATCTGGATACTGTCGGCGTTGAGGGAGCGCGCCAGGCGCATGGTGGCGCGGATTTCGGCACGCGTTTCCGTGGGGTTGCCGATCACATAATAGGCGTTGACACCGATCCCCAACCCGTGAATCCAGTCGAACACTTTTTTGCACAATGGCACCCAGGGTACCGGCCGCCGCCGTTTTTCCATAGCCTCGATGATCCGCTGGCTTCCCGATTCCACCCCGATTCCCAGCATAATGCAGCCGGCCTGATGCATTTTGGTCAGCATTTTTCGGCTCAGTTCGTCTACCCGCACCCGCGCCATCCACGGGAGTGTGGAGCCCCGGGAAATGAGTTCCGTGCACAAATCATCGACAAATTTAGCATTGGCCGAAAAGCTGTCATCCTGAAAAGAGATGATATTGACACCCTGCCGCTTCAGGCAGGCCATCTCATCGGCCACATTGGCGGCTGAACGGCTGCGCAATCTGGTGCCAATGCTGACCCGCATCACTTCGCTGCAAAACATGCAGCCATGGGGGCAGCCCCGGGTAGCGATAATGAATCCCCAGACCGCCGGTTGATTCAACTGCACTGGGTAAATGGACTTATAAGCCCGCAGCTCATCGGACGTGTACTCTGGAAACGGCAGGCGATTCATATCCTGCACCATGAATCGCTGCCCCTGCCGGAACAGGCGGCGGTAATGTTCCCGCCAGCCGGTATCGGAGCCCCCATTGCGGCGGATCCAGGCAAACAGCCTGAAAAATTCCTCTTCAGGCTCCCCCAGAAGGATTGCATCATAGTTTTGATGGGATAAAGCGGCACCTTCCCGATAAAGGTAGTGCCCCTGACCGATACCGACAATCAGTGGCGCAGGGGCACTCTTTTTGAGTGCGGCCGCAATGTCATGGGAGACATTTGCATCGAAGCTGGAGGAGGAAATCACCACCAGATCCGGTGCCAGATCATGGATTTTGCCGATCACCTCGTTAACCCCCATGGGGTGAATCCAGCAATCCAACAAATGGACTTTCAGCCCGGGGAAGACCTTAAGCCCGGCCTGCAGATACTTGATGGGGTAACATGGATCAAAAAATTGCGGATGATCCACGTCCTTGTCGACATCAGAGCTGACTCTCAATAGAAGTACTGATTTCAAATCATTCAATCCTAAGACACCTTATCCGCTGATGCATCTTCCCTCGGCACCGTTGCTTGGGACGCCGCCTCCCGGTAGGAACGCAGACCGATGCGCCGGCGCAGGAGCCAGGTCAGTGCGCCCAATAACAGATGCAGCCAGTAGTCAAATAATCGATTCACCACCGTCACCGAGGCAGCCAAAGGCGCGGCGATGCCAACTCCCCGCAGACAACTGAAAAGAGTGATTTCCACCAGCCCTGCCCCTGAGGGGGTAATGGGCACGGCGGAAGCGAGCAGGGGTACCATGGTGACGAAAAGGATCTCAGCCAGTTCCGGTTCAATCCCAAAACTAAGTAGCAGCAGGTAGATCCATAGCGTTTCCAGCACCCAGATGAGACCCGTATAAAAAAGGATGGGGGGCCATTGCCCCGCTGCCGGCCACATGCTGCCCTGAAAATCCCGCACCATGCGCTGGACTGTTTCCGGCAGCCACGTGGGCACGGCTCGCTTTAGCAGGGCAAACCCGATGAGCACGGAGCTGGCCCCGAAAGCTAACAGGCTCCCGCCCCCCAGCACCCAGACGACCTCCTTGGGAAAATTCTGACCGAAAATCCCCCAGACACCTGCCAGCGCCAGGAACAGTACGACCCAGACATCCACCATCCGCAAAAGAGCAAGGGACCCCAGGGCTGCCGAGCGACTCACCCCGCAGTTGATACGAACCAGATGGGCTCCATAGACGTCCCCTAACTTGGCCGGCACAACATTGTCAACCGCGTTATAAAAAAATACCAGCAACCCCAAATGGCGCCTGCCGCAGGTAAGGGACAGGTGCTGGAGGCCGCAACGCCAGCGCATGCCCCTCACCGGGTAAGTGGCATAGTGGGCCAAGGCGGCGATGATGACAAGCAGCAGGTTGCACTTGCGCACCTCGATCCAGACTTGCCGCTGATCCATTTTGGTTGCCAGCAAGATTAGAATTGCCAGGGTGATGCCGATACTTGCAAAGGTCTGCCAGCCCCACAGTTTAGGTGGCGCCGCCATTTTATTCGCAGCGGTCACGCTGGTGTGCGGCTCTTTACTTATTGTTTTGCTCACTTGATCATTGCGCCAGGCTGCCTCAGATAATAATCTCGTTGGTGCGGACTTTGCACTCCTCCGAATGTTGCCCCCCTATATAATTACGTTGTCCATAATAATCAAGTACGGGTTGCATGGTGGATATTTTTGTTAACGGAACAGGGATGTTCCGG
>Ga0180435_10006559_pt1 | contig 11149 bp, 10 predicted proteins | sample SS_ome_3_FD_132467 | JGI IMG/M metagenome (GOLD analysis project Ga0180435, IMG submission 132467) | Hypersaline lake sediment archaeal communities from the Salton Sea, California, USA - SS_3_S_1 metaG | ecosystem: Environmental > Aquatic > Non-marine Saline and Alkaline > Hypersaline >...
CTGACTGTACAGGTCATGGCGTGCCCGGCGGATTCCTGAGTATGCTGGGGATCTCCTCCATGAATGAGATTGTTAACAGGAGCAAGGAGTTGGATCCCGGCAAGATCCTGGAGCAGTTAAGGGAAGTGGTGATTGCCTCCATGCACCAGACCGGGTCCAGGGATGAAGCCCAGGATGGCATTGAGATCGCTCTTTGCATTATCGATCTGAAGCGCAAGTCCATGGTTTACGCAGGGGCTAACCGGCCCCTGTACCTGGTAAGGGATGGTGCTGTTCAACATTATCGTCCCGACAGGATGCCCATTGGAATCTATGAACAGGAAGCTGTCCCGTTTAACAACCATACCATTAAACTGGAGAAGGGAGATTCCATTTATCTCTTCTCAGATGGATATGTGGACCAGCTGGGAGGACCCCATCGTAAAACTTTCCGTGCCATCAATTTCAGGAAGTTGCTGCTTGAGATTCAGGATCAACCAATGGAAAAACAGGAAGCAATCCTGGTGGAAAAAATGGCCCTCTGGCAGGGAAAAGTAGAACAGATTGATGATGTCCTGGTTATGGGTATTAAAATTTAATGATAACCTGTTCAGGCATCACTTTTAATATATTCAAAAGAGAGCTTTGACATTCTCGACATTTCCTGTCCCACCTCCAGCATATCTTCATCATCCTCCTCGTAAAGCCATTTGATCTCAAGACCTATGCCCAGGGCATTGATGGCATTCAATGATTTGAATATGTCAAGAATATACTTGGCAGAAGTTGAGTTAAAGTACTCAAAATTAAACTGACACTGCAATTTGAAACCCCGTTCAGCATCAGTGAGTTTCCCCTGTTCAGCTGTATATGCTTCCAGCCACTCCAGTATGGGCAGATAAAACTTACGAACATTCTCCGGACGTGATTCACCCGAGAATTCAAAATTCTTTGATTCCGGATCGAGTGCAATACGAGGTGAGTTTGCCGTTGATTCGATAATTAACTTTTCCATTGGTTATTCTTTTATAGTGATTTGCATGGTAAAATATGAATGCACCGGACCCGCTGGGTCGAAACGGTAGCGAATGTCTTCATCTGTTCGCATGGCCATTGTAATCAGTCCAAGTCCGGCGCCTCTGTCTTCTTCTTTGGTCTCTTTATTGATCACTTCCTCATAAAGCCTTTTCAACTCGGAATCGTCCATCGCATTGATGAGATTCAGCTTATATTTGAGGTCGTTTACCTGATCATTGCCAATAAGGTTTCCTGCAGAGACAATGAATTTGCCATTCTGCTCTTTTACCTTTATCTGCGGGGGCCTATCCAGTGAAGGACCCTTATTTTTATATGGTGTGGCATACTTGAAAATATTATCGATCGATTCGACCACCGTGCCATATACCCGTTTCCTGACAGGTTTCCTGAGCGAATTGAACTGGTTGGCCGATTTAAGCTGGTTCAGCAGTTTCTCCATGGTCTCAAAGGAGATGGAACCCTCAAAATCGATAATTGCATTCTTATTCTCCATCGGCAAGTCAAAATAAGAAAAAAAAAGCACAATGTGAGAGTAAGCACTTTAAATTGAATATATTCGTGTAGACACTTTAGATCATGAGTGAAGCTATTTTAAAAGCAATGATGCAGCTCTTTGCATTGATTGTGGACATAGATGAGATTCAGGAGATTTCGGAGAAGGAAAGGGATATTATCCGTGCCTTCCTTTCCAGGCAGTTGAACACTGAACTGACTGCGAAGTACATGTCCATTTTTGAGAATTACCTCTATCACTACCATCATGATGCCATCGACAAGCAAAGTGTAAAACGAAAAAAGCGCACTTCGCTTACTGCTGTGAGAATCCTTTCCATTTGTGAGCAGATTAATGAGGAACTGGAGCAGCGGCAAAAGATCTATGTGATCATTCAGCTGGTTGAATATATTGCCTACGGGATTGAAATCCGGGAAACAGAACTGGAGTTTCTTCAAACCGTTGCCACCGCATTTAATATAGACGAAGAAGAGTACCAGGAAATCCTGCACTTCGTGGTCTACCCCCTTAAGGATATACCAGTTAAAGAGTCCGTGCTGCTGATTAACAGTGGTCAGGAAGCAGGTGTGAAGGGAGTTCATCATATTCACAATCATCACCTGGAGGGAAATATATACTTTCTGAACATAAGTAGTGTAAATACCTATGTACTCCGTTACCAGGGGAAAGAGGACCTCTTTCTGAACGGTCAGTTGATTCTGGCCGGGATCACCTATACCTTCGATCACGGCTCTTCGGTCAGGGGACAAAAGATTGATACCATCTATTATACAGATGTGGCTGGAGTATTTTCCGTTGCCTCATTCAGCACACGAATTAGCTTTGAAGCAAGGAACGTTGAGTTTCGTTTCAAAAACAGCACAAACGGACTGCATGGATTTAACCTCAGTGAAGAATCGGGCCGACTGATTGGGATCATGGGCGGAAGCGGAGTAGGTAAATCAACCCTGCTCAATGTTTTAAACGGTAACCTGAAGCCACGGGAGGGGGAAATCCTGATAAATGGCTACAATCTCTATGATGAGAAAGAGCGGCAACAACTGAAAGGTGTCATAGGTTTTATTCCACAGGACGATCTGCTGCTGGAGGACCTGACTGTCAGACAAAATCTCTATTACAACGCAAAACTTTGCCTGGATAACCTGGATGAAACCCGGCTCAACGAGGTGGTCGACCAGGTGCTGCACGATCTGGACCTTTACGAAATTAGCGATTTCAAAGTAGGCAAACCTCTTAACAAGGTGATAAGCGGGGGCCAGCGGAAAAGAGTGAATATTGGATTGGAACTGATCCGGGAACCTTCTGTCCTATTTGTGGATGAGCCAACATCGGGACTTTCGTCGGTGGACTCAGAAATGGTAATGAACCTTCTTCGGGAACAGGTTTTTAAAGGGAAACTGGTAATAGTTAATATTCACCAGCCATCATCCACCCTTTATAAGATGTTCGACCGTATCATTTTCATGGATAAAGGAGGGTATCAGATCTATTGCGGGAACCCGGGGGAAGCTGTGGTCTACTTCAAAACCAAAAGCAACCATGCCAATGCCAATGAGGATCAATGCAGCCGCTGTGGCAATGTGGATCCTGACCAGGTGCTTCAGATCATAGAAGCAAAGATTGTGAATGAACATGGAAAGCTTTCCAGAACCCGCAAAACAAGCCCAAAGGAGTGGTCCGATCTCTTTCAGAAAACCAGAGGGGAAATACCAGAGAAAGAAACCAAAAAAGAGGAGCTTCCCGAAAACCAATACAGTATTCCCAGTCTGCTTAAGCAAACAAGAATTTTCTTTACCAGGGACCTCTATACCAAGCTCACCAATAAGCAGTATATTCTGATCACCCTGCTGGAGGCACCCCTCCTGGCAGTGATCATGGGATTCTTTACCAAATACTTCAGTGGCACCCCGGACAATCCTGCTGCCTATGTGTTCCGGAATAACGAAAACCTGCCGGCCTACCTGCTGATGAGTGTGATCGTTTTCCTTTTTCTGGGCCTGACCATCAGTTCTGAGGAGATAATAAAGGACCGCAAGATTATTCAGCGTGAGTCCTTTTTGAATTTGAGCAGGGGGAGTTATCTCCACTCCAAAATCCTGATCATGTTTGCCATTTCTGCCTTTCAGTCACTTTCTTATGTGCTGATCGGGAACCTGATATTTGAGATCAAGGGGATGTTATTCTCCTACTGGCTGATCCTTTTCACCACCTCCTGTTTTGCAAACCTCCTGGGCTTAAATATTTCGGCCGGACTGAACTCGGTGATTACTATTTATATTCTGGTTCCATTCCTGTTGATACCACAGATCCTCTTCTGCGGCGTGCTGGTAAAGTATGATAAACTACACCCGAGCCTTACCAATTACGAATATGTACCTCTGATTGGGAACCTTATGACTTCCCGCTGGGCCTATGAGGCCCTGGCTGTGGATCAGTTTAAAAACAATAAATTCGAAAAAGTATTCTTCGATATAGAGCAGCAGTTCAGCGCTGCCGACTACCTGAATGCCTACCTGGTTCCTCAGATTAAAATTGAACTGGATGAGCTTAAGCAAAGCTACCTGGACGGAGATAATCCCCAAAGCATCCGCTCGGATCTGCAAACCCTGAATATTCAGCTTGCTGAAATGGGTAAACTTATTCCCCAGCTACCTGCTTATCAGCCACCACAGGCTGGTGGGGAAGCCTTCAGTGACTCAACTGAGCAAGCCATTCTTTCCTATCTTAAAAGTGTTAGCGACCTGACACGTACTATCAGAGGCAATGCACAAAAAGAGAAAAACCTGATAAACAATGCCTTAATTGAAGAGCTGGGCGGTGTGCAGGCCTACACAGCCTTCCGGAACAAGTATCACAATGAGAGTCTTGCCGACCTGGTACTTAACCAGAATGTGCTCGATAAAGTAGTTGAAAAAGATGGACGTATGATCAGAAAGGACCGGCCGGCATACATGAAGCCCACCTCCAGAATGGGAAAAGCCCATTTATATGCTCCCAACAAGCAGATTGGCAGGTTCGAATATGACACCCTGTGGTACAATACCTTTGTCATCTGGCTCTATACCCTGCTGCTGTACCTGACACTGCGTACCGATCTTCTTCGAAAAGTGATTAATATCTCCGAAACAAGGAGGATAAAGCTTAGTCGGAAACAAAATACCTGATCCCCAGAGTGAGTGAGATCATGTGATTATTCACCAGCAGGGGATCTACGCCGCATACAGGGTAAAAATCACCCTGGTACTGCAGCTCTGTGAACAGGGCCATTTTCTGTAAGCTGTACTCAAGGCCGGCACCCAGGGTCAATCCCAGAATAATCGCATTCTGGTCCTCCAGAGGATAATCGGAATCAGAATTGTATTTTAACAGAATATCCATTCTTGGTCCCAGCAAAAAATACCCTCGCACGGATCCCTGGCCAGGCCTGTACCTGGCCATGGGTGAAAGGGACAGATAGTTAAAGGCCGATGTTGTGGTCTCCCCTTCAGTAACACTGACCCTGTCATTATCCAGGTGATTAACTGTGATTGATTCAACACTTGTACTACTCCCCTTACGGGCAAAGGAAAGATCTGCCTGGAAACTGAAATGTTTACCCCTGAAGGCCTCCATAAAAATTGATACCGCCGGTCCCCAGACTGGTTCTGTCGCCATGGTATAGTCAATGGGAGTGAACTTGTAGCTCTGGTTGGCTACCGAGATACCGGCCTTCACCCCGGCACTGGCAGGAAACTGACTGCACACAGTGTTGGAAGCAGCCAGCAGAATGGATGCTATTATAAGCAGTCTTCTTTTCATTCCACAAGGATTTTATGGACCTCTACACGGCCCATGTAAGAGAACCTGACAAAATATATGCCCCGGACAGGGTTATTCAGTTCCACCTTAAAATCCATAAACGGGAAACCAGGTTCATACAGGCTGCTCATAATAATTTTCCCTGTCACATCCAGGACCTCCATACTTAGCAGTTCACTCCATTCTTGATTGCCCTGCTCATTCATGCTAAATTGAAAAGCACCACGAGTGGGATTGGGAGCGATGGAAAACAGGGGTGATTCATCTCTTGCTTCAGTTTGCTTTCTATCCTGGTTCTGTCCATCCAGGACATGGTTTTCCGGATCAACAATAATTTCATTAACCGCATAGGGTATCCGGAACTCAAAGATCTCTTCATTCACATCATGAAAAAGCCTGACAGTAGTATCCCCTCCATCATATTCTATTTTATACTCTATGGACATCCTGAAGAGTGGGGTCTGTCCCGAAGAGGTGGACTGGGTGGAATAGAGAAAAAGCTGGTCTCCCTGCTGGTCCCATGTCACTTCATAGATGGGATATCCCTCCCCGAAATACCACTGGTCGAAGAAATCTGTAAAGTCCTTCCCTGAAGTCTCTTCCAGTACCTCCTTAAAGTCCATCCCCGTTGCCACCCCATTGGCGTAGCGATCAATGAAATTTCTCAGGCTTAGATGGAACAGCTCATTATCCTGCAATTCAAAACGGATCATATACAGCAGAGCCATACCTTTGTTGTAGGAAAGATTACCGCTAAAAATACGGGATGCATCATCTGCATCTTCTTCAGGAACATATACACTGCCATCGGGTTCAAGCAGAGCCCTGTTGAAACGATATTCCCGTTCTCCATCGGCATATTCAGGTGCCAGGATCTCTGTAGCCAGGTAACCCGCATAGGTGGCAAATCCTTCATTGATCCAGATGTCCTGCCAGGTAGCACATGTCACATAATTACCAAACCAGGAGTGCCCAAGCTCATGGGCCACCAGGTAGAACTCGAAATTTCCCATTCCGGTCATGGTTTGATGCTCCATTCCTCCTCCCCTGGGCCAGAGGTAATGCCCGTATTTCTCCTCCCGGAAGGGGTATGGGCCAAAGGTTTCACAAAAAAGCTCCATGATGGGGAGAGTTACATTGATCTGATCCCTGTAGGTATCCAGGCAGCCCGGGACGTCGTAAACAAAATTCTGTATAAAAATAGGAGCGTTTACCCCATCGACCTGCGCCTCCAGGTTGTATTCAATGTAATTGGCAACAGCAAAAGAAATCAGGTAGAAATCAATGGGGTAGCCGGACTTCCATTCGAAGCGGACCTTCCCGTTGGGAAAATAAGTGGTTCCCGTATGCAGTCCGTTCGAAACTCCCATCAGTCCAAATTCAGTGGTGATAAACACATGTACTGAGTCGGCCTTATCGCTCAGATTCTCCTTGCAGGGAAACCAGTCTTTGGAATAAAAGGGCTCTGAACTGGTATAGCTAACCGCGATCCCCCATTCTTCATCGATTTCATTGACCATACCCTCGCCTGTTTGTCCTCCATAGAAAATCTCAGCAGTAAGCAATGTTCCTGAATCCCTGGAAGTTTCCAGGTCAATATATAGTTCGTCCTGGTCATGAGTGAAAGGCATATCCGTTCCATCCACAAGCACCCGCTCAACATCCAGGCTATGATAGAGTTCAAACACCAACTGGTCAAAGGCCGGACTTATGACCTCCACCAGAATGGTGGTACTGCCCCTGATTATGTCGGATCTGTTGTCCGCCTCCACATCCAAACCATAAAACTTTACATCATAATCCTCAAGTAAAGAATTGGAATTTAAAGCGTTGACCAAAGGGGGATTTATGGCCTGCGCCCGGGTCTCCATGCCAGAAGCTACGACCAGCAAAAGAAACAGGCTGCAAAGCCAGAAGGATCCTATTTTTTTCAGGCCTATCACCGAACAGAAGTTACAAAAAAAAAGAACACTTGTTCAACGAGCCCGCATATGCCTTCTCATAAATGCCCAGGTCCCTGTTGAAAAATAAAACAAAGTAAGCACCACCAGGGCAATCATTTCAGGGATGGTATCTTTTACTTCCAGGCCCCTGATAAGCACTTTGTTGAGGGCCTCAATGGCAAATTTGGGAGCAAGTATATCATTCAGCATCACCTGGTAATCTCCAATAGTAAACAGTTGCCCTCCGCTCACCGGGAAAGCGGCCCCGGTAAAAAACATCAACAGGAACAAGGGAAAAGTCCCAATGATAGCCACCTCTTTTACCGATCGACACATTGCAGCCACCAGCAAGCTGAAACTGATCATGGAAAAAGCCGTTAGGACAGTAATCAGCAGGATGAACCAGAACGTGCCGGGGATAAGGGTGTAACCCAATGCCATGGCGGTTAACAGGGCCAGGAGCAATGAAAGGATTGCAACAATGAGTTGAACCATCGATATTCCCGTAAGAAACTCCAAAGCAGAAAGCCTTGATATCCTGAGCCGCTCCAGGGTACGCGATTCGGGTTCACGAACAATGGCCGCCGAAGCAGAAAATATGATCATAATTATGGACAGTATCAGAAGTCCGGGCACATATAATTCAAAATTACTGCGTTTGCCGGAAAAGCCAAGGGTGGTCTCGTACCAGCTCACCGGCATCCTGATTCCTGCAACTTCTTGTATATAACTATTAATCAGCTCCTCCGACCAGATTGCTCCTACTATATATTCCATCTGCGTGACATCCCCAATCAGTTCGATCCGGGAAATCAGACCCGACGTATCCGGGTATGCTGCCACAGAGGCTGAAAGATTCTCGGGCAGCACAAGGACCACATCGGCCTTTCTGTTACGAAGACTTTCAATAGCCTCTTCCCTGCTCTCCATGCTGTAGGTTTTTATCATTCCGTAGGCCGGTTCCATGGATAACATTCTGGCATAGGTGACAATGGAATCTCCCAGGTGAAAGTTCCGGGCCCTGAATTCAGTGGCGATGTCACGGTTCACCAGGATTACATCGTAAGCCGGATCTTCCGTTTCTGCCATCAGGAAGTAGATGGTTATAAACAATGGGGCCATCAAAACGGTCAGCACCAGGATCCAATATTCCCGCAGCTGCTCCTTTATTCCCTTGATAAAAACATCATAACATCTCATCCTCTCAGACTTTTCCCGGTAAGATGTATAAACACATCTTCCAGGGTATTTTCTCGGATTTTCATTTCCTGGACCCTGATCTTCTCCTTCTCCAGCACCTGGTAAATTTCATGAATCCTGGATACCAGGTTCATGGCCCTGATCTCCTTCAGTTCTTTGTCCCAACCCAGGGCATAGCCCGATGCTTCCAGTTGCCTGGCAACCCTGTCCAGACTTCCGGGACCGCCAGGATGGAGTTTGATCTCCATAACATCTCCCTCACCAACAGATTTCTTCAAATTGTCCGGTGTATCCAGCTGAAGCAATCGGCCCGAATCAATAATGGCCACCCTGTGGGCAAGCCTTTCAGCTTCGTCCATATTATGGGTGGTCACGATCACAGTCTTATTCCTGGCTGTTTCCCTGATAAAATCTCTTACCAGGATCCGGCTCTGAGGATCCAGTCCGGCTTCGGGTTCATCAAAGACCATGATTTCGGGCTCATGCATGATGGCCATAATAACATTCATGCGACGTTTCATGCCTCCTGAAAGGGTCCCGGCCAGTTTGTTTCGCTTTAAACCCAGCCCCATTTCGTTCAGCAGTTTATCGGCCCGCGAGCGTGCCACACTGCGGGGAATACCATACATTCTGGCACTGAAGACCAACTGCTCCATACAGGTGAGCTTGTTCCACAGGATATTTTCCTGGGGACAGATGCCCACCTTAGATCTTGCCAGATCGTTTCCACCCGGGTAAACCTTTTGTCCGCGTATAAACACCTCTCCTGAATCAGGCCTGAGCAGGCCGCACATCATACGGATGGAAGTGGTCTTGCCTGCTCCGTTGGGACCTAAGAGGCCAAACACTTCTCCCCGTTTTACCTTCAGTGACAGGTGGTCCACCGCGGTTAGATTATCGTATTTCCGCACCAGGTCCTTAACCTCAAGTGCATATTGATTGGTATGTGACTCCCGGGACATATCAAAATGTAAGTTCGTAAAATAATCACTACAGATCAATCAATACTTCTGATCATTCCATTCTTTGTTATCTTTGACATAGAACCAAAAATAACAATTCCATGCCCCGTATTTTTAATCCGGTCGACATTTCCAGGGAGGAAAAAGAAGTACGAAAAGATTATTTTGATCGCCATACCCCTGTGATTATTTGCGATAATTATGCAACACAAGGTGAGAAATTCAAGGTCAAGATCCGATTGGGAACGGAATATACACATCCCGACGATCCGGATCACTTTATTAACTATGTGCAGCTTTGGAACCGGGAGACCTTTATTGCTGAAGCACATTTTGCGCCGGGAAGCCTGGGCAATAAATCAGAACACGTGGAAGTGGACTTTTACATTGTACCCGGAGCCGTCACCATGAACCTGTCGGCCATGTCGGTCTGCACCAAGCATGGCTTGTGGCAGAGTGAATCCAAAGAAGTGGCCATCAGAAAGACCTGAGCTTTCAGTGCTTATGGATCCTGGTTGCGAAGTTTGTTGAGCTGCCCTCAGTCGTACAACTGCTCAGTCTCATAATCCATATAACCATCTGTCCCAATGAAGGATACGAAGGATATCTTCCATTCCCCGTCGATCTTTTCCAGAAAGCGGACCTGAATGCTGTTCATCTCAACCACATCATCATCATACTGTGTAATCCACTTCTGATCGCAGACCACAAAGGCAGTGATGGGGTAGATTTTATCCGGAAATTGGATTTTTCAACCGTAATGTGCAAGTCAGGACCCAGATCGTCTTCTGTCTGATCTCCGGTCATGTGTCTTGAAACATCATCCCAACCTTCTGCAAATACATAATTATCGGCACCTGCTGTTAACCTCATATTCAGGGAATCCTGCACGTGGGTTGAAAACATGCCTTCAAAATCACGATCAATGTATGTCTGGGTTTCCTTTTCCATGACCGCAATAATGGCCGCTTTTTCTTTTTCGTAATCAATGGCCTTCTCACAGCCGGTAACTGCAAATGCAGCAATTATCAGAGCAGATAGAATTGTGTATCTCATGGTAAAATAATTTGGTTTATGTTTTAGGTAGCTTGTATAGCCTGTCATCCCTATCATGCAAAATACAACAATGCACTGTGAAAGTCAATTTATTATTACATTTGCTTACTATGAAAAGAAACATTTTCATACTTAGCCTCTTGCTAACTTTCGGATTTACAATACTCTCCGCAAATGATAGAATGCCTGAACCGGAGAAGGGAATTCTTGATCTCAGGACGTGTGTATTAAACGAGCAGAGTATCTTCAATCTGGATGGAGAATGGATCTTTCACTGGGAGCAGCTGCTGTTTCCCGAGAATTATAAACTAGTTGCTAAAGACGGGATTCCCGCAAAGGTCCCCTCCTACTGGCAAAACTATAAAATTGATGGCCGGTCCCTCCCCGGATGGGGTTATGGCACCTACAGCCTGAAGATTATCCTGCCTGAGGATTACCAGTCGGCTATCTGCATTGATATACCTGTGTTCGATGTGGCTTATAAATTTTACCTCAACGAACGCCTGATCGGTGAAAACGGAGAGCCCGGGACCAGTGCAGAAGAGGAGAAACCCTGGTATAAGCCTGATAACTTTTGTTACATCCCCGATTCCGATACATTGCACCTGCTCATCCAGGTCTCAAATTTTCATCATCGCAGGGGTGGATTCTGGCAATCA
>Ga0180435_10006561_pt1 | contig 11148 bp, 9 predicted proteins | sample SS_ome_3_FD_132467 | JGI IMG/M metagenome (GOLD analysis project Ga0180435, IMG submission 132467) | Hypersaline lake sediment archaeal communities from the Salton Sea, California, USA - SS_3_S_1 metaG | ecosystem: Environmental > Aquatic > Non-marine Saline and Alkaline > Hypersaline > Sediment...
CGGGTTATCGGCGGCCACTGGGGACTGGTACCGAAGGTCGGCAGGCTCGCCGGCGAAGAGAAGGTCGCGGCATACAACCTGCCGCAGGGAGTCATCACCCACCTGTACCGCGACATCGCCGCGGGCCGGCCCGGTGCCCTGACCGCGGTCGGCCTGCACACCTTCGCCGATCCCCGCGTCGACGGCGGCAAACTGAACGCGGCCGCGACTGAAGACATCGTGCGGCTGATGGAGATCGACGGCGAGGAATACCTGTTCTACAAGGCGTTCCCGATTCACATCGCCTTCCTGCGCGGCACCACCGCCGACCCGAAAGGCAATATCACCATGGAACGCGAGGCACTGCACCTGGAGTCCCTGGCGATCGCCCAGGCGGCACACAACTCCGGCGGCCTGGTGATGGTGCAGGTCGAGCGACTGACCGAACGCCACGTGCTGGGCCCGCATCTGGTACGCATCCCCGGCGTGCTGGTCGATTGCGTGGTACTGGCGGACAGCGACGACCACGAACAGACCTTCGCCGAGACCTACAACCCGGCCTATACCGGCGAAATCCGGGAGCCGGAACAATCCGCCCCGGCGCGTTTCGACGAGCGACTGGTGATCGGCCGACGCGCCGCCCGGACACTGCGGCCGGGGGCGGTCGTCAACCTGGGCATCGGTATGCCGGAGGCGGTCGCGGTGGCCGCAACCGAGTCCGGCCTGCTGCAGGAAGTAACCCTCACCGTCGAACCCGGGGGCATTGGCGGGATACCCGCCGGAGGACTCAGCTTCGGTGCCGCGGCCAACGCCGAGGCCGTGGTCGATCAGCCGGCGCAGTTCGATTTCTACGACGGTGGCGGGCTCGACCAGGCGTTCCTCGGGATGGCCGAGGTCGACCGCCATGGCAATGTGAATGTCAGCCGCTTTGGCAACCGGACCACGGGGGCCGGCGGTTTCGTGAACATCAGCCAGAACGCCAAGGAGGTCTCCTTTCTCGGCACCTTCACCTCCGGCGGACTCGATGTCGCTGTCGAGCGCGGCGGCCTGCGGATCCAACAGGAGGGCCGAAACCCGAAATTCGTCGATCGGGTTCAACACCTTACCTTCAATGGCCGCGCCGCGTTCGAGCGGGGTCAGCGCGTGCGCTATGTCAGTGAACGCGCGGTATTCGAATTGACCACCGACGGGCTTGAACTCACCGAGATTGCGCCGGGTATCGACCTGGACAAAGACGTACTCGGGCAGATGGCATTCCGTCCCCGCATTGCCTCGCCACTGGGCCTGATGTCGCGAGATCTCTTCGAGCCCGCGTCTACCATCAACTGAACCGGAGCTCCGCGATATGCCAGCACCCGAATCCGTCTACTTCTTCGCCACCTGCCTGGTGGATCTGCTGTACCCCAAGGCGGGCCTGGCCGGTATGCAACTGATCCGGCGCGCCGGTGTGGATGTCATCTTTCCGCAAGACCAGACCTGCTGTGGCCAGCCGGCGTTCAACTCGGGCTATCGCGACGAGGCCTTGGCGGTGGCGCGCAGCCAGATCGCCTGTTTCGAGCGCGACATCCCGCTAGTGGTACCTTCGGGGTCCTGCGCCGGCATGATCAGGACCCACTGGCCGGAACTGTTCGAGGGCGAATCCGATGTGCAACAGGCACTGGGCCTCGCCCGTCGCACATACGAGTTGACCGAGTTCCTGGTCGATGTGCTGGACATCCGCCTGGCCGACCTCGGTGAGCCGGTCCGGATCGCTGTTCACACCTCCTGCTCCGCGCGTCGTGAAATGGGGGTCGGCGACCGTATCCGGTCACTGCTCGCACAGTTGGAGAATGTAGAGGTGCTGGTACAGGAGCGCGAGGCCGAATGCTGTGGCTTCGGTGGCACCTTTGCAATCAAGCAGGCCGACGTTTCGGGTGCCATGGTCAAGGACAAGACCGATGCCCTGCGCGCCACAGGCGCCGAGTGCGTGATCAGCCAGGACTGCGGCTGCCTGATGAATATCGGTGGCGCATTCGAACACCAGGGGGGTGGGCCGACCACCCAGCATGTCGCCGAGTTTCTCCTGGAGCGTACCTCATGAATCAGACCGCGGACTTCAGCCGACGCATCGACGAGGCGCTGCACAATGACCAGCTGCGACGCAATTTCCGTGTCGCGATGGGGGGCGTCATGGAGCGCCGCGCCCAGCAGTTTCCGGACGATGCGCAACTGCAGGCCCTGCGTGAGCAGGCCCGCGCGGTGCGCGCCAACTCGCTGGTAAAACAGCCCGAGCTGCTGGAACAGCTGGAGCGGCGACTGACCGAGAACGGCATCCAGGTGCACTGGGCGGAAAACCCCGAGCAGGCCAATGCGATCATCCACGAAATCCTGCAGGACGCTGGCGCCAGGACCGTGGTGAAGGGCAAGTCGATGGTCTCCGAGGAGACCGAACTGAACCATTTCCTGGAGAAACGCGGTATCGAGGTCGTCGAATCGGACCTGGGCGAATACATCATCCAGCTGGCCGGAGAGTCACCTTCGCACATCGTCATGCCCGCGGTGCACAAGAACCGCTTCGAGGTCGCCGAGCTGTTCCGCAGGCACCACCCGGATATCCCGTACACCGATGACATCGACGAGCTGACGCAGACCGCGCGCCAGGTCCTGCGCACCCGCTTCGCGAACGCCGATGCCGGGATATCCGGGGTGAACTTCGCGGTCGCCGAGACCGGCACCCTGTGTCTGGTCGAGAACGAGGGCAACGGGCGGCTCAGCACCACGGCACCGCGCCTGCACATCGCCATCACCGGGGTGGAGAAGGTCGTCGCCAGGCTCTCCGACGTCCCCCCGCTGCTCGAGATACTGACCAAATCGGCGACCGGCCAACCGATCACGACCTACTTCAACATGATCAGCCGGCCGCGACAGCCAAACGAACTCGATGGCCCGGAGGCGGTCCACCTGGTCCTGCTGGACAACGGACGCTCGCGCATCCGCGTCGACGAGGAACTGCTCGATACCCTGCGCTGCATCCGTTGCGGTGCCTGTATCAACCACTGCCCGGTCTATGTCCAGCTCGGTGGCCATGCGTACGGCACGGTCTATCCGGGGCCGATCGGCATTACGCTGGAACCACAGCGCCTGGGCATCGACCAGGCAGGCGCACTGACCTCGGCCTGCACCCTGTGCGGCGCCTGTGGTGAGGTCTGCCCGGTCAAGATCCCATTGCCCAAGCTGATCAGCCGGCTGCGCGCAGAGGCGGTCAACGAACAGCGCAGCTCGACGCCGCTGCCCGGTCGCGGGAGTCTGCGCAAGTCCGGTGAAGCCATCACCTGGAGACTCTGGCAGCAGCTCAACAGTCGACCGCGCCTGTACCGGCTGTTCACGTTCTTCGCGACGCGCCTGCGCTGGCTGACACCCACACGGCTCGGTGGCTGGACGCGTTATCGCAGCGCCCCCAGCCCGGCCGCACGTACGCTGCGCGAGATGGCGCGACGGGAGGGCTTCGGCCATGAATGAGGCACGCGACAGGATCCTCGGCCGCCTGCGGGCAAACCGCCCGCAGGCGGTCGCCGCGCCGGCGGTCTACCGGAAGCCGCTCGGCTGGGGGCGTGAAGAGCGCATCGCCCGTTTCACCGAGCGCATGCAGACCGTCCGCGGCGAGGTGCACCGGGTCAGCCGCGATCACTGGGTGGACTGGATCAGGAACGAGATCCCCTCGCGTGGCCTCAGGCACGCACTGGTCGGCCGCAGTGCGGTTGCAGACCGCTTCGCAGCGAACATCGGTGAGGCCTTCGACCTGACCCGCTACGACCGCAGGGTCGATGATTGGAAGGACACGCTGTTTCTCGGTATCGATTTTGCGATTACCGGCACGCTCGCCGGTCTGGCCGAGAGTGGCAGCCTGGTGCTGTGGCCCGGCCCGGACGAACCCAGGCTGATGTCACTGGTGCCGCCACTGCATATCGCACTGCTCGACGCAGACCGGCTGTTCGAGAATTTTGCACAACTGATCGAACGCGAGAACTGGGCCGCCGGCATGCCGACCAACGCCCTGCTGATCTCCGGCCCCTCGAAGACCGCCGATATCGAGCAGACGCTCGCCTACGGAATCCACGGGCCGAAGGCCCTGATCACGCTGATCCTCGAGTAGGGACGGACAAGGCCGGCCGGCGACGGCGCGGGGCACGGTCGCCCAAAAGGCTCAGGCCTTCGTCGCCGCGGGGAGCAGATCCGCCCTGCGGTCATCGATCAGGACATGGATAGCGGCCGCGATCACGCCCAGGGCGACCGCGGTCCACCAGACCGCATCATAGCTGCCGCTGGCCTCGAACACCCGGCCCGCCCACCAGGCACCGAGAAAGGCCCCGAGCTGGTGACCGAGAAACACGACCCCGTACAGCGTGCCCAGATAGCGTGTGCCGAACACCTGTCCCACCATGCCACTGGTCAGCGGCACCGTCCCGAGCCAGATCACCCCGATCAGTGCGCCGAACAGCAACGCGGTGACCTCGGTCAGCGGGAAAACCAGAAAGCCGCTGATCACCACGGCGCGCAGCGCATACAGCCAGCTCAACAGGTACTTCTTGCGATACCGGTCGCCCAGCCAGCCGAACAACAGCGAACCGAGGATATTGAACAGGCCGATCAGCGCCAGCGCATTTGCCGCGACGGCACGGTCGAGCCCCATATCGACCGCGTAGGCCGGCAGGTGCGTGGCGATGAAGGCGACATGAAAACCGCAGACGAAAAACCCGCTGATCAACAGCAGGTAGCCTCGATGGCCGGACGCGGAACGCAGCAGCGTCCCCAGACCTGGACCCTGTGCCGCCTCGCCAGGAACGCCTGGAGGCAGGAAGACCGCGGCGAACACCATCACCAGCGTGGTCCAGGCCAGCGCCTCGAAGGCCCAGTCCCAGCCACCACCGAGCAACCAGTGGTTGGCCAGCGGGATCATCAGGAACATGCCGAACGACCCCAGGCCGGTGACAACCCCGAACGCCAGCGTGCGCCGGGCCGGCGCGACCACCCGACCCACGGCACCCAGCACCACGACGAAGGTGGTGGCCGACTGGGCGGTACCCGTCAGAACGCCCAATACCAGCAGCAGGCCCGGGGTGCCCCCGATACGGGTCATCAGGAACATCGCGGCGCCATACAGCAATGCACCCCAGATCACGACCCGCCGGGGTGAAAACCGATCGGCCAGGTAGCCGGCCAGTGGCAGCCCGAGCAGGAGGTTCTGCAGCGCGATCGCCAGTCCGAAATTCTCGCGGTCGATACCCAGGACGCAGCCGAGCGGCTGCATGAAGATACCGAACGACTGCCTCAGGCCCATGCTGACCAGGACGACCAGGCCACCGGCAATGACGACCACCGCCGGACTCTGCCACCAGGCGCCGCCAGGCGCCGCCATGGAGCGGGTATTAATGGCCGCCCCGCGCCTCTATGGCCTGGAGCTTGCCGCGGATGAAATCCGAATGAGAGACATGCATCAGGTCCGCCAGACGACGGATCAGCAGTTCTTCGTGATGATGCAGCCGGCCCTCCGCGTACGCGACGTCCCAGAGCCCACGCACCAGATTCTGCTTCTGCGGGAGGGAGAAATTGGCATTGATCAGTGCGATCTGTTCATGCAGCGAGGCATTCGCGTTCGCTGTGTCGCGGGCCACCTCGACCAGGTCGGCCAGATCGGCCTCCCCCAGCTGCCACTGGCTACGCAGCACGTCCTTGAGCCGCTCGATCTCCATGTCACCGACCGCGTGATCGGACTTGGCCACCTCGATCAGCAGCACGGCCGCCGCCAGGTGCATCGCCGCCTCGTCGTCGACGACCGCGGCCTCCTGGGCGGAAAAGAAGGTACGTATCCTGTCCAGCATCACAATCACCCGGTGCGGTCAGCCACACAACGGCCGTGTTCCCCAATCGGCAGGCCCATGCCGGGGCCCGGCCCGGGGACTCCGTTCTTTCTCTCGTCGCCCCGGGGGGTTAAAGCAGCCGCGCGCATTGTCGCTATCAGTTTAGGCCTCCATCGAATCCGTGGACTATAACCCATGAAGAAGAACCTGCCGGTCAGCGATACGCAGCAGACCCTGCCTTCCGACACCGAACTGGTCTCCGCAACGGACACCAAGGGGGTGATCACCCACGCCAACCAGGCCTTCATGAATATCTCCGGTTTCGGCCTAGACGAACTCATCGGCCACAGCCACAACGTGGTAAGACACCCCGATATGCCACCCGCTGCGTTCGCGAACATGTGGGACAAGCTGCAGAGCGGGGAGCCATGGATGGGGGTGGTGAAGAATCGCTGCAAGAATGGCGACTATTACTGGGTGGACGCCTTTGTCACGCCCTCACTGGAGGGTGATCATGTGGTCGGCTACGAATCGGTGCGGGTGGCGCCGGAGGCCAAGGCCGTGGCCCGCGCCGAGGCCCTGTACAAGAAGCTCTGGAAGGCGGGCAAGGGCCGTAGCCTGCCCAGGCCCGGCCTGTGTCAGAAGCTCGGCCTGGGCTTCGCCGCTGCCGCCGCACTCGGGATATTTGGCATCACGCTGATCACAGACGGCACGCTGGGTACGGCGGCGATGGCCTGGCTGGCCAGCAGCGCGGCGGGTTTGGCGATCAGTCATCTGCTGCTCGGTGGACTCCGGGATGCGGCCCGGGACGCGCGGGAACTCGTCGACAATCCGGCGATGCAGGCAGTCTACACCGGCCGCAGCGACGAGATCGGCAACCTGACGATGGCGATCAAGACCCTGCAGGCCCAGCTGCGGACCGTACTCGGGCGCATCCGGGAGTCTGCCGACGCGGTGGCCAGCGAGAGTGGCGAACTCAGTGGCACCGCCAGCGGGATGACCGAGAGCATGGCCGCCCAGCAGCATGAGATCGACAAGATCGCCACGGCGGTCGAAGAGATGACGGCCAATGTCCAGGAGGTGGCGCACTCCGCGGCCAACGCCTCGGCAGCGACCGAAAAGACGAACGAGCGCGCCGTCGCCGGTCAGAGCGCGGTGGAGAGCGCGATCGCGAGTACCCGCCAGGTCGCCGAGGGCGTGACCGACGCGGCCGGGACCATCCAGTCCCTGGAACAGGACAGCGAGGGCATCGGCACTGTGCTGGTGGTGATCCGGGCGATCGCCGAGCAGACCAACCTGCTCGCGCTGAATGCGGCGATCGAGGCCGCCCGCGCGGGAGAACAGGGACGCGGTTTCGCGGTAGTCGCCGACGAGGTGCGCACGCTGGCGAGCCGGACACAGGCATCCACCGAGGAGATCCAGGGGATGATCGAACGCCTCCAGGCTACCGCGCAGGACGCCGTGCGCGCGATGGAGCTGAGTCAGAACCAGGTTGCCGACAGCGTGGAGAGCACCCGACAGGTGGGCACGCAGCTCCAGGACATCTTCGCTCAGGTCGCCGCGCTCGAGGACATGGGGCGGGCCATCGCCACCGCCGCCAAACAGCAGGGCAGTGTCTCACAGGAGATCAGCAGCAACCTGCATCGCATCAACGACACCGCAGCGGAGCTCACCGAGGGCAGCGAGTCGACGCGAAAGATCGGCGACTCGGTCTCGCATCAGGCGACAGAGCTGAAATCACTGATCCGACGTTTCAGCCCCTGAACCCGGGCCGGGAAGATGATGAGCAGGCCGCTGCTCAACCGCCCTTGGCCGTCTTCTCGTTCTCCAGTGCCCTGGTGGTGATGTCGTTGTACAACGCCGCCATCTTGCTGATGACCTCCGCCAGTTCGGGGTAATGATCCCACTTCGACTGCTGCTCGACCGCATCCTCGAAGACCCGCTCCAGGAACTCGATCTCGGATTCGGTCAGGACCTCTCCGGCATCGACGTTCTTCTTGATCTCCAGCGCACGCGGCAGGCGGATCTCGGTCAGCCTGTTCAGCAGGACCACTGCAATGCCTTCTTTCTCCGACTCACTCATGCCAATCTCCATCGTTCATTGATAGTGCGGTCCGCCGCGAACCACCGGCACATCCGGCGCGGCAGGACCACCGATTCCGTCAGACCGGTTTATAGATCTCCGCACCCTGCTGTAGGAACTCCTCGGCCTTCTCCTTCATGCCCTCCTCCACCGCCACATCGATGTCCTTGAAGCGGTGGCTGGCCGCGTATTCGCGTACATCCTGGGTGATCTTCATCGAACAGAAGTGCGGGCCGCACATCGAGCAGAAGTGGGCGACCTTGGCGGAGTCCTTGGGCAGGGTCTCGTCGTGGTACTCGCGCGCCTTGTCGGGGTCCAGGCCCAGGTTGAACTGGTCCTCCCAGCGGAACTCGAAGCGCGCCTTGGAGAGTGCGTTGTCGCGGATCTGGGCACCCGGCAGACCCTTGGCCAGATCGGCGGCATGGGCCGCCAGCTTGTACGTGATGATCCCCTCGCGGACATCCGCCTTGTTCGGCAGCCCCAGATGCTCCTTGGGCGTGACATAGCAGAGCATCGCGGTGCCGTACCAGCCGATGTTGGCCGCACCGATGCCGGAGGTGATGTGGTCGTATCCGGGCGCGATATCGGTGGTCAGCGGACCGAGCGTATAGAACGGGGCCTCGAAACAGTCGCGCAACTCCTTGTCCATGTTCTCCTTGATCATCTGCATCGGCACATGACCGGGACCCTCGATCATCACCTGGACGTCGTGGGCCCAGGCGATCTTCGTCAGCTCGCCGAGGGTCTCGAGTTCACCGAACTGGGCGGCGTCGTTGGCGTCGGCCACCGAACCCGGACGCAGTCCATCGCCGAGACTGAAGGACACGTCGTAGGCCTTCATGATCTCGCAGATGTCCTCGAAATGCGTATACAGGAAGTTCTCTTCGTGATGCGCCAGGCACCACTTGGCCATGATGGAGCCACCACGGGAAACGATGCCGGTGACCCGGTCGGCCGTCAGCGGCACGTAGCGCAGCAGCACACCGGCATGGATGGTGAAATAGTCCACGCCCTGCTCGGCCTGTTCTATCAGGGTGTCACGGAAGATCTCCCAGCTGAGGTCCTCGGCCTTGCCGTTGACCTTCTCCAGCGCCTGGTAGATCGGCACGGTGCCGATCGGCATCGCCGCATTGCGCAGGATCCATTCACGCGTCTCATGGATGTTTTTGCCGGTGGACAGATCCATCAGGGTGTCGCCGCCCCAGCGTGCCGACCAGGCCATCTTCTCGACTTCCTCCTCGATCGAGGAGGTGACCGCGGAGTTACCGATATTGGTGTTGATCTTCACGCGGAAATTGCGCCCGATGATCATCGGCTCAAGTTCGGGGTGGTTGATGTTGGCCGGGATGATCGCACGGCCGGCCGCGACCTCCTCACGCACGAACTCGGGTGTCACCCGGTCAGGAAGATTGGCACCGAAGCCCTCGCCCGGGTGCTGTCTCAACAGCTTTGCATAGCGCGGGTCCGCGCGCAGCTCATCGAGGCGCTGGTTCTCGCGGATAGCGACGAATTCCATCTCCGGTGTGACCATGCCCCGGCGGGCATAGTGCATCTGGGTGACGTTGCTGCCGGCTTTCGCCCGGCGCGGCGCCCGGATATGCTCGAAACGCAGCTTGGCCAGCTCGGCATCGCTCTGACGTTCACGGCCGTACTCGGAACTGGGGCCGGCCAGCTGCTCGGTATCGTCGCGCTCCGCAATCCACCCTGTACGTACATCCGGCATGCCCTTGAGCAGGTCGATCCTGACATCGGGATCGGTGAAGGGCCCCGAGGTGTCATACACGGTGATCGGCGGGTTCTCCTCCTCGCCGAAGCTCGCGGCGGTCGGCGACTGTTCGATCTCGCGCATCGGCACCCGGATGTCCGGCCGTGCCCCCTGCACATAGACCTTGCGCGACCCCGGGAAGGGGCGCGTGATCTCCTCGGACAGCTGGCTGGTCTTCTTGATGAAGTCTTCGGGGATAGCGCTCATGTGTTGTCTCCGTTGGGTAGGAAGCCGGGACAACAGGGTGTTGCTGTCAGCTTTCCTACGCCAGTCCTAACTGGTTCAGGTTCCAAGGGTATTTCTCAGCCCGACTCAACAGGCACCCCCAGCTGTATTCGTACAATCCGCCATCCCTGGCTCGCTTTGGCGCCACTCACAGGCCCCGGCCCTGCCATCCCTGGCAGGGCGTTCAACGAGCTTCGTATGTCCACAGGACATTCGGTCTCGGTTCACCCTACGCCAGTCCTAACTGGTTCAGGTTCCAAGGGTATTTCTCAGCCCGACTCAACGGGCACCCCCAGCTGTGTTCGATACAATCCGCCATCCTGGGCGGGCGCCCAAAACCCGACTGTACCAGTGCGGTATGGGCTAAACCACCCGGGATTCTGTCTGGAATCGACCGCGCGCCTCCCGGGCCGAACATGGCATCGCACCCTGCGGGAAAAGAAAACTCTCGGCGCTCAGCCACTTGCCCCGCATCGCCTCACCACTTACGCTAGCAATCTGTACAACTTCGACCCGACCAGTCCCCCGGAGACCAGGATGCTCGCCAACGATCTCGAAACCGCCCGCTTCAACATGGTGGAGCAACAGATCCGCCCGTTCGAGGTGATCGACGAGCGGGTGCTCAAGACCCTGCAGAGCGTCCCGCGCGAGCGCTTCGTCGGCGACGAGTACCAAGGACTGGCATTTGCCGATATCGCGGTCCCGATCGGCGAGGGGCAGCGGATGATGAAACCGGTGCAGGAGGCCCACCTGCTGCAGGCCCTGAACATCCAGCCCGGCGAGAGTGTCCTGGAGATCGGTACCGGCAGTGGCTTTGTCACGGCCTGCCTCGCGGACCTTGGCGGCGTGGTGACGAGCTACGAAATCCGGTCCGGCCTGGCGGCGGATGCGGCGCAGAGGCTGCAAGCGCTCGATGTGAGGGATGTCGAGCTGGTGACCGGCGACGGCCTGCATGCAAGCCTGGCACCCAACAGCTTCAAGGTCATCGCCGCGACGGGATCCGTACCGAGTTATCCGACCTACCTGGAGGATCTGCTGGCTCCGGGTGGACGTCTGTTCGTCGTGGTCGGGGAGGCCCCGGCGATGAGCGCGATGCTGATCAGCCGCAATGCCGATGGCGAGATCTGGAAGGAGCAGCTGTTCGAGACCGTCGTGCCGCCGCTCGACAACGCACCGCAACCCGATCATTTCGTATTCTAGCGCGCGACCGGCAGCCCCTCTCGCCACGTTAGCTCATCATGCGGGAACTCAACGCAGTC
>Ga0180435_10006562_pt1 | contig 11148 bp, 7 predicted proteins | sample SS_ome_3_FD_132467 | JGI IMG/M metagenome (GOLD analysis project Ga0180435, IMG submission 132467) | Hypersaline lake sediment archaeal communities from the Salton Sea, California, USA - SS_3_S_1 metaG | ecosystem: Environmental > Aquatic > Non-marine Saline and Alkaline > Hypersaline > Sediment...
ACCATCGGCCTCGGCGCGTACACCCCCTACGCCGGGGGCGGTATCGAGTGGCTGGCCGAAGACGTGGGCATCCATGTGGACGGCTCGATCCATATCATCTCGGTGACCCCCACCGCCAGCTACCGGTTCAACGACTGGCTCTCCATCGGCCTCAACCTCAACGGCTACTTCGGGCGCAGCGACCAGGAGTACATGAACCCCAATGCCGGGTACACCGACGTCGGCTTCTTCAGCTCGGACGAGGACGACTTCTCTCTCGCCGTTTCCAGCGGCCTGTTCATCAAGCCGTCGGAGAAGTGGAGTGCGGGTCTCACCTGGCACAGCGCCAGCGACATGGATCTCACCGGCCAGACCGACCTGGAGACCCTGGTCTTCACCGGCACCTACGACTCGTCCACCAGCTTCAGCCTCCCCAACTGGTTCGCCCTGGGCGGCGCATACCACGTCTCGGAGAAGTGGACCCTGGTGGCCGAGTTGGATTACTTCGACTGGTCGTCGATGGAAGCGCTCAACAAAACGATCAGCGACACCCCCTTTGGTGACATCGAACAGCAGGAGCTCACCGGTTTCGATGACGGTTACTACCTGCAGTTCGGCACCGAGTACGACCTCTCAGAGGCCTGGACCATCCGCGGCGGCGCCTCGTACGAGCACAAGGCGGTGGACCCGGACTACCTTTCGCTGACCAACGTCGACGTGAGCAAGGTCCACCTCTTCGGCGGGGTGACCTGGAACCACGGCCCGTGGCACGTGGACCTGGGTGGGTTCTGGTCCACTGGCCGGGAGGCGGAGCGGTCGGCGGACATCGAGCGGATGGGCTACTTCGACCTCCCCGGCACCTACAACATCGATGCGGCCGGACTGCTGGTCTCGTTGGGACGGACTTTCTAGGAACGGATGCCAAACCAATTCCGAGGCCCGAAAGCCACGTTGCGGGGCCGCAGCTGAGGTTCTGCATCCCTTCCTGATCTTGTTGAGAAGAGAAGATCTACGGCAGGATCGCTCTGACCCTGGCGGTGTATAGACGGCAGACGGCGTCACAGTCGTACCGCGCGCAGATGTCGATGACCCGCTGCAGGCTGGCCAGCGCCTGGTCCCGCTGGCCGTCGGCCAGCAACGCCTCGCCCAGGTAGTAGTGGTTGGCCGGGTCGTCGCGGTGCTCCAGCACGGCCCGGGTGAGCAACTCGACCCCCCGCTCCACGTCCCCCGGTCCGGCGGGCCAGGAAGGCGCCTTGACCAGCAGGGTGCCCAGGGCCCGCAGCGGCGCCCCGTCGCTGAACGACGGGTCGAGCTCTACCGCCCGTTCGAAATGTTCGTGCACCCGGCCCAGTTTGCCCGGCGCCAGGGGGACCCGGGCCGCCTCCAGTTGCAGCCCCAGCAGCGCCCCGACCAGGAACACGGTTTCCACCGATTCGCCGCCGGCGGCCAGGGCGGTCTCGGCATAGCCCACCCCCCGGCCGGCCAGGTCCCGCTTCGCCGCCGGGTCCAGTGATTCGTCGAACTCCAGCAGCCAGGCCGCGGCCCGGGCCGCGTGGAGTGAGGCTTCGGGGTGGTCGGGCACACTGGCCAGCGCCACTTCGGTCGCGGCCAGGGAGCGCTGCACCGCGTCCACCGGGCCGCAACGATCGAAGGATGATTCGGCCTCATGGACCAACTCGGCGATCGTGCCCGGCAGCGCCTGGTCACCCGCATCCAACGGTTCGGGGGCGCGGCGGGCAGGCCCGCAGGCCGAGGCCATGAGCAGGATGAGGAGCGTGAAGGGGATGATGAGTCGCCGGCCCATCATCATGGCGTGCCTTTCCCGGCACCGTAGGTGGCGATCAGTTCATCGAAAGCACCTGCGGGAACCGGCCGGAACCCAGTGATGCCATAGGTCTCACAGATCGCCGCACCCTCGTCCCCGCTGCAGAAATCGGCGGTGGCGGAGAGCAGGGCCCTGGCGTCCCCCGGACTGGCCGTGCCGTTGACAGCGAAGATCCCGGTGTTGGGCAGCGGCGGCGAGGACCAGATGGTGACCAGCTCGCCGGCGAAGGGCAGCGAGGGCAGGCCGTCGTGTTCGGTGTCGTCGAGGATCACGGCGTCGAGGTCGCCGCGGCAGAGCTTGCGCAGCGAGGAGAGCGCCCGGCCGTGCCTGGCCTCGATATCCGTACCGAAATCAAACTGTCCGCCGAAGACCACCCGCTCGATGAACTCGGGTTCGGCCAACGGCGCCCCGGACAGCGAAGTGCCTTTCAGGGCCTCCAGCGATGCGGGGCCGCCTTCCTTGCGGGCCACGACGTGGTAGCGGTGGGTGTCTTCGCCGGCGAGCAGGATCTGGTTCAGCGGATCGAGACCCAGCGCCGCACGCTGGGCGAGGTAGAACCCCGGCGTGGTGAGGATGAACCCGGGCCGGTCACCGGCAATGTGGGCCAGTGCGTCCTCGGCACGGTTGAAGTAGAAGGCGTTGGCCGACTCGGCGGGCCATCCGGCGCGCACCGCGATCTCCCTGATCAGGCGACGCACCTGGTTGCCGGCCTCCTCGGAAGCGGTGGGCCCGCCGGGCCGCACCACCACCAGGTCCCTCGGGCCGGCAAGCACCGGCATGGCGGCCAACAGTAGAAGGAGCAGGATCAGGCTCGAAACAGCGTGGGTTCGCGTCATCGCTGGTGCATCCTCCGGCAACGTTCGTCATACGGGGCCTCCGCGGCATTCTCCTTCCCGCACGATACCAGAGACCATCGGAACAGCGCAACGAAGTGAATTGGGGACGTACTTGCGATTATGCGTTTTCTGAAATGAATATATCTTAACCTAAAACGCATAATCGCAAGTACGTCCCCTGTGTCAAAATGGCAGCGGTCAATCCCTGCGAGCGAGGATCTTGAGCACCAGGGGGATGACGTAGAGGGCGGCAAGGGCGGAGATGAGGATGCCGGCGGTGAGCAGGGCGCCGAAGCTGATCAGCGCGGAGTGCCGGGCCAGCATCAGCGTACCGAACCCGGCCATGGTGGTCACCGCGGCGAGGCTGATCGCCTTGCCGGTGGTACCCACGGCGTGCGAGAGGTCGGCACCGTTGGCCTCGCCGGCCCGGTGCACCATGTGCACGCCGTACGCCACGCCGAGGCCGAAGAGGATGGGGAAACCCACCTGGGTGGCCATGGTCAGCTTGATACCGAGGGCCGCCATGCCGCCCAGCAGGCCGAGGGCCATGAAGACCAGCGGGATCAGGGCCGCCAGCACCCGGCGCAGGCCGCGCAGGTCGACGAAGAGCATGAGCACCACCACGATGCCCGCGGCCCAGGTGGACTGGGTGAAGCCTTTGCGGATCATCGGCATGGTCACCGCGTAGGTGGCGGCGAAGCCGGTGACCCGGTCCGGGCGGTTCTCGTCGCCGAAGACGTCGGCGGCAATGCCCCGGACGTCGGCGAGGAAGCTGCCGAGATACGCCTGGTCCCAGATCGGCTCGGCGGCAAAGGCCATCACCACCATGCGTCCGCTGGCCCCCAGAAGCCGATCGCGGATCCCGGGTTCGAGGGTCTCCATCGTCACCGGCTCGGCGGCCAGCATCCCTTCAAGGCGGCCCCGCAGCCGGTCCCGCTGGTCGAAAAGCTCTTCCTCGAAGAGGGCCTGTCGCAGCTCGGCGTCGGGGCCCTCCAGCAGGTCGATGATGGTGAGAAACCGCCCGCGCAGCCCGTCCACCATTTGCACCGCATCGGTGCGCCCGGCGGTGAACGCGTCCTCCTCGGCTTCGTCCAGCCGCTCCACCACCAGGTCCAGCTGGCGGGCCACCGCGCTGAGATCGAAGCGGCGGCGGCTCCGGTCCGCATCGGACAATCGGGCGGCAATGGCGGCGAGCAGCGGCCGCTTGGACTCAACGTCCTCGGGGATCGCCGGGGCCAGCGACTCCACGTGGCTCACGGTATCGCACTGCTCCAGGGCCCGGTGCAGCCGCCGCACCTCCCCCAGGTCTTCGGCCACCAGGGCGACGAACTGGTCGCTGAAGTGCGACCCCTGCTCCATCCGGTGCAGCACTTCCAGCGTCTCGCTGTCCGCGGGCAGGAGATTGTTCAGGTTGTTGTCGAAGCCGACCCGGGGCGCCTGCCAGGCAGCCAGGGCCAGCAGCAGGACAACCAGCGCGAGGGGCAGGGCCGGGCGGGCGAGAATGAATCGTGCCGACCGCTGCAGCAGCGGTGAGGCCACCTCCCGGTCCACCCGCTTCAGGCCCGGGGGGAACTGGACGAGCAGCGGCGGCAGGAGCAGCATGGTGGCCAGCAGCACCGAGGCCACGCCGGTGCCGGCGACGATGCCCAGCTCGGAGAAAGCCGGCTGGTCGGTGAAACCGATGGCGAGAAAAGCCACCACCGCGGTGATCCCGCCGGTGATGATCCCCTGGCCGGCCGTGCGGAAGGTGCGGTGGATCGCCTCCGCGGGTTCGGCGCCCCGCGTGCGCTCCTCGTCGAAGCGGCGGGTGAAGTAGATGCCGAAGTCGATACCCAGCCCGAAGAGGATGCCGACAAAAACCGAGGAGAGGAAGTTGAGGTGCCCCACGGTGAAGACCGTCAAGGCCAGGTTCCAGATGATGCCGCAGACGAGGGGGATGAAGACGAGTACCGTGCGGTGCAGCGAACGGAAGGCGAAGAGGAAGATGGCCAGGATGAGCAGGGCGGCGATGGCCGAAACCCGGGGCAGGTCGGTGACCAGCACCAGGTAGTCCTCCTCGATGGCCGATGGCCAGCCGGTGAACCCGGCAGCGATACCGGGGAACCCGAGCAGCGCCTGGGCCGTCTCATGGCGCACATGGGCCATGAAGGGGACGATGAAGGACGCTTCGTCGGTCTTCTCGGCCTGCTGAATGAAGAGGAAGGCGGCATGCCGGTCCTCGGAGACCATGTAGCCGTCCCGGTCGATCCAGGACCAGGCGCCCATCATGTCCGCGGCCATGCTTTCGAGGGCATCGAAGAGGTCGGCCCCGGGCCCCACGGCGACGCCGTGGGTCAGCACCGCCTCCCAGCGGTCGAGCAGGTCGTGGGCCATGGTGAAGGCCGGGTGCTCGATGCTCTCCGGGCCGGCGCTGCCCGTCTCGTCCAGCATGCGCTCCAGCAGCCCGGCCAGGTTCCGATCGGCCAGCAGCAGCGAGGCCCGCTCCGCGTCTTCGGCCAGGTAGTCGTGCATCGCCTGCAGCTGGTCGTGTCCCAGGTAGTAAAGCCCGGCGTGGCGGAAGGTGTCGAGGTCGACGCGGTAGAAGACGTTGCGCACCCACCGGGGGTCGGCGGCCAGCCGCCCGGCAACGGCGTCGGCCGCTTCCTTCACCCGCTGCGGCTCCCCTTCCAGCATGCAGACCAGCTGGGTCGGTGAACCGAAGTCATTCATGTAGGCGTTGAAGGCCGCCTGCACCGGCAGGTCGTCGCGCACCATGCCCTGACGAGCGGTGCGGATCTCCAAACGTGGGATGAGGACCAGGGAAACGACGGTGAGCAGAAGGACCAGCAGGTAGACGACGGTGCGGCCCCGGGATGAAGCCATCCGGGCGAGGGCGGTGAAAATGTGGTCACGGAGCATCTGCGGTTGGGCCTCCTCTTTCGGCCAGAACCATTTTAGGGCTCGACATCACCGCTGTAAAGATTGAGCGGTACGGTTGACAGGCCGTTCCCCCGGTCCTATACAGGATGGATGAGCGAAACCGAAGACTACTCAACGCCCCTCGCCGTTCCCACCTTCACCCAGCGACTGCGCCGCCTGCTCGGCAGTTCGGTTGAGCACGACCTGCGACCCTCGGCGGCCCCGCTGGAAGAGGTCGGTGCGCTCGAACCCGTGCTGAAGGAAGAACACGAACAGCAGTGGAGAGACCGCGCCGCCACACTGCGAGCACGGGCGGCCGGCGGTGAACCGCTCGACAACCTGCTGCCCGAGACCTTCGCCCTGGTGCGCGAGGTGTCACGGCGCCTGCTCGGCCTGCGCCCCTACGACATGCAGCTGCTTGGCGGCATCGGCCTGCACCGGGGCCGGGTGGTGCAGATGCAAACCGGCGAGGGCAAGACCCTGGCCGCGGTGGCCCCGGCGGTGCTCAACGCCCTTGGCGGCCGCGGCGTGCACGTGCTCACGGTGAACGACTACCTGGCCCGCCGGGACGCGGCCTGGATGGGTCCGGTGTACGAAAGCCTCGGTCTCACCGTGGGCGTGGTGCAGGAGGGAATGAGCATCACCGAGCGGCGGGAGGCCTACGGTTGCGACGTGACCTACCTCACCGCCCGTGAGGCCGGTTTCGACCACCTGCGCGGCTTCCTGGCCCTCGCCCCCGGCGAACTGGTGCACCGGCCCTTCCACTTCGCCATCGTCGACGAAGCCGACTCGATCCTCATCGACGAGGCCCGCATCCCGCTGGTCATCGCCGGCGGTGAGGAGAGCGCGGCCCGCGGCCTGGAGCGCCTGGCCGGCCTGGCCCGGCAGTTCGAGCAGGACCGTGAGTTCGAGACCGACGAGTACGAGCGCAACATCAGCCTCTCCGCCGAGGGCGCCCGTCGGGCCGAAGCGGCCCTGGAGTGCAACAACCTCTACGAGGAGGAGCAGGCCGAACTGCTGGCCGCACTGACCAATGCCCTGCACGCCGAGCACTTCCTGCGCCGGGACGTGGACTATATCGTCCGCGAGGGAAAGGTGGAGCTGGTGGACGAGTTCACCGGCCGGGTGGCCGAACGGCGGCAGTGGCCCCACGGCCTGCAGGCGGCCATCGAAGCGAAGGAAGGGCTGCGCCGCAACCCCGAGGGCCGCATCCTCGGCTCGATAACCATGCAGCACTTCCTGCAGCGCTACCCCCGCCTGAGCGGCATGACCGCCACCGCGAGCAGTTCCGCCGAGGAGCTGAAAAAGGTTTACGGCCTGGAGGTGCTGGTGGTCCCCACACACCACCCCCTGATCCGCGTGGATCACCCTGACAAAGTCTTCACTCACCTGGAGGCCAAGGAGCGGGCGCTGATCGACGAGATCGCCACGGTCCGCGCCGCCGGGCGGCCGGTGCTCGTGGGAACAGCCTCGGTGGCCGAATCGGAACGGCTGGCGGAGAAGCTGCGTGAGCAGGGCATTGCCTGCCGGGTGCTCAACGCGAAAAACGACGAGGAGGAGGCCGCGGTGGTGGCCGAGGCCGGGGCGCCGGGGGCGGTGACCATCTCCACCAACATGGCCGGCCGCGGCACCGACATCCGCCTCGGCGGCCGGGACGGGGCGCACCGCGACGAGGTGACCGCGCTGGGCGGCCTCTATGTCATCGGCACGAATCGTCACGAGAGCCTGCGCGTGGACATGCAGCTTCGCGGCAGGGCCGGCCGCCAGGGTGACCCGGGGTCGTCACGGTTCTTCGTCTCGCTGGAGGACGAGTTGATCGAACGCTTCGGCGTGAAGAACCTGATCCCCGAAAAGCGAAGACCCGAACGGCAGGACGCCCCGCTGGCGAGCCGGGTGGTCAACCGGGAAATCGACCGCGCCCAGCGCATCATCGACGGGCAGAACGTGGACACCCGCCGATCACTCTGGAAGTACGCCCACGTAATCGAGACCCAGCGCCGCTACCTCCAGGAGTGGCGCCAGGCGGTGCTCACCGGCGAGGAGGCCCCCGACCTGCTCACCGAGCGATGCCACGAAAAGTGGGAGCGCCTCGCCCCCCACGTCGGGCCCGACGTGCTCGACGACGTCGAGCGGCAACTGACGCTGCTGGTCACCGACCGCTGCTGGAGCGACTACCTCGCCGAGATGACCCGGGTCCGCGACGGGATCCACCTCGCCTCCCTCGGCTCGAAAGACCCTTACACCGAGTTCCACCGCGAGGCGCGGGAAGCCTTCCCGCAGCTTCTGGAACGCATCGACGCCGAGATCGCCGCCACCTTCGAGCAGGTGACGGTCACCGCCGACGGCGTGGACTGGGCCGCGGAAGGCCTGCTCGGCCCCTCCTCCACCTGGACCTACCTCGTCACCGACCAGCCCTTCAAGACCGGGCTCTTCGGCGCCATGGCCGCGCGCCCCGCCGCCGGAATCTACGCCGCCGCCATTTTCGGGCCGATCATGGCCGTGGCCGTGATCTACCGCGCCTGGCGTCTGCGCCGCCGGTCAAAAGCCGGAGTTCACAGAAAAAGAACTTGACAACATGGCCACATTACCATATTCTTCGCTCGGGAGGAGGGATTCATGACCGAGCGGCAGAAGTTTAAAAGGCAGGCCAATGTGCTCAAGGCTCTGGCCAACGAATCGAGGCTGATGATCGTCGACCGGCTCGGCCAGGGGGAATGCACAGTCGGTGAATTGACCGACCTCATCGGATCCGACCAGTCGACCGTCTCCAAGCACCTGGCCGTACTGCGCTCCCATGACATCGTTGAAGACCGGAGAGACGGCAACAATGTCTACTACTCCCTGCTGACCCCCTGCGTCCTCAATTTCTTTTCCTGCGCGACGCAGGTTCTGGACGAACGGAAGTAAAAAAAAATTTGCCGATCACATGGCATATATGGCCATGTGGCAATGATTCTGGCCGGGAGAGAGAATCATGGACGCGAGCGCAAGCCCCTGGAGATCGACCCTGCTGGTGTCGCTGGCCGGCATGACCGCGTGCATCGCCGTTGCCGCCGTCACCGGCTGGTGGGTGATTACTTCTATCCCCATCGGGTTCCTTTTCGGTTTCTTTCTCGAACGGTCCGACCTCTGCGGTTCATCCGCCTTCAGCGAAATCGTGCTGATGAAAGACGCCCGCAAGCTATGGGGGCTGTGGGTGGCCATCGTGGTCAGCATGGTCATGTTTGCAGCCGGCTCTGCCCTTGGCTGGATAGAACTCAACCCCAAACCGCTGACCTGGGCCGGCTACCTCGTCGGCGGCCTCCTCTTCGGCGTGGGCATCGTGCTGGCCGGCGGCTGTGTCAGCGGTACCCTGTTCAAGTCCGGCCAGGGCAACCTGAACTCGATGGCCGCGCTGGTGGGCATCCCGCTGGGCATCTCAGCCGTGGCCTACGGGCCGATCCAGGGGCTGAACCGGATGCTGAAAAGTCACCTGGTCACCTCCGCCGACGGCCGGGCCGTGACCCTGTCCAGCGTCACCGGTCTGCCCTACTGGGCCCTGGCCGCCCTCATCGCGGCCCTGACCATCGGCTTCGGCGTCTCTGTCATGAAACGGCGTGCGGCTGCGCCCGCCCGATCCTCCGCCCCAGGCAACGACCACACGGCGGAGATCGGCGAACGGATCTTCACCCGAAGCTGGAAACCGTGGCAGTCCGGCGTGGCCATCGGCCTGCTGGCGCTCGTCGCCTACACGTCCTCGGCGGCCAGCGGCAGAAACTACCCGCTCGGCGTGACCCACGGTGTTCTCGACGTGATGGTGCTGGCCACCGATGCTCCGGTGCGATCCGTCTGGACTGCCGAAAAGAAGGCCGGCCCGGAGAATCCGCCGGCAGCCGATTCAGACCGCCCCAAAAAGCACATTGTCTGGTGGCTGGTGGGCCTGGTGGTCTTCCTGGTCATCGGCTCCTTCACCTCCGCCCGGCTCAGGGGCAGTTTCCGCTTTCTGCCCAAGCCACCGGACGAGATGGTCGTCGCCTTCTTCGGCGGCATCCTGCTCGGGGCCGGAGCGACACTGGCCGGCGGTTGTGTGATCGGCAATATCCTCAGCGGCGTGGCCCTGATGAGCGTGGGCAATATTCTTTTCCTCGCGGTGGTCGTGCTCGCCAACTGGGTGACCACGCGTCTGTACCTGATGTGAAAGCCACAACCGTCGACTGATAAAAGGGAGATTCAGCATTGAGCGTAGATCAGCAGAAGACACGAGTGCTCTTCCTCTGCACCGGCAACTCCTGCCGCAGCCAGATGGCCGAGGGCTGGGCCCGGCACCTGAAGGGTGACGAGATCGATGTGTACTCCGCCGGAATCGAGACCCACGGGCTCAACCACCGCGCCGTAAAGGTGATGGCCGAGGCCGGGGTGGACATCTCGGGCCACCGCTCCAAGGACCTGGACCGGCTGGCCGGCACCGAGTTCGACTACGTGATCACCGTCTGCGGCCACGCCCACGAGACCTGCCCGGTCTTCCCGGGCAAGGCGGTGGTCATTCACCACGGGTTCGACGACCCGCCGGCCCTGGCCAGGAACACAACCACAGAAGAGGAGGCCCTGGACCACTTCCGCCGCGTGCGGGACGAGATCCGGGCCTTTGTTGAAACACTTCCCGAGTCGCTGCCCAACGGAAAGGACCACTGACCATGGCCACCGAAGCCTGTATCACCAAGAAGCCCCAGGGCCTTGGTTTCTTCGAAAAATACCTCACCGTCTGGGTCTTGCTCTGCATCCTCGGCGGCATCCTGCTGGGCAAGGTCGCCCCCGAGGCCGCCGTCTACCTCGACGGCCTGGCCATCTCGGTCAATGGCGCGCCGGTGGTCTCCCTCCCCATCGCCGTCTGCCTCTTTTTCATGATGTACCCCATCATGGTCAAGATCGACTTCACCGAGGTGCTCCGCGCGGGCAAGAACTTGAAGCCGGTGAGCCTGACCCTGGTGGTCAACTGGCTGATCAAGCCGTTCACGATGTATGCCATCTCGATCTTCTTCCTCGGCACGCTCTTTCTCGGCTTCATCGGCCCCGAGGCCACCGACCTGGTGAAGATGCCGCTGGGCCTCGACCTGCCGGTGGGCGAGACCCACGGCGTGGGCACGGTGGTGATGCACGACGGGGTGAAGATGCTCGAGGTGCCGCTCTGGCGCTCGTACCTCGCCGGCTGCATCCTCCTCGGCATCGCCCCCTGCACGGCGATGGTGCTCGTCTGGGGCTTCCTCGCCCGGGGCAACGACGGCCACACCCTGGTCATGGTGGCCATCAACTCGCTGGTCATGCTCTTCCTCTTCGGCCCCCTGGGCGGCTTCCTGCTCGGCGTGGGCCGGCTGCCGGTGCCCTGGGAGGCGCTGCTGCTCTCCATCGGCATTTACGTCGCCCTGCCCCTCGTGGCCGGCTACGTCTCGCGCAAGTGGCTCATCGCGGCAAAGGGAGAGGCCTGGTTCAACGAGAAGTTCCTCCACCTGCTCACCCCGGTGACCATCGCCGCCCTGCTGCTCACCCTGGTGCTGCTCTTCTCCTTCAAGGGCGAGGTGATCCTGGCCAACCCGCTGACCATCCTCTGGATCGCCATCCCGCTCTTCATCCAGA
>Ga0180435_10006563_pt1 | contig 11147 bp, 10 predicted proteins | sample SS_ome_3_FD_132467 | JGI IMG/M metagenome (GOLD analysis project Ga0180435, IMG submission 132467) | Hypersaline lake sediment archaeal communities from the Salton Sea, California, USA - SS_3_S_1 metaG | ecosystem: Environmental > Aquatic > Non-marine Saline and Alkaline > Hypersaline >...
CTATTGGTTTGAGTATCTCGTAGCGACCTTGGTCGAGTAGTGAACGAACAATATCGATACGTTCCACCTCACTCACATTGCTGCGGCCAGCTATCGTACTGAAGTACTCCGGATATGTCTCAATAAGGTGATTGGCGAAGCTATGGAATGTGTAAATAGAAACACGATATGCGTCACTACCAATGATAGACACCAAACGCTTACGCATGTTTGCGGCCGCGGCATTGGTAAAGGTGAGAGCCAGAATGGCATCTGCAGGTACGTCAGTTTTTTGGAGAATGTTAGCGATACGCAGCGTCAGTATCTGAGTTTTGCCGGTGCCCGGGCCTGCTATGACCATCACCGGGCCTTCTGTAGCATCCACCGCCTCACGTTGTTGATCGTTCAACATGCCGTAGAGCTGTTCAAATTCTGGCGTGGTTTGCGTCATGGTCAGAGTATAGCACGCAACAGCGAGCCATTGACGTACTACGTGATACATGGTTCTATCAGTCTCGGTAGAGATAACACACCGAGGAGGTGTTGCTAATGACAGTACAAGAGCTGCCAGAAGTGGCGGTTTACTACAACGCACGTACCGGATACAACAATCCTAAACTTGCGTCCATATTCGAGCCCATTCGTGGGCCAGCATGGCTGAAGCTTCAGGCCGGAGACGTTGTCTGGGTTGCTGCCGAACTTTCACCAGGCGGAAAAGTCAATGGATTTGCTCGAGCTACCGTGCTGAGTGCCTATGCGCGACCTGGATGTGTACGTGTGTGTTATCGTGGTCCACGTATTAGTGGACGTACGGAAGACACACAGTACAAGCAAGACAAGTTGTACCGGTGCACCGACGAGTCTCGTTTACGACGAGCGTATGCAAAGGATGAACGTGTTGGCATGGTCTCGGTTTACGAGCGAATGTAGTTAAACAAGACCCCGCAATTGCGGGGTCTTTACATTGACACCAACATAGAAACATAGTATAATAATACTATGCATATATCACCAATTTTGCGGGGCATGGCAGGGATTCTCCTCCAGCATTACCGTCTACGCTACGGTGATTCTCTCCCCCTCGTAACCATTTAAAAAAAGCCCCATTGATGGGGCTTTTTTGCACTCAACTACAGGTTGTTATGCCTGTTTCTTTAGAAGATGTGTGAGGATAGGTGGAGTGAGGAGTGTGGTTAGTATCACCATGATAACAATGATAGAAAAGACACTGTCGGTAACCACTCCAAGGCCAGCACCGATGGTTGCAAAAATAAGACCAACCTCACCACGTGGCACCATACCGAACCCAACAATCCACTTGTTCACACCCTGCCCCGCTGCTACACCAGCAAGAAGCTTGCCCGCAAACGCAGCAACGGTGATAACGAGTGCAGTCAGAAGTATGGATGTATCAGCTAGTGTTGAGAGGTCAACACTCATACCAGTGAGGACAAAGAAGATAGGAACAACAAAGAACGCTATTGGCTCTATGAGGTGCTCTACGTGATGTTGGTTCTGTGTGTCCATGATGTGCCCGAGCTCCTTCTTCGTCTTGTAGTCACAGTGTGAACACACAACATCAAGTTCTTCGTTAATTTCTGGGCGCCTAAACTTTCGAAATGCAACTGGGTCGAGGATGAGTCCAGCGGCAAATGCACCAACTATAGCTGCAAGACCTATTTGGTGTGCCAGGTAGGCGAAAACAAGACCGAAGGAGAATGCAAGCGTGAACTTCATGCCCACACCCTGTTGTATATGTGACAACAACTTGCCAATATGTCCCGCAGCATACTGACCTATCACAATGGCAGCAACAAGGAAGGCGACTGCCTTTCCAATAATGAACAGCACGGTGCCACCGGTCACACTACCTATGGTTACGATAGAGGAAACCACCGCGAGGATGATGAGACCAAGGATGTCGTCTATGACCGCTGCACCAAGGACAATCTGTGTTTCCTTGCTTTTCAGTTTACCCAGGTCACGGAACACTCGAGCGGTGATACCCACCGATGTTGCAGTAAGCGCTGCACCAAGGAAGAGGTAGGTGTTGAAATCAAGACCAGGAAGCAGCCATGGACCCAAGACCCATGTACCAAGGCCAAACGGCGCAATGACGCCTATTACTGCCACAAGGAGGGCTGGAAGACCCACCTTGGCCATGTCTTTCGTATTCGACTCTAAGCCTATTTGGAACAAGAGTATCACTACACCAAGCTCTGCAAGGAAAAGAAGAATCTCACTGTGCTTCATCGGCTCGAAAAACTCTATCCCGAAAAGAAGCGCAAGGTTCCCAAGTATCACGCCTATCAGGAGCTCGCCAAGTACTGACGGTTGCCCCCACTTCTCTATGAGTCCAGAAATTTTGGCAGCAAGCAGAATTATGGCAATCCAAAGGAAGGTGAGCGCAAATGCGCCATGCCCCCCTTCAGCACCATGCCCCACCTCTTCGGCAAGAAATGCGAGCTGAGGAAACATGAGGAAAAGACCCCCTAGCGATGCGACCCAGAAGATTGGATGTGCCTTAATATGTGCAAGTACATTCATTGTGAAATACAGAGACCGCTTCCGCGGTGTAACGCACTGCATTGTAAACCCAAGAGGTATGCCATGCAACCAAAAAACCTCCGTACGGAGGTTTTTTGCTACAGACAAGATTCTATACGCCAGGCAAGATCACTATTTCCTTTAATGGCAATGAGCGGCTCGACAGGTGTGTGTAAACTCAGCTCATCATTAAACGTTTGTGCTGTGCGAATGGCGTGTTGTCGATGTGCTTCCTCAGACACTTCATGGCCGGCACATTCACTATGTACCACAAGCACGGTACGTGCTCTCGGTACGCTGTGAGCTGCAAGTACATCCCTTGTGTGCTGGAAGATAGTCTCGAAAACACCACGCTCAGCTGAACTTTCTTGGCCGTCACAAAGACCGTCTGGCCCTGGGTAGGTGACAACATAGACTTTCTTTGCCGCCAGGTGCTCGTACAACGCTTCTCAGAATGATGATTGAGGGTGGTGCATGCGCCAGTCAACACAGACTATTGCAATGACAACATCATCATCGGTCGTTATGTGGCGCATATGCGTAAGAACATTCCTAGTAGTTACGCAGACATCGAGCCATTTCGTGTTGCCGTATCTTTTCGATAGCCTTCGCTTCAATTTGACGAATACGCTCACGAGTAACACCGAACTCCTTACCTACCTCCTCCAGGGTGTGGTAGATGCCGTCTTCAAGGCCATGCCGAAGAATGAGTATCTTCCGCTCTTTAGGTGAGAGATCGTCGAGTATTGTGTGCAATTGCTCCGTAAGAATATTGTGTGAGGTGTCTTGGTCGGGTGTTTCAACGGTCTCGTCTTTGATGAAGTCACCAAGTACCGAACGGTCATCATCTGAATCTCCAACTGGACTCTCGAGTGACACCGTATCCTGACTAATCTTCTCAATCAGGTAGATCTTGTCCACCTCAATACCCATTTCTATAGCCACCTCTTCCTGTGTTGGGTCTCGGCCAAGGTCTTGTGAGAGGCGTCGGAACACCTGCTTGTACTTCGCAATCGTCTCCACCATGTGTACAGGAATACGAATAGTACGTGACTGGTCTGCCAATGCACGGGTTATCGCCTGGCGTATCCACCATGTCGCGTACGTTGAGAATTTGTATCCCTTCGTGTAGTCGAACTTGTCTACGGCCTTGAAGAGACCAATGTTTCCCTCCTGGATAAGGTCCAGAAGTGTGAGGTCTGGACTTCGGCCAATGTAGCGCTTAGCAATAGAGACAACGAGTCGCAGGTTTGAACGAGCAAGCAAACTGACAGCTTCCTCATCGCCTTCCATGACACGTTTTGCTAGCGAACGCTCCTCGCTTGGTGAGAGTAATGGGTACTGTCCTATCTCCCGAAGGTACATTTGAATCGAGTCATAGCCAGACGTGCGGCCTCCTCGGCTATACGTAGGCTTAGCTGCTTCATAGTCCTTGTTATCTTCAGAGAGAATGTTACCTCCCTCCAATACATCAACACTTGCTGTTGAAAAGCGTGAGTAGAGATCTTCAAGGAAAGTAATGTCCTGCTCAATTTTAGGAAACTGCTGTAGTATCTCATCGTAGGTGACGTACCCTCGGTCACGCCCCTTCTGCAGCAACTGCTCTGCTTTGTCTTCTCGCTCTGCCATCTTTGGAGAAAGCTTTACCACCTTCTTCTTTGGTGTAGCTTTCTTCTTGGCTGTAGTTTTCTTTGCGGTCGCCTTCTTTTTGGCCGAACGCTTAACAGCCTTCTTTTTGGAGACGGCTTTCTTTTTAGTGGTCTTGGCCCTGGCCTTAACTACCTTCTTTAATTGTTTGCCAGTGAGTCGCTTCTTCTTTACGACCTTCTTAGCCTTCTTTGCCACTTTCTTCTTTTTTGCGACAGGCCTTTTGGTCCTAACTGTCGCTTTCTTTTTCGTCACCTTTTTGGGTGATCGTGATTTTGCAACTGCTTTTTTGCTAGTCGCTTTTTTGGGCGCTTTCTTCTTTTGTACAGCTTTAGACGCCATGTGTTATGGTTTGAATGAACTATACCTTATGAAGAGGTCCTAATCAAGGTTCTCGATACGACGCGCTAGCTCTTGGAAGCGTTCGAGCAGCTCAGCCGCACGTTCTTCATTGCGTTCACGTTCTGCGATACGCAATTCTTTGGCGACCTGCTCTTTTTCTGCATTGAGCTCCTCCCTTGAAACGCTTGAAAACAGTTGCCGCAAGACCTCACTTGGGTCTGAAGCTTCCACGTGTACGACTTCAGCTTGAAATGCGAGCGGCTCACGTTCATCGCTGTACCGCGCAACAAGTTGCTCGAGATCTATTCGATACTCCTTAGCGTCTTTTAGGACCTGTTCTTCTGTAAGGATTTTATCCTCCAGTGTTTCCTGCCAATAGAGAAAACCAGCCAAAGCGCGCTCCAGCTCTTCCTTTCGTGACGGTGTGCTTCTTTTAGCGCTACTGGGCACGTGCTGTGGTACGGACGGTTCCTGGCCCTGTTCCTTCTGAATGGCGCGAGCATGGCTACGTACATCTTGCCAAACAGCACTCTCTTCAATACCAAGAACCTGTGCTACGTTGCGTACAAAATGTGCTTGGTCCACTCCACTTTGTATCCGTGCAATAAACGGCAAAACCGAATCTCTGATACGTAATGCTAGTTTTCGGTCGTCATACCCTTCTTTCTTCTGCTCATCCAATACAACGTCTATGTAAAAATCAACAACATGCTTAGCTTCACGTACTGCCTTCTTCCATAGTTCACTGTCCTCCAAAATACAATCAGCAGGATCTTTTCCTAGCGGCACGTGGGCCACCTTTACATCCATTCCACGGCGAAGTGCGAGCGCTGCGGCCCTGCCACTTGATGCAACTCCTGCCGCATCAGCATCGAATGCCATTACCAGGCGCTTCGTTAGCCGGTCTATGAGTTGTAGATGGTCATCGGTGAGGCCCGTGCCTGAAGCAGCGACAGTGTTTGGGAAACCTCCCTGGTGGCTCATAACAAGGTCCATTTGACCTTCGACCAGTATTGCGAAGTCGTACTTACGCATGAACTGCTTGGCTTTGTCATATCCGTATAGGATTCGACCCTTATCAAAAAGTTGTGTTTCCGGTGAGTTTAAGTACTTCGCATTTGCTTTGTCCTCTGCTGCTGGTCCGAATATACGACCACTAAACGCAACAACACGTCCTGCCGCGTCCATTATTGGAAATGTAATACGTGAACGGAATCTGTCATAGTACGAACCTCGGTCACCTTTCTTAATCATACCGGCTTGTTCAATCTCACGTTCTGTATACCCTTTGGCAACAAGATGATCGCGTAGTGTTTGCCAATCATCAAGAGCAAAACCGACACGAAATGAACGGATCGTAGATTCCTCAAGGCCGCGTTTCTCGAGGTATTTCTTTGCCGCCTCATTCTCACTCAGCTTAGTCTCAAAGAATCGGCACGACTCTTCAAGGATGTCGTAGAGTCGTTCGCGGGCGTCTCGTGAACGTTTGCTTTCGTGCGTCACTTCTATACCAGCTTTATCCGCAAGCATTTGTAGTGCCCCACGGAAATCAACACCCTCAATAGTCTGTACGAATGTAAAAATATCGCCACCCTGACCGCTAGAAAAATCGTAGTACATACCCTTGTCAGGGCTTACGAAAAAGCTTGGCGTCTTTTCCTTATGGAACGGTGAGAGGCCTTTGTAGTTTTTGCCCGCCTTGGTGAGTTTTACGTACTGACCAATGATATCTACAATGTTCAGGCGGTCTTTTATTTGTTGGACTGGGTCTGCCATAGGTGTGTCTTGTATATTGTAGTGTATTTCATTCAGCATCCATAATTGCCTTGACAAAAGCTTGAATCGGTCATACTATTCTCTCGGGCAAATTCACCACAAACATACAGAGGAGCAAGAGCAATGGTTGAAACGCAAGAAAAGTGTCCTTACTGTGGCGTTGGAGTACTGACCACCAAAGAAGGTCGTCCCTACTGTGAAGTCGGCTGCGGGTTCGTTGAGGGAGAGGCAGATCCAATCCACGACGTGTACGCACACAACGAGGTCATTCATTTGGATGACGAAGAAGACCCGGCTGACGTTTAAACTAAACGCCAAAACACCCGCTCAGTGAGCGGGTGTTTTTAATGTACAGATTACTCTTCGTCATCCCCTATCCATCCAAACAACCAACCAAACAATCCACGACGTTCACTCTCTACGGCGCTTCTTACTTCAAGCTGACGTCCATCTTCACAAAGCACTTCTACAGTCTCATCAAGCTCATCCAGAAGTTCCTCATCACAGTCTGTACAGTACTCAATAAGGTCACGCATAGCGTGTACGTTTTCACGTGTGTCCCAGGAAACCTCGTTTAGCATTGCGGCTGCTTCTTGATTACCTCCAATGAAAAATCGAGTGAAGGCGGACCGAGACTCAATTTCAGCTAGGGCCTCGACTGCAGTTTCGTTTGCAACAGCAGCTTTTGCGGCAGCGTCACGCATTTGCTCGCGTCGTTCTTCGGGCAATATATCACTTGCTGCAGCAAGTACACGAACTGCAACTTCTACCTCTTCTCGTCGTTCACGAACCTGCTTTTGTCGGCCTTCTTGCTTACCACGTTCAGAACGTACGTCATTGCGTGCCTGCTGTTGAACCTGCTTGAGCTCTTCTCCGTTCTGAGCGGAGTACTTCTCCATAAGTTGCTTCTGCTCGCCTTGGTTCTTAACCTGTACCTGCTCTTTCTGTTGTTCCATTGGAGCGGCGGCACCACCCTCGCCCTTTTGAGCTTGGACACCATCACCACCCTTACCTTCATCGTCGCCGTAGTGTCCGTAGTCATCTGCCTGCTGCGTGTTTTGAATACCGTCGCCCGCGTACTCGTTCGGACTATCCATACCAACCTGAGCACCGGCTTTGTATGCATACCCCGCAACCGGAAGTGCAACCATGACTGCAAGTGTAGCAATCGTTAACGTTGTAATTTTCTTCATGAAAAATTTTCTAGCCTCTAAACGACCCACTGAGTGGGTACGTACTTATACGTATACCACAGACCAGTTCTTTCGCATAGCAGAAACGACGCTCAAAATGTGGATATTTAGCTTAAATCCTAGGTTTTACCCAAGGGTGCCAAGACGCACTAAGGCACTACCGACCCACAACACAAGGACAAGATAGTACGTCGTCCAACCACGCGTTATAGGAAAATACCTTCCAAAGATTGAGTACCGCTTGTTAAAATACTCGCCCATACCTGTCCATGCAGTTAGTGTGGCAAAAATAGCATCAACAAGCACAAGCAGGTATACAATAGTTTCGATTTGTAGCTCCATAGTTGTAGTTAAACATATATCTAAACACACAAACAGCCGCAGTGCGGCTGTTTGCTGGTGTGCCTTATAGTGAGGCTAGTCAGTTTCGAACTCACGTACGGTTCCAAGTATGATTGTCTCGTCTGTATCGTCGTCATCATACTCTACACCGATTGCGTAGTAGATGGTTGTATTCTCGTCGAGGCCGGTAACGGTTCTCTCGAACGTGTCATCTCCATCAAGGTCACTATCGACAAGTACTTTTTGGAGATCCTCGCCCTCTTCATCGATGTCATCATACTCATCGTACTCATCTGGTACGTCCTCGATAAGGTCCTCATCTTCACCATAGACGAAGAACACCTTTCCGTTGTTGTAGTCGTTCATGTCGACGGAACCGCGCAGTTCAGCGCTGTTTTCATCTATGTCGAGTGCCGAGTATGTAGTTGCATCTGGCTCATCATCGCCTTGCTCATCATCAGTTCTGAACTCGTACACATTTCCCAGGATAATGGTGTCGTCATCATCCTCATCCTCGTACTCAACTCCAATAGCGAAGTAGTAACGAGTGTCTTTATCAAGTCCCGTGACCATTGGTGTGTATGTCTTGGTACCGTCTAGGTCTGCGTCAACGCGAAACTTCTGCAGGTCGTCACCATCCTCGTCGATGTCGGCATACCTACTGTAGTCATCTTCTACATCTTCTACAGCATCCTCATCCTCACCGTAGACGAAGAATACGATGCCGTTGTTGAAGTCGTTCATGTCGACCGTTCCTCGGAGTTCAGCTTCGTCGTAGTCAATGTTTATTGCTGAAGAAGTGCGTGCATCAGGCTCATCATCGTTGCCATCGCCGTCCGTTGTAAAGTAACGGATGACTCCATAGTCCTTCTCACCATCTTCGTCCTTGGCGATTGCACGGTAGTAGTAGCGTTCACCTTCATCCAGATCATCTATTTTCTCTTCGAACTCTTCATCGTCTGAGTCGTCTACCTTCTCATGGGTTGTCTCCTCATCAAGATCATACTTAGACTCACCATACTCGAACCAGACATAGGCATAGTCTGAGTCATTCAAATCGACTTCGCCCCGAAGTACAGCACTGTCTTCATCAACATCCTGGGCCGAGAGCGTGACGACTTCTACCTCAGCATCATCGTCATCCCAGCGGTCTCGATGTTCGTCACGCCATTCATAAAGCCGCTCAAGCCACTCTTGAATAGCGTCTACATACTCATCCCAGTCCTCATAGTAGTGTCCACCCCAGCGGTACTGATGGCGGTGCATGTTGTGCGAACGACCGTATAGAGAGTTACCTGGAAAACTCCAGTACCCCCAAGCGTTGCCATGCGGTGCGGCGTAGGTAGGTTGTGTTGTGGCCGCAAAGCCTAGAGTAGCCACAAGTGCCACAAAAAGGCCGCTAATAACAAGGTTTTTCATAAGCCAATTGCGATTACCGATAAATGTGGGATGTTCCACTACCAGTTACTATTACGAACCAGTAAAGGACTCTCTTTCATTCACAATAGTACTAACAACACTTGCGCACAAGATAACAATGTGGTATTATTTCTGGTGGAGGTGATGACAATGATTAAACGCACAGCAATTTTCCTACTTATCCTTGCCATTGGCATCCTTGCTCTCAAGGCATCGATTGCATATGGCATTGGCCTTCTTGCCGCGATACTCAGCTACATTGTTCCGCTTTACTGCATCTTCGGCTTCCTCTTCTTCATCATGTATGAAGCCGCACAGTTAAGCCACAAGTATGAGCTCGTCGAGCGAAAACAAAGAAGGGAAAAGTGGCATACCACACCATAAGCACAGCGCCGACAGATGTCGGCGCGTTTATTTCATACGGTACATGCAAGCATTGTAGTCTAGGCAAATGGCAGCAGGTGACGCCTATGATGTACATGAAGCCCAGTGCGCATATGTTCCATTGTGACCATGATAAAAGTTCGTAACGTATGTTCTTTGCGTGGAATGCAGATAGCCTGAAGTGTTCGGGGAAGATTGTCCATTACACCATGCATCATCTCTTCCGTGCCGTAGATATAGATACGGCCGACATGCCATGTGCGTGCAAGTGCTGTTGTTACAGCACCCACGTACATACTGAAACGGTTACGAGCATATGTTTCTGGATGGTAATCCATATCAGGGATACTACCACCACAGATGAAGGGGCTGACAGCTACCGGGGCCACGAGTTCGGTCGCTTTTCGAAAAATAAAACCGGTACGAAGGTAACATACTCCAGACGTCTCACCAAGGATAAGCGTAATACTCGGTTTTCTAATATAGCGATTGAGGAAATGTGTGGTTGTGCTCATACGCGCTTTGTTAGCGTGTAATGGGCGCAACTGAAACCGCAACACTCGACAAGTGTGGAGGCGGGGGCCGCAGCCATAGTAGTACATCCATGGTGTGCTTAGTGTCAGAAGGAGTCAATCAACGTAATTATCTGGCCCTGAGAGAAAGCTGTGGACAAACCCACGATAATGTTGAATTTTTTAGACTATTTTTGGGGATAGTGTACAAAATATCCTTATTGCAGTTTGGTAAAGCACCACAAAAAGACAAAAAAGCTAGTCAGTGAACAAGATAAGCACCGTGGCTGGTGTTCTGTAGTCTCGTGGTACTCGTTCAGTGGTTGGCACAGACAGAATCCTACTCATCTTTGGAGAAAACGCTGTTTATTGGTGTCTTGAGGTATACCACATTGTTGTCTTCCGGGTTTGGTAAGCGCCCTGCGCGGATGTTTACTTGGAGTGATGGGATGATGAGTCTTGGCATACCGAGTCCTTTGTCTTGCGAGGTGCGAAACTCTACGAACGCTTCTTTTTCTACGTTCTCGTTGAGTTGTATGTTGCCCTTCTTCTGTTCAGCTATTGTCGTTTCCCACGTGTATGTGTCACGACCGTCTGGTAGGTAGTCATGACACATGAACATACGCATACTCTCTGGCAATGCAAAGAGTTTGTGTGCTGAAGCATAGAGTGTTTCGGCGCTTCCTCCTGGAAAGTCACAGCGCGCTGTGCCAAAGTCTGGCATGAACATTGTATCTCCAGCAAAAGCAGCGTCACCAATAACGTACACCACATCAGCAGGAGTGTGTCCTGGTGCATGTATCACAACAGCGGGAAGACCACCGACAGTAAAGGTGTCGCCGTCATTCCACAGCATGTCAAACTGACTGCCGTCACATGCTGTGTCGTTGTCGTTGAATGCTTTGGTGAAAATGGTCTGTACATCTTGGATATGCTTGCCTATCGCCACTTTGCCACCAAGTGTATCGCGGAGGTATGCAGCTGCGGTAAGATGGTCGGCGTGAAC
>Ga0180435_10006564_pt1 | contig 11146 bp, 12 predicted proteins | sample SS_ome_3_FD_132467 | JGI IMG/M metagenome (GOLD analysis project Ga0180435, IMG submission 132467) | Hypersaline lake sediment archaeal communities from the Salton Sea, California, USA - SS_3_S_1 metaG | ecosystem: Environmental > Aquatic > Non-marine Saline and Alkaline > Hypersaline >...
GGCCCGGCGGTTGGCCCAGCACATATACGCCACCGATACAAAATATGAGGCCGGCAGCCGGTGCTGCGTTCCGATTTTCACATCCAGCACGGTGGTGTTGCCGCCAAACCCCATCGGGCCGATGCCCAGTTGATTTGATTCGTCTTTGATGCGTTTTTCCAGGGCGTCGAGTTCGGCATTTTCGTTACTTTCGCCGATTTTTCGGAACAGTTGCTGTTTGGCTTTGATGTACGATGACCCCCGGTCGCCGCCCACGGCGATGCCCAGCACAGCGGGGCCGCAGCCTCGACCCTGAGCCTGATACACCGCATCGAGCGCCACCCGGCGCACCCCTTCCAGGTCGCGCCCGGCTTTGAGGCCGGCGTCGGGCAGCTTGTATTGCGTCGAAACGTTTTCACAGCCGCCGCCCTTAAGCAGCACATCTACGTGCAGACTGTCTTCGTCCCATTCGTGAAAGTGCATCGTGGGGAAATCCTCGCCGGTGTTGTCGCCGCTGTTTTTGCCGGTCAGGCTGTCGACGGCGTTGGGGCGCAGATAGCTTTTTTGGGTGGCGATGGCCGCGGCCTGCCGAATCTGGTCGGCCAGAGCGCGGGTCGAAACGCCCAGGGGGTAATAGATTTCAAAAATGGGAGTGCCGGTATCCTGGCAGATGGGGGTGGAATGCTCGCTGGCCATTTCGACGTTCTGCAAAATGGTGTCGAGCGCGCCTTCCGCGGCCGAGCCTGCTTCTTCGTTGTCTTTGGCCTTGGCCAGCGATTGTTGCATATCCGCCGGTAAAATGGTCGCGGCCCGCCGAATCAACTCGACAAAATGCTCGGTTAGATTTGGGGTATTGCTTTTGGCCATAAGTTTAAACCTCCTCGTTTAAAATAACCTGAGTTTGATAACTACAGAATTTTTACATTCTGAGCAGCCCGGCAAGGGCGTGTCGAAGCCTCAAACCCGCATCCTGAGCCTGCCGAATGACGAAGGGGCGTTTTGAGGCTCAACTGCGTAGCTCCTAAATTAATTGTAGGTTGGGTAGAACGATATAATGGCTTGCGTTGTCGGCGCAAAATGTTGGGTTTTGTCATCGTCAATGGCAAAAAATAGTCCGTGAAACCCAACCTGCGCCTGGCATATTTTGTTGTTACCTGTCAATCAACTACCCAATCGTCAGGATGCGGTAGCCCTCGCGCATAACGGTTTGCCCGTATTCGTCAACCGCCTCGTGCCGGGCGCGGACCCGTTCTTCCATCCGGGGCACATCGTTAATCTGGCTCTCGTGGCAGCGAATGGCGGTGATTTTGGTGTCGATAGTGGCGGTGATGTCCAGCCAGCGGTCGGGTTGTTCCGGCCCCACCAGATAGACCTGTTTGACGGTGTGGGGCAGCAGGCCCTGTTGCAGCAGTTCCGGGTGGTACATCCGGTTGCGGGCGGCGGGGAACACGGCGTCGATGGCGACGATGCCGGCGGCGCGGTGGTCGGCGTGGTTGATGTAGTCGGTGTAAAAGTAGCGGGTGGGGTCCGGGGCAATGATGACTTCCGGCTGGTGGCGGCGAATTTCGGCCACCACTCGCCGGCGCAGTTCCAGCGTAGGTTGCAGTTCGCCGTCCGGCTCATCCAGATAAATGACTCGCTTCACGCCGAGGACGTCGGCCGCGGCCTGTTGTTCCTCGCGGCGGATGGCGGATAGTTTTTCGGGGGTCATGGTTGGGTCGTCGCTGCCTTTGTTGCCGTTGGTCAAGATCAGATAGGTGATGTCGCAATCGGCCCGACTCCACAGAGCGACGGTGCCGCCGCAGAAAAATTCCGGGTCATCCGGATGGGCCATTATGATCATTGCAGTTTGGGGGGTATCTATTATCAATTTTATCTCCAATTGGGTGTACTGTGCAGGAAATTATCCACAAAAAAAAGCGGCCCGTCAAATAAGGTGACGTAAGCCGCTTTTGTGGTATTACCAGGGGCGCAGAATGAACTATTCGCCGCGCTGTTCGTCCAGGTCGTAATCCCAGTAGCCGGGGCCGTCGGTAAAGAAGGCTGCGTTCCGAGCAGTGTCTGCTTCGTATTCATCCGGCAGATCTTCTTCGGGGAAGATGGCTTCGGGCGGGCAGACCGGCACACAGGCGCCGCAGTCAATGCAGGTGTCGGGGTCAATAAAGAAAAGATCGCCCCAAGTCTCATCGCCCTTTTCACCGGGCACAATGCAGTCTACCGGGCAAACTTCTACACAGTCGCCTTCGCGCGTACAGAGAGCCGTAATTACGTGAGTCATTCAGATTCCTCCTGCGGATATAAATTAGTTTTCGACAGAAATTGAGTAATCTTTATACAGCCGGATTACAACAAGTTATGGCTGAAATCTGGCCTCATTGTAGGGCAAACCGGTAAAATTGTCAATAACTTTGGTAAAAATTAACCGGGGTTAATTCTGATAAAAAATATTTACCGGGAAGTCAGGCAAAGCGGCTGGTGACTTGTCCCATAATTTGTTGACGAGGAACCGGCCCAAAGGCGCGGCTGTCGGTACTTTCGGCAGGGTTATCTCCCCGCAGGTGATAATAGCCGTGCTCGTCGCTAAAGGCAACCCGTTTGATAATTTCTAAATTGGGGGTGAATGGGTGTCGGACAACGACAATATCGCCGGGCTGGGGGGCACGCCGACGGTAGGCTCTGGGGTTGATTAATAGTTCATCGCCGGGGCTGAGCAGGGGCAGCATTGAGGCTCCGCGGACGCGAAATCGCCGGCGGAGCCTCAATAGCCAGAGTATAAATTCTCTTGCCGAAATATCCGGCAGGGATGGAGTGTTAGCTGGCGGTGTACCAGGGAACGTCACGGTTTTTGCTGGCCCAGAACATATTGTGGATCTTTTCGACAGTTTCCAGCAGAGCGGTGGCGTCTTCCAGGCTGACTCCTACTTTGACTGCGGAGCAAAGTTTGGCCGCTTTCCAGAAGGTGTCGTGCAGGTCCGGGAACTGTTCCAGGTGCTGGGGCTTGAAGTAGTCAGTCCACAAGACCAGCAGTTCTGTTTTGGCCAAATGGGTTTGCTCTTCTTTAATCTGGACGTACCGGGAAAAGGTGTTGTGGTAGGCAACCATCGCTTCTTTATTGCCCGCAGCCGGCGGTTCCAGGGCCAACAGCTTTTTGGTCATAGACAGGGCTGCTTCGGCGGCAACACGGGCCGAGGCCGGGTCGTATACGCCGCAGGGGCCGTCGCAGTGGGCGGACACTTCTTTAGCCGGGAAGAATTCTTTTACCTGAGAGGTGATTTTTTTAAGCATCGTATTTATTTTTCCTTTCCTGAAAAATTTTGATATTGAATGATTGCGGATGTGAACAGGGTAATCCAAAAAAAGAGATTACCGGTACAAATTTTATGATGGCGCGATCAAGTTTGGCTCAATCGTTCCTTACATATTTCCTCCTCGGTTTGAGTATGTATCCGGTTGTGGGGTTGGCATTTTTTTGTTTGCAGCATTGGAATCTTGGATGGGTAAGACCGATGGTAATTATAGACATCGCAACAGGCCTTGTCAAGGAATTTTCCGGATAAGTTTGATGTCGGCGCTACCACCAGTTGCTGCCCGGCCCGCCTTTGAAGGGGCCGACAATGTCGCTGGTAATCCAGCCTCCATAAAAATCGCCGGCCTGGGCATGCACCTGTTCTCCATCCACATAACAGGCATCCATCAGGCTGGGATAGAAGGCCACAAAGTCTTGGAGCGATTCAAAACCGGGTGTTGGTTGGGGATAGTACCAGGCGGCGTTTTGTACCTGCCGGTCCCCCACCTGGAGATGATAGTATGCGGCTGCCCCCTTCCACTCGCACCAACTGCTCCGGTCGGACGCGGTGAGATAATCCAGTTTGATGTCCTCCGGCGGAATGTAGTAGACCGGCGGATGACTGGTTTCCAGGACTCGTTTGGCCCGCCGGGTATCAACAATGGTAACACCGTTGAACATAATTTGCAGATGTTTTTTTGAGTTTTCCAGGCGAGGAGGCCGCGGGTAATCCCAGACCGATTCCTGCCCCGGTTGTGGTTCAATGCGTTCGGGATGAAACATAATCAATCCTTTTCTTGTTTTGTGATTATTTTCGGTTATCGCGGCGTCAGGATAACGGTTCCGGGTCCAGCCGCCCGCCCCGCACTGTTCCGGCCAGTACTAACCCGCCTCCAATCAGCGCCAGGTTCTTGACGATGTATTGCCCTTCCAGGGTTAATCCATACGGGAAAATAGTCCACGTGATCTCTGGTAAAATTAGCAGCGGGAGGGCTGTTCCGGGCATCTGCAAAAAAAGTAACAACAACGTCGCCCGCATAAATTTACCGAATATCAACCCCAGGCCAATCAGCATTTCCCAGATGGCTAAAACAGGCAGGAAGAAATCCGGGTCAAAAAAGTAGATTGTGTTGCGGACAAGCTCTTCGGCCGGGCTAAGCCCCGGTACAAGCTTCAAGGCCCCAAACCAGAAAAAGACAATGCCCAGCCCCAGGCGCATAATGAGCAGGCCATAACGGGCCGTCCAGTAAGTAATGATCCGGTCTAATCTGTCAAAATTTAGTTTGAATGTTTGGTAACCCAGAGGGTTATTCATAATAGGTTTCTCCTGTCTAATCAATTCAAGTTGAGGATGCCTTTGTGCCCCTGTTGGTGAGCATCCAGAATCTGCCGGGCCACTGTTTCCGGGGAGAGGGCATTCTGGGGCAGACGTAACGGTACTTTTTCCCACAACGGCGTGGCAACCGCGCCCGGTCGGACAACCGTTATCCGACGTTTACGTTCCTCTTTGGCCAGCGTCTCTGCAAATGCTTCCAGGCCAACCTTGGCCGCTGCGTACGCGCCCAGGCCCGGTAAACGCAGTCTTTCGCTGATGGCCCCCAGATAAACAAGATGAGCCTCTGTCTCCAGCCAGGGCAGGCTGTAACGGGTGGCCAAAAAGGCGCCGGTTAAGTTCACATCAACAATGCGCTGCCAGGCATCGGGTGGTATTGTAGACGTTTTGTCTGCGATGATGTCTCCCGCGGCGTAAACCCATAATGCTATTTTGCCAACCATTCGACTGGCATTGGTGATGGCCAGCTCAACTTCGTAGGGTGAGGTTACATCAGCATCAACAACGTACGGGGTCAGATACTCCAGTTTGGTTGGTTGATGGGTGATGGCGGCTACGCGCCAGTTTTCCTTGACAAGGTGGGTGAGCAGGGCCTGCCCAATACCGCCGCTTGCTCCCCAGATTACAGCCGTTTTCATTAGATATTGCCTCCAACTATTTCCGCTGAAATAATTTTCAGTGGAGTATGCCATCAATTATCAAATTCTTGATAATTATACCTTTTGTTTATATTTTGTCAAGATAAAGTCTTTGTTTTTTGTTGTTTTGTCTACATATCTTGGAGCAGGTGTCATTTGTACTCCAATTCTGCATCGCATCGAATTGACCAGACTTCACCCCTTCTGTACAATACCGATGTTTGCTCAGCAATCACTTGTCACAAGATAGAATACTCGGAGGCTTTGATGATCCACCACACGTGCTTTAAATGTAAACGGCGTTTTGAACTGGACCCGGTTTATGTGGGGTTTGAATTACGCAAACTAAAAAAGAAAAATCCGTCTCATTATCAGGCCGTTTGCCCGGCCTGCCGTGCTGTGAACAAGGTTTCGGTGCCGGAAATGCAGGCCGAACTGGACCAGGTGGCGGATGAGATTGAAACAATGGTCGCCGAATTTGAGCAGCGTAAAGCCGAAGCCAAAGCGGCCAAAAAAGCAGCAGCGCAAGCCGCCAAAAAAGCCAAAGCCGATAAAAAGAAATAATGCCGGCTACCTTCAATCAACTTTCCCAAATTATCGACGCGATTCATCGGTCGCCGCAGATGGTTGTCTTGGAGTTTGCCGGGGCTGGGGCGCTGGCGTTGGCCTGGCTGCATCGGGTGGGTGGTTCGTCGCGTACGGTTTTAGAAGCCACCGACCGCTACGCGTCCCGGTCGCTGATTGAGGCTGTCGGGTTCACCCCCACCCAATTTACCGCGCCGGACGTGGCCGAGGCGATGGCGACCCGGGCCTATATACGGGCCGGGCAGTTGGTAAACTCCGGCACGCCGGTGGTGGGCGTGGGCTGCACCGCCACCATCAGTACCGACCGGGTCAAGTGGGGCGAGCATCGGTGCTGTATTTCGGTGTGTGATGCCCGCGGGGTGACCACTTACTCGCTCACGCTGAGCAAAGGCTTACGCACGCGTGATGAAGAAGAGCGCCTGGTCAGTTTGATGATTATTCGGGCGATTGCCCGGGCTTGCCAGATAAACGACCCGCTACCAATGGAACTGACCGCCAAAGAGCGGGTTCACGAATCTTTTGAGCCATTCGATTTGCTGGACCGGCTACTGGCCGGGCAGGTGGAGTCTGTGCTGGTGATGCCCGATGGTCAGATGCTGGGCGGGAACCGCCGGCAAAACCTGGCCCTGTTGTCAGGGGCATTCAATCCGCTGCATCAGGGGCATCGGAAACTGGCTGGCATTGCTGCCGAAATTTTGCAGCAGGAGGTCTATTTTGAACTGCCGTTAGTCAATGCCGATAAAGCGCCAATTGCTGATTCTGAGGCGGCGCGGCGACGCATTGCCCAGTTTGAGGGGATAGCGCCGGTGCTGGTTACCCGGGCGCCGCTGTTTAGCCAGAAGGCCCGGTTATGTCCCAACAGTACCTTTATCCTGGGGATTGATACCGTGGAGCGGCTGGTCCAGGCTCGTTTTTATCACAACAGCCGGGCCAAAATGCTGGCCTCTTTGGAGGCAGTGCAGGCGGCCGGATGTCATTTTTTGGTCGCCGGCCGGGTCAGAGACAATCACTTTGTCACCTTGGCTGATGTCGAACTGCCGGATGAATACCGGGATTTGTTCCGTGAAATTCCGGAAGATAGATTTCGTGTAGATATTTCTTCTACAGCCATCCGCCAGAATCAAATTACAGACAAGCCTGAATAAGCCCTCGCTTGCCGTTAACCCGCCATTCCGGGTCAATCTTACTTAGAGTTTCGGCCTGACCCGGTTTTAGCCCCACCACCGGATCTGATTTCATGGTGCGCAGCGCAACAAAGGGGGCCGGAAAATAGGGGGCAATTTGCCGCAGAGGGGCATCGGGAGGCCACCGACTGTCGCCCAGCAGACGGCGGTAGTTGGCATCCCCTTTGATGATAACCAGGTGGGCCTGACCCAACCGGCGTTGCAGAGCGGGGGGGATTTCCCAGAAGAAGTAGGGGCTGTTCCAAAAAGAATCGGCTTGCAGAATCAACCGTTGATTCTGGCGATAATGTTGCAGGCGGTCGGCCAGCGCAAGGAGGTCGGTTGCCTGTTTTCTTTTTAAAGCGGCTATTGTTAAATCCACATCCACAGGCATTGTATCGGACACAAAAGTGGGGTAGGCCTTTAAATGGAGAGTGATCTGATTGGCCCAGTTGTGTTGTAATAAAAAGTCGGTCAGGGTCAGGTCTGTCAACAGCTCTGTGCCGGCGTTATCGCAAATAAAATGAACAGTCGCGGGTCGGTTTTGTTGCAGATGATTTAAGACGATATTGGTATCATCAACCAGCAGATTGGCCTCTTCATCGCCCAGGGAAATTTGCGTCCCGACGGTTTGGGCTATTTGGATGTTGCTCAGATCGAGCCGGTTGCCCCACAGACAGTAATGAAACAGCAGGCGGAGACTATCAACTGAATCTGCTGCGCTGCCTTCCAGGGCCGCCTGGGTGATGAGCCAGGCGGCCTCACTCTCCAACTCAGCTTGTTTGCGGTGATAAAAAGGATCAGCTCCGGCCTGGTTGCCGTTACCAAAATAGCCTACAGCCTCCAGCAAACGGCGGTAAAAGAAGGTCTCGGCAAAAAACCAATCGGTGTTTAGCCAGGTTTCATCTTGATGCGCCTGCCAGGCCGCGGCCCACTGGTCGGCATCGGGGGCGGTGGTTTGCAGGGGCCGGATGCGATGATTGTTGAGCAGTTCGGCCCGTAAGTTTTGCAGGGCCTGCACTGTGTGGGCCGGGAACCGATCACCGAAATCGGCCAGCACGTTATCAACAATCATTGGTTTTCGTGTAGTCAAAGTTTTATTAGCAAAAGAGCCAGGTTCTCCGGTTGACAGCGGAGGCGGTGGGTCGGTCGGGTCAAAATAGCGACGTTCAGTCATGTTGATTTAATTGCTCCAGGATCATTGGTAAGATTTGGCCGGCGGGGCCAGGCAATACAAAAGTAGCGTGCGGGGTGAGGGCAGTGGGGTTGGGGTTGATTTCCACCACCGGGATATTGTGATCCAGCGCGGTAAAAGGCAGGGACGCGGCCGGTTGAACCGCGGTCGAGGTGCCGATTGAGAAGAACAAATCGCATTGGGCGGCCTCGATAAAGGCGGTGTGCAGCGCTTGCTGAGGCAGCGATTCACCAAACCAGACTACGTCGGGGCGCAGCAAACCGCCGCAGCGGGGACACCGAGGCGGAATTTCGCCGGTATCGGGCCACTCATCCACCGGCACACCTTCATCAAAGCAGATGGTGCGCTGGATATTGCCATGCAACTCGATGACATTTTGACTGCCGGCTCGTTGGTGCAGACTGTCTACATTTTGGGTGATGAGGGTGAAAGCCGGGAGGTGCTGTTCCAATTTGGACAGGGCGTAGTGTCCGGGATTTGGCTCAACGCCGGCTACCATCTCTCGCCGCCAGGTGTACCATTCCCACACCAGCCGAGGATTGCTGCGAAAGGCGTGGGGCGTGGCTAAATCTTCGGGACGGTATCTGGCCCACAGGCCGGTTTGGGCCTCGCGAAAGGTCGGCACACCGCTTTCGGCAGAAATACCGGCCCCGGTGAGAACGGTCACGCGTGGGGCGGTGTTCAACTGTTGGATGAGATCAATCGATATTCGTGTAGTCATAAATTTATCTTTCTAATTACCTCATTACAAAAAGGGTACGGTTTAGTTTACAGATTGATTATCGAATTTGCAAGAATGTCAACTATTGTGTACTGTGACAAAATTATCGCCCAAAAAAATATCGCCGAATAGTCGAAAAAAGGTCACATTTCCACCGATGCAACCACAAATAATACAACCACAAATAATACAACCACAAATTGATTACAGCCGCAAATGGTATGTGATGACGGCCGTCGCTATGAGCATTTTTTTGGCCACCATTGACGGCAGTATTGTCAATGTAGCCTTGCCCACCCTGGTGCGAGAGCTAAACACAAACTTTGCCACGGTGCAATGGGTGGTGCTGGCCTATCTGCTTACGATTTCTACGCTGTTGTTGAGTATGGGCCGGTTAGGCGATATGATTGGCAAGAAACCAATTTATATTGCCGGCTTTATCGGTTTTACGATTGGCTCGGTATTGTGCGGCCTGGCGCCCACCATCCATTGGTTGATTGCCTTTCGGGCTGTACAGGCTTTAGGCGCATCAATGACGATGGCCCTGGGGATGGCCATCATCACCGAAGCCTTTCCTCCCCGGGAGCGAGGCCGGGCGTTGGGCATCGGCGGGTCTATTGTATCGGTGGGGATTGTGGTGGGGCCAACGCTGGGCGGGATCATCCTCGATGCCCTCTCCTGGCACTGGATTTTCTTTGTTAACCTGCCGGTAGGAATTATCGGCACGATTGTCGCCCTCAAATTTGTTCCAGATTTCAAACCAACCGGCGCCCAAAAATTCGACTACCCCGGCGCGATTACACTGTTTATCAGCCTCCTGGCATTTTTGCTGGCGCTAACCTGGGGGCAGCAAATCGGCTTTACCGATCCCCGGATTCTGCTGCTCTTTGTGGTTTGGGTTACGTTTCTGGCTGTGTTCATCATTACCGAATGGCGAATGCCTCAACCGATGATAGACTTGCGTCTTTTTACCAACAGCCTGTTCAGCATCAATTTGATTACCGGCCTGATGACCTTTGTAGCTATTGCCGGGGCCATTATTCTGATGCCCTTTTATTTGGAGGGCATTTTGGGGTACGCCCCGCGCCAGGTGGGGCTGATGATGGCCTTCATCCCAATTGGGTTGGGCGTGATGGCCCCTATTTCCGGCGCGCTGTCTGACCGGTTTGGCTCCCGCCCGATTACTGTGGCCGGGCTACTAATTTTGGTAAGCGGCTATATGGCGATGAGCACCCTCACCGCCGATACCACGGTTTGGGGGTATGCCTGGCGCGTGTTACCCATCGGCATCGGAATGGGCATTTTTCAATCACCCAATAACAGCGCGGTGATGGGGGCCGCCCCGCGGGAGCGGTTAGGGATCGCCTCCGGCCTGCTTTCAATTACCCGCACGCTGGGGCAGGTAACCGGCATCGCGATTTTGGGGGCTGTTTGGGCCGCCCGGGTGATGTTGTATCACGGCTCAGTTCTGGCAGAAGGAGCCACCACAGCGTCTGTTCCGGCCCAGATTTCCGGCTTGCAGGACACTTTTTGGGGAGTTTCCGGATGGGTCATGATTGCCTTGATGCTGAGTGTATGGGGATTAATTCAAGAATATCGTACCCGGCGCGCATTGGTACCGAAAAGCGGCTAAATAACACCTGTTATATTTGCATCCTACCATGAGATGGTATATTATGGGCGCGCAATCAGCAAGACAGGCTGTGCAATTTTTTTGAGGTCAATACCGATGTAATTTTCAAAGGAGAAAACAGTGTCTGACGAAGAGCTTGATCTCACGGAACTCTCGCTTGAAGAGCTTTACGAGCAAATTGGCGATGACCTTTACGATGGTTACAAGGAAGAGGTTGTCGAGGGGGTACAGGAGGCTCTGAATCGTGGTATCGCCCCCTACGACGTTCTGACCCAGGGCTTGGTAGCCGGCATGGATGTTGTCGGAGCGGATTTCAGGGATGGTATCCTGTTTGTCCCGGAAGTTCTGATGGCCGCCAATGCTATGAAAGCCGGGATGGAACTGTTGCGCCCGTTATTGGCCGAAACCGGAGCGCCGGTTATTGGCACTTTGGTCATCGGCACGGTTAAAGGCGATATCCACGACATCGGCAAAAATCTGGTGGCAATGATGATGGAAGGCGCCGGCTTTGAAGTCATCAACATTGGCATCAACAACGACGCCGACAAATTTATGGAGGCCATTAACGAACACCAGCCTGATATTATCGGGATGTCTGCTCTGCTGACCACCA
>Ga0180435_10006565_pt1 | contig 11145 bp, 11 predicted proteins | sample SS_ome_3_FD_132467 | JGI IMG/M metagenome (GOLD analysis project Ga0180435, IMG submission 132467) | Hypersaline lake sediment archaeal communities from the Salton Sea, California, USA - SS_3_S_1 metaG | ecosystem: Environmental > Aquatic > Non-marine Saline and Alkaline > Hypersaline >...
AGTGTTCTTTAATTTGATTAAGAATAAAAAAAATAAACTTTTACTTTTTATTATTAGTTTTTTTATCCCCTTTTTCTTAACAGGTAAATTTTGGTATGGAGGTCTATACGGTCGATATAGCATAATGATTGCTTTCCCTTTAGCTTTAATTTTGGCTTTGATTAAAAATAAAAAAATATATTGGTCACTAATGGGAATATTAATATTTTATTTTGGTTTTACTTTTTGTTCATATTTAAAAACTCCCATTCCTGAAATACAAAGAGATCTTATTAAAAAAGCCAAAATAAACGAGTCAGATTTAATCATACTTTCTGACTATCAAAGGCCGCAATTAAATTTATCTAATGCTGTTTTTATAAATGGTGATCTTCAAGAACAGATAAAGACAGAGAGTTTGATTGAAGAATCATTGTTTGATCACAAAAAAGTATTTATTTCTCAACAAGCCATCGATTTTCCCTATTGGCAGTATGATGGCCAAGAAATTCATATTATTTCTAAGTCTAATTCTGATAAGGCAGTTTTAAATGATTTTATTAATGGAAAAGAGTTAGATTTAGTAACGAAGAACAATAACTACCCTTTGTTAAACATATATCAAATAAAAAGATAAAAAGATTCTAACGAATAAGTTCTGTTATTTTACCTATTTTCTAAATCTAAGCTGCGGGACTTGGATTCGAACCAAGATTGACGACTTCAAAGGCCGCTGTCCTACCATTAGACGATCCCGCATTATCCTTTTTTAATTTCTTATTCTTTTTAAATGTTTCTTTATGGAAGTTTGGAGCGGGTGACGGGATTCGCACCCGTGACCTTCTCCTTGGCAAGGAGACGTTCTACTACTGAACTACACCCGCTAATGTGCTGAGGGACAGAGTCGAACTGTCATCTCATGTTTTTCAGACACGCGCCGTGACCACCTTGGCTACCTCAGCATGCTGTTTATTTTAACATAAATTATTGTGGACGGAAGAGGGCTCGAACCTCTGGCCTTCTCTGTGTAAGAGAGACGCTCTAACCAACTGAGCTACCCGTCCTTAGTGGTGTGCCGGGAACAGGACTCGAACCTGCACGCCTATAAAGGCACTACCTCCTCAAGGTAGCCTGTCTACCAGTTTCAGCATCCCGGCTTTTAAGGTGCCCTGAGAGAGATTCGAACTCTCACGCCCAAAAGGACACTAGCTCCTGAAGCTAGCCTGTCTACCAGTTTCAGCATCAGGGCGCATGCTGAAATTATAGCAAAAGAGGCGAAAAATTACTACTTTTTGGAGATGGTATAAACAGTAGGGTGGTAAAGGAAAATAACTGGGGTATCTTCAACTAAAGTTTTTTGAAAATCAAAGTAAACAGCCTGTCTTTCATTCTGATCTGTCAATTTTCTGCCATCCTCCAAAAGTTTGTCAAGTTTAGGGCTTTGATAATTAGTGATATTGCCCATTTGGGTTGAATGCCAAAAAGCGTATTGATCAGGATCAGCCGGAATTTCTTGAGTAGCTAAAAGGGCTTGAAATTCTTCGCTAGGGTTGTTGATAACTCTTATTCTAGTTTCTATTCCTAGCTGTTCCCAATCATTTTTGATTTCCTCTGCCATCGGTAAGAGGGAAGATAAAGTGGCCAGTTCGATTTCTTTTAGAGGTTGATTATGAACTTCAGTTTCTTCTCCAGTGGCATCATTCTCTAGCAACTTTTTAGCGTTGGCAAGATCATACTTATAGGGTTTAACATCTTTATTGTAGGCCCAAGAAGTAGGATTGATTGGTGAGAGAGCTCTATTCCCTTTGTCTTTATTAATGGCGTAAGCTAGAGCTTGCCTAGTGGCTTTGCTGCCTAAATGAGGGTCGCTGGTGTTTAGAAAGATGGCAATAAAACGGTTGGATTTGACCTCGGGTTTGATTTCAACTCTTTGCCAATCTTCTAAATCTTCTAATCTGACGATTTCTTTTAAGGTAAAAACTTCAGCCAGCTTAAAACCAGTTCTGGCTGCCTGTTCGGTTGGATAGAAACGATAGATGATTTTTGGCTTATTACGGTCTAAAACAGGAACTAAGGTTAACTTTTCAATAATTTCTCCATTTCTTTCAATTTTTTTAACCTTATACTCCCCTGTCCCCAATAAACCTTTACGGAAAATTGGTTGTGAGACAACCATTGGAAAAGGAGAAAACTCTTCTTTTAATTGAAATTTAATGGTTTTATCATCAAGAACAGTTTTGGTAACATCACTGAATTTAAGGTTGATATCCCAGGCAGTTAAAGGTTCTCCATCCTGCCAGGTTAATCCATCTTTAATTTTAAAAACGTAATCCTTGCCGTTGTTTTCAATTGCCCAAGATTCGGCGATCTTAGGTTTGGCTGAACCATCCTTAGTAATTTCGGTTAATCCATCGGAAATTAGATTTTGAATTTCCAAAGGTAGCTCATTGATAGTATATTTGCCAACCAAACCAATTTCTTCAATAGTGTTTTTAGGTAAAGATAATATTTTATAAAAAAGAAGAAAAACGAAAATGCCTAATGAAAAACCGAGAATAAAAAGTTTTTTCCTTTTTTGCCAGAAAACTCTGATTACGTTATGGTAAAAACGAAAGCGTCTGAAAAATCTTTTCATTAGTTAACCAGCAAGCTGGCGATTGAGACCAGAAGGAAACAAGCAGCCAAACCGATGGTGATGTTAAAAAGTAGTTTATCTGCTCCCCTTCTGGAAGTAAACATTTCATTGGAACCACCCCAAGCTCCGCCTAAGCCAGTCCCTTTAGACTGAAGCAGAATAGAGGCAATTAACAAAATAGAGATGAAAATCTGAAAGTAAATAATCAAATCTTTCATTGGGTCTTATTATACAACAGCTTTATTTAATTAGCCAGAGAATAAAGGTAGTGATAATACTGATGATTAAAGAGGCCAAAACAAAGGCCCAGAAAGTAGCGATGAACATTGGTGGCAGGGCAAAACCATTATAAACATAACCAGCGAATTGAAAACTTTTGATGGTAAACTGAGGGACAACTAAAGTCACTAGCCATAAGGTGATGACGTTGACCAGCCAGCGAAAAGCCCCTAACGTTAAAAGATTAACCGGTAAAAGCAAAAGTTTAATTAAAGGCTTGATAAAGGAACCGATTAGGGTCAAGACCAAAGCGGTTAAGGCAATTGTTTGAGTTCCGCCAATAAATTTCACCCCAGGAAGCAAAAAGGCAACAGCCCAAAGGCAGAAAAAATTAATTAAGAAAAGGCGTAGGTATCTTTTAATAAAGGACATTATCTAGTTTTAACATAATTTTTAAATTAATGTCAAAACTTTTTTTTAAGTAGAATTAAAAGTGTGGCTAAAACCAGGATCCCACCTAGGCCTGGAATAATCATTTGGTCTATTAAGGAGGTAATTTTAACCTTTTTAACTAGTTGTTGGCCGTTGACAGTAGCCTTAATCTGGCCTTGGCCTGTTTGCCAGAGACTATCTTGTTTAAAAGCGATGGGAATTTCTTTGAAGGCCATGGGTGGCAAAATATCAATCTGGGTGTTTTTTTCTGATAAAAGAGTTAAATTTTGAGCTTCAAGTTCGGCTTGGATATTATAAAAAGCAAGACTATTAGGGTTGCTGATTTTAATAATGCCTTTGCCCTGTGATCCCCAAAGTAATTGATTGGTGATTTCGAACTCTATTTTAAGATCATCAGGTTTTTCTTCTTGATAACTACCAAAAGCTACCTGGACATCTTTACCTAAAGTTTGCTCAGTTTTATAAGAACCGGCTGGATAAGGCCAATCGGCATCTTCTCCATGAATAACAAAGACAAAATGGTTAAGATCGTTTTTATAGAAGTAGTCAACTCCACCGGTGGTTTTCTCCCAAGTAGGATCAACCGGAATCCAAAAACCTTTTTCTTCATCATAATACTCCGGCCAGGCGTGTAAAACATCAGTTACTAAATTTAACGGCTTAAGTTTAATATCATCAGTATAAGCATAGCCATTAATCTCTCTAGCCGGAATACCAGCTGCTCTGGCTAAAGCGATGAAAAGATCGGTAAATTCCATACAAATTGCTTGATCGGGGGTTTCTAGAGCCTGTAAGGCTCCTAATCTTTCAATGCCCTGTTCTATTCGGTCGTAATTGTAATCCAAGGTTTTGACAACATAATCATAGATTGCTTTAGGGGTTTTTAAATTATTGGCTAGTTCTATGATTTGTTGATTTTTGGTTGGCCAATATTCGCTGGAATTTAAGCTTTTTTCTAACGAATCTTTAGTTGCCTTTGGAAAATTTGGTTGAGCTTGAGCAAAAAGTTTAGCTTTACCAGTCATGGTAATATCCAAACTTTGTTTACCATCTAATAAATATTTAGCTAACCAATTACCATCTTTATCAATGCTGATATTTAAGGGAGCTGGATCAAGTTTTTTGATAGCTATTTCTTGAAAAGCGGTATCGGGCGGTAAGGCAATCTCGGTTTCAACAGCAGACAACTTAGTGTTTTTTAGATGATAAAAGAGGGTGAAATCAAAAATTTGAAAAGGTCCGAAAGTGGCGTTGATGCCTGAACTAAGTAGCCTGGTTTGATTGAAGCGATAGGTAGTGAAACCATCTTGATTAAATTCTTCTATTGGCTCAGGTCTAATGAAAGCAGCCTTGCCAAAACTTTCCGGAACCCTTAAGGAAGCCGAGTATTCATCAATAGTACTCAAGTCAGAAATTTTAGGGATATTAATTTCCCAAACCTCACCTTTTTTTAAAGCGCTTTGTAAATCTTCATAAGATAGATCGAAATCGAGAGTTTTATCAACTCCGACTACTTGTTGATTAAATTTAATAACGATTGTGATTGTTTCTTCTCCAAGAAAAGTTTCTATCTGACAAGGGCCATCATTATCTTGAGCTTTAATGTTTTGAACTTTAGTGGTTGGTAGGGTTAAAGTGTATTGAGTCGCATAAACTCTAGAAAGTTTATTTTTCAAAGAAATATGATGATTAACATTTACAATTCCGCTTTTGCTGACCTGATAGCTGATATTATATTTGGTTTCAAACTCATTTTCAGCCCAAACAATCTTTAAAGTTAGAGAAAAAAAAGCCAAAAAAAGAAAAACAATTCCAAATTTTTTAAAAAACCTCATTAATTCATTCTAGTTAATTTTTTAGTCCTTGACAAGGATTTTAACTTTCGGGTAATATTAGGGAAATGCCGATTACCTTATATAAACGTCAAAAACAGATTTTAGACTTCATTAACCAATATATTCAAAAAAATGGCTTGGCGCCGACTTTAACAGAGATTGCCAAAGCTATTGGAGTTTCCTCATTAGCGACGGTGCATGAACATTTAGCTTCAATGGAGAAAAAAGGGGTTATTAAGAGATTTGAAGGTTCCGTTCGTGGGATTGAAATTGTTGAAGACCGACTACCTAAATCAGATAGCAACAGCGTTGAATTACCAGTTTTAGGTTTTATTGCGGCTGGTTCCCCGATTGAACCACATACTGATCCTAATGCCAGTATTAATGTCGCCCCAGGTTTATTATCCGGCAAAAAAAGAGCTTATGTTTTACAAGTCAAGGGAACATCGATGATTGATGAGGGTATTTTAGATGGCGATTTCGTGGTAATTGAACAAAAAGAAGAAGCTAATAACGGTGATATTGTGGTAGCCATTTTAGAAAACGGTTTTGCAACATTAAAACGTTTTTTCAAAGAAGCGACTCGTATCCGCTTAGAGCCAGCTAACAGTGCCATGTCCCCTATTTTTGCCAAAAACGTTAAAGTTCAAGGAAAAGTTGTTGGTGTTTTAAGAAAATATTAAACTTAAAAAAGATATTAAGTAACAAAAATTGCTATTCCAGCCCCTAGCATTATTAATACTGTTAACCAACCCAGAAGATTAGTTCCCCAACCGGTTTTATATTTGCCCATAATTTTACTTGATGAAGCGATAATCATAATTAAAATTAACAAAAAGGGAGCTAGCAAACCGCTAAATACCTGTGAATAAAAAAGGATTTTAATAGAATTTATCTTTAGAAGTGAAATCGCTAGGGCAATAAAGAAAGTAGCTGAAAGGACAGTGTAAAACCCACGAGCGGTTGATGGTTTTTTTGATAACCCTTCTCGCCAGTTAAAAGTTTCAGCGACTGCATAAGCGGTTGAACAGGCTAAAACCGGTAAAGCCAGCAATCCTGAACCAATAATTCCTAAAGCAAATAAAGTGGCTGCGTATGGTCCCAGAAAAGGTTTTAAGGCTAGAGCTGCTTCTTGAGCATTGGTGATGTTTATATTATTGGTAAAAAGAACTGTAGCGGTACAGATAATAATAAAATAGGTAATTAGGTTGGAAAAGATAAAACCCGGAGCATTGTCTTTGATTTCCTGCTTAACGTCCTTAACACTTGGTTTATCCTCGATTTCTTCAGATACCTGCCAGAAAAAAAGATAAGGGGTAATGGTCGTTCCTAAAAAACCAACGGCCATTAACCAGTATCGTGATTCAAGTGATATTTGAGGAATAAAAGTATAATTGAAAATTACTGACCAATCAGGTTTAGCCGCAATGCCTGAAAAAATATAAGAAATAAAGATTAAAGCCATTATCAATAAAAATTTAGAAATAAACCGGTAGTTTTTAAAGAGAACGATATACCAGATGAAGAAAGTAACGAAGGGAAGGAAAAATAAAGTATTAATACCCGGGAAAAGAATACTAAAAGAAGCATCAATGGCTGATAAATCAGCCCCCATTGTTGTTAAGTTGGCTAAAATTAACAAAAAAGTAGCAGCGATAGCTACTGGCCTGCCAAAAGTTTCTTTAATGACTGAGCCTAAGCCTTTTTTCTTAACGTCACCGATTCTGGCGCAAATTGCCTGGACAACAACCAAAAAAATCGTTGATAAAGGAACCAAAAATAATTGGGCTAAACCGGTAGTGGCTCCAACAACACTGTAAGTGGTAATTCCAGCTGGATCATTGTCAGCGGCTCCAGTGATGATTCCATGGAAAAACCTGGAAACAGGATTTTTAACTTTTTGCCTTCTTTTAATAAATTCCATGGGCAGTTAATATCTTTATTTTTTCTCTATTTTGATAGCGCAATCAGGACAAATGTTCTCACAAATTTTACAGTTTTGACATCTTTTAAGATCAAATTCGACACTGGGGGTACTATAAACCCCAACGTCCTTCTTGGAAAAAATAATTCCTTTTTGTGGACAATTTTCAATACAAAGTCCACAGCCTTTGCAAAGACCTAAAAAAACGGTGGCTTTTTTTTGGTCATCCTTAAATGTTTTTGGTTTAAAATCTTTCATATTACAGTCTTGCTTAATCAATTTCTCCTAACGCTTTTAAATCCATTTCTTTTAAACTTTTATCTTTGGCGAATTGATTGGCAAATCTTTTTTCTAACGCTTGTCTTAAATTATCTTTAGTTACGATTTTACCTAGTTTATTAGCTTCTGCTAAGGTCAGGATATTCCAGGTTTTAACTGGAAAATCTTTAGCTTTTATTTTAACGAAAGAATCATTTTTAAATTCCGAATCTTCTTTAACCGCTGGAGTCAAGATTATTTTTGTTTGATTATCAATATAACTTTTAACTCTTTGAACGAAGCGGTCAGAAAAGATGACGAGAATGTCAGCTTTATCAAATTTTGGATAGACAACAGGTTTTTCATCAACGACCACAAAAGCTAAAGAAACTCCCCCTCTTTGTTCTACGCCAAAGTTAGGGATATATAAGGATTTTTTTCCATCTAAAAAAGCGGCTTTAGCTAAGATTTCAGCTACTACCTGAACTCCTTGGCCACCTTCACCAGCAAAAAGAACTTTAATCATTTAGCTCTCCTAGTTTAAATGTCTTTTCTAATTGTTCCATTCTTTCCATGGTTTGTTTGGCACCTGTTTTCCAATTAGTCGGACAAGCAGAAATACTTTCAACTAAAGAAAAGTTACCTTTTATTTGAGTTTCAATTGCTTTCTTCAAATATTGTTTCAGAACCAATGGTTTAAAAGCAGAACCTCTCGCTAGATAAGCATCAGGATTAGCAATGTTTTTTAACATTTCTGGCCCATGTAAAGTTTTGAATTCACTCTTGCCAACTGGTGTGGTGGTTGTAATTTCTTGGTCAATCGTCGTTGGGGCCATTTGGCCACCGGTCATGGCATATAAGGTATTGTTAACCACAATGGTGGTAATTGGATTATTTCTCAGACAAGCGGTAATTGTGTGTTGTAAACCAATAGCATAAGCTCCACCATCACCCACATAGGCAATAACGATTTTTTCTTTATCAACTTGCTTGAAACCAACAGCTGTTGGAATGGTTCGACCATGATGAGTTTGAGTTGTTGGCAGATCAAAAAAATCCCAAGCCAAAAGCGAACAACCGATATCAACCATAAAAATGGTTTTATCGGCAATCCCCATTTCATCAACTACCTGACCCAACATTCTTAAAACTAAAGGATGGCCACAACCAGGACAGAACTTATGAGGTTTGGAATTGGTTTTAAAACAACTTGGGAATAAAGGTTTATTGTTTTCCATTTTTATTCTAATGACTTAACGGTGTTGGCAATCTCTTCGGGAGTAAAACCAACAGCCGGTTTATTAATATCAATAATCGGCAAACTTAATTCATAAAGCTCATCTTTAAAAAGGCTACTTAATTGGCCTAAAGCCGACTCAACGATCATGATCTTTTTAATCTTGCCAAGATAATCCAAGGCGGCTTTGGCTGGAAAAGGTCTTAAAGTAATCGGCCGGAAAAGGCCAATTTTCAGACCTTGCTTTCTTAGGAGATCAACCGCTACCTTAGCAGCTCCGGCTACAATTCCGTGAGCGACGAGAACCAATTCGGCGTCTTGAAGTTGATATTCTTCATATTCTTCGAGTTGGTCTCTTACCTGATTATATTCGTCAGCATAATTAACGATAATCTTGCCAATTTCTTCTTCCAGGTTATAGCAATTTCTTAAGTTGACTCCTGATTTTAAAATGGGAGTTACGTTTTCTAATTTTTGATTAATTTCTTTTAATTCAATTTCGCCTTTCATTTTAGCTTGATAACCATCGGCTAGGATAAAGGTTGGCCAGCGATACTTCCAAGCCATTTTAAAAGCCTTAAAGGTATAATCATAAAGTTCTTGAAGACTAGAGGTTGAATAAACCAAGCGGAAGCCTTCTCCGTTGCCACCAAAGCAGGTTAATCGAACTTCCTCTTGGGAATAGATAACGGTTGAAGTAGACAAGCCACCTCTTTGCATAATCATCGCTACCGTTGGAATTCTTAAAGCTTCAGCCATGGAAAAAGCATCTTGCATGAGAACATTTCCTGGGCCACCAGTGGCCGTGAAAGCCGGTTTGCCGGCTAAACAAGCCCCAATCATACCAAAGCCAGCTGCCATTTCATCTTCTGTTTGTAATAAGGAGATAGATTTATCGGCTAAACAAAGTTTTGCCCAGGTCTCAAGAATTTCAGAGGAAGGTGTAATCGGATAACCGAACATGGCTTTGGCTCCAGCTTTCAAGGCTGCTTGAGCCAATATTTGATTACCCATTAAAAAATCTTTCATGTCTTTTCATTTTATGAGCAAAACAGGCTTAAAGTCAATTGGAAAATGAATAAAAAGGACATAAATTTGACTTTTGTTTTTTAAAGTCCTAAGATGGGTCTAACAAACTGCTTCTGGCAGTTTTTTTGATAAATTGTCACAAATTTTTCTAAACGCAGATAAAATTTGGGCTCTTTTATAATAAAAATGGACAAAATAAAAAACTGATTAGGAGGTAAGAGAGATGGGAGATGAGAAAACAGTTGCTTTTAGAATGAGTGGGTTAAGCCAGGCAATAACGATTTTTACTAATATTCCAGCTGATGAAGTAAAAATGGGGATGGAAGTTGTGTTGAGAAAGGAAAATATTAAAGACACCGACAAAAAACAATCGGCAAACGTTCAAAAATTACTTTTTGAAGAAAAAACTGGTTTCCTAAAAAGGAAGACCAAAGATCAGTTAATTTTAAATGTTTCTGAAGAAGTCGGTATCCTTTACAACGTAGCTGAAAATAGAAATTATCAGGGTTATTGCGCAATGGTAAAAAAACCAGAAGATAAAAAAGCAAAAACAGAAGAAGAAAAAGAATGAATATTTTGTCTAAAAAAAGGACGAGCTATCTTTCAAGGAGTTTCGTCCTTTTTTTTGCTAAAAACAAAGAAAGCCCCTGTTGGTTTTTTAACAAAATTTGTTAAAGCCTAACAGGGGTTTTTACATAAATAAGTAGAAGATATTATTCTTTTTTTTGATCGTTTGGCAATGGATTGTTTTCTTTTTCTATTTTTTCCCTTGCTTCCTTAAAAAAGGTTTCAGCAAATTCTGAGTTATAAACTCTTTTTTCAAAGGTTTTAGTTTTAATGGTTTTTAAGAAACCTTCAAAATCTTTAAAGTAAGATCCATAAATATGGTAACTACTGGAGTTATCGACATAACGACCTACTTTAGCTGGTCTTCCAATTCTTTTAGATACCTCTTGGGCAATTATTTTTTGTAGATCAGTTAAGGCGAAAATATTCATGAAAGCTGCTTTAAAAGCATCTCTGGAACGCCAATCAGTGTTCATATTTAATACTAAACCTTCTTTCGGATCTTCAAGAATACGAACCCAAATTCTTTGCAAACAGGGTGGCTCATGGTGTTCAGCGTCAATTTCAGGATCCCAAGTTATAGCTTGAGCCCTTCTGGTGTAATAACATTTAACCAGGTTTTTAATTACAGTTTCAATCTGATTTAGATATTCTGGTTTTCCTACGCAGAATCCTCCTTTTGTTAGTTTAGAAGCATCACCTAGTGGGTAATTAAAAAGCCGGTCGTGATAACTATATGACCAGCCATGTCCACCGATCCAATGATCATGAATACCTAAAACAACTTCTTGTCTGTAAATTTCCAGTTCTTCTAATCCTGTTGGCAAAGCTCTATGAATTCGTGGTTCTTTAAATGGGTTTTTAATAACCATTATCATGGTACAATCCTTACTAGGTGGATCATTAGGTCTATCAAATTGAGTTTTAACCGAAACTCCTTCTTCCCAAGTTCTAATTAAAGATTTTTCCCACACTTCTGGTAACGATTTACCTTCCACCATAATAACCG
>Ga0180435_10006566_pt1 | contig 11145 bp, 8 predicted proteins | sample SS_ome_3_FD_132467 | JGI IMG/M metagenome (GOLD analysis project Ga0180435, IMG submission 132467) | Hypersaline lake sediment archaeal communities from the Salton Sea, California, USA - SS_3_S_1 metaG | ecosystem: Environmental > Aquatic > Non-marine Saline and Alkaline > Hypersaline > Sediment...
CTGGATGGACAAGGTGAAATCCGCCTGTCCCGACGTGAAGTGGCTGTCCCACTACGCCATCCTCGGGCCCTACGACTACATGGACATCTACGAGGCGCCCGACAACGCCACCGCCCACGTCGTCTCCATGATCACGCGCTCGGTGGGCGCCGTGACCGCGGAGAGCTGGCAGGCGATGCCTTGGGAGGACCATCTGCGGCTGATGGAGTTCATGGTGTAAGTTCTGCCATCGAAATTGTGTTTCGGCCGTAATCAGCGCTGCGGACCTCGTATTGAGGCGCGTAACTGAAATGAAATCAGCATGAAGATGCTCCTGGCCGAGTAAAACACAATTTCGGTGGCATAACCCATGGTGTAGAGGGCCGGACGGAGACCGGTGACACGTACGCGACGGGCTCCGGCTCTTCGAGAGTCGTCTTTCGCGTACGTGTCACCGGTCTCCGTCCTGCGTCCGGGTGGGGGGCGTGACAGGGGGGAACAGGTGTGACTGGGCGGCACGGTGTCCGCGGGCGACGGATTAGATGGGTCGATTTATGTAAATATCATATTGGCAAGGGGATAGGGATTTTTCGGATATCGGGTGAATGCTGGCTCATTCGATGCAAACCATCGGAGCAGCATTGGATTTCTTGCTCGGGCGATGGCTCGAGCCTCGACAGAGAAGGCCCGGAACGGAAACGGAGACCCCACATGAAAACCCTGAAGATCTTGACCCTGATCGTGATGATCTCGCTCACGACGACGGCCTGCGCCCTCGAGTACGAGGGGGGCGTCCGGCTCCTGGTGGTCACGCCCACGGGCGCGTTCGGTGATGCGGTGGACGACGAGGGCGGTGGTCTGGAGATCAACTTCGGCCTGCGTCCTTCGCCCACGCTGTCCTTCGGTCTGGGGGCCAACGCCATGATGTACGGCAGCGAGAGCCGGACCTACAGCCTGCCCCTGGTGGAGGACTTCGATCTGACGACGGACAACAACCTGGCCGGCTGCTTCTTCTACACCCAGTGGCGTCCCCTGCAGGGCGCCGTCCAGCCCTATGTCGAGGCCCGCGCGGGCGTCGCCTACCTGTGGACCGAGTCGCAGCTCGAGGACGAGGACTGGTGGGACGGCGACGAGGTGGCGCGCAAGACCAACTACGACGACGTCACCACCTTCTGGGGCGGGGCCGGCGGCCTGCTGCTCCGGCTCAGCTCGGGCAACAGCGAGGAGAAGAAGCCGGGCGTCTTTTTGGATCTCAAGGTCAACCACGTGCAGGGCGGCGAGGCGGAGTACCTCACCGAGGGCGACGTCAGCATCGTCGACGACGTCCCCGTCTACGACCCCTCGCGAAGCGAGACGGACATGACGACCTATCAGCTGGGCGTGGTCCTCACCTTCTAGCGGATTTCGCGCGGGCCGCACGGAACCGGCCGGCACTCTCGCGGGTGCCGGCCGCTCTCGCGTGATCCGGGGATTCCCAAGGTCAATCGAAGGCCACGTCCCGTCCCGCGTTCTGCGTCTCCAGCCACTCCCGCAGCGGCTGGTAGTAGTCCAGCATGGCCCGCGAGGACAGGGGCGCGCCGGTGGCCTCGACCATCAGTTCGCGCCAGTCGCGCGTGGCGCCGGGGCGCAGGATCTCCAGCAGGTAGGCGCCCACCTCGGGCCGCTCGTAGTAGGTGGCCGTCTGGGGGGGCTCGTGCAGGATTTCCCGGCAGATGTGGTCGTGGAGCTGGTGCAGGATGACGCTGCTCAGGGCGTAGTCGTAGTACTGGGCCGGGTCGTCGCTGATGTGGGTCTTGGTGGCCGGGTCGCACCACCGTTCGCCGCGCGGCGACGGCGGCTCGACGCCCTGGAACTTGCCCACGTAACGCCACCAGCGCGCGTTCATCTCGCCGACCGGCAGGGGCTCCTCGTAGAAGTCGTGCTCCCAGTGGGTCATGGTGCCGCAGGCGAAGGGCAGGAAGGTCACCGGTCCGAGCAGGGCCTGGTTGAGCAGCCACTGGATGCGGTCGATCTCCTCGTCGTCGCCGAGCAGGTCGATGGCCCGCAGGTAGGCGGTCTGGCTCGACACCAGCTCGATCAGCGTGCCCACCGCCTCGTGGAAGGCCCGGTTGGCGCCGGTGCGCAGGACGAAGGGCACGTCGGGATTGCTGTAGGCCAGGTAGTAGTGGATGTGGCCCAGCTCGTGGTGCGTGGTCTGCAGCCAGTCGAAGGTGGGTTCGACGCTCATAAGCGAGCGCACGTCCCGGTCCAGGTCGATGTGCCAGGCCGAGGCGTGGGTGTTCTTGCGGCGCTCGCTGTCCGGCGGCAGGGCGTAGAGGTCGCTCAGCTCCCAGAAGCTCTCCGGCAGCTCCGGGAAGCCCATGGTGGTGTAGTAGCGCTGGGCCTGGCCCAGGAGCCACTCGGGGGAGCGGTCCGCGACCAGGGCGTCCAGGTCGATGCCCTCGACGATGCCCGGCCAGGCCTGGGCCCACTTGTTGCCGATCCAGTGGGCGGGCAGCTTGCGGGGCACCGGCACATCCCAGCGCGCGGCCAGTTCGTGGCGCACCCAGCAGTGGAGCTGAGCATAGAGGGGCATGATGCCGGCGAGCACCTCGTCCATGAGGTCGATCATCTCCCGCGAAGTCATGCCGTACTCGCTCACCTCGAGGCCGAAGAAGGAACTGTGACCCATGCTGGCGGCGGTCTCGTTGCGCAGGTCGCGCAGAGCGACCAGTCCCTCGCGCAAGCTCGGGCCGATCTCCTTGCTCGCGGTCCACCAGGCCAGGCGCGAGGCCAGGTCCGGCGCGTCGGACAGGCCGACGGTGATCTCGTTGGCGCTCACCGCGCGTGGCGCTTCCCCGGGCAGCGTCACACGGAAATCGAAGCCGTAGAGGCGCTCGTTCTGGGCGGCCTCGGCCTCGATCAGGGCGGTGGTGGTCTCGGGGATGGTGCCGGGGAACTTGGCCGCGTTGAGCAGCACGTAGTTCAGCTGTTGCCTCTGCACGAAGTCCAGGTCGTCCCGCTTGAGGAACTCCTGGGCCTTCAGGATGAGCTCCGCGTCGCCGAGCTGTTCGGCGTAGGCCGTCTCGGCGGCGATGCGGGCCGCGGAGGTGGCGTCGCCGATGTCCGTGTTGGCGTCCCAACGCGCGCCCTCGGCCAGTTGCCAGAGGTCGCGGTACAGGGTGTCGTATTCGGCCAGGAAGGCGTCCAGGTCGTCGGGGCCGGCGGATTGGCAGCCGCCCAGGAACACGGACGCGGCGGCGATCAGCAGGGCAATGCGCATGACGGATCCTCTCGTGGGGGAGTGTCCGCGCAGGATACCCGATCAGCGCAGCAGTGTCACTTTCCGCGTCTCCACGTACGCGCCGGCCCTGAGACCGACGAGATACGCCCCCGAGGGCATGGGCGCGCCGCCGGTGTCGCGGCCGTCCCAGGCGACGGCATGGGGGCCGGCCTCGCGGCGGGCCTCGACGAGCACGGCGACCTCCCGTCCCTGAGCGTCGAAGACGGTCAGCCGGCAGGGACCGGCCGCCGGCATCGTGTAGCCGATCTCCGTGCGGGGATTGAAGGGGTTGGGGTGGACCTTCAGCCGTGAGGCCGTTACCGCGGGCGGCGCGTCGGCCGCGTCGTCCACCTCTACGATGACCGTGGCCAGACCGTTGGCGGGGATGTCCACCTCCACGTGGCAGATCGCCGTCGGACCGGTGTCGTCCACCGAGACGAGGGTGCCGCCGCTGACGACATAGCCCGCCGCGCCGGCGGGCATGTGCACGCGCAGGCGTCCGAACTGGAAGCGCTCGCCGTACGCGTTGTGCACCTGGGCGGTGACCAGGTCGTGGGTGCCGTCGTTGGCCGGCGCGTAGGTGTCGTAGAGCTCCCCGCCGTCGTAGGCGTCGAGGGTGGGGCGTGGGTCGAACTCGCCGCTGAAGAAGCGGATCAGGCGGAAGGGATGGTTGCTGCCCCCGGCATTGTCGGTGGCGATGTCGAAGGGGTGGGAATAGTCGTCGTCGTCGCGGTGGATGTGGCCCCACAGGGCCATGTCGAGGCCCAGGGACGACAGGTTCAGTTCGTTGTCGAAGTCGTAGTGATGGAACAGCACGTTGTACTGGGCGCCGGCGTCCGCGAGGTCGCCCTGGAGCCAGAGCATCTGGCGCGACGTGAAGCTCTCGGCGCCGTAGATGCTCCAGCGCCAGCCGTCGTAGTTGTCGTAGGCCTCCAGGCCGATGAAATGGACCGGGCCGTAGTCGAAGCTGTAGTTCTGGGTGTAGATGAGCTCGCCGGACGGCGGCGAGTCGAGCTTGCGCCAGCCGAAGAAGCGCCACCAGTCGCGCCGCGCCGTGCCGTCCGACGGCGGTGTGTCGCTCCAGCCGCCGACGTCGTGGTTGCCGGCGGTCAGGTAGACCGGCACCTCGAACTCGCCCAGGTGCATCTGCCCGCGGCTGTAGTAGCGCTTGGAGAGGTAGTCCTCGAGTTCGCCCTCGTGGATGAAGTCGCCGGTCAGCAGCACGAACTCGGGATTGATGATGTTCACGTCGCGCGTGATGATTCTTAGCCCCTCGCTGTTGGTGCTGTCGGTGTCGGCGCCGCTCTCGTAGTAGTACAGGTAGGTCGGGATGTGCGTGTCGGTGATGTGCACGAAGTAGAAGTCGTCGCGTCGCTGGGGGATGACGCGCACCGCGTTGCGGGTCGTGTCGTCGAGGCCGCCGTCGGCGGTCACGCGCAGGTCGTAGAGCTCGTAGACCGGCATCTCGGGCACCGCGGCCGTCACCTGCCACCAGGTGGTCGTCGCGTCGTAGAATGAGGCGGTGACCGTCAGCGGGACGACCAGTCCGCCGCGCAGCAGCGACGCGGTCCAGCCGGTCGTCGACGGATCGGCCTCGCAGCTGATCGTCAGGTCCTCGCCCGGGGTGACGATGGACGGGATGTTCAGCAGGGGCCGCTGGATGACCGTCAGGGTGTCGCCGAGCGTGTAGGTCTGGGCGTACAGGGGCGCGGCCGCGGCGGCCAGCAGGATCGGAATCAAGGCGACTTTGGCGATGCGCATCGGATCTCCTCGGCTCATGTGTTGACCCATAATTATCGCACGTTATCTCATGAAAAACAATTCGGGGCTGTCCTCTCCGCTTTGCCGCTCCCCGAAGCCCTGCCGTTGCTTGTGCTTCGCGCCCCCTTCCGATATGTTCGACATGACGATACCTACGACACGATCGCCACCCGGACTGGAGACGCTCCATGGCGCGACGCGGCGCACCGATCCTCTCGGCCCTCTTCTTCCTGGCCCTTCTCCTGCCCGGCCCGGCCGCGACGGCGGGCGTGCCCGAAGGCCAGTGGGTCGCGTGGGGCACCGAGACCTACAATCTCGAGCCGGGCGAGTCGGTGCAGTTCCGTGTCGATTTCGAGGACATTCCCCTGCGCGCCTGGATCCTCACCGTGGAGGGCGACCAGCGCCTGTGCGATCTCAACGTGCTGCGCCTCGGCGACGACGCGCTCGTCTACCAGAAGCACGACGAGTCGCGGCACCGTGTGCGCATCCCCTGGGGCCGCGACGAGGCGGTGGCGGTGACCGTCACGGCGGACACGGCGATCGGCGGGCTGTTCACCATCAAGTTCCTCGGGCCGCCCGCGGAACTGGCCGAGCGCGCCTACGGCCTGAGGATCAACCGGGCCCTGGCCCACATGTCGGCGGGCCGGAGCGCGTCCGCGGAAGCCCTGCTGAGAGACGTCATCCGGGCGGACGGGGACGAGGTGGGCCTCGCGGCGCTCCTGCTGGCGGGGCTCCTGAAGGACCGCGGCGAACCGGAGCGGGCCGCCGCCATGCTCGACCTGGCCCTGGACCACGATCTGCCCGAGGGATTCGAGGAGGTGGAGCGCCGGCTGCACGCCCACCTCGCGGCGGTCACGCGCCGTGCGCCGCCGGAAATGAGGGAGGCCGACCGCCTGCTGGCCGGGGACGATCCCGAGGCGGCGATCGCCCACTGCGAGCAGTGGCTCGAGGGCCTGGGCAGGGACACGACCCGGGCGTGGGAGCGCTGCGAGGCCCTGCGCCGCATCGGCAGCGCCCACCGGGCGGCGGGCCGTCCGGTCCGGGCCATGGAGACCTTCGACGAGGCCCTGGGCGCGGCCCGCGAGCCCGGCCAGAAGGCCCTCGTCTATCACCGGCTCGGCCTGCTGCTGGTGGACATGGGCAACCCGGACCAGGCGCGGCGCGCCCTGGAGGCCGCAAGGGACCTGGGCCTGCCCCCGGACCTGAGCGCGGAGACCGGGATCATCCTGAACCGACTGCAAGAGGATTGACATGGACGTCCGACGCGACTGCTTCCATTTCCGCGGCGATATTCCCTGCAGGCCCCACAAGGAGCGGGGCGTGCACTGCGAGGGGTGTCCCGATTTCGTCGAGCGCGAGGGGCGCATCCTGATCATCAAGCTCGGCGCGGCCGGCGACGTCATCCGCACCACGCCGCTGCTGGTGCCCCTGCGCCGCGACTACCCCCGCCACCGCATCACCTGGATCACCGAGTACCCCGACCTGCTGCCCGCCGAGGTGGACGATCCCCGGCTCCTGGACGCGGCCACGATCCTGTGGGCCCGCGCCACGGTCTTCGATCTGGTGATCAACCTGGACAAGGACCGCGAGGCCTGCGCCCTGGCCAGGGCGATCGACGCCCGGGAGACGCGCGGTTTCACGCTGGGCGAGGACGGCTTCTGCGAGCCGTGCGACGCGGGTCCCGCGCGCGCCAAGTACTTCACGGGCCTCTTCGACGACGTCAACCAGGCCAACACCCTGTCCTACCCCCAGGAGATCTTCGCCGTCTGCGGCTACGAATTCGCCGGCGAGGAATACGTGCTCGATCCGTCGACCGACGTGCCCGCCTTCGAGCTGCCCGTCGAGGGGCCGGTGATCGGTCTGAACACCGGCTGCGGCGGCCGCTGGACCAGCCGTCTGTGGCCCGAGGCCCGCTGGGCCGAACTGGCCCGTCTGCTGGCGGCCGACGGCTGCTGCGTCATGCTCCTGGGCGGCCCCGAGGAGGACGACAAGAACCGCCGGCTGGCGGAGGCGACGGGCGCCTTCTATCCGGGCGTCCATCCCCTGCGCCGTTTCATGGGCGTGATGAACCGCTGCGACGTGGTGGTCTCGGCGGTGACGATGGCCATGCACATCGCCATCGGCCTGGGCAAGCAACTCGTGCTGATCAACAACATCTTCAACCCGGCCGAGTTCGAGCTCTACCGGCGCGGCGAGATCGTGTCCCCCCCCGGCGGTTGCCGCTGCTTCTTCCAGCCGCGCTGCACGGAAACCGACTTCTGCCTCGACCGGCTCGAGCCGGAGACGGTCCGGGCCGCGGTGGCCCGCCGTCTGGAGGCGAGATGAGGATCGGCCTGCTGGGACCGGGCTCGCCCTTCCACGGCGGCATCGTCACCTATCTGGCCATGCTGCACCGCGCCCTGGTCGAACGGGGCCACGTGCTCCACTGGGCCGGGTTCCGGCGGCAGTATCCCGGCCTGATCTTCCCGGGCGGCAGCCAGACCGGCGACACCGCGGCCTGGATACCCCGGCCCGACACCCGCCGCTTCACCCCGTGGGATCCCTGGAGCTGGCGCCGCACGGCCGACGACCTGCTCGACGCCGGGGCCGAGGTCGTGATCGCCAAGTATTGGCTGCCCTTCTTCGCGCCGGGCTTCGGCGCGGTGGCGCGCCGCCTGCGCGGCCGCGGCGTACCGCTCGTCTACATCCTGGACAACGTCGTCGCCCACGAGCGGTATCCCTTCGCCGGTCCGCTGACGCGCTGGGCCCTGTCGCCCGCCGCCGGTTACGTGGCCCAGAGCGGGCAGGTGCGCCGCGACCTGCTCGACACCCTGCCGAATGTGGATCCGGCGCGCGTGCGCGACTGCCCCCATCCGGTCTACGACTTCGGCGTGCCGGGCCGGCCGCGCAAGAGTCGACGGGAGGCCCGCGCGGTCCTGGATCTGCCGGACGACGCGCGCGTGGTGCTCTACTTCGGTTTCATCAAGCCCTACAAGGGCGTCGACCACCTGATCGCCGCCGCCCCCCTGCTCCGCGAGCGCTACGGCGCCGACCTGCGCCTGCTGATCGTGGGCGACGTCTACGGGGACGCGCAGCCTTACCGGGAGCGGATCGAGGCGGGCGGCGCGGCCGACATCATCCGTTTCGTCGACGGTTACGTGCCCGACGATGCGGTCGAGGACCACTTCCTGGCCGCCGACCTGGTGGTCCTGCCCTATGTCTCGGCCACCCAGAGCGGCATCGTGCAGATCGCCTACAACTATGACCGGCCCGTGATCTCGACCCGGGTGGGCGGCCTGCCGGAGGTGGTGCTGGACGGGCGCACGGGCTTCCTGGTGCCGCCCGGCGAACCGGCCGCCCTGGCCGGCGCCGTCGTCCGCTTCTTCGACGGGGACCACGCCGCCGGCTTCACGGCCGCTGTGGCGCAGGAGAAGGAGAAGTACGGCTGGACGCGCATGGTCGAGACTCTCGAAAGCCTGGCGGAGGCGGCCCGGTGACGGCCCCGGCCGCCGACCGCCGCCTGCTGCTGACGCTGTTCGCGATCTCGCTCGTGTGGCGCCTGGCCGCGGTGGGCGCAGCCCTGCTGATGGATGTCCATCCGGTCCACGACGAGTGGGGCTACGGCAACCGCGCTCACGGCTGGGCCGGCATCTACGGCGATCTGCTGTCCGGCCGGTCGCCGGATCCCGCCCACTGGGAAACGGCCTACGAGGACGGGTTCCAGCCCCCTCTGCATCCCATGGCCCTGGGCGCGGCCTACGCCACGGGTCTCTCGTCGGGCGTCGTCGGCCGGGTTCTCAACGCCCTGCTGACGGCTCTGGCCACGCCGCTGGTCTTCCTGCTCGCGCGTCGCGTCGCTTCGCGGGGGGTCGCGCGCACGGCCGCCGTCCTGCACGTTCTCTATCCGGCCTTCACCTTCTTCGCCCATTCCCTGTGGGCGGAGCCCCTGTTCATCCTGCTGCTGCTGGCCGCCGCCGAGCGCGCCCTGGCTGCGCGCGGGGCCGTCGGACGGCGGCGACTCCGCCTCGCGGCCGTCGCGGGCCTCTGCGCGGGCGCCATGTGTCTGACCCGCACGGCGGGCCTGGCGATCCTGCTCGTGCTGCCGGTGGCCTTCGCGGGTCCGCGCCGCCTTTGGCCCGAGCGGGGACCGGCCGCGGCCCTGATGCTGGCGGTTTCCCTGGCCGTGCTGGCTCCGTGGCAGGCGGCCCTGCACCGCGAGGAGGGACGCCCGATCCTGCTGGCCACCAGTTCCGGCTACAACCTGGCCATGGGCAACAATCCCTTCATCGGTGCCGCCTGCGGTTCGACCTGGACCGACATGACCGCCAACCGGCAACTGCGGGAAGACCTGGACCGCTACGCCGAGGCGCACGACCTGGATTCCCGCCACGCCGGCGCGGCCTACGCCCTCGACCAGGTGCGGGCCGATCCGGCCGAGGCCGTGCGCCGGGCGGGGGACCGGCTGCGGCTGGTCTGGTCGGCCGACCTGTTCCCGGTGCGGCAGGTGCTGCAGGCCGTCTGCCGGCCGCTGCCGAACGGATTGGCCGGATTGCACTGGGCCGTCCACGTGCTCTGCTATCTGGCGATGATGGGGCTGGTCCTGCGCGGGCTGTTCGCCGACTGCGGCCTGCGCGGCGCCGGCTTCCTGCTCGCCCTGGTCGCCGCGGGCCTGATCGGGCCGGCGGCGACGGTGGGATTCCCGCGCCTGCACCTGCCGCTGCTGGCCCTGCTGCTGCCCGCGGCCGGAGCGGCCTGGCAGCGGCGCCGGGATCCCGTTCCCGTCGGGCGGCGCTGTCTCCTGGCCCTCACGATGGGGCTGGTGGCCTGGCTGGTCACCTCGAGCCTCCGGCCCGTGATCGCGCATCAGCTGTCGCCCTCGGTCTGGTACCGGCCCCTGGTGACCTTCGTGGCCGGGGCCTTCGGCGCGGACGCCACCTTCGCCGACCAGGTCCTGGTGGCGGTCGATGCGGAGGGGCCGGACACCCTGGACATCGTGCCCAATCCAGACCGCGAGACGGTCGCGCGGGTCGGGGACGAGGCGGCCGTGACCGTGCATGTCTACGGTCGCGATCCCGGCGAGCGGTCCCGGCTGGTGCTCCGTCCGCGGCCAGGCGTGACGGATGTGGTGGTGGATCCCGTCTCGGGCGCGCACGCCTGGCGCTGGCGGGACCTCGCGGAGGTCGGGCTGCCGGGAGTGCGCATACGCTGGCAGGGGGGCGTGCCGGCGACGCCGTTCCGGGCGCCGCCCGAGACGGCGGGTATGCTATGCTCGCCGTCCGCTTCGGGATCATCGGTCGGCGACCGGAGGACAGGGAGTCGGGACGATTGAAGAAGAAGAATCAAAGCAGACAGACCGGCCCGGGCCGGAAGCCGCGCCGCTGGTTCCTGCCCGCCGTCGCCGTGGCGCTGCTGGCGGCGGCGGCCGTCCTGTGGCTGCTGCCGCGCGAGGAGCAGACGCCCGCCCGGTCCGGCCCCGCGTCCCGGCCCCGCGTCCTGCTGCTGGGCATCGACACCCTGCGCGAGGACCACGTCGGCCGCGCGGGGCAGGGCGGCCCCCGCACGCCCCACCTGGACGCGCTGGCCGCCGACGGCATCCGCTTCACCCGTTGCCTGGCGACGGCGCCGTGGACCCTGCCGTCCTTCGCCTCGATCTTCACGGGCCTGCTGCCGTCGCGTCACGAGGCCATCGGCGGCGACTTCCAGATGCTCGACAAGGACCGCGTATGCATCGCGGAGCGCTTCGACGGCGCCGGATACCGCACCTTCTCGGTGACGGGCGTCGCCTACCTGACGCCGGCCTACGGCATGAACCAGGGCTACAACACGGGCATGAACGTGCCCGAGACCATGCTCACACACGACCACGCCGGCGTCGCCACCGAACTGTCCCTGAAGTTCTTCGAGCGCTACGGCGGCGGGCCGTCCTTCATGTTCACCCACTACTACGATCCCCACGCGCCCTACATCCCGCCGGACCCCTTCGACGGCCTCTACTACGGCGACGGCGATCCGCGGGGGCCGGGCGAGCCCGTCCTCGACGAGATCATGGCCTCGCACACCCTGCTCGACGACAACAAGCAGACCGGCATGTACGAATGGCTCGAGGGCGTCACCGACTGGCAGTACCCCGTCCGCCAGTACGCCGGAGAGGTCTCCTACGTGGA
>Ga0180435_10006567_pt1 | contig 11145 bp, 9 predicted proteins | sample SS_ome_3_FD_132467 | JGI IMG/M metagenome (GOLD analysis project Ga0180435, IMG submission 132467) | Hypersaline lake sediment archaeal communities from the Salton Sea, California, USA - SS_3_S_1 metaG | ecosystem: Environmental > Aquatic > Non-marine Saline and Alkaline > Hypersaline > Sediment...
AATTGGGCTCTTTCTCCATGACGTCGTAGATGGTCCTCTTCGGGAGTCCCCGCTGCTTCGCCACGGCCTTGATGGCGTCCATCCGGGCGGTCCCGGCTTCCATGAGCGTCTCGACCTCCGCCCGAATCTCAGTCGGATCGATTGCCTCGCCGGAGGTGGCCTCGGGCCGGCCGATGACAATCGTGAATTCCCCTTTGATCGCCTGCCTCCGTGCGAGCGCTTCGTGGATATCCCCGGCGGTCCCGCGCAAGAACTCCTCGTGAACTTTTGTCATCTCCCGGGCCGCCACCATCGGCCGCGCTCCCAGAATTTCGCGCAACTGGTCCAGCGTGTGCAGAACGCGGTGCGGCGCCTCGTAGAGGATCACGGTGCTGTCCAGCAAGCGGATCTTCTCCAGCGCCTGCTTCCGTTTTGCGCCCTTGAGGGGCAGGAACCCGGCAAAAAGGAACGAGTCCGAGGGGAGTCCAGCCGCCGCCAATGCCGTCACCGCCGCCGAGGCCCCGGGAACCGGCACGACAGGAACTCCCGCCTCCACGGCCCGCTTCACGATCTCGTAACCGGGATCGGAGACCAGCGGCGTCCCCGCGTCCGACACGAGGGCGACATCAACTCCATCGGCAAGCTTCCCCAACAGCTCCGCCGCCCGCCCCGCTTCGTTATGCTCGTGGTAGCTGACCAGCGGCTTGCGGATCTCGTAGTGATCTAGGAGTCTGCGGGTGTGGCGCGTGTCCTCGCAGGCAATCAGCGAAGCCTCGCGCAACACCCGAACCGCCCGGTGGGTGATGTCTTCCAGGTTCCCGATGGGGGTCGCGACTAGGAAAAGCGTTCCCGGCATGCAATTGTCAGTATGGCTCATCTAAATGATTTCACGGGTTCTACCGATAGAAATAACGTATAGAACTAGGGAGCATTGCCGTACATTCGCGGCTCCCGCTCTTAGCGAAAAAACGAGATGAACCCGGCCGGAATCAGCATGGAGACCGATTTTCCCACGAAGGAGTCCTACCTTTGGGAGGCCCCTGGGAAACCCGTTTCCATCGAGATCGATTTCGATGTCGTTGACCGGATGTCCCGCGACATCCAGCGCGGCTTTGTCGCTTCAACGCGCCGGGGCCTGGAGATCGGCGGAATTCTGCTCGGCTCCGTGACGGTGGACGACAAGCTGACGGTGAGAATCGAGGACTTCGAACCGGTTCCTTGCTCGTACGTCCACGGAGCGTCGTACATCGTCGACGGCGGCGACGGCGCCCGGTTCGAACAAGCCGTGGCCAAATGGAAACCCGCTTCGGGCAGACACCTGCACGCGGTCGGCTTCTTCCGGGCCCATACGAGAGATGGCTTGTCTCTGGACAGGAACGATCGCGAACTGATTGATCGCCATTTCCCTGAGGAATCCGGGATCGCTCTCCTGGTGAAACCCGAACCAACCGGCGCCGCGCAGGCGGGCTACTTCTTCCGGGAGGGTGGAAGAATCCGCAAGAACGTTCCCCTGCGGGTGTTCCCATTCCGGCGGGAGGAGTTGGGCGGCGGGCAAGTGAAAAGCAGTGCGGTGGAGGATGCAGTGAACGGACACAAACGGACGAATGGAATTACCGGCGCCGGTGGAGCCGGGCAAGCGGGCTTCTCGGGGCAAGACGAGGCGGCGGCCCGCCAGGACACTCCTGCGACTGCGCCGCCCCCGGCCGACGGCTCCGACCAGACAGCCGTCCCGAAAAGGACCTTGCGTTTGCGCGGCGGTTGGGTCTGGGTGCCTCTCTCCTTTGTCTTCCTGCTCCTAGGGACAATCCTTGGCTTCCAGGTGGCTCTTAGTGTCCGGAGCCAGGTTCCGCCAACTCGGACCCCCGATCCCTTCACGCTGAGCCTGTCGGCGACTCCGTCGGCTGAGAGCATCCACCTGCGATGGGACCGCGTCGCGCCCGCGGTCAAGGTGGCCCAGAGAGGCGTGTTGATCATTCACGAGGACGGCGCCGAGAAGAACGTGGATCTTGACGCCGGTCATCTGCGCAATGGCAGCGTCATCTACCGCCGGGCTTCCAATAACGTCAGCTTCCGTCTCGAGGTCTTCCTCAAGGACGGAGTGACCGTTTCCGAGACTGTCGACTTCCGTCCGATCGTTCCGGAATCACAGCCCGCCGAAGAGCGCGGCGACTGAGAAGCGCAAAGCGTCAAGAGCCATGTAGAAACTCGCCAGCATCAATTCAGGCGGTCCGCCGGAACTCCCTGTCCATCCGTGCCGCCCGTTGCCCGCCAAGTGAACGCCTGTCTCGAGAGCGCGAAAGCCCGGAGTCCGCCACAATTCTGAGTTCTCCGCTGTCCGCCGAAACCAGAACCTCCACGCGGTCCGACGGTGCGACCTCGCGATTCGCGACCATGGCGGCTAACGGTTGAGTGAGTTCGCGATGGATCGTCCGCCGCAACTCCCTGGCGCCGTACTCCGGGCTCGTTCCCCGGCGAAGCAGGTGTTCCCGGCTCTCGGCCGTAACCACGAGTTCAAAGGACCTCTTCCCAAGCCGGTGGTTGATATGCTGGCGAAGCTCGGCGATCTGCCGGTCCAGAATAGCTGACAGCGATGGCCGGTCCAGGGGGCGGTACGTAACCACCTCGTCGAGCCGGTTCACGAACTCCGGCGGAAAATGGCGGCGCGCCGCATGCACCGCTATCTTCTCGATTTTCGATCCGAGCGCTTCGTCTGGCTCCGGAACTCCCGCGGCGTAGCCGAACCTCGGACGAATCTGCCGAAAGATGTCTTCCGCGCCCAGGTTGCTCGTCAGGAAGATCAGGCTCGATTCGAAATTGACAACCGTATTGTCGCCCAAGTGAAGGATCGCCCTATCGAGGACTCCCAGCAGCAGGCGATACAGCGACGGCGCGCCCTTCTCGATCTCATCGAAGAGAATGATCGACAGGCCACAGCCCTCGCTCGCCGTGTCGTCGAGTTTCTTCTGGCTGATCATAGGGTGGGTTTCGCGATGCCCCAGGTAGCCGGGCGGCGCCCCAATCAGCTTCGCCACCTCGTGCTCCATCTGGAACTCCCCGCAATCGATCTTCAGGAGGCTCTTCTGGGTTCCGTGAAGCTCCCCGGCCAGCGCCTCGACGGTCCTGGTCTTGCCTGTTCCGGTGGGCCCGAGCAGCAGAAACACTCCAACCGGCCGGCCGGCCGGAGCCAGTCCAGCTTCGTACATCCGCACCGAAGGAACAATCGCATCGATTGCCGCCTGCTGCCCAACAACATGGCGCGCCAGAGCGCGGGCCAGGTCTTCTGAAATGCAGCATGACGTGTTTGCGCTGTCCGGATTGTCCACGCATGACCTCCACAAGAGAATTGAGATAGGCCCGCCTCGTGGCGGGGAACTGGAAAAAGCGGGGACGCGGCCGAACGCTCTCTCAACGGCTGATTATAGCGGCGCATAACCTCGAACCCGGTCGCCGGCGCTCCCGATCGCCCCGGTGCGTCGACGCCTTTGACGAGGTCTATGGTCCTGCGAATGAAGAGATTAGATTGCTGATCCGGGGGCTGGCCTCGCCGTCTCCGAATGGGTTGTGAACGCGCGACATGGCCTGCCGTTTTCGGGCGTCGTCCAGGAGCGATTCCGTCGCCGCCGCAATCCGGCTGGCATCTGTGCCGACCAACCGGGCGCAGCCGGCTTCGACCGCCTCCGGCCGCTCGGTGGACTCCCGCATCACCAGCACCGGCTTGCCGAGAGATGGGCCCTCTTCCTGCACTCCCCCGGAATCGGTGAGCAGCAGGGTGCTGCGCCGCATGAGATCAACGAAGCCAACGTAGTCGAGCGGCTTCACGACGTCGATATTCGGGATTCCCGCGAGATTCGATTCCACCGTCCGCCTCACCGAGGGATTGGATGCGCCGGGAACACAACCTGGACGTCGTCGCGGCGGGCAATGCGCCGCAGCGCGGCACAGATCGCCTCCATCGGTGCGCCAAAGCTCTCCCGGCGGTGAGCGGTCACCAGAATGAGCTTCTTCGACGGATCCTTGCGGGGAAGATCCGGAGCGGTGAGTTCGGCGGCCTCCAGCCGCCCGGCCACGTAACGAACCGCATCGATTCCAGGATTGCCCGTCACCGAAACCCGCTCCTCTGGGACTCCCTCGCCCCGAAGATTCGACGCCGCCCAACCGGTCGCCGCGCAATGCAAAGCGGCAATCCGCGTCGTTAGTATCCGGTTCAGTTCCTCTGGGAACGGATGCCCCATGTCGCCGGTGCGCAACCCCGCCTCGACGTGCGTCACGGGAATCCGCTGGTGGAACGCCGCCAAGGCCCCGCAGAATGTGGTCGCGGTGTCTCCCTGGACCACCACCATTTCCGGGCGGGACTGCGCCAGAACAGGCTCCAACCCGGCCAGGATCTTGGCCGAGACCGATGTAAGCGTCTGGCCGGGCTCCATCAGGTTCAGATCGTGGTCCGGACGAACCCGAAAGACCCGCAGCACCTGGTCCAGCAGATCGCGATGTTGCGCGGTGACACACGTCTCAACACGGAACCGCTCCGGCTGTGAAGCCATCTCCCGGATGACTGGGCAGAGCTTGACTGCCTCCGGGCGCGTTCCGAACACAAACAGCACGCTAACCATAGCGGGTCTGTGTCACTAGTGGATTCGAGCCGCGCTTCCTCTCCCCGCCACATCGCGGGGCCGCCATCCACAAGACCCCTTTGGCCGCCCCCCGGGGACGACCTTAGTACCAGCATCCGGACCTGTCAGAGCAAACTCACGTGCTATCTAGGCGCTCCGCCGGATTGGGAACCTCGCACAAGTACCATAGAATGAGGTTCTTGAAGGTCACCGCAAGCATGGCAGCACTGAATCACGCCCATACCCACTATTCGGAAACCGAGGCAGCCAAAGAGCTGGGACTCACCGTCGATGAATTTCGTGATCTGATTCGCGATCACATCGTCGACAAGGAAGACGAATTGCGCAACACCCGGCGGGCTATCTTCCACCCCTCGGATCTGCTCGTTCTCAGGCTCCTTTCGGGCCGGCCAACCGCGTCCACAACTCCGGGTTAACCAGGTTCGGAGGACGCTTCCCTTCAAGCGCGGCGACGGCGTTCTGCGCCGCCATCATCGACATCTTCCGGCGCGTATCGACCGAGGCGCTCGCAATGTGAGGAGCCAGCGTCGCCTGCGGCAGCTTCAGCAGACCCGGATGCACGATTGGCTCGCGTTCGAAGACGTCGAGCCCCGCGCCAGCGATCTCACCCGCCTCGAGAGCCCGCACTAGCGCCTCTTCATCAACCACCGGTCCCCGTGAGGTGTTCACGAATATCGCGGTCGGCTTCATCAACCGGAACTCCTCAGCGCCGATGAGCCGCAGGGTTGCGTCGTTGAGCAGCGTATGTACGCTGACGAAGTCCGACTCCCGGAGCAATTCCTCCAGCGGCACGTGCTTTGCGCCGAGCTCGCGCTCAAGTTCCTCCGGCGCGCGCACCGGGTCACTGTAGAGAACCCGCATCGAGAACCCCCGCCCGCGGCGGGCGACCGCCTGGCCGATCCGTCCGAGTCCAACGATCCCCAACGTACGGTGGTGTATGTCCTGCCCCACCATGAAGTCGATATACGATCCTTTCCATTCCCCGGCGTGAAGCAGGGCCGAGCCTTCCATCAGCCGCCGGGCCGCCGCCATCAACAGCGTGAAAGCGAAATCCGCGGTTGAGTCGGTGAGAACATCTGGCGTGTTGGACACCAGAACCCCGGCTTCGGTCGCGGCCGGGATATTCAGGTGATCGAAGCCGACCGACACGCTCGCGATGATCCGGATCCCGTCGAGTTCGGCGATCACCTCCGGAGAGAACTTGTCGTTCGGGTGGCAGAGGACCGCCTGCTTCCCTCGAAGGCGCTCGAGCAGCTTGTCCGTGGTCAGGCCGGTGTTGTTCTCCTCGTAGTCGACCTCACAATGTTGACGAAGCAGTTCCACCGCTTCGGGGAATACGCGCTTGGTTATTAGGACAGAGGGTTTCACGGTCGAGAATTGTCGCACAATCGGGGGCCATCGTACAATATCGGGGTAGTGCTTTCGCATCGGGGGCGAAGCACGTACCTCCCATCGTGAACCACTAGTCGATCATCAGGAGAGACGTATGGCAAAGCTTGGCTACCTTGGGCTCGGGATCATGGGCTTCCCCATGGCGCGGAATCTGCGGCGCGCCGGCCACGACGTGTGGGTATGGTCTCATACGGCGTCGAAGGCGGAGAATCTGGCCCGCGAGGAGGGGGCCGCCGCTTGCGCCACCCCGGAAGAGGTAGCCAGAAACGTCGACTGCCTCTTCTTGTGCGTCGGCGACACGGAGATGTCCAGGAAGGTGCTCCTAGGCGAAGATGGCGTGATCGCCGGGGCCCGGCCCGGCCTGGCCGTCGCCGACGCCAGCACCATTTCCATCTCCGACTCTCAGGCCATCTGCCGCGAGCTTGCCGCCAAGGGCGTCCACCTGCTCGATGCGCCCTGCACCGGATCAAAGCTCGGCGCGGACGGCGGAAAGCTGACATTCATGGTTGGAGGCGATCCCGAGGTCTTCGAAGGCATCAAACCGTATTTCGATCCCATGGGCCAACAGGTCTTCTACTGCGGCCCACAGGGCTCCGGCCTCCGGGTGAAACTCTCAATGAACCTCATCCAGGCCAACGTGCTGCAGGCCTTCGTCGAGGGTATCGTGTTGAGTACAAAGGCCGGAGTTGATCCCCAGCTCATGTTGGACGTGATCAACAACACCGCTGCGAAGTGTGGCCTGATCTCCTTCAAGGCGCCCTATGTGTTCCGCCGGGACTTCGATCCGCACTTTTCCGTAAAGTGGATGCACAAGGACATGAAACTCATCCTGGAGTTCGCTGAAGAGCAAAAAGTTCCAGTCCCCATAACCGGTGTGACCGCTCAGATGTATCAGGCGGCGATGGCGAGGGGTCTCGAAGATGAGGATTTCTCAAGCCTTATCAAGGTGTTAGAGGGAATGGCAGGCGTCGAGGTCAGGTCGGAGTGAAGAAAAATACAAATTTCTGTTGCATTTCCGAAGTACATATTCTAATATTGGAATAGGCCGGGGAGGCAACTCCCACCAAAGCGAGACTAACCTCACAAATAAAGACCCCTGAAGCAAATTCCTCCCCGGCGCCCCTAAGCTTCAGTCTCCGATTCAATCTCTGGCCGCGAGTACCCTGACGAGGCGAGTTGACCCTTCCGCCGAGGGGTGGGAATGGGCAACGCATTGGTGTTATGATTCTTATGCAGCAGCACTGTTTGACTGGCCGGCCCGCATGCAGAATCTGACAATCCTGGGTTCCACCGGTTCCATTGGTCTGAGTACGTTGGAGGTAGTCCGCGGACACCGCGAGAGCTACCGGGTCCATGCGCTCGCCGCCGGCTGGAATGCAGAAGCCATGGCCACCCAGATTGAGGAGTTCCGTCCGGAAGCGGCCGTAATTGCATCGGATCAGGGTCGCCAGAGTCTAATAGAGAGACTGGAGGAAGGCGGCCTTCCGCGGAATAAATGGCCCGAACTCCTAACCGGCGCGGACTCTCTAGTCGATGTTGCGACGGCGTCTGAAGTCGATTGCGTCATGTCGGCGATCGTTGGCGTAGCTGGCCTGGAGGCGACGTACGAGGCGGCGAGGTTGGGTAAGAAGATCGGACTGGCGAACAAAGAAGTCCTGGTGGCCAGCGGCAAGCTCGTGATGGACGCGATCGCGGTCTCCGGAGCGGAAATGATTCCCGTGGACAGCGAGCACAACGGAGCCCATCAATGTCTCAAGGCGGGGCGCCGGCACGAAGTCGGGCGCCTGATATTGACGGCTTCTGGCGGGCCGTTCCGAAAGACGCCACCGGGAGAGTTGAAGAGTGTGACGCCTGAGCAAGCGTTGAATCATCCAACATGGAAGATGGGCCGGCGCATCACGATCGACTCGGCCACACTCATGAACAAAGGTTTCGAGGTCATCGAGGCATGCTGGCTGTTTGGCATCGGCCCGGATCGGGTCAGCGTCGTGGTGCATCCGCAATCTTCGGTGCATGCCATGGTGGAGTACACCGACGGCAGCATCATCGCGCAAGTATCGGTGACGGACATGAAGATGCCAATCCAGTACGCGCTCACCTACCCCGACCGGCTGGAAGCGCCGGTCGAGAAGTACGACTGGAGCCGGGCTCATGCCTGGGAGTTCGAGCCGCCCGATCTGGACAAGTTCCCGTTGCTGCGCCTGGCATATGAAGCACAGAAGGCCGGGGGCTCATCCACCTGCACGCTGAACGCCGTGGATGAGGTGGCGGTCGAAGCCTTCCTCAACGGAAAGCTTCGGTTTCTGGGAATCGCCGAGGTGGCTGAGGAAGTATTGTCGAAGATGCCATACCGGGAGCCCCGCTCCGTGGGCGAGGTCTTGGAGATCGACCGCGAGAGCCGCGAAGCCGCACGGGAGATCATTGCGGCGCGCTCCTCCCCGGCTGGCAGAGAGAAATACGTAAGAGCATAGGTTGACAACGGGATATGGTTCTCTTTGAAAACATCTGGTGGCTGCTGGTTCTGATCGGCGCGATGATCATTATCCACGAGCTCGGGCACTACTGGGCGGCCCGGTACTTCGATGTCCACGTTGAAGCGTTCAGTTTCGGATTCGGCCCGCGCCTGTTCGGATTCAAGAAGGGCGAGACGGATTTCCGCTTCTCCCTGATACTGTTCGGGGGCTACGTGAAGATGCTCGGGGAGCAGCCTGGAGAGGACAACGCCGACGACCCGCGAAGCTTTCTCGCCGAACCCCGCTGGCAACGGCTCATCATCGCTTTCGCCGGCCCGTTCATGATCGTCGTGCTCGCCGTGGCGCTGCTGACGGGCTTGTTCATGTTCAAGTACCCGCAGGAGCCGAGCGACGCCGTCTCCGGTATGATCGGCCACGTGGCGGCCGATTCGCCTGCCGGAGAGGCCGGGATTCAGGCCGGCGACCGCATCGTTGCGATCGACGGGCAGGCGGAGCCCCCGTGGGATGACATTCTCCTGAAGGAATTCTCCAGTTCGGATCGCCCCGTCTCAGTCACCATCGACCGCAATGGACAGAGGATTCCGGTCACCATCACACCGGTGCTCGATGACAAGACCGGAGTGGGCTATGCGGGCTGGTCCGAAGAGCGCGAGATCCAGATTTCGGGCATTTTGGAGGGCGGGGATGCGCAGCGCGCAGGGCTTCAGCCCGGTGACACGATCCTCAGCGTGGGCGGACAGCCAATCCGTTCCACGGCAACCATCCACGAAGTGATGAAGGCCAATGGCGGGAATCCGGTGAAGCTCGTCTACTCCCGCGATGGCGTGCGGGACCAAGTCACGCTCCAGCCGAAGCTAACCGACATTGATGGCGAGGAGCGCTACATGATCGGCGTTCAGCTCCGGGTCAAGATGGTCTACACCTCGCTGCCTATCGGCGAGGCCTTCCAGCAATCCGTCGAGCACAACGTCCGCAGCGCCACTCTCATCCTTCAGTTCCTGAAAGGACTGGTGGAGCAGCGGATGTCGGCGAAGTCATTGGAGGGTCCGATCCGGATCGCTCAACTCTCCGGCGACGCGGCTCGCGAAGGCGCGTTCGCCTTCATCGGCCTGATGGCGATGGTCAGCCTCAACCTGGCCGTGTTCAACCTCCTGCCCATCCCGATCCTCGATGGCGGCGTCATCCTGATGCTCTTGGTGGAGATGGCCATGGGCCGCGACCTGAGCATGGCGGTGAAGGAGGGCGTGCTGAAGGTGGGCTTCCTCTTCCTGATGGTGCTGGTCGTCTTCGTGATCTACAACGACCTCCAGAAGGTGCTGCCGTCGGGCGGTTAGCCCTAGCCGGGACGCGGACTACTCCGGATCGACCCTATCCTTCTTCTAATTCGAGCAGACGTTCCGCTTCTATCGCCGCCCGGCAGCCGGCTCCGGCGGCGGTAATCGCCTGGCGGTAGATCCGGTCCTCCACGTCGCCCGCGTGAAACACGCCGGTGATGTTGGTGCGCGCCCCGCCCTTGGAGATGATGTAGCCTTCCTCATCCAGGTCGAGTTGCCCGGCAAACACCTTCGTATTGGGAATGTGTCCGATCGCCAGGAAGAAACCGTCCACCGGGCGATCCCAGGTTTCGCCGGTTTCGACGTTGTGCAGGCGGGCCCCTGTCACGACGCCCTCGTCTACGCCAAGGACCTCCTCCACCACGGCCGGAGTGATGATGTCGATCTTCGGATTCGCTATTGTCCGGTCCACCATGATCTTGGAAGCGCGGAACGCCTTGCGCCGGTGGACCAGCGCCACCTTCTCGCCGAAGCGGGTCAGGAAGTTTGCCTCCTCCATGGCCGAGTCGCCGCCGCCAACGACCAGGATCTGCTTGCCCCGGTAGAAGAAGCCGTCGCAGGTGGCGCAAGAACTCACGCCATGGCCAATCAGCTTCTGTTCGCTCTCGAGCCCGAGCCAACGGGCCGACGCGCCGGAGGCTACGATGAGCGCTTTCGCCTCGATCCACTCCCCGTCGACATTCAGCCGGAAGGGGCGCTTCGAGAGGTCCGCTTCGATCACGGTGCCGTTAAGGTACTCGGCGCCGAACTTCTCCGCCTGCTGCTTCATGTTCTGGACGAGCGATGGACCGTCCACGCCCTCCGGGAAGCCCGGGAAGTTCTCCACCAGGGTGGTCAGGGACAGTTGACCTCCCGGTTCATGTCCTGAAACAACCAGCGGGCTGAGGTTCGCCCTGGCGGTGTAAATCGCGGCCGTGTTGCCGGCGCATCCGGATCCGATGATGACGACGTTTCTCATGGGGATTCGTTCCTCGATCTAAGCCAATATGCTAGCATGGCCGGATTTCTTAACTACTTTGGATGCTCGCCAACGCGCTGGGGTGACTAGGAAATCCACTGGGTGACCAGCCTGTTCGCCAGAAAGGCCCCGGAATAGGCGAGCGAGCCCATATAGAGGAACTGCAAGATGGGCCAGCGCCAGCCTCCCGTCTCCCGCCGCACGACGGCTATGGTCGACATGCACTGCATGGCAAAGGCGAAGAACACGAGGAGGGCGACGGCTCCTCCGGCGGTGAGATCGCGCTGGAGCGCGGCCTGCAGGTTGAGGGAGCCGTCATCGCCCTCGATCCCGTAGATCGTCCCCAACGTCCCGACGATGACCTCGCGGGCGGCCAG
>Ga0180435_10006568_pt1 | contig 11143 bp, 9 predicted proteins | sample SS_ome_3_FD_132467 | JGI IMG/M metagenome (GOLD analysis project Ga0180435, IMG submission 132467) | Hypersaline lake sediment archaeal communities from the Salton Sea, California, USA - SS_3_S_1 metaG | ecosystem: Environmental > Aquatic > Non-marine Saline and Alkaline > Hypersaline > Sediment...
ACCAGTTGACCCTGCCTTAGCCTTTGCGCAATCACCCGGCAACTGCCGACGACAAATTTGAGGTCAGGTTCCAGCATTCGGTCGAGCGGTGTGGGAACCGCTATCAGTATTACATCCGGTTCATCGAGCCTGGTGAAATCGCTGGTTGCCCGAAAAAATCCTTTGGCCGATATCTCCTCGATCTCTTCATCCGGAATATGCTCGATATAGGTCTTGCCGCTTTGGAGGGTGTCGATCTTTTGAGGATCGGTGTCGAATCCAAGAGTCCGGCATGACTGGCGGGCGAACTCCCGGCAAAGTGGAAGGCCGACGTATCCAAGGCCGACAACCCCGATCAATACCTTCTTCTGTTCGATCTTCTGCAATAAATCTGTATGGGGTGAAGTGCTGGAGTCTGAAGGCATTTTAATTTTTTCTTTCATAGTCCTGTTTCCACGGGAGGGAGGCAAGTTGACCAGTCATTCGCGGCGGTTGCGGAGGTGCGGATTCCGTTGTTTTGAATCGGTCAGCGACTCCTCCCGCCGTAACAGTTCAAATCGTCGAAGGTATTATATCCGAGTCTTCTGAAATAGTTGAACGGGCCGCATCTTCCAGGATATCCTTCCATTCACTGATAACTACGTCCCAGGAGTATTTATCCCTGACGAAATCCCTGCCGCGAGAGCCCATTTCGGGCGAGATGCTGCGGGAGGCCTCAACGAAGTCCTGGAATGTTGAATAGACCAGCCCGCCGCCCGATCTGCCCACCTGGCCGGCCAGGACCGGGCTGGAGGATGACGCGATTATCGGTTTGCCGCAGGCCCAGGCTTCCAGGGCGGTAATGGACAGGCTTTCATTCGGGGATGGGATAATGATCGCTTTTGCTCCGGACAGGAGTTGCTTTTTCTCTTCCTGAGGCACAATGCCCCGATAATCGATTTCCGATGGGAGGGCGATGAAGGCCGGACCGGCCGCCTTCAGGTTCAATCCCGCCTTGAGGGCCCAGGAGAAAAGCTCACCGCATTTTTTGCCTTCTTCGATCCGCCCAAGGTAGAGGAAGTATCCGCCATCCTGCTTGTCGGTTTCATCCGGTATATCGACACCGAAACCGGCGATTCTTTGCCGGATACCCTTCAAGTCGAATTTACGGTTGACCAGTTCCTGTTCCTCCGGTGAAAGGAAGACCAGGTGGCTGGGGAAACTGAAGGTTTCCAGGTAGATTGAGAAATCAAGCGCCGGCTCATCATGGGCGGTCGGTACCAGTACCGAATTTCCTGCCGCGCGGCGAATTCCGGCCACTGTCGGGTAATACAGGCAGGAGAAAAAGACAGTCAGGTCTGAACTGGCCGATAGCCGTTCCAGTTGGTCGGGAAGCTCCGGGCAGTAGGGTCCCTGGGCTTTAAGCCAGTGGTTCTCGACAAAGCGGGGCAGCGGGATGATTTTGCGGGCGGCATAAAGAAGGCTGCTGTGGCGGCCGAACCTTTCCCAATCACGGTTCCGGGAGACGGGAAACCGCAGAACCCTGATACCTTCGTCCTCTTCCTCTCCGGCCGGGAAATGATTTTCCCAGTCTCGGTAATCGAGGGCGCAGCTGGTCAGGACCGTAACCTCGTGCTCAGGTGCCAGCCGCCTGCAAACCTCCCTGGCCAGGTATTCGGCTCCCCCGATCACCTGGTCTCCAAACCTCTGCACGACTGCTGTTATCTTCATGGCGGATTTGTTACCTGGGGTCCATGGAGAAGTTCTCTTCCCGCTTGAAGACAGAGTATACGAAACCCCCCGGCAAAGCCATGGAAACGTAAAGCAGCATGGTGACCAGGGACAGGGTTATCGACTCCTCCATGGGAACCCCGATGCTGGAGAAGAGAAGATAGTACATGCCTTCTCTCAACCCGACTCCATTAATGGTCAGAGGTACGGCTACAGCGATGTTGATCAGGGGAACGAATATCAGGAAAACCAGGAAGGGAGCATCGATGTTCATGGCCCGGGCCGCAACCCAAACCGATGATATCGAGATTACCTGGATAACCAGGGACAGCCCGGTGGTCAGGGCTATATCCGGAATATTTTTCCGGAATCGCGCGGCGCCTTCGTAAATGGGAGGCATCTTTCCGGCAATCCGGACGGCCTTGACCTTGATCAGGAAACGTTCCAGAACACGATGCAGTACAGGATGAAAGAACATTACTATACCGGTCATGAAAACCAGGAAAATCGCCATGAATATCACCCTGAGCTGAACCCCTCCCAGCGACTGGTGGGAAAAGAAGGAACAGAAGAGCCCCAGGATCATCAGGGCGGAAAGACCGGATATCCGATCTATCAGGGTGGTGGTGGCAGCCAGCGAAACCCCGGTCTTTTCGTGTTTGCCCAGGTACCAGGCCCTGAAGAAATCGCCCCCTACCGATGAGGGTAGAAAGAGATTGAAAAAGCAGCCGATGAGAACGATTCGAAACAAGCGGAAATATTCCACGTGCAGATCAAAATTGCGCAGGATGATCGACCACCTGAGGTTCTGGAGCAAAGTAGTACTGAAGAGGATTATTGCCGCCGGCACGAGCATCAGCCAGTTGGTCGATGCCATAACCCTTACCAGGCTTTCGGAATCCGTTCGATAGAAAAGAAACGCCAGCAGTCCGAAACTGAGAGTTGCCTTGAGGATGGTCTTGATGTCGATTTTCACGTGTGGGAAATGATACCAGAACTGGGTTGCGGGAGAAATGCCCGGCTCGCCGGTCTTCACTCGTCAATGAAGGGAATCCGAATACCGCTTCGCTGACAACGGCAAAGGAGGGGGATACATTTTGATGCCCAGCCGACGGTTCAGGGCAACTTGTATACGAGGATCCGGTTGTCCATTTCGTCGGTAACATAAAAATGCCCGTAGGACGGTGCAATCTGGATATCCACTGGTTTCTTCTTGGCCTGATAAGAGCGGATCCTGTTGAAGTCCGGGTCATAAACGCTGATCTGCTTGTCGCCTGTCTCTACTATCCAGATTTCGTCATTCTCGGTTACCCGGATATTGAAAGGCTTGCTGCCAACGGGGACTCGCCTGATTTCTTCCATTTCCAGAATATCGATAACCGACACGTCATCGGTGCTGCTGTTTGCAACGTAGAGGATCATGCCGTCGTTTGAAAAGGCAATGCCGTCCGGCCCCAGGCCGACCGGCACCGTGTCGACAACCGTTTTTCGTTGAATGTCAATCTGATAAACATCGTTGGATCCTGAGCATACAACAAAAATCTGGTCTTCAAAGGGAGAAAGGAGCAGGCTGGAAGGCCTCACTCCGACCTCTACTTCACCCTCCACCTGGTGAGTGGTGACATTAATAAAATCAATTTTGCCTATCCTTCCAGTCCCGAAATTCGACACGTAGGCATGAAGGCCGTTGGAAGATATTACTATGTTGGAAGGTCTCCCCCCCACCTTGATGTCGTCGAGAATCTCGTAGTTGTCCGCATCGATCACCTTGACCAGTCCGGGGCTCAGGTTGGTTACCAGGATCTTGTCACCGGATGGAGAAGCGGCAATCCCTACTGGTTCATAACCGGCGTAGAACCTGCTTCCGGGCCTGTTCATCTTGAGGTCGACAATCTGGACCTCACTTTCCGCGAAGCAGGTTGCCAGGAGCTTGGTCTGGTCGGCATTGAATGTAGCAAAATAGGGCCCTTTGGCGGATTTGACTTCAGCCACCGGTTTAGCCTGCCCCAGGCTGAAAGTGGTTGCCAGGGACAATCCGGAAACTGCCAGCAGAGTCGCCAGAAGACCGCTTATCAATCGATTGTTTTTCATAGTTATTCTGTTCCAGATTGAAGTCGAGCTCTTTTGGTTCACCCTCGCATGCGAATCGGCTCTTTATAGCGTGGGATGGACTCGATCCGCTGCCTCAGGCGGATCCTCTTCTCAATTTACAGGCGACCAGGGTGTTTTTCATCAGGTACGAAATCGTCAGTGGGCCGACTCCTCCGGGGACTGGGGTTATGGCCGCAGCTATTCCGTAGGGGTCCCTGGGATGAACATCGCCAACTACCGTGGATCCCCGTTTTGTGATCGATTCCACCCTGGGTGAATCGGATCCGTAGAGCTCCACGACCTGTTCCATGGAAGTTATCCGGTTGGTACCCACATCCACAACAACGGCGCCTTCTTTTATGTAATCCCCGGTTACCATGGCCGGGCGGCCTACGGCTACAATCAGGATATCGGCCCGGCGGCAGATCCCGGGCAGATCTCGCGACCTGGAATGACAAATGGTGACAGTCGCATGCTTGTGAAGCATGAGCATGGCCATCGGCTTTCCCACAATGTTGCTTCGGCCCACGATAACTGCGTTGGCTCCTTTTATTTCAATCTTCTCCCGGGAGAGCATTTCCATAATTCCCATGGGAGTACAGGGGACCAGGGCCGTCTCACCTTTCATGAGTTTGCCGGTGTTGACCGGGTGGAAACCATCTACGTCTTTATCCGGCCTGATGGCCTCCAGAATTACGGTTTCATTAATCTGATCGGGCAGCGGCAGCTGTACCAGAATCCCGTAGATGCCATCGTCGCGGTTGAGCCTGTCTATCTCTCCCAGGAGATCCTGCTGCGTGGTTTTCGAGGGCAGTCTGACCAGTTCAGAGTGCATGCCCAGTTCCCGGCAGGTTTTGACTTTGCTGCCTACATACATTTCCGAAGCAGGATCGTCTCCTACCAGCACGGTGGCCAGGCCCGGCACTATGCCTTTTCTGTTGAGATCCTCGGTTTCCTGCCGTATTTCTTCCTTGATAGCGTCTGCGGTGGTCTTTCCCAGCAGTTTTCGGGTATCCATGCTCATGATTATAGCCTAATAAATTTTCGGTTAGTGTCAGGGGTACATTCGGTGCAGCATCCTGGGAAAGGGGATGGTCTCCCTTACATGATCCAGTTTACAGATCCAGGATACAACCCTCTCGATTCCCATCCCAAAGCCGCTGTGAGGCACTGAACCATACTGGCGGAGATCAAGAAACCACTGGAAAGCCTCAACCGGGAGGCTGTGTTCGTGAATCCTTTCGATCAGCAGGTCGTGATCGTGGATTCTCTGGCTTCCCCCGATTATCTCACCGTATCCTTCCGGGGCAAGCATATCCATGCAAAGAGCCAGTTGCGGGTTCTCCGGATCGGGCTGCATGTAAAACGCCTTGATGTCCGCCGGGTAGCGGTGGATGATAACCGGCCGGTCGAACTTAGCCGACAGAATCGTCTCGTCCCCACCCCCAAAGTCTGATCCCCTGGGAGTCTCTGTCCCTTCTTCTTCCAGGATGTCGAAGGCTTCATCGTAGCTGACCCTGGGGAACGGGGGAATGACCGATTCAAGCAGGGAAGTATCCCTCTCCAGGATATCGAGTTCTTCCTTGCGGTTCTCCAGGACCCTCCCGACGACATAGGAGACAAATTCTTCGGACAGCTTCATGATGTCATTCAGGTCCGCCCAGGCTACTTCCGGTTCGACCATCCAGAATTCCATCAGGTGGCGCCGGGTCTTTGATTTCTCCGCCCGGAAGGTAGGCCCGAAGCAGTAGGTTTTCCCCACCGACATACAGGCTGCTTCGTTATAAAGTTGACCGCTCTGGCTCAAGTAGGCTTTTTCACCAAAATAATCGATCTCGAACAGAGTGGTGGTTCCTTCGCAGGAGGCAGGGGTCAGGATTGGAGTATCGACCAGGGTATAGCCGTTATTGTCGTAAAAGTCCCTTACTGCCCTGATGATCTCATGACGCACCTTGAGGATAGCGTGTTGCCGGGAAGATCGCAGCCAGAGGTGTCGATTCTCCATCAGGAATGCGGTTCCGTGGTCTTTCGGGGTTATCGGGTATTCTTCGGTCAACTGGACAATCCGGCACTCGCCGGCATCCAGTTCGTATCCGCCAGGCGCCCGGTCATCCTTGCGGACCGTCCCGGTGACAATGATCGAAGATTCCTGGGTAGCCGAATCGGCGGCAGTGAAAGTCTCCTCACTTACTCCTTTTTTAAAAACGACGGCCTGGATTACGCCGGTGCCGTCCCTGAGGAGCAGAAAGCGCAGCTTTCCTTTATCGGTCTTGTTGTAGACCCACCCCTTGATGGTGACCTCTTCGCCCTCGTGTTTGCTCACTTCCGAAATATAGGTGTGCATATTTCCTCACTTTGTTCCGTCTATGGATGACGGTTTCAATCATTCTCCAGCTTATGGTTAAGCTCTCTTTCAACCATCTCTTCAATCATGGGGAACTCTCCCAATGCTCGAACCGAATGGAGTGCCCTGTCCAGGGACCCTTTCATATACTGTTCATAAATAAAGTTGCCCCGGACTACAACCTGGTAACCGTAAGTGCCAAGGGCCTTGAGGAGCCTTTGGACCGACATCAGGTGAAACTGCCTCAGGAAAGCTTCATTATCGGGGATTCCACCCTCGAACCGAGGGAGGCTGCATTTGGAGATCTCCTGCCGGTAATAATCCAGGACGCTTCGGATAGTTTCGTCATCGAGGCTCAGGGAGTCCTTGAGCAGGGAAGCCAGGTCATAGACCAGCGGCCCCCAGCGGGCATCCTGGAAATCGATCAGGTACTGGATGCCGTTTTTGACCATGATGTTCCGGACATGATAATCGCGGTGGCAGAGGACCCTGGGAAGGTTGGCCAGTTCCCCGGCAATGGCCTGGAATTCCCGGTCAATTCCCTCGGAATCGGGTTGGCCTGCCCCTCGGTAGTTGCCGAGATAATGTTTCCGGAAGAAATTGAATTCCCAAACCAGTTTTTCCTCGTCGAAAGCCAGGGCGTAGCCTTCATGTTCCGGCTTGAATTCTTCGGTCCCCTTTTCCTGGATTCTGATGATCATGTCGACTGCGTTTTCCAGAAGAATCTTTCTCATGTTGGGGGGTGTTTCAGCCAGGAGCCCCTGGAGGGACTCGTCTCCCAGATCTTCCTGGAAAACTATTCCCAGGCGACCGTCGATTTTCAGGATTTCGGGCACCGGAACGTCTATCAGGCGAAGTATCTCGTACACCTCCAGATAGGAGAAATGGTCGGGGGAAAACGGCTCCGGATAGGCAGCCATTATGAAAGACTCCCCGTCGGTAGATACATACCTGAAATATTGCCGGGACGAGGCGTCGCCAAGAAGCTTGCGTACGCTGTAGTTCCCGTTGCTGGGAGAGAGTTCCTCCCTGATGAATTCCATCAGCCTCTGCTGAATTGGATTGTTGGTCTGTGTGTCGGAGGCTGGTTGATCGAGATTTCCGGGTGAAGTCAAGGCTATTATCCTGTTTTCTGGATGGGCCAGATCATGTAGTTGGGCCCTTTTATTATGTCTGCCGGCAGTTTTTCGGGGATTTCCTCGAGAAGGGGAGTGACCACAGCATTCCTGACCTCCAATCCGTCAGGAAGTGACCCTTCAGTGCCGGCGACTATTACGTTTTCAAAGCTGGAGTTTTTTCCCAGCCGGGAATCATCCCAGATTATGCTGTTGTAGAGACTGGTACTTTCGGGGATTTTAACAGAATCTCCTCGATAGGTTCCATCATCCGGCATCCCTTTTCGCTGTTCTCCCCCGGCGCTCATCCAACCCATGACCGCAAGAGATGCCTCGAGGTAGCGTTCCGGAGTGCTGCATTCTTTCCAGAAACCCTCGCTGATGAATCCCCGAAGGGGAATTCCGTTGTCAATTAATTTTGGATATATTTCGGAGACAGTGTCGGAAGGACCATCCGGAATGAAATCCAGGACACCGGAGTCAATGATCTGAATACCGGTGAAAACATAAGAATCCGGGATCGTGCCGCCTGAAAGCTTTCTCAGCTCCTGTTCGCTTGATATGTTTCTGGAGAACCCCAGGATCTTTCTTTCTCTGTCGAGATAGACTTTCTGATAAGGCATTCCCCGGCGGAAGGGGACCAGGACCATGGTTACCCAGGATCTGCGATCATGATGATCTTTGATCGCGGCGTCCAGGCCTGGATCCGCGAAGAAGATCTTCCCATTGGAAATAACGATTGTGGAATCCTTGAAGAAGTCCCTCAGTCTGCCCAGGCAGCCGCCGGTGCCCAGGATTCTGTCTTCCCGGGAAAGCCTTATGCTTTCAGGCCTTCCCTCCAGCACCGACTCCACTGTCTGGGGCATATAGTGGAGATTCACCGCGATATCCCGAATCCCGGTTTCGCCCAGAAGGTCTAATGAGTAGTGAATGAGAGGTTTACCCAGAAAGGGGACGGCCGGTTTGGCCATCAACCAGGTCAGCGGGCGCAGCCTTTTTCCCAGGCCGGCGGCCAGGACCATGCCCCTCAATCGTTTTCCTCTAACCTGGTTCATCTTGGGTCATCCTCCTCCCGGAGCAGTTCGACATAGGTTTCCCGGACCGAATCGAAGGAGCTCAACCCCAGTATTCCGATTAGTTCTTCAATGTTTTGCCTGGTCCCCTCGATCTCAATAAACATGCCGGCCATGGTTTCATCTATGCAGACCTCTGGGTCTTTTCCATCATTCAGCCGAAATTTTTCACGGTATTTGGAATATTCAAAAACGGGCTCCAGGCCCAGATTCCGCAGGATCAGCAAGGCTTCCTCCCTGTTTCCGATCTCGGTTTCGGCCTCATCCCTGATTTTGAGCCCCTGGTCAGATGTGGCCGGCCCCTTCCAGGTCAGGATGTGGCGATTCCGGTAGTCTCGCAAACGCAGCGCGGAGCCGGCTTCCCGTATTCGATGATCCGGGTAATCGAAAAGGGTGTTGATTTCCAGGGACCTTTCGGAGGTTGTGCGGAAACCTGCGACCTGGAGTTTTTTCCGAAGAGGTTCCAGGGACCTCCCCGGTACCCTGAGTTTAATTTCGGTTTCCTTTTTAATTGGCCGGTTTTTCATTTGATCCCGTTTCGCGCCTGAGATTTTTTAAATCCTCAGTAGAGCAGGTAAACCTCCCTCTTTTTCCGGAATTCGATCAAGGCTGACTGCCAGGCATTCTCGATTTCAGACAGGGGTTTTCCTTCTTCCATCCGTCTCCTGATCAGGTCGGTACCGGCAAGGATGTCAAAAGGCAGCAGGTTGTACTCGTATTCATAGGGAGGAGGGTTCCACTGGAATTGATCCCTGCCGAATTCACGATAGGCCGAGATCATTGCCAGCCCCGTCAGGAAGGGTTTGAAACGGTGCCTGTCGGTTACATGGATTTGCACTCCTCCGATAAGCTCGTCTTTCCATTTGTGGAATGTCGGGATGAAAAACAGGGGCCGGAGGATCAGGCCCGGAAGGTTGAATTCACCAAGACGCTCGGCAAATTGATGGGGGTCCTTTATCCAGGGCGCCCCGGAAAGCTCGAACGGAAGGGTTGTTCCCCTGGCTTCAGAGACATTTGTCGCCTCCAAGAGGCACATTCCGGGGTAAACCATTGCCGTAGGTGTCGAAGGCATGTTAGGTGAAGGGATTACCCATGGAAATCCGGTATCCGTGAAATATGATTCCCGGTTCCAATTGTCCATGGCAACCACTTCAAGTTCACAACCAATTCCGCACTCACTGTTAAAAAAGAGGGCCAGTTCACCGCAGGTCATGCCATGTCGCACCGGTATCGGGTATAGTCCCACAAATGATTTGAAGTCCGGATCGAGAACCGGGCCCTCCGTAGCTGTGCCATTGATCGGATTGGGCCTGTCAAGCACAACTACTTTCTTGCCCAGTTCCGCGCAAGCTTCCATGGTTAATGCCATTGTGTAAATGTAGGTGTAGTAGCGGGACCCGACATCCTGCAGATCGATAACCATGGTGTCTACGTTTTCCAGCATTTCCGGAGACGGCTTCCGGGTTTTCCCGTAGAGGCTGTAGAAAGGTAGTCCGGATCGGGGATCGGTGTAGCTTTCCCACTCAATCATATTATCCTGGGTCTCTCCCCAGATTCCGTGTTGGGGACCGAACACCGTTGTCAGGTTGACCTCGGGTCTGTCATTGAGGATGGTTACAGCATGGTCCAGTTCGAAAGTTACCGAGGGCTGGTGAACGAGAAGCCCTATACGCTGGTTTTTGAGAATATCTATCTTCTCTTCGACTAGTTTTTCAAGGCCGACTTTGAGCTTCATGGGGTCATATTAAAACAGATTGGGGTGCTCATGTCCCGGCAAAACCTCAGTTATTACATCGAACTTCGAACTTTTCTCCGATACCGATACCGATAGCGATACCGACCCCGAGTTGACCGTTACGGGGAGGCAAAAAGGTCAGGAGTAGTAATAGAAGTTTCGAGTTTGGAGTGCCCGAGTGAGCAGTTTCGATTTTCGAGTGATGAGTTTCGATTTATAACTCGATGACACTCGACACCCGGAACTCGGAAATAGACACTCGACATTCCTCACTCGGCAGAAAATATTAGATGCGAATCTGAAATGATCCATGTAGATGCGAATTACGGATACGATTTCGACAACGACAACGATAACGATAGCGGGAAATTCAAGGCAAATTTAAACATCGCACATCTCAGATAAGCCTTCAAACTTCAAACTTTTCTCCGACCCCGATACCGATAGCGATACCGACCCCGAGGTGTACACAAAGTCAGTCTGGCTTTGAGGCTGGAAGTGAAATAAACTGCAAGAATTGTGACTCCGGACTTGTGACTCGGGACGATTTTAACGCCGTGGAAGGACTTAGCCCCAGTTGACGACCCCGTCGAAGACGGGGGAGGAGCCTGGGGTGATGAAATGCCCAGAATATGAAGAACCTGAAGGGGTGACAGGAATTGTTCAGCATCGGTAACCGTAAACGTGAGCGTAGTCGTGAACCCGTAAATCGCAACTCGGCTCCATAGAGGGGCGTGCGGAATTACGATCAACGAAAATCACGACAACGAGAGCGAGAGCGATCACGAGGAGAGAGGGAGGCTCCCCGCGACTGGTAACTTGCGGCAGTTCGTTATTTCTGATCCTCGCGCGTTGTTTGTCGCTGTGGACAAGGAAAATTTTGCACTCCTGGCACTGTCCCTGACACCGGGAATCGGAGTGGTGAAATCGCTGAAAGCCCTGAGGGAAGTAGGAACAGCGGCGAACCTTTTGAAGCTCCGAGCCGGCTCTCTCAGGAAATTGCGCTTGAACAGCAGGGCGCTTGCTTCAATCGCCTCCGGTGATTCGGAGCGCAGGGCCGAAGAAGCTGTCGGGTCCGCCAGGAAAAAGGGCATCC
>Ga0180435_10006569_pt1 | contig 11142 bp, 10 predicted proteins | sample SS_ome_3_FD_132467 | JGI IMG/M metagenome (GOLD analysis project Ga0180435, IMG submission 132467) | Hypersaline lake sediment archaeal communities from the Salton Sea, California, USA - SS_3_S_1 metaG | ecosystem: Environmental > Aquatic > Non-marine Saline and Alkaline > Hypersaline >...
CCTGAGCGTAGGTCTGCCCCGTGTTCACGAAGACCATGGTCTTGGCTGTCGTGATCAGGCCGACGTTCGCGGCGTGGACGCCTTCGACGGTCTCCATGTCGAGGATAGCGTAGGTTCCGTTCTCGAAGTCCGCAATGCGGGGTGTACCGAGACCTGGTCGTTCCATGTCTGTTACCCCCTGGTGTCTTGTGGGCGCCCTCACCTGGACGCGCCGCGCTCCGGCCGCCGGGCCCGGCCGCGGAAGGCCCCCGCCGTCCGGCGCCCGGGAGGATCAGCCTACGAAGATCGGGCGCTCCGAGAGCCTCGTGGGGACGTTGATGGGCAGGAACGGCTTGCCCTGGAGCTGCTCTTCGAGCATCTTCACGAATCCGTCGAGCGCGAGCTTCTGTTGTTCGCCTCCGTGTGCGCGCACCGAGAGCTCCCCGTCCTCCATTTCGCGGTCGCCGACGACGAGGATGTAGGGCACCCAGCGCCGCTCCGCCTGACGGATCTTCTTGCCCATGCTCATGTCCCTGTCGTCGAGGTCAGCCCTGAACGGGAAGCCTGCGAGCATCTCCTCACAGAACGCGCGGTGCCTGTCGGCTACCGGGATGAGGCGCACCTGGATCGGGGACAGCCACAGCGGGAGCGATGGCGTCTCTCCCCTCCCTATCCGGATCGCCTGCTGTTCCAGTATCGAGGAGACCACCCGCTCTATCGAGCCCGAGATCGACGTGTGCATCAGTATCGGGTTCTTCGTCTGCCCGTCCTCGTCGACGTAGGTGATGTCGAAGCGTTCGGTATTCTCGACGTCGATCTGCACGGTCGAGAGACACGATGCCTTCGACTGGGAGTCGACGAAGTTGAACTCGAGCTTGGCCACGAAGTAGAAGAAACGGTCGTCCCACACCTCCATCAGCACTGGGCGCCCGGCCCTCTTGACGATCTCCCGGGCGAAGTCCGGGTCCTCGTCCAGGAAGCCGCGCACGAATCTCACGGCGATCTCGTAGTCGAGCCCGAAATCCGCAACGCAGGCCATAGACAGGTCCATCTGACGGAGGAACTCCTCCCGTGCGGAGGCTTCGTTCCGGGCCAGCGTGTGGAGGTCCGGCATGGTGAACGTCCGGAGGCGGCGCAGTCCCGCCAGTTCTCCCGACTGCTCTCTTCTGAATGAGTAGTGGCTGATCTCGAAGAGCTTGGCCGGCAACATTCTGTAAGAGAGCTGCATGTCGTGCTGCATGAGGTACTGCCCGAAACACGCGGCGAACCTCAGGAAGTACTCCTTCTTGTCGGACAGGAGCACGTACTGACGCGCCGGGAACCGGTTCAGGTAGCTCATCAGGTTCGGGTGCTGGTAGTCGTACATGATCGGCGTCTCGACCCTCATGGCGCCGTAGTCCGACAGGTGCTCGGAGACCCGGTCCTCTATGAGCCTCTTCACGAGTTCGCCGTTCGGATACCAGCGGAAGTTGCCCGGGTCGGACGCAGGTTCGTAGTCGACCAGCTCTAGGCGGCGCATCAGCTCGATGTGAGCGGGGGGCTCGGCGGAGGCCCTTGTGCCCTCGATCTCGTAGTCGTACATCGACTTGAAGCCGGGGTGGGGAGCGAAGTCGAACTCCGACGCCGGGATCTCGCCCTTCTCCGGCGTGGCGACGCGCCACTCCGACTTGAGGGTCTCTTCCTGAGCTATGGCGGCCGACTCCGCCTCGTCCTTCTCCTCTTTCTCGCCGCCAGGCGTGATCGTCTTCGCCAGTTCTGACAGCGGGTGGCCCTTGCACTCCATGTTGAAGCCCTTGTAGAAACCGAAGGGCGCCTCGTGTATCCGAAGCTCCTTCTCGCCCGACAGCACCTCACCGATGCGCTCCAGCACCCTGGTGGCCACCCGCGGCGATGAGAGATCGCTCGACAGGTGCGCGTAGGGGTAGAGCATGACGTCGACCGCCTCGACCTGGCGCGCGTGGTCGGCGATCGTCGCGGCGGCCTGCGCGGCCACCGAGTCGATGCCCTTCTCGTCGGCCTTCTCGGAGCACAGAAACGCCACGAGGCTCTCTCCGAGCTCTCCGCCGCGCTCGTCCTCTGACAGCTCGGTCTGGCTGGAGACTGCCGAGGTCTTCTCGGTCACGTGATACGAGAACCTGCTCGCATGAATCAGGAGTATGCGCATCGCTCTCTTCTCTCGTCTTCTCAGGGTTTCTTGAGGAGGGCCGGCACAGACGCACCGGCTAGGATTCATTGTAACACGGATCTCTGAAACGCTCAATCGCGCGAACCAGCGTCGGCACGAGGGCCAGCTGTATCGCCGCGCCCACCCAGCCCGCGCCCAGGGCGCCCAGCGCAACCGCGACGGTTCGCGCCTCGATCCCTATGACGGGAGCCAGCCACACGACGGTCAGAAGCCAGACGGCCCTCCCGACCACCATGGCCACTATGAGCGTCAGGAGCAGCGCGCCGGCCGGTCGACCGGAGGTCCGCGGCTCGGCCGACCTCCCGCCGCGCCCTGAGAGCAGGGCTTCGAACCTGGGCCTGAGAAGCCCGGTCACAAGCCCGTACGCCGCAAGCTCGAAGACCATCGGCACCATGTAGAAGACTGGCGGACGCCCCGTGATCATGGCCGAGACGATCGGCGACCCCGCCCCTACGATCAAACCGGACAGCGGGCCGAGCACTAGTCCCGCGATGAACGTTGGAATGTGCATCGGAAGGAAGATCCGGCCGCCCAGAGGGAACGCGTGGAAGAGGAGGGGGAGCGTCACACCGAGGGCAAGCAGAAGCGCTGTGCCCGTCATTGACGCCGTCGAGAATCTTCGTCCGGTCATTGTCGTCGACCCCTAGGCCTGGGTGCCGGTTCTCAGAAGCTCGTCGTCCGGCATCTCCCAGATCCCGAGGGCGAACTCCTCCTGGTTCTCCTTCGTGCAGTCGCGCTCGATCCGTTCGTAGACCTCGGGCCGCAGCGTCACGACGACCGTACGTCCGTCCTTGCTCTTCGCCTCGACCGACATCGTCTTCTCGGCGTCTACCTCGAGGCACCCGTTCCCGGTCGTGCACGGCGTGGCGAACTGCAGGCCGTCGACGAGGCAGGAGTACGGCGGGCGCCTCCCCGTTCTCGCCACGATCGTATAAGAGAACGGCTCCTGGCCCAGCTCTCTCGTAAGCACCCGGGCGATTCGGAGTCCGACGACCAGATACGGTCCGAGGTGCGTGTGGAAGGCTGCGGCCTTCTCCAGCTCGACGGGTATGTCCATCGCTCTCTCCATTGTGTTAGAGCGCTGCCCGGAACTGCGCGGACCGCTCTGCTCGCGAATCAGGGACGAGAGCGATCGTCCCCGCGGCATTATACAGAAAGCAGAGGGCCGACGCCACCGGGTCCCGCGGGTAGCGCTCCGGACCGGCCGTCGGGCGTGTGTGATGCGAGCACGAAGGCGCCGGCGATGTCGAGGCCGCGACCGCACGACGAAGCCCCGCGCCTGAGCGCGGGGCTTCGGGCCCATTATCGAGTGGCAGGTCTACTCGTACATCGCCTTGATCGTCGACCAGCTCATCGTCTGCACCGGGTTGAACGGATCGTCCTCGGGGAGCTGGATCCAGCCGTCCCAGGCGAGGCAGTCCCAAACCAGGTCGGTGTACTGGCCGTCACTGGATATGACCACCATGAAGCGTTCGCCGTACATCTCCATCTGCGGCACTGTGCCCAAAGCCACCGGGTAGATCGTCGGCGGCCAGGACGCGATCTCGACCAGCTCCACGCAGTCCATTCCTACGAACTCCGGGTTCTCCCCGTACGGCCCGACCTTGTAGAGCTCGACGCAGACAGTGGAGACCTCGGGCGTCGTCTGCCGAAACGCGAAGGAGCCCGTTGCCGTGCCTCCGACCTGCGTGCCGAGAAACGTCGGGTCGAGATAGGCTCGCATGGCCTCACCGTCGAGCCCGATGCGGGCGAACTTGTTGAGCTCCTCGAACTCGTAGCAGTCCGGGTTGTACCCCGGGTCTTCCGGCAGGACGATCTCGCCGGGAGGCGTGACGGCGCCGCCGCTCCACTGGTCGTCCCAGACGCCGTTGGGAGCCGACGTGGGGCTGTCGCGCAGATACCACAGGACCAGCGGGTTGGCCGAGGCCGCTCCCACGAGAAGGACCGCGGCCAGAACGACCGCGGAGGCTATAGCAATCGAACGCATGGCAACTCCTTCCACCGGGGGTTGCTACCGATCGTTCCGGAACATCGCTTTGATGGCGCCCCACGACCGCGGGACCACTGGGCTGTCGTTTCAGCCGTACCCGTCGCAGGGGTCTCCCGGCTCGACCGGCGACGTCCACATCGGACGACCGCCATCGTTCCCCTCGGTCCCGGACGGGTGCCCGATCTCACCGATGACGCGCTCGCTCGCTTCGGCGTCGACAGACACCGGTCCAGGGGCCACCGCTACGCCGGCGGGAAGTTCCACGCACTCCGCGGGGTTGAGAACGCAGCCCTCGCTGACCCCTCCTTCGTCCGCGACCTCTTCGGCCGTGGCCGCCGCGTCCTCGGCGACGTCGCCGCACTCTGCGAACGAGGCGGGCGCCAGGAGGAGTGCGAGAAGCGCCAGGGTCAGAACGCGCATCCGTGCCTCCCTTTCGAACTACGCGTGAGGATCCACGGTGATTCTACCACGGTTTGGCTTGGGTTTCAAGATTGGCCGTGTTGGGGCGCGGGGTGCGGCCCGGAGGCGGCGACTTGCCCGCGGTCCCTCACCGGGGTAACATGAGGCTAGCCGGCCGGGGCTGGCGCGCCGCGCGCGGGGCCTGGAGCACCCGAACGCCGTGGCGGCCGTGCCCGGGCCGTTCCGCGATGACAGGAGGTGAGGTGGCATCGGCCAGGCTGACAGTGAGGGGCGTGGTCCAGGGCGTCGGCATGAGGCCGTTCGTCTACAGGATCGCACACAGGCATGATGTTACCGGCTGGGTCATGAACTCCAACCGGGGCGTCATCATCGAGGTAGAGGGGCGGGGCTGTTGCGTCGACGCCTTCTGTCAAGCCGTGGCGGCGGAGGCGCCACCCCTGGCGCGCATCGACGGCGTCGACAGAGAGGATATACCCGAGCGTGGGCTCAGCGGCTTCGGCATCCGCCGCAGTGAGGATAGCGAGAACGGGACCACGCTCATCTGTCCGGACGTCGCCGTGTGTGAGGACTGCCTGTCCGAGTTCATGGACCCGGACGACCGCAGACACAACTACCCGTTCATCAACTGCACCAACTGCGGTCCACGCTACTCGATCATAAGGCAGACCCCCTACGACAGGCCCAGTACTTCGATGGCGACGTTCACGATGTGCGAGCCGTGTCGTGCGGAGTACGACGATCCTATGGACCGTCGTTTCCACGCGCAGCCGAACGCGTGTCCGGACTGCGGGCCGGCTCTCAGGCTGGTGTCGCCCGCGAGGCCCGGCGAGGAGCTGGCGGAGATCGTCCTGGGGCGGCGCTACCTGTCGATGCCGCCGGACGTGGCCGAGGCGGTCCGGTCGGACCCGGCGGCAGCGACGCGCTGGTTGTTGAAAGCCGGCGCGATCGTCGGGGTCCGGAGCCTGGGCGGCTTTCACCTGGCCGTCGACGCGCGGGCCGACGATTCCCTGAGGGCGCTGCGCGAGAAGAAGGGCAGGCCGGCCAAGCCACTGGCCCTGATGTGCGCTTCGCTCGATGTGGCGCGCGAGCTGGCCAGTATCTCAGACGTCGAGGCCGACGCGCTTCAAAGCCTGCGCCGGCCCATCGTCCTTCTGGAGAAGCGCGAGGAGCCGGGGATCCCGATATCCGGGCGCATCGCCCCGGACAACGCATACCTTGGCATAATGCTACCGAGCGCGCCGCTCCACCATCTGCTCTTCGATGATGATATTCGAACTCTCGTGATGACGAGCGCTAATGCGTCCGGTGAGCCGATATCCGCGACCGTGGAGGAGGCGAGCGGAAGCCTGGGGAACATCACCCGGACGTTCCTGGACCACGACCGTGAGATACTCAATCGCTGTGACGACTCGATCGTGTACGTCGAGTCGAGCCACGTGATGCTGGCGAGGCGTTCCAGGGGCTACGCTCCCTATCCGATAGACGTGGGCGCCGAGAACGGCCACGTGCTGGCCGCGGGGACGGAGCTCAAGAACAGCTTCACCGTTCTGCGAGACGGCAGAGCGTTCGTGAGCCCTCACATCGGCGATCTCGAGAACGCCGAGACGCTCGCGTTCTACGAGGAGACGGTCGACAAGTTCCTGGAGTGGTTCAGGGTCGTCCCTGAGGTAGTGGCTCACGACCTTCACCCCGACTACCTGGCGACGCGGTTCGCGCGGAGGTTCGCCGAGGAGAGGGGAGTGCCTCTCTGCGGAGTGCAGCACCACCACGCGCACATCGCGGCCGTCGCGTGCGAGAACGGGGTGCGCGAGCCCGTGATCGGGCTCTCGCTCGACGGGACAGGCTACGGCGACGACGGGGCGATCTGGGGATGCGAGTTTCTCGTGTCCGACCTCGCGGGTCTCGAGCGGGTCGGCCACCTCGCTTACGTGTCGCTCCCCGGAGGCGACGCGGCGATACGGCATCCGTATCGCGTGGCGATCTCCCACATGCGCGCGGCGGGGGTGGATGGGCTGGAGCGGATCGCAGGTATGCTGTTCCCCTCCGTGCCAGAGGAGGAGCGTGGCCTTGTCATACAGCAGCTGGAGGGCAGGCTAAACTGCGTCGATACGTCGAGCGCAGGGAGGCTCTTCGACGCGGTGTCGGCAATGCTCGGCGTCTGCGACAGCGTCTCGTACGAGGCCCAGGCCGCGATCGAGCTGGAGTCGGCGGTCGATCGAGCCGAGGAGGGCTCGTATCCGTACGAGATAAGAGAGGAAGACGGCCTGGTGGCCGATCCCGGCCCGGCGCTGCGCGCGATCCTCGACGACCTTTCGAGAGGCGCGTCTAGGGGCTTGATCGCGGGCAGGTTTCACAACACGGTCGCCGAGCTCTGCCTCGACGTGGTAGACAGGGTGTCGTCTGCGACCGGGATCCGAACCGTCGCGCTGGCCGGAGGAGTGTTCCAGAACCGACTCCTGCTGAGGCGGCTCGTGCGTGTGCTGCGGAACCGTGGACTCGAGGTCCTGCTGCCGGCGGAGGTCCCGGTCAACGACGGCGGCGTCTCGCTTGGACAGGCGGTCGTAGCCAACGAGCGGCGCCTCAGGGGCGAACTGTGACGGTTCAGGCGTCGGCGCCCGCCGCCCCGGCTGCGCGCGCTGACGCCCGACGATGCTGAACGGTCAGGAGCGAAGGCGATGTGTCTTGCGGTTCCGGGTAGGGTCGAGGAGATCACGGACGACGTAGCCCTCGTCGACTTCGGCGGCGTGACCAGGGAGGCCAGCCTGGCGCTCGTGTCGGGCGCGTCGGTCGGCGACTACGTCCTCGTGCACGCTGGATTCGCTATCGAGATCCTGAGCGAGGCGGAGGCCAGGGAGACACTGGCTCTCTTCAGGGACCTGGCCGGCGCCCTCGACCAGGACGAGCGGGGGCGGGCCGAAGAGGCGACCAGCGACGGGGGAGAGGGCCGGTGATCGACCAGAGGCGCTTCAGCTCAGAGCCCGAGGCGAGATCACTCGTCGACCGGATCCACGAACTGGTGGACGGACCGGTGTCGCTCATGGAGGTGTGTGGGACGCACACGGTCGCGATCTCACGGTTCGGGCTTCGTCATCTCATGCCGAGTGAGCTGAAGCTGCTCTCCGGGCCCGGCTGCCCGGTATGCGTCACGCCACAGAGCGACATCGACCGCGCCATCGCGCTCGCGCGCGCCCCGGGCGTGGTCGTGACGACGTTCGGAGACATGATGCGCGTGCCCGGGTCCAGCTCGTCGCTCGAGAGGGAGAGGGCCGAGGGAGCCGACGTGCGGATCGTCTACAGTCCGCTGGAGGCCATCGACGTGGCGTCTGCCGAGCCGGACAAGGAGGTCGTCTTTCTCGGGGTCGGGTTCGAGACAACGTCACCGACGGTCGCCGCGACCGTGCTCGCCGCCGCCGATGAGGGCGCAACCAACCTGACAGTCCTCCCGATGTTCAAGCTCGTGCCTCCGGCTCTGCACATGCTGGCCGAGCTTCCCGGGAGAGCGCTCGACGGTTTCATCTGTCCTGGTCACGTCAGCACGATAATCGGGACGGACGCGTACGCGCCGATCGTGGAGCGCCACAATATGCCGTGCGTGGTCGTGGGGTTCGAGCCGCTGGACATCCTGGCGGGCGTCGTCATGCTGCTTGAGCAGGTCCGCGCCGTGCGGGCGGGTGGCGTGGCGAGGGTCGAGAACGAGTACGGACGGGCGGTGAGCGGTCGGGGAAACAGGAGGGCGCAGGAGGTCTTGTCGCGCGTCTTCGACGTGGACGACTCTGAGTGGCGTGAGATCGGGTCGATCGAGCAGAGCGGATATCGCTTCTCCGACGAGTTCGAGAACTACGACGCCCGAGCCAGGCTGGATGTCGAGGTCGAGGAGGCGGTCGAGCCGACAGGATGCATTTGCGGGGAGATAATGCTGGGCACGAAGCTGCCTACCGATTGCCCGCTCTTCGCGACGCGCTGCGTGCCGCGCGACCCCGTGGGACCGTGCATGGTCTCGTCCGAGGGAGCGTGCGCGGCGTTCTACAAATACGAGAGACGTAAGACGTGAACCGCGGCGCCGCCCGCGAGGTGTCGGCGCCGGCGAACAGCAGGGAGACGCTTTGCGCGACTCGAAGACAGTTACGCTCGCGCACGGGAGCGGCGGGACCCTCATGCACGAGCTGATCGAGGAGACCGTCCTCCGCCGTATCGGCAACCCCGTGCTGAACGACCTGGACGACTCGGCCGTCGTCGACGGCCTGGCCGGCCACGGCCTCGAGGGCGGCAGGATCGCTCTCACGACCGACAGCTTCGTCGTGCAGCCGCTCTTCTTCCCGGGAGGCGACATCGGGAAGCTCGCGGTCTGCGGTACGGTGAACGACCTCGCCATGAAGGGGGCTCGCCCCGCGTACCTGACACTCGGGATGATAGCCGAGGAGGGCCTGCCGCTTCGGGACCTCGAGCGCGCACTCGAGTCGCTCGCGGGCGCCGCCGAGTCGGCCGGTGTGGCGGTCGCGGCCGGCGACACCAAGGTGGTCGAGCGCGGCGCTGTCGGGGGTCTCATGCTGAACACGGCGGGCGTCGGGTTCGTTCCGGAGAGCAGGGACCTTCGTGCGGACCGGATCCAGGACGGTGACGAGGTCGTCGTGAGCGGAACGATCGGCGACCACGAGACCGCGATACTCCTGGCGCGTGAGGACTTCAAGGTGAGCGAGACCATCGAGAGCGACTGCGCGCCTCTGAACTCGCTCGTGGAGACCGTCATCGCGGCCTGCCCGGAGGTCCGCGCGATGCGCGATCCGACTCGGGGCGGGCTGGCCACGACTCTCTGTGAGCTCGCGTCCAGGGCCGGGCGCCGCATCACGATCGATGAGCGGTCGGTTCCCGTCGCCGAGGGCGTGGCCTCCGTGTGCGACATCCTGGGGTTCGACCCGCTGTACATGGCGAACGAGGGTAAGGCGGTGATCGTAGTCCCGAGCGGCGGGGGCGAGGGCGTGGTCGACGCGCTTCGTCGACACGAGCTGGGCGGCTCGGCGGCCGTCATCGGAACGGTCGACTCCGGGGACGGCGTCTACATGCGCACGGCGGTCGGAGGGCTGCGGCCGATCGTGATGCTCGAGGGCGTTCAGCTTCCGAGGATCTGCTAGAGGACGACGGGACGGGGCGAGGCAGGCCGCGGCGTCGAGACGCGGAACGCGGCCGATGCCCGACGAGACCGGACGAGACAAGGACAGGCTGTGCACGAGCTTTCGATCTGCCAGAGCATGATGGGTGTCGTCGATGCGACTATGGCCGAGCATCCCGGCGCCAGGGTCAAACGCATCTTCCTCGACGTTGGGAGGGGTTCCACCGTGGAGCCGTTCCTTCTGCAGGAGGCGTTCGAGGTCTACACGACCGGCGGTCCCTACGAGGGGACCGAGCTCGTGATGAACGAGATCCCGCTGGTCGGGCGTTGTCGATCGTGCGGGAAGACATTCGAGTACAGGGAGATCGCCCTGGGCTGTCCGCGCTGCGAATCGACGTCGGTCGAGATCGTGTCGGGAATGGAGCTTCGAATCACCGAGCTCGAGATCGACGAGTGACGCCCGCCGTCAGAGCGGGCGCTTGATCCCGAGGGCCTCCGGGGGCGCGAAGCGACCCGCGGAGGCTACACGGCGAAGACAAGGAGGAACATTGAGGCTCGATTCCGCCGCGCGGGTCGGTGAGGTCGGATATTTCACGATGGAGGTTGCCCTGGACGAGGCGATGCCGACCTACAGTGGAGGACTCGGCGTTCTCGCCGGTGACACGCTTCGAGCTGCGGCCGACGCCCGCGTCGCGATGCTCGGAGTGACGCTTCTCCACAGGGCCGGCTACTTCAGACAGAGGCTGGACGAGTACGGAAACCAGACCGAGGAGGCCTGGAGCTGGGACCCTGCCGAGTTCCTGACGCCCCTCCCGGAGCGGGCCGAGATCCACGTCGAGGGCCGTACGGTCGTCGTGCGAGCGTGGGTCAGGAGGATAGAGGGGCCGGGCGACCACCGTGTCCCCGTCTACTTCCTGGACACCGACCTTCCCGAGAACGACGCGCGGGACAGGGATCTCACCGGGACGCTCTACGGCGGCGACCTGAGCTACAGGCTGCGCCAGGAGGTAGTGCTGGGGATGGGCGGAGTGGCGATGCTCGGAGCGCTGGGCCACAGGCCCTCCCTCTACCATATGAACGAGGGGCACTCCGCGCTCCTGGCGCTTTCGCTCCTCGAGCAGGAGATCGGTCGGATCGCCATCTCGGAGGCGACGCCCGACATGCGCGACTGGATCCGCGGCCGTTGCGTCTTCACCACGCACACGCCGGTCCCCGCCGGCCACGACAGGTTCCCGGTCGAGCTCGTGAGGGAGGTCCTGGGCGACGAGCTGGCCGAAGGGATGCGTAACGCCGGCTGCCTGCACGGGGACGAGCTGAACATGACCTACCTGGGCCTTCGTTGCAGCCACTACGTCAACGGGGTCTCGATGAGGCACGAGCAGATCTCCGAGGGCATGTTCCCCGGATATCCCTTCGATTCGATCACGAACGGCGTGCGCGCCGGGACATGGGTGTCGCGAC
>Ga0180435_10006570_pt1 | contig 11140 bp, 7 predicted proteins | sample SS_ome_3_FD_132467 | JGI IMG/M metagenome (GOLD analysis project Ga0180435, IMG submission 132467) | Hypersaline lake sediment archaeal communities from the Salton Sea, California, USA - SS_3_S_1 metaG | ecosystem: Environmental > Aquatic > Non-marine Saline and Alkaline > Hypersaline > Sediment...
CACATCTTGGCATCAGCACCGCTCTGGGAATGGGAGACGGAGATCTTGCGCCGCTGACGCTTGCGTACCAGAGCGAGACGCAGGCGATGGAGGCGGCCGTCCTCTCCCGCCTGCAGGACTACGATCTCTCAGCCGTCTCCCCGCAGGCCCGGCTCAACGCACAGATCTACGGAAGCTTCCTGGAGGATGTCGTCGGCGGCCATCGCTTCGCCGATCGCGGGTACTTGGTCTACCCGGGGATCTCGAGCTACCCGCAGTACATCGAGCGACTCCTTACCGCCACTCATCCACTCCGTACCGAGCGGAATGCGCTCGACTACCTTTCCCGCCTGTCGCAGCTCGACGAGCGCTATCGCGAGGTCCTTGACGCGCTCGATCGCTCGGAAGCGATCGGTGCCGTTCCTCCTCGCTTCCTGGTAGAGCACACGTACGGCATTCTCCAGGGAATGGCATCCATCGAACCGACTGCGAGCCCCCTCTACACCTCGTTTGCAGATCGTCTGGGAGCAATCGCTGAGATCGATGCGGGTCGGCGAGCCGAGCTGCTCGCCGAAGCCGAGAGGCTGATCGCTGAGATCGTCCTGCCCGCCTATGGAAGACTCGTGACGTACATGGGCGAGCTCTCCCAACGGGCGACGTACGAGGAAGGCGTCTGGAAGATGGAGGATGGCGACGCCTACTACGCCTATCTTCTGCGCCACTACACAACCACAGAACTGACTGCCGACGAGATCCACGACATCGGACTGGAAGAGGTGGAGCGGATCCAAGGTGAGATCTGGGAGATCGTGTCATCTCTGGGCTACGACGAGAATCTCTCACTCGCCGAGGTGTTCGCGCAGGCAAGTCAGGATTCCGGCCTGATCACAGGCGAAGCCATGCTTGCGGAGTGTGAGCGCCTGGTCGAAGAGGCCAAGGAGCGCTTCGACGATGTCTTCCACAGGTATCCGGAGCAGGAGCTTGAGGTTGTCGCTGGTGACACAGGAGCCTTCTACTCGCCCGGTAGCCTGGATGGAACGCGGCCTGGCAAGTTCTATGCGCCGATCGCCGACGAACGGCCCCTCTATCGCCTTCCGACGCTGATTCACCATGAGGCGATCCCGGGGCATCACTTCCAGATCTCGTTCGCTCACGAAGTGGATATCCCCGGCTACCGCGCCGGACTTTCGTTCACCGCCTACGCCGAAGGCTGGGCACTGTATGCCGAACGGCTGGCTTGGGAGCTCGGAGCCTACGATGAAGACCCCTATGGCAACCTGGGACGTCTTCAAGATGAGCTGTTCCGCGCTGCCCGCCTGGTCGTCGACACCGGCATCCATGCCAAGCGCTGGGGATTCCAGCAGGCGGCCGATTACATGGCCGAGGCGACCGGTCTTGATATGGGGTTTGTCCAGCATCAGATCTCGCGCTACATCCTCATCCCCGGACAAGCCACGTCCTACAAGATCGGCATGCTGAAGTTCGTCGAGCTCCGCAAACGAGCCGAAGAGGCGCTGGGAGACGCGTTCGATCTCGCCGACTTCCACGATGCCGTCCTGCGAGAGGGTAGCGTCCCGCTGACAGTCCTCGAAGAGCTCATCGGAAGCTACATCGAAGCGGAGCTGGCGCGAAGCGGCTCGTAGGGCATCGGCTGTAGAATCCTTCGGGCCGATCGTCTGGCGGCCCGAAGGAGGACTCCTTGAATCGAGCGTTCCTTGTCTTCGCCGCATGGATGATCGCGGTGCTTGTGGTTCCGCACTTGGCCGTTGGCCATGAAGTCATCCGAGACCTTGAGTACGCCGTCGCGGAGGGCGTTTCGCTTCGTCTTGATCTCTATGTGCCGGAGGATCCAGGGGGGCTCGTCCCGCTGGTGCTTTGGGTCCACGGCGGTGCCTGGCGCGCCGGAGACAAGGATCCAACGTACGCCCCCACAACACTCGGCGAGGGCTATGCGATCGCCAGCATCAGTTACCGGCTGAGTCAGGAAGCGCTCTTCCCGGCGCAGATTCATGATGTCAAGGCGGCCGTCCGATTCCTGCGAGGGAATGCAGACCGCTACGGCCTCGATCCGGATCGCTTCGGCGCCTGGGGTTCATCGGCCGGCGGGCATCTCGTCGCACTTCTGGGGACGAGCTGCGGCATTGCAGAGGCCGAGGGTTCGCTGGGAGTTCACCTCGATCAATCCTCGTGCGTGCAGGCAGTCTGCGACTTCTTCGGACCAACCGACTTCCTCGTCCTGCTCGATGAGCGGGGCGGGAGAGACGCGCGAAGGTCCATGCCGGAGGACCAGCTTCTCGGCGGACCGGTCGAGGAGAATGTCGAGCTGGCCACGCTGGCCAGTCCGGTCACCCATGTCGATCCGTCCGATCCCCCCTTCTTGATCATGCACGGCAGCGAGGATTCGACCGTCCCCGTCGAGCAGTCGATCGCCTTCGACGAGGTCCTGCGCGAAGCAGGTGTCTCGTCGACGCTGATCGTGGTCGAGGGCGCCGGCCACGGCTTTCCCCGCGAGCATCTGGTTCATGTGAAACTCTTCTTCGACGAGCATCTGGCGCAGCAGCAGTCCGATGCCCCGGTCACGTCCCCTGAGAACGCTGTCAGTGGACGCCATGTTCATGGGCAGACCTTTCTGACGTGGAAGGAGACTGACGCGAGCGCCTACGCGATCTACCGAGTCGACCGTCCCGTCGATTCCGCCGCCCAGCTGGACGGCGCCGTGCCTCTGGCAATCGTTGAGCCCGGATCGAGTCTCAACGTGCGCGCCACGGAGGTCGAGGGTGCCGAGCGACGATTTGTCCTTCCCGGCGAGGACGAGCCGCTCGATGAAGGGGTGGGCCTCTATGTGCATACCACTGAGTCGGTAGAGGACGTCCACTACACGATCGGCAGCTTGGACGCTCGAGGAGCTCTTGTCGGCATCATTGGAAGTACCGGCTCCGTCCTCGAGACTGTCGATGCGCCGCAGCCGGTGCTGCAGTCACAGGAGGTCGACGGCGACTGCATTCGCATGCGCTTCGCACAGTGGGCGCCGCACGGCGGCCCTGAGAATCCGCAAGCATTGGCCAATCGACCGGGGCTGTCACTCAACTTCGTCGTCCGCAAGTCACTGGCCCAGGCAGCGCCAACTGGCGCCCTCTTCCTTCTCCACGGTGGCGGCGGGGACTACGACAACAGGACGTCGTTTCCGGAGCATCCCGATCTGCTCCTTGTCTCACCGGAGAGCGTGATTCCTGACCGGCCGCCCGAGGTCGATCGCAACTGGGACGCCTGGTACGGCTACAACGAGTACGTCGGAACGGAACTCGATCTCTCCGGCGGAATCAACGTCGACTACACAACGCGCTGGCTGTGCTCCCTCGCCGAATGGCTCCCGAAGGCGTTCCCGTCTGTGAGTCCGAATCGTCTCTATCTGCGCGGAAGTTCGATGGGCGGTGTAGGAACTGTTTTCTCCGCGATCCTGCTCCGCGACGTGTTCGCCGCCGGCGTCGCCATCGTTCCCCGTTTTGACTACGGCGCCGATGACATCCCGATCGCTTCCCAACTGACCTTCTCCACCCGATGGGGTCCGTTCGACGAGAACGTGCTCACCAGCGATGGCATCGGCGTGCTCGATCGCCTCGATGCCGGATTTCTCGCCCGCGAGAACCCCGACTGGGACTTCGCTCCGGTCTGGGCATTCAATGGTCGGAACGATGAGGCGGTCGGCTGGAGCGAGAAGATCCCCTTCTACGAGGCCATGGAGACATCAAAGCACGGCTGGGCGTTCTTCTGGGATGAGCGCGCGCACGGCGGCCAATCGCCCGAGCCGCGCGCCTGGCGGGAGAACGGAACCGAAGAGGCCGTCTTCGACTGGATCGTAGAGACCATCCGTCTCGACCAGGCCTATCCCGCCTTCTCGAACTGCACCATCGATGACGATCCCGGAGAGGGAGGCCGCGAAGAGGGGGATCCGGTCGGCACGATCAACGGGTACCTGCGGTGGGATCCGACGAGCATCCTTGACACGGCCGACCGCTTCACGATCGAGCTGGCGCTGCAGGAAGACGCGCCAACGCATACATGCACCGCAGATGTCACGCTCCGGCGGCGTCAGGCGTTTCTTCCCTCGACCGGAACGTCCTTCCACTACGCGGTCCGCGACATCACATCTGGATCCTTTCTTGGCTCTGGCGTCGGCACGATCGACGCGTGGGGATTGCTTACGATGGAAGAGGTTCCCGTGTCTGTCGCCGGAACACGTCTGATCGTAGAACGGGAATAGCCTAGCCGGAGGATCACGCCGAAGGACAGGAGAGATGCGTCGTGTCATTCCACGTTTCGAGCAGCCACATGTCGTGCCGCCAGACGAAGGAGCTGATGCTCGTGTTGTCACATCGCGCCCAGCGGGCCGCCCGAAACGGGATATCCAACAGATGCCAGAGGAAGGCGCGTGAGATGCCCCCATGTCCGACGACAAGGATTGTCTCTCCCGGATGGCGGTCGGCCATGTCGTTGACGAAGGAGGCGACTCGGCAGCGCACCTCGGACGCGCTCTCTCCCTCGGGAATCGCGATGTCCGGATCGAGCACATCCAGACGAGTGAACAGCTCCGGATAGCAGGCCCGGGCCTCGTCGTCGATCAGCCCTTCCAAGACGCCCGAGTTCCTCTCGCGCAGGCGGGGATCGAGTACAGGTTCGACTCCCGAGGCTTCAGCGATCGTCTCCGCCGTCCTCATCGCCCGTCCCAGGTCGCTTGCATAGAGCACATCAAACGGCCCGGACGCCAATCGGCCTGCGACGGCCTTGACTTGACGGATCCCGAGAGGCGTCAGCGGGCTGTCTTCCTGCCCCATGTATCGTCGGACAGCGTTCGCTTCGGTCTCCCCATGCCGAACGACGAGGAAGCGCGCCGGGCTCGCAGAGTGGCTGCTCATGGGAGAACTCCCGCGTCTGAGAGCAGCTCCTCGACAATGGACACAGCTTCGCGGGCCGTCGGCCGACAGCGCTCCCGGTAGAGATCCTCGTCTTCCGCCTGTGCACGCCCTTCTTCCTGCTGCAGATCGACGCCGAGGATGCACGCACAGCTGACGCCTCCTCGAAGCACGTCCGCCCGTCGGATGAGTTCCCGAACAGCCGCAACGGTGGCGTCCTTGGCTGCCTGATCGTCCGGAGTTGAGCGGCCGAGCGCCCAGCCGAGAACCATCGACGCGCCGCTGACCAGCCCGCAGATTTGACCTGTCCTGCAGAGCCCACCGCCGAAGGGGGTTGCCAGCCGTGTCGCTTCGAGAGGGATGCCAAGCGCCTCTCGAAAACCGTGCACCATCCCCTCAGCGCAGTTGAACCCTCTCTCCATCTCGGCAATGACACGGTCGGCTCGGTTCATGGCGTCCTTTCACTGGCCCCAGCGGATGATACGCAAGGAGGTTTGCAGTGCCGAACTCCTGCACGCCGGCGGCAGGAGTGTGTATCCTCCCCACGGCTTGCCCGCCGAGGTGAGCCGCAGGGAGGCGGATCGTGCTGTTCAAGACCGACGTTCTTGTGATCGGCGGAGGAATCGCCGGAGCCGTTGCCGCGCTTCGACTCGCGGAGGAGGCATCGCGGCATGTCACGGTGATCACGAGAGAGCGGGACGCCGCGGAGTCGTCAACCTTCTACGCACAGGGGGGCATCGTTTCCCGTGGCGTCGACGACTCACCGGAGCAGCTGGTCGAGGACATCCTCGCCGCCGGCGCCGGCATGGCCTCGCCTGACGCGGCGACGGCCGCCGCCCGCAAAGGGCCAAGTCTGGTCGATGCCTTGCTGATCGATCGGTACTCCATCCCCTTCGATCGGAACGAAGACGGGACGCTCTCCCTGGCGCGCGAAGGGGGACACACCGCTGCCCGCATCCTGCATGTTCAGGACGCGACCGGCCGCGCCATCGAAGAGACGCTCATCGAGGTCCTTCGCAATGTGCCAAACGTCGATTTGCGAACAGGCTGGACGGCCGTCGACCTGATCACGTCTCCTCACCACAACACCGACCCGCTCTCCGTCTATCGCCGCCCGCGCTGTCACGGGTGCTATGTGCTCGACCGGGAAACGGGTGAGGTCCATCGCATCGTCGCTCCAGCCACCATCCTTGCCACCGGAGGACTGGGGCAAATCTTCCGGCACACATCGAACCCGCCCGGCGCGCGCGGTGACGGCTTGGCGATGGCCTACCGGGCAGGGGCGCGGATCGTCAACGCAGAGTACGTCCAGTTCCATCCGACGACGCTGGCGGTCGATGGCGCCCGCAACTTCCTCGTCTCGGAAGCTGTTCGCGGCGCCGGAGCTCATCTTCTGACGCCCTCCGGAGATCGTTTCATGGAGCGATATGCGCCGGACTGGAAGGAGCTGGCTCCACGAGACGTCGTCGCCCGGGCGATGCATCAGGAAATGGTCGAGGGCAGCTTCCCGCACATCTTGCTCGACATCGCGTCCGTTTTGGACGCTTCGGCCATCGAGCGTGAGTTCCCGACCATCGTGGCCGCCTGCCGGGAGGCCGGGATCGACGCGACGACGGAGCCGATTCCCGTCGTGCCGGCCGCCCACTACGCCTGCGGGGGTGTGCTCTCGGACCTCCGCGCGCGAACGACGCTTGCCGGCCTCTACGCCGTTGGCGAAGTCAGCTGCACCGGGCTCCACGGCGCCAACCGCCTCGCCAGCATGTCGCTGCTGGAGGGCCTGGTCTGGGGAACGGCCGCCGCCGAAGACATCGCGGCGCGAAACGATCTCACTGATCCGCCCATTGCGGAGCTGCGCCCCTGGACACCGGCGACCCACGGAGAGGTCGACCCAGTACTCATCTTGCGCGATATGGAGACTGCCCGGAACATCATGTGGCACTACGTGGGACTTGCACGGTCCACCTCGCGGCTCCGGCGGGCCGTCGAGGATCTTGATCACCTCTGGCACGGCATCGACGACTTCTATCGCAGAACCGAGCTGTCGGACAGCCTGGTCGGGCTTCGCAACATGGTTCAATGCGCATGGATCATCGCGCGCGCAGCGCAGCGAAATCCCGAGTCTCGCGGGACGCACTGGCGGGCCGACAAGACGACTGCCTGAAGCCGCCCAGAGAGGGCTTCTGCAAGACAACGAGCCATCGGCCCCGGGGATCCATGTATGCAACTGGCGATCCTCCTCCTGCATGCGGCTCGGCCAGAAGTCCATCATCGAGGGATGGCCGAACAGGCCGGCTGACTTCCCGTGTGATTGGGCCTGGTCGGACATCCAGCGTGATGTCGCCCTGGTGATGTTCGGGGGAATCCTCCATGGATGGAGCATCAGGGAACCGCCATCACCTGCTGTAGCGACGGCCTCCGCCCCGTGTCGTTCCTCGTCCAGAGGATCGAGGACTAACCCCAACCGACGCGCAGCCGGCGAATGGCGGCACCGTCTGGTTGCGTAACGCTGTTACGAATTGTAGACTTCGTCCATTCCCGAGGGAGCTGAGGAGGTCATCCCTTGTCGCATCGTAGACCCACAGGCCTGTTCGGATTCACCGTCATCTCACTCGGTCAGTTCGTGTCTTTCCTCGGCTCGGGCATGACTCGATTCGCGCTCACGTTCTGGGCTTGGCAAGAAACGGGCGAGGCAACGGCGCTTGCTCTGGTGGCGTTCTTCTCTTTCGCTCCCGCGGTTGTCTTCAGCCCGATTGCGGGCGTTATCGTTGACCGCGTCAGTCGGAAGCTCGTCATGATCTTGAGCGACCTGGCAGCAGGGATCTCAACCATTGTCATCCTCATCCTCCATCTCACCGGCCATCTCGAGATCTGGCACCTGATGGCCGCCGGCTTCTTCGCCGCAACCTTCGAGTCGTTCCAATTCCCAGCCTACTCCGCCGCCATCTCAACGATGATGGAGAAGAAGCATTACGCTCGCGCCAACGCCATGATCGGTTTGGCGGGCTCAGCGTCTGGGATCATCGCCCCGATGCTCGCCGCCCTCTTCCTTGCCGTCATCGGCATCAACGGCATCATGATCATCGACATCGTGACGTTCACCTTCGCGATCGGTGCGCTCCTCTTCGTCTTCATTCCCGACCCGGAGAAGACGGCGGTTGGGGAGGCAAGCAAGAAGGGCTTCTTCTCAGAGGCCATGTTCGGTCTCAAGTACATCTTTGGAAGCAGGAGCCTTCTTGGTCTGCAATCGGTCTTCTTTGCCATCAACTTCGTGGCCACGTTCGGATTCACGGTTCTGGCTGCGATGATTCTCGCGAGAACCGGCAGTGACGAGATCATCTGGGGGTCCGTGCAGGCCGCGTTCGGCATCGGAGGCATCGTTGGCGGACTTCTGATGACAACGTGGGGAGGGCCCAAGCGACGCGTACACGGTGTTCTGATCGGGATGGCCGCTGCCGGACTCCTCGGCAACGTGGTGCTGGGCATTGGACAGAGTCTTCCTGTTTGGGCTGTCGGCGCCTTCTTCGCGATGTTCTTCATCCCCATCTTGAACGGCTCCAACCAGGCGCTCTGGCAGGCCAAGGTCCCGCCGCAGATTCAAGGCAAGGTGTTCGCTGCCCGCCGCATGATCGCTCAAATCAGCGCGCCGCTTGCCATGCTGATTGCCGGACCGCTCGCTGATCACGTCTTCGAACCGGCCATGAGATCAGCGAGCGCGATGTCCCGCATCTTCGGTCCGATCGTGGGAACGGGCCCCGGCGCAGGAATGGGACTCATGTTTGTCTTCGCGGGTCTTCTGTCCGCCATCGTCGGCTTCGGAGGCTACCTCTTTCCCTCCGTGCGCAATGCCGAGGATCTTCTTCCTGACCACGATGCGGTTCCCGCCGCAGTGAATGTCGCGGAGACGGACACCGAGAGCACCGACTAGCTCAGAACTGGCGGGCAGAACTTCATCCGCCTGCGGCATCCGTTCGCTCTTCGCCTCGCCTTGGGCGCTTCGTTGACCTCATCTGGAGAGGATCCTGTTCACACCGTTCCTTCAGGAGGTCCTCACAAGCTCTTCACGGGTGGCGACTACATTTCACAGCGTACGAGAGTAAGAGCGTTGTACCTCCTAACATACAGAGAGTGAATGACCACCGGCCGGGAGCGGCCCCAAGCGGGCCGCTCCCGACTTCCTGGTTGCAGACGCCAAAGCAGCCGTTGACCGATCGGTTGGGATGTTCCACACTCACGTGGGGTGACCGCCTTGGAGACGCGTGGCTACTTCGACGAGAACTCGACCGACCCTGTCGCACGTTCCATGCTTGCAGAGATCTCGTCGCTGCGAGCGCGCCACAAGGCCGTAGTGAACCCGACAGAGGTCACGCTCCTGCTGCTCGACCTCCAGACCTACTTCGCCGATCCATCTTCGCACGCCTTCGTTCCGTCACTCATGCCCATCGTGCCTCGCGTCGTACGTCTCGCCCGAGCCTTCCATGCTGCAGGCCGCCCTGTCATCGCGACTCGCCACGCGGACAGCGTCAGCCCTTCGTCGCCGATGCGGCGCTGGTGGAGAGGGGCGATCGAGGAGGGAAGCGAGGCGAGCCGTCTGATCGCGCCGGTTGCTGAGGTTGCCTCGGACGCTATCGTCAAGTCAGCCTACGACGCCTTTCTCGAGACACCTCTGCTGGACCAGCTGCGCGCTCAGCGAACGAGACAACTGGTGATCTGCGGCGTGCACGCCCATCTGTGCTGTGAGACCACGGCCCGATCTGCGTTCATGAAGGGATTCGACGTTCTCGTTCCTGTCGACGGAATCGCCACAACCAACGAGGCGTTCCATAGAGCAAGCCTGCTCAATCTTGCTCACGGGTTCGCCTTCCCCGTTCTCTGCGCCGACGTTCACCAGGCCATGGAGACCTATGCGAACCTGTGATGTCGCAATCATCGGCGCCGGTCCGGCGGGAATCGCCGCCGGAATCCAGCTTCTGCGGTGCGGGTTTCGTCCGATGCTTTTCGATGAACGGGCTGCGGGCGGTCTCCTTTGGAATGCCCATCGGGTTGAGAACTACCCCGGCTTCCCTGGAGGGATCAGCGGTCCTCGATTGGCCCGGCGCATGGTCCGCCAGCTGCTGCAAACGGGAGGCGTCGTGCACCACGGGCGCGTGACATCTGTAGACATCGAAGCGCACGTGGATACGGATGCCGACTGGAACCTTCCTCGAGACTTCAGGCTTCGGACGCCTCTGGGGGAGATCGAGACGCAGACGGTCGTCATCGCGACGGGGACCAAGCCCCGCCCCGTCACGGATGTGGAAATCTCAGAGGATGCGAAGGACAGGATCTTCCGGCATGTCTGGCCGATGCGGCGGATCCGCGGCCGCGAGATCGCCATCATCGGCGCCGGGGATGCCGCCTTCGACTATGCGCTGACGTTGGCACGGCACAACGACGTGCTGATTGTCCAGCGGAGCGCGTCTCCACGTTGCCTGCCTCTTCTGCGCGAACAGGTGGCAGACCAACGCCGCGTCCGCATTCTTCGGGAGCACTCGCTTCTCTCGGTCTCCTCCCACGGCGCCTGTCTCCGGCTAACCTTGGGCTCCGACGAGGGAATCGATGCGCTCACTGTCGATCGGGTCGTGATCGCGACCGGACGAGAGCCGAATCTGAGCCTGCTCTCACAGCGTGTGCTCGATCAACGAGATGCGCTCACCACATCGAAGCGCCTGTTCCTCAGCGGGGATGTCGTTCGGGGACTGAGCCGGCAAGCCTCGATCGCCGTCGGAGACGGCGTCCTGGCGGCCATGACGATCAGTCGTTTGCGCGATGTGAGGCAAGCGGAGCAAGGATGTGGACACCAATGAGAATCCTTGAATCGAGAGGGAAGGATGAGATTGCCACAGTCTTCGTCGGCGACCTGGGAGGCGACCGGCTCGTCGAGTTTGTCGAATCGGTCCAACCGCCAATTCCTCGCGATGAGAAGTGGGTGCTCATCGTCTCCGTCCTACTGGGATGCCCGGTGCGATGCCCCATCTGCGATGCCGGGGACAAGTACCTTGGCCCGCTCAGCCAAGACGAGATCCTCGCGCAGATCGATCACCTGATTCGGCGACGCTACCCCTCCGGCCGTGTGCCAGTTAGCAGGCTGAAGATCCAGTTCGCGCGGATGGGCGAGCCGGCTCTCAATCCGGCCGTCCTTGATGTCATCGACCGGCTCCCCGATCTCTACGATGTGCCCGGGCTGATCCCCTCGATCTCGACGATCGCTCCGA
>Ga0180435_10006571_pt1 | contig 11139 bp, 11 predicted proteins | sample SS_ome_3_FD_132467 | JGI IMG/M metagenome (GOLD analysis project Ga0180435, IMG submission 132467) | Hypersaline lake sediment archaeal communities from the Salton Sea, California, USA - SS_3_S_1 metaG | ecosystem: Environmental > Aquatic > Non-marine Saline and Alkaline > Hypersaline >...
AGGCGTTTACATCCCAGAGTTTCTCATCGGACGCAATATCATCCAGCTACCCACCGTGAAGACCCACGTCTTCACCACGATTACGGGAGCTATGAAGAATGCATTCGGCGGGTTGCTGGGACAGAAACGCCACTGGACGCACGGCCAGATCCATGAGACCTTGGTGGATCTGTTGATGATCCAGCAGGACATCCATCCAGGGCTCCTTGCCGTGATGGATGGAACTTTCGCCGGCGATGGCCCAGGCCCTCGTGCGATGCGCTGGCATGAAAAGAATATCATTCTGGCATCAGCCGATCAGGTGGCTATCGATGCATTGTCCGCTCACATGCAGGGTTTTGATCCACTTTCCATCCCTTTCATCCGCACTGCACACGAGATGGGGTTGGGTGAGGGTGATCCCCGCAACATCGAAATCGTGGGAGAAGATCCCAACTGGGTACGTGCCCAGAATTGGCATTTCATCCAGGAAGACACCTTCGCCAGCACGGGCCAAAAGATGATCTACCATGGCTGGCTGAAGCCTCTCGAACCCCTTTTGCTCCGGACGCCCATGGTCCCGTGGTCCTACTTCGCCAGCAACCTCTACCATAACGTCTACTGGTATCCGTTCATCGGCCGCAAGCGTGTTGAACAGGCGCTGCAGGCTGAATGGGGACAGCTCTTCAGCGCATACGGCGAGGAAGAGGGTCTTGAGGGCGCAGTCTTGCCGGGTATGGAACCGAGAACCGTAGCCATCGCAGCAGCGGGGCTCGGGCTGCTGACGGCGGGTATCGTTGCCGGAGCATGGTGGCTTTCACACAAACGCCGATCATAGTCTGTAAACCTGGTAGGAGGCAACCTTGCAACAAACTCGCAAAACCACTATCTCGCACCGGGTCGCGAATATGCCGTCATCAGGGATTCGGCGTTTTTTCGATATCACTGCGACGATGGACAACGTCATCAGTCTGGGCATCGGTGATCCTGATTTCGACACCCCCGAACCAATCACGCGTGCCGCCATCCATGCGCTTCAGCAGGGTGCACATCATTACACATCAAACTCCGGCATGCTGGAACTTCGCCAGGCTGTTGCGGAACACATCGAGAATACGTACGGTCTCAGTTACCATCCCGAGGATGAGATACTGATTACCGTGGGGGTCTCCGAGGCACTCTATCTGGCAGCCAACGCAATTCTCAATCCCGGCGACGAAGTAATCATTCCTCAGCCATGTTTCGTGGCATACTCCTCAGAAGTCCTCCTCGCAGGCGGTGTGCCCAAGATCGTACCCACCTATGTTGAGAACCAGTTTCAGGTGACGGCTGACGAGATCAGAGCGGCCATAACGCCGCGCACCAGAGCTCTGCTCATCGGATACCCAAACAATCCCACCGGCGCGGTACTTGAGCACGAGACGGTTCGCGAGATAGCTTGTGTCGCGGCCGAACATGACTTGCTCGTCATCTCAGACGAGATATACGACCAGATCGTCTACGGAGTCAAACATACGTGTTTCCCCAGCCTGCCCGGCATGCGTGAACGCACGATTCTGTTGCAGGGATTCTCTAAGTCCTATGCTATGACAGGATGGCGTGTGGGCTATCTTGCCGCCCCGCAAGAGATACTCGCTGCGGCACGGAAGATACATCAGTACACTATCATGAGCGCGCCGACCGTGTCGCAACACGCCGCCCTAGCCGCCCTTCATGAGGGTGCTCCGTACGTCACTCGGATGGTCAAGGAGTATGATCGGCGCCGCAAGCTTCTTGTCGCCGGACTCAACGAGATAGGCCTCACGTGCTTCGAACCCAAAGGCGCGTTCTACGCCTTCCCATCGATCACGGTTACAGGCATGGATGACGATGAGTTTGCCGAGAGACTTCTGGAAGAAGAGCACGTGGCCGTTGTGCCTGGAAATGGATTCGGCGAGGCGGGCAAGGGGTATGTACGCTGCTGCTATGTCACTGCATACGAGCAGATTGAGGAAGCTTTGGAGCGGATGAGCCGCTTCATGCGTAGACACGGCTAAGTCACACACGAGGCACTCGCGTGAAGATGTGACAAGTTGAGCACAACAGAGTATAATTGTTATCGTGGCTCACAGAGCATATCATACCATGAGGATACTTGAGCCAAAATGAACACATATGAACCTGTAATCGGTTTGGAGGTGCATGCCCAGATTCACACGGCCTCCAAGATGTTTTGTTCGTGTCCTGTCGTGGACGACACGGGCGATATCCCCCCCAACACCTACGTCTGTCCAATTTGTACAGGAATGCCGGGTGTGCTGCCGGTCATCAATCAGTCCGCCATCGAGATGGCGATTATGACCGGCCTCGCCCTCCACTGCGAAATCCCAGAGATCAATAGGTTCGCACGCAAGTCATACTTCTATCCCGACCTACCCAAGGGCTATCAGATCTCGCAGTACGCACTGCCACTGGCAGTCAACGGGTACCTGGATATCGAGGTTGACGATGGTCAGAAGCGTGTCCGCATCAACCGCGCTCATCAGGAGGAAGATGCCGGCAAACTGTACCATGTCAATAGTGTCACCCATGTGGACCTCAATCGCGCGGGCGTGCCCTTGCTGGAGATTGTCAGCGAGCCAGATATGCATTCTGTTGACGAGGTGCGAGCCTACGCAACCAAGCTACTGGAGACTCTCGTCTATCTGGGCGTCAACTCTGGTAGCCTGGAAAAGGGCATGATTCGTTTTGAGGCCAATATAAGTGTGCGCCCAGCCGGAACCTCCGAGTTGAACCCACGCCACGAGATCAAGAACCTCAATTCACTGCGCGCCCTCACCAGGGGCGTGGCCTACGAAATCGAGAATCAGATCGCGACAATCGAAGCAGGTGGGACGGTCGTACAGCAGACGATGGGCTGGAATGAAGACCGTGGTGTCACTGTCCCCCAGCGCAGCAAGGAAGAGGCTCACGACTACCGTTATTTCCCAGAGCCCGACCTGCCTCCGCTGGAGATCGATACGGAATGGGTAGAGACACTCCGTCGGAGAATTCCTGAACTGCCGGATGCCCGACGGGCACGCCTGGTGGATGAATACGAACTCAGTGCCTACGATGCCCAGGTATTGGTCCAGGATAAAGCAGTGGCCGAATACTACGACAGTGCTGTGGCCACCGCCAAGAGCGACCCCAAGACAATTGCTAACTGGATCACCGGCGAGCTATTCCGGCACCTCAACGAGAAGGCCATGACCATCCGTGAGATTCCTATGTCTCCCGAGGCCCTGGCTGAACTCATCGAGATGGTGGATTCGGGCCAGATCAACCTCAAAACTGGCAAGAGCGTGCTGGAAGAAATGCTGACCGGACGAGGCAGTGCGCAGGAGATTGTTCAGAAGCGAGGATTGACCCAAATATCTGGTAGGGATGCTCTGTTGGAGCTTGTCAAACAGGTCCTGGACGATCACCCGGAGGAGGTTGCACAATACCTGGACGGTAAAGAACAGATCCAGGGATGGCTGATGGGGCAGGTGATGCAGGCGTCCCGAGGGAAAGCCAATCCACAGATTGTTCGACAGCTGCTCAGGACAGGTCTGGAGTCCAGAAGGGAACAGTAACAAGACCTACACACTATCACTGGAGGTCGATTTATGTCAGAGAAGCTAAATACCTTCACCATCGCGCAGCAGCAGCTGGATCAGGCGGCCAAAATTATGGGGCTCGCCCCCACAACCCACGAACTGTTACGGTTGCCCATGCGCGAAATGCAGTTCACACTGCCAGTTCGCATGGATGATGGGAGTATCAGGATCTTCCGCGGATTTCGGGTGCAATATAACAGTGCCCGGGGACCGACGAAGGGTGGCCTTCGATTCCATCCCGACGAGACGATCGACACCGTACGCGCACTTGCCGCCTGGATGACGTGGAAAACCGCGGTGGTGGACCTTCCCCTGGGCGGGGGAAAAGGCGGCGTTGTATGTAACCCGAAAGAACTGTCGATAAGCGAGTTGGAGCGCCTCAGTCGAGCCTATATGCAAAAAGTCAGCTGCATAGTTGGCGATGATATTGATGTACCCGCTCCAGACGTCTACACCAACCCACAAGTGATGGCCTGGATGCTTGATGAATATGAGATGATCGTTGGCCACCATGCACCCGGCGTGATAACTGGCAAACCGTTGCCCCTGGGTGGTTCCGCAGGTCGCACATCAGCAACCGGGCTTGGCGTCGTGGTACACATTCGCGAAGCAATCAAGTTGCTGGAACTCGACCCGGTCAGTTGCACGGCATCAGTGCAGGGCTTTGGAAACGTCGGCAGGTTTGCAGCGATCGATTTTGTGGAGAAGCTTGGCGGCAAAGTGATGTGCATCGCGTGTTGGGATAACAACGATAGAACAGCCTGCACGTATGCAAAGGAGGATGGAGTCGATCCACGTTTCCTTCAGGGCATCACGGATCCCTATGGCACTATCGACAAGGAGTTAGCCATAGCCAGCGGCTACCAGGTGCTCCATGGCGACGCCTGGCTAGAGGCGGATGTCAATGTCCTTATTCCTGCCGCGTTGGAAAACGTCATCACTGCACAAACCGTCGATAAGATCCACCCCAGTGTCAGAATACTGGCCGAGGCCTCAAATGGTCCGACAACACCGGAAGCCGATGAGGTGTTGAACCAGAAGGGCCTGTACGTAATTCCGGATTTCCTGTGCAATGCGGGCGGCGTCACCGTATCCTACTTTGAACAGGTTCAGAATGCCTATGGATTCTATTGGGAAGAGGATGTGGTCCATGAGCGTATGGACAAGAAACTGACGGCGGCGTTCCACGCAGTTCACGAAGCCGCGGAACAGTACGGCGTAACAAATCGCATGGGCGCCTATATAGTCGCCGTAACCCGCGTCGCCGAGGCGTGTCACTTGCGCGGGTGGGTCTAGCAATCAGATCAAAACCCGTCAGCCTATCGGCAAATCTGCCAATGATGGATTTTGACATTTTTCCCCTGGGGATATAATATCAGCTGTAGATTGGTCACAACCACACGCAAAGGAGACGGAGATGTATCACAAGATCATTATCGTCGGACGTTTGGGCAATGATCCCGATTTGCGCTACACATCCTCGGGCCAGGCAGTCACCACATTGTCGGTAGCCACCAACAATAGGTGGACAGGACAGGACGGCCAGTCACACGACGAGACCGTCTGGTGGCGCGTGTCAGTCTGGGGCAAACAAGCTGAGATCTGCAAGAATTACCTGGCAAAAGGCCGCCAGGTACTGGTGGAGGGACGAGTTGGCGGAGATCGGATTCCATCAGGCAGTGGTGGCGGTGAGCAGATCGTGCCCCACGTATGGGTCGGGCAGGACGGCCAGCCACGGGCCAGCTTCGAAATAACCGCTCAGACTGTCCGCTTCATCGGAGGTCGGGATGATAGTGTGGCAGGCCCTGCTGCATCAGAGTATGGCGAAGAGCCGCCCGTAGACGAACCAGAGGACGATATTCCCTTCTAGGCGCAGCAGATCATATACTCACAGCCCGTTCGCTGAAACACTGTCTATGGCGCTCTTGAGCCGCAGGCCGCTGCTAACGGCGGCAGTCTGTCGATCTCAGCGCGTGTAACTACACAGTCGCTGCCCTTCTCCGGGCAGCGACTGTGTTTCCAGGCCGAATTTTAACAGCGCATCGCTATTGATGTACGGTGCGCCAAGGGAGATTGACCATGACTGATCTTGACGATATTGCCGAGCGCATTCGCGCCGATTTTGTAGCCCGCAATCACGCACGAGACGAGACTCTTCATCGAACGCGTGAATTGATCAGGCTCTGCGCCACAGCCATTCGATCCAGTCACCGCAATGAATGGGATCAGGCGCACGACCTGCTGGATCAGGCGACTGCGCTCGGGGCAGAAATCAACGAGTCCATCTCCGGCTACCCTGATCTGCTCAGCGCAGGATACACTCAGGATGCGCTGAAAGAACTCGTTGAGGCCCACTCCACACTCGCACTGGCGAAGGGCGATCCCATCCCCGACCCCGAAGCACTGGGCGTCACCTATCCCACCTATCTCAATGGACTGTGCGAGGCAGCCAGCGAAATGCGCCGCCGCTGCCTGGACGAAATGCGGCGGGACAACAGCGCTGAGGCGGAAAGGCTTCTCGGTGCAATGGATGGCATCTACGATATGCTCGGGACCTTTGACTTTCCAGATGCCATCACAGGCGGGCTGCGCAGACGCGTCGACCAACTGCGCGGAGTCCTGGAGCGAACGCGCGGTGATCTCACAAACAGCTTGCGACAGGATCGTCTGCTTGCGGCCCTAGATGAGTTTGAGAAATCGATGTCAAGCGAGTGACAAGGAACCTCATGACGACTCTACTGACTGTAATGGCACATCCCGATGATGAGACTTTCGGACCCGGTGGCACATTGGCAAAGTATGCCGCGCAGGACGTCGTCGTCCATCTCGTTTGTGCCACACGCGGCGAGGTAGGCAGCAGCGATCTTGAAGATCTGGGCGATTGCGAGGATCTGGCCTGCCAGCGAGAGAAGGAACTCCGCTGCGCCGTTAAAGCATTGGGCATCTCAGAACTCCATTTGCTGGACTACCGGGACTCGGGAATGGCGGGGACACCAGCAAACCAACATCCCGATGCCTTGATCCAGGCTGATCTACAGCAGCTCGCCGAGCAGATAGCACAATTCATCCGTCAGCTCCGCCCAGAGATACTCGTCACCTTCGACCCATACGGCGCCTACGGGCACCCCGATCATATAGCTATGCATCGAGCCACTATGGCCGCAGTCAAGAGCCTGCCGGCCTCCGAGCAGCCAGCCAAGGTGTATTTCCACACCATTCCCTACACAGCCCTCCGCTGGAGGGTTCGTCTATTGCCTCTGTTCGGCGTCGATCCAGAGGCCGTGGGCAAAAACAAGGACATCAATCTGCGCGATATCCTGCGCCACGAAATATCCATATCTACTAAGATTGACATCAGCAGCACCTTTGATGTTAAAGAGCGGGCAGCTCAATGCCATTCCAGCCAGCTCTCCGGCCCGGGTTCAGCGTGGGGCCGGCTGCCAAAATGGCTCGTCAAACATCTGGAATCCACTGAAACCTTCCACCGGGCGCGACCTGCCTTTGACACCGGTGACCGGCAGGAAGACGACCTGCTCGCCGGATTACCGGGTACAGGCGATGCAGCCGCGTCGTTTCGAAAGCCATAATTAAAGGAACCACAATGCGCGTATTTATCACCGGGCACAAAGGACAGCTTGGACGCACGCTCTTCGCACAGATGAACGGACAAGTCAATGGACAAGCAAGCAGGCCAGCAAGTGGATACATGCTGGCCGGTTGTGACCTCCCAGAACTGGACATCACAGACCGGGAAGCCATACGAAAGGCGATTGTCGACTGCACTCCCGACGTTGTGATTCATGCCGCTGCCTGGACCGACGTGGATGGATGTGCTCGCGAACCCGACAGGGCATTTCTGGCAAATGCGATTGGCACACAGAATGTGGCATTGGCCTGTGCAGCGTGTGACGCGGCGATGGTTTACATCAGCACCAATGAGGTATTCGACGGAAAAGCAACACAGCCCTACCGAGAATGGGATACCCCTCAGCCCATCAATCCCTATGGACGCTCGAAGGCTGCTGGCGAGTGGTTTGTGCGCCATTTGCTGCAGCGCTTCTACATCGTACGCACAGCCTGGCTCTACGCATCCGGAGGGCGCAATTTCCCTCATCGCATCATGCAGCTAGCAGACGAACGCGGCGCTTTACGAGTGGTGGCCGATGAGATCGGAAACCCCACCTACACGCCTGACCTTGTTTCAGCGCTGGCTACACTGATCGAAACCGAGGCGTATGGGGCCTATCATCTGACCAACAGCGGCTTCTGCTCCCGCTATGACTTCGCCCAAGAGATACTGTCCCTTACAGATCGGGGGCAGATTCCGGTCGAGCCGATCACGCAGGCCGATTTCGAACGGGCTTCAGTTCCTCCCACCTTTGCCCCACTCGCCAACACCGCCGCTGCCGCACATGGCATCCACCTCCGCCCCTGGCAGGAGGCACTCGCCGACTTTCTAAGCGATTAGCCGGTATCCTTCCCATCGCACAGAGGAGATTTCATGCCCTTCCAATTCAAAAGACTCGCCATCCCCGATGTGATCCTAATCGAGCCACAGAGGTTCGAGGACCCGCGAGGGTTCTTCATGGAGACATATCGCAGAACCCAATTCGCGGAGAATGGTATCGCAGCCGCATTCGTGCAGGACAACTATTCACATTCTGCCGGGCCCGTGCTGCGCGGGCTGCATTATCAGAAGAATCCCAGAGCTCAGGGTAAACTAGTCATGGCCGTCACTGGGGAGGTCTTCGATGTCGCCGTTGACATCCGGAAGGGCTCACCCACTTATAGCAAATGGGTCGGCGAGATACTGTCGGCTGAGAATGGCCGCATGCTGTATATTCCCCCTGGCTTCGCCCACGGATTCTGCGTGCTCAGCGAACAGGCGGACTTCATTTACAAAGTAACCGCAGAATTCGCCCCAGACCTCGACAGGGGTATTGTGTGGAATGACTCCGACATCAACATCGACTGGCCCGTCGATCGACCGCGTCTTTCAGGCAAAGATGAAAACTTACCCCGCCTCCAAGACGCTGACATCAACTTCGAGTACAAGAGCGAATAGTACGACGTCAATTCACCCATCCAGCTTTGACACAAGAAACTCCCTTCTATCTGACGGTAGAAGGGAGTGCGTGTTTCGCTCCGGTTGAATTCGAGAGACGTTAGCTTTTCAGGGAAATCTTGACGTCCGCAGACTCCTTGATACCACAGACCGTCTCGTGCACAGGGCAATGCTCTGCCACGCGAAGAATCGCCTTCTCCCGACCGCTGATGTCAGCGTTGGGCAAGTCAATCGTAACATCGAGATTCTCCAGACGTACAGGGTCAGATACTTTATCGAACGTGACGTCCACAGTCAAGCCATCTGTATCCAGGCCGGCCTTGTTGCAGTAGTTGGCCACTAGAGCGCCGACACACGAGCCCAACGAGGCAATGAAGTATTCTGGAGGCGTCGGCCCTCTGTTCTGTCCCCCCCAGTCCCCGGGCACATCGATGAGGACCTTGTGATCCCCAACCGTGCTCTCAAAAAGCCAATCACCCTTATATTCAGTCCTGATCTTTCCCATCGTGTTCTCCTTGTGTAAGTGATGATTCTCAACGAGATGCATTTTCTGGCGATCATTTTACCAGATAATGATGATAATATCAACCTTAATCCATTAGATCGACAGTAGAGGTTCCGTTCGCCGTGCGGCTGTTTGTCGGTATAATTAGCTGCGAATCACTGTGGAGGATGTTAGTCTGTGCGTGCAAACAACATCAGTGCGCCATTCACCAAGGACGCATTACCCATTTCAGTCGTTATCCCGAACTGGAATGGTTCTACTCACCTGCCAATCTGCCTGGAGAGTCTGCGGGGCCAAATCCATCCAGCCCTGGAGATCATTGTGGCCGATAATGGTTCCACGGACGACTCCCTCGATCTACTGGCAGCGTATTATCCAGAGGCAGAAGTACTTCCATTAGGTGAAAATCGTGGATTCGCCGGAGCGTGCAATGCCGGCATCAACGCCGCACAGGGTGATATTATTGTCCTGCTGAACAACGACACTGAGGCTGCACCGCAATGGCTGGCGGAGATCGCTGCGGCATTCACGCGACACCCTGAGGCCGGCCTGGTCGCATCGAAGATGCTCCTTTTCGACAAGCGCGACACCTTCCACACAGCTGGCGACTTCTACCGCGTCAACGGCCTTCCCGGCAATCGTGGCGTCTGGCAAACTGATATAGGACAGTACGACACGGAAGAGTTTGTTTTCAGCGCATGCGGTGGAACAGCTGCCTACCGGCGGTCGATGTTGGAGGAAATTGGACTTCTCGATGAATCCTTCTTCTTCTCATGTGAGGACGTCGACATAGCATGGCGGGCACAACTGGCCGGGTGGCGCTGTATCTACGCACCCCGTGCGATTGTCTATCATAAGCTTGGCGCGACCGGCGGCGGCATAACTGCCAGCTTCTACGACGGGCGCAACATGATCTTTCTACTCATCAAGGATTATCCGAATGATCTATGGCGCATCCACTGGCGCGAGATACTTCGAGCCCAGTGGCACATCACCCGCCAGGCATTGGCTGCATGGCGCGGGCGTGCGGCGCGGGCGCGTTTGCGCGGCCAACTGGCCGGAATCTGGGCCATCCCCCGACTGCTTCCCAAACGGCGCGAGACCCAACGGTCCCGAATCGTCGATCAGGCGTACCTCGAACGTATACTCACCGGGGTTGACGAAAGCCCGTGAAACGAGTATCATACGGCCGTGCTGCGCCCCACTGCAATTCCAGATAACGACAAACGAGGTGTGCCATAGACGAAAACACGCCATTGTTGAGCATCATCATCCCCGCCTACAATGAAGAGGGTCGATTGCCCAAGACGCTTCCCGAGGTCGTAGCCTTCGCGCAGGCTCAAGACTACGGCATTGAAGTCATCGTAGTCGACAATGCTAGCACAGACCGCACCTCAGAGATTGTGGAGCAGATGGCGATAGACCACCCCATCATTACCCTCCTTCACCAACCAATCCAGGGCAAGGGCGCAGCGGTCCGCAAAGGTATGCTGAACGCACACGGTGAGTACCGGTTCATCTGCGATGCCGACCTGGCAATGCCCATCGCTCAGGTTTCTCGCTTCGTCCCACCTGAGCTCTCGAACTACGCCATTGCCATTGCATCGCGCGAGGTCACCGGGGCCAAGAGATACAACGAGCCATGGTATCGCCACCTCATGGGACGTGTGTTCAACCTCGTCGTGAGAGCCCTGGCAGTCCCGGGCATACAGGACACACAATGTGGTTTCAAATGTTTCCACAAAGACGCAGCTGAGGAAATCTTCTCCATCCAGAAGATCGATGGGTGGGCATTCGACGTCGAAGTGCTCTATGTCGCCCAGAGACGGGGACGCCGTATCGTGGAGGTACCCATCGACTGGTACTACGGTGAGGGCAGCCGCGTCAGCCCGGTCCGCGACTCGCTAAACATGGTGCGCGAGGTGCTTCGTATCCGTCGATCGGGGCGCACCGGTGTCTACGATCGCTAG
>Ga0180435_10006572_pt1 | contig 11137 bp, 9 predicted proteins | sample SS_ome_3_FD_132467 | JGI IMG/M metagenome (GOLD analysis project Ga0180435, IMG submission 132467) | Hypersaline lake sediment archaeal communities from the Salton Sea, California, USA - SS_3_S_1 metaG | ecosystem: Environmental > Aquatic > Non-marine Saline and Alkaline > Hypersaline > Sediment...
CGTCGTGCGTCCGATGCGCGGCCACGAACTCGACCTCGGTCTGCCCGAGCGCTTCAACCTGGCCGAGTACTTCCTCGACGAGCCGGCGGCGACCCACGGCGGCGACCGCGTCGCGCTCGAGGTCGGTGACGAGACGCGCACCTACGCCGAGCTCGTCGACGGTTCGCGGCGGATGGCGGCGCTCCTGCGCGCGCTCGGCGTGCGCAGGGAGGAGCGCGTGCTGATCTGTCTGCCGGACGGCTTCGCCTACGCCGACGCGTTCTTCGGCGTGCTGCGCGCCGGCGCGACCTTCGCGATGGTCTCGCCGATCCTGAAGCGCGCGAGCTACGCCGACTACCTCGACTACGTGAACTGCCGCGTGGCGATCTGCCACACGGACGCGCTCGACGAGCTCCTGCCGGCCTTCGAGGACAGCGACACCTGCGAGAACCTGATCGTGTTCGGCGGCGCGAGCGAGGCGCCCGGCATCGTTCCGGCCGAGGCGGCGCTCGCCGCGCAGGACCCGCGGGACGGCGCGACCGCCCCGACGCGCCCCGACGACCTGGCGGGCTGGCTGTTCACGAGCGGCTCGACGGGCCGGCCCAAGGGCTGCGTCCACGTGCAGCGCGACTACGCCTACTCGACCGAGACCTACGCGAAGCAGGTGGTCGGGTACGGGCCCGACGACGTGTGCGTCGGCGTGCCCAAGCTGTTCTTCGGCTACGCGACCGGCACGAACCTCATGTTCCCGCTGCGCTTCGGCGGGCGCGCCGGCCTGTTCAGCGAGCGCGCGACGCCCGACGCGTTGTTCGACGCGATCGCGCGGCACCGACCGACCGTGCTGACGAGCGTGCCGACGATGATCAACGCGATGCTGCGCCACGAACGCATCGACGACGCGGACCTGTCGTCGATCCGCGTCGTGCTGTCGGCGGGCGAAGCGCTGCCGCAGGCGCTCGCCGAGCGTTGGATGGAGCGCACGGGCACCGAGATCCTCGACGGCATCGGCTCGGCCGAGATGTTCCACATCTACGTCTCGAACCACCCCGGCGACGTGAAGCCGGGCAGCCTCGGGCGCGTGGTCACCGGCTACGAGGCGCGCATCGTCGACGAGGACGGCGCGCCGGTGCCCGACGGCGAGCCGGGGCGGCTGGCCGTGCGCGGCGGCTCGACCGCGCTGTGCTACTGGGGCAACAAGGCCGCCAGCAACGAGACCTTCCAGGGCGCCTGGTGCGTGTCGGCCGACGTGTTCAAGCGCGACGCCGCCGGCTACTACTACTACGAGGGGCGCAGCGACGACCTGCTCAAGGTCTCGGGCATCTTCGTGTCGCCGCTCGAGATCGAGAACGCGCTGCTCTCGCACGACGCGGTCGACGAGGTGTGCGTCGTCGCGCGCGAGGACGACGGCGGGCTCGTGAAGCCGCACGCGTTCGTCGTGCTGAAGGACGGCGTGGCCGGCGACGACGAGCTGTCGAGCGCGCTCGTCGCCCATGTGAAGACGACCCTCGCGCCGCACAAGTACCCGCGCTGGTTCGAGTGGGTCGACGCGCTGCCGAAGAACGATCGCGGCAAGGTCGACCGCAAGGCCGTGCGCGCGTGCATCGCACCGGAGGAAGGAGCGTGAGCGAGCCGACGCCGCACGAGAGTCGCCATCGACTCGTGGACCTGACCTGGCCCGAGGCGCGCGAGGTGTTCGCGTCCGACCCGATCTGCCTCCTGCCGACCGGCGCGACCGAGCCGCACGGTCCGCACCTGCCGCTCGACGTGGACGTGGTCATCTCGACCGCGCAGGCCGAGGCGGCGGCGCGCCGGCTCGTCGCCGCGGGCGTCCCCGCGCTCGTGCTGCCGTCGCTGGCCTACGGCGTGACCTTCTTCACCGACGGCTTCGAAGGGCGCGTCAGCCTGCGCCCCGGAACGCTGTGGGCGCTGATCGACGACGTGGTCGCGTCGCTCGAAGAGCAGGGCGTGCGGCGCATCTGCATGACCAACGCGCACCTCGAGCCCGAGCAGGTCCGCGTGCTGCGCGGTGTCGTGCTCGACCACGCGAAGATCACGACGAACAACGCCCAGCTCGTCCTCGCCGACCACCTGAAGCGGCGGTGGGTGCCGACGCTCGGCGAGGAGTTCGCGAGCGGCGAGTGCCACGCCGGCGACTACGAGACCTCGATCGTGCTCGCGGCCGAACCCGATCGGGTGCGGCGCGACCTGATGGCGGCGCTGCCGTCCCGCGAGGTCGGGCTCGTCGCCGGGATCCAGTCGGGGGCGAAGAGCTTCCGCGAGCTCGGTGCGGACCAGGCCTACTGCGGGGACCCGGCGGGCGCCTCGGCCGAGAAGGGGCGCGAGATCCTCTCCCAGCTGGCCGAGATCACGGTGGCGACCTGTCGCGAGACCTGGCCGGAACGCTTCGGCGCGGGCTCGGGCGAGGGCGCGGAGAGCTGACCATGGGCAACATCTTCGAGTGCCAGCAGAACGTGCGCTTCGGACACGTGGACCCCGCCGGGATCGCGTACTTCCCGAAGATCTACGACTTCATCCACGAGGCCTTCGAGGAGCTCTGGCAGCTCCACGTGGGGGAGCGCTACTACCACCTCCTGCAGGAGAAGCGCATCGGCTTCCCGCTCGTGCACAGCGACGTGGACTTCAAGAAGCCGCTGCGCTTCGGCGACAGGCCGCTCGTGCGGATCACCTGCTTCAAGCTCGGCGGGAGCTCGCTCGGGCTGCGCTACGTGTACCGCGTCAACGACCAGGTCTGCGTGGACGCGCGCATGACCACCGTGTGCGTGGAGCTCGACACGCTGAAGACCATGCGAATCCCCGACACCTACCGCGCGCGCTTCGAGGAGCTGCGCGAGGAAGCGGCGACGACGGCCGGCAACTGACGAACGACCCCATCCCTTGAAGATCAAGCAGCTGTTCGACGCGGGCGAGCCCGTCTTCTCCTTCGAGTTCTTCCCGCCGAAGACCGACAAGGCGGCGCGCCGCCTCATGGAGACCGTCGCGGACCTGAAGAGCGCCTTGGCGCCGGGCTACGTCTCGGTCACCTACGGCGCCGGCGGCAGCACGCGGAGCCGGACGCTGGAGTGCGTGCGCCGCATCCAGAACCAGCTCGACCTCACCGCCATGGCGCACCTGACCTGCGTCGGGCACACGGCGGACGAGCTGACCGGCATCGTGACCGAGCTCGTGGACGCGGGCGTGCAGAACGTGCTCGCGCTGCGCGGCGACCCGCCCGAGGGGCAGGAGCAGTTCTCGGCGACCGCGGGCGGCTTCGCCAACGCGAGCGAGCTCACGGCCCACCTGCGCGGCAACTTCGACCTGTGCCTGGGCGGCGCCTGCTATCCCGAGGCGCACCCCGAGGCGACCTCGCTCGACGACGACGTGCGCTGGCTGAAGCACAAGGTCGACCAGGGCGTGGACTTCCTCGTCACGCAGCTCTTCTTCGACAACGCCGACTACTTCGCGTTCGTCGAGCGCGCGCGCGCGGCCGGGATCCAGGTCCCGATCGTGCCCGGGATCATGCCGATCACGAACGTGGGTCAGATCGAGCGCTTCACCTCCATGTGCGGCGCGCGCATCCCCGATGAACTCCGCGATCGGCTCGGACCGATCCGCGACGACGCGGCCGCCGTCATGGCCGCGGGCATCGAGCACGCCACGCTGCAGTGCCGTGAACTGATGGCCAAGGGCGCGCCGGGCGTCCACTTCTACACGCTCAACAAGAGCGCCGCGACGCGCTCGATCCTCGCGTCGCTGCGCGCGATCTGACCCGGCTCGGTCCTCGAGCTCCACTCTCCCCCCAAGCCCTCCTCCGCGATGCCGAGTTCGAAGGACGTCGTCACCTTCCAGAGCCACCTCGTCGACCACCAGCGCCGTCACCCCGAGGCGACGGGCGCGCTGTCGTGGATCCTCATCTCGGTCTCCGTGTCTGCGAAGATGATCGCGGCGAAGATCCGCCGCGCGCGCCTCGAAGGCGTGCTCGGGGCGCTCGAGCAGGAGAACGTGCAGGGCGAGGTCCAGCAGAAGCTGGACGTGATGGCCGACCGCATCATGCGCCACAACGTGGGCGAGAAGGAGCCGGTGGCGATCATGGGCTCCGAGGAGGAGGAGGAGGTGCACCCGCTGCGCCTCGACACCGACGGCGAGCGCCGCTACAGCGTGCTGTTCGACCCGCTCGACGGCTCGTCGAACCTCGACGTGTGCGGCGCGGTGGGCACGATCTTCAGCGTCCTGCGCCACGACCGGCGCGCCGAGGATCCCGAGGCGGCGGTGCTCCAGCCGGGCACGCAGCAGGTCGCCGCGGGCTACGTGCTCTACGGCAGCTCGACGGTCTTCGTCTACTCCGCCGGCGACGGCGTGCACGTGTTCGAACTCGACCCGAACGTGGGCACCTTCTTCCGCGTGAAGGAGAACCTGCGCATCCCCGACAGCGGCAAGATCTATTCGCTCAACGAGGGCAACCGCAAGAGCTTCCCCAAGGGCTACCAGGACTACCTCGACTGGGCGCAGAGCAACGGCTACTCGAGTCGCTACATCGGCGCGATGGTCGCCGACGTGCACCGCACGCTGCTCAAGGGCGGCGTGTTCATGTACCCGCCGACCGAGAAGGCGCCGACCGGCAAGCTGCGCCTGCTCTACGAGGTCAACCCGATGTCGATGCTCGTCGAGCAGGCCGGTGGCAAGTCGATGTCGGGCACAGGCCGCGCGATGCTCGTCGAGCCGACCGCGCTGCACCAGCGCGTGCCCGTCGTGATGGGGAGTCCGGACGAGGTGGACCGCGTGCTCGAGTTCCTCGGGGACGACGGGGCGAGCGGCTGACCGCCGCGCGATCGGCCCCTTCCGCACCGACGACCCGTTCCGCACCGACGGCTCGGCGCCGCGGGGCGTAGGCGCGGGATTCCATCGGACCCTCGCCACCGACCATGCGCCGCCTCGCTCTCGCTCTCGTCCTCGCCCACTTCGTCGCCGCCTGTGCCGGTCCGTCCGTGCAGCAGGAGGCCGCCCACGCACCGGCGGCCGCGGTCTGGCGCGCGCCGGTCCCGATCGACGCGGTCGTCGTCGAGCGCGCCCCGCGCGCGGCGCTCGCGCCGGTGACGATCGACGAGCTCCCCGCTGGCTTCGCGGCCTTTGCGTTCACGCGCGGCGACGGCACGCGCGGGCTCGCGTACGCGGACGCCCCGAGCGGCGCGCCGTTCGCGACGCGCAAGCCGCTTCTCCTGTGGTGCGAAGGATCGGGTGCGCAGTCGGTCTTCCGGCGCACCCCGCGCGGCTTCTCCAGCGGGCTGTTCGGCTACCTGTCGGCCGAGTGGGGCGACCGCTTCCACGTGGTCGTGTGCGAGAAGCGCGGCGTCGCGTTCGCCGAGGACCGCGAGGACCCCGGCTCCGCCGGCGGCGCGTCGCGCGAGTACCACGAGCACGCGACCTGGGAGGGACGCGTCGGGCAGAACTGCGCGCTGCTCGACGCACTGCTCGCGCATCCGATGGTCGACGCGTCGCAGGTGTTCGTGATCGGGCACAGCGAGGGCGGCGACGTGGCGGCGGGCGTCGCGGCGATGCGCGCCGAGGTCACGCAGGTCGCGACGCTCGCGGGCGCGGGCGGCTGTCAGTGGGCCGAGATGATGATGCTCGTGCGCGACGAGGCGCGCCGTGCGGGCGAGGACGAGGCGACCGCCGAGTCCTGGGTCGCGTCGATCGAGGCCGACCTCGCGCGGCTCATGGCCGATCCCGACTCCGTCGACGCGATGCTGTGGGGGCACGCGCACCGGCGCTGGACCTCATTCGGTCGGCGCACGCCGGTCGACTCGCTGCTCGCGACCGACGCGGCGATCTACATGGCGCAGGGCACGCGCGACACGGCGGTCCCGATCGAGTCCTTCGACGTGGTGGTCGTCGAGCTGCTGCGCCACGGCAAGCGACCGACCGTGGTGCGCGTGCCCGACGCGGACCACGGCTTCGCCACGCCCGACGACACGGAGCAGGTCGGGATCCTCGAGGCGCTCGACGCCGCGGTCCGCTGGTCGCTCGACGCCGCGGCCCGCTCCTGACGCTCCGGCCTACTGCGCCGCCGCGTACGCCGCGTCGAACAACTGTTGATCGTCGCCGTCCACGTCCCCGTCGCCGTCCATGTCGACGGTGGGGGAGGCGACCGCGAAGGCGAGCGCGAACGCCGTTAGGTCCTCGCCGTCCACGACACCGTCCAGGTCGAGGTCGGCGGCGTGGAACAGGCGCAGGTCGAGGTCGAGCGACCCCGTCGTGTCGGCGCCGGTGGACTGCACCTGCGCGATGTTGCTGGCGATGAGCGTGTAGGTCGCTGGATCGAGCCAGCCCGACCAGGCGTCGGCCTCGAACTCGCCGTTCGTCGCGGTCGTGTTGAACAGCTGCGTGCCGTCCGACAGCACCACCGCCACCGCTTGGGAGAGCCCGCTCTCCGCGAAGGCGTCGACCGCGAGCGACGCACGCACGCGCGTCGTCAGCTCGAACTCGAGCCACAGCTCCGAGCGCGCGCGCGACACGCGGTCGAACAGCGCGCCCGACGCGTGCGCACCGACCTCGAGCGAAGCGGCGATGCGCCGCGCGCCCACGATCGAGGCGTGGTCCGCGACGGCGTTCGCGAGGGCCGCGCCGTTCGGGACGGGGAGCTCGACGCCGCCGTCCTCGGCGAAGGTCGTCAGCGGCGAGAGCTCCTCGTCGCACCAGTGCTCGTCCACGGTCGCCCCGCCCTCGGTCAACGCGCCCGACACGCGCAGGTCGATCACGCGCGCGCCCACGTCCATCTGCTCGAAGCACGGCGCGTGTTCGCTGCACGCCGCTTCGAGCGTCACGCGCAGCCCTTCCGTCGCGCCCACGACCACGGCACCTGACCCGCTGCCGTCGACCACGAGTCCCTGCAGGTCGACGCGGGTGCCGACGAGGCTCGGGTCGTCGGGCGGGACGAGCAGCACCGTGCTCACCGTTCCCGGCCCGTTCCAGGCGCCGCCCGACCACACGCCCAGGAAGAGGGCGTCGTCGAGCGACACGGTCAACTCGCCGGGCACGCCGTAGCCGTACATGCTGAGCCCGAACGCGGTGGAGCCGCAGGGCGCGCCGCCGTCGGGGGCGACGGACGCGAGCAGGTAGGTGGCCGACCCCGGCGCCTGGGTCCCCAGCGGGTTGTCGATCCCGACGACCAGCGCCCGTCCGAGGACGCCGTTGCCCGCCACGACCGTGAGGCTGTCGGGTGGGTTCAGGCCGCAGGTGCGCCGCTCGGTCTCGGCGCGCGCGCTGGGCGCGGTGAGGACCGCGACGAGGGTCACGGTGACGACGGCGAGGGTGCCGGTGGAGCGGGCGACGAGCGGGAGCCTTGGTGGCGAAGCGACTGGGTACATGGCGCGAGCGGGGACCTGGTTGTGAGGTGACCGTCAAGCCACCTTATTGGTCCCTTCATCCAAGGGCCCGGACGCTCGGGGCGCCGTCCCGCGGGCGGGCGGGAGTGGCTCGGTCCTGGGAGTCCTCGGCCGTCGAGCCGTGTCCGGTGGAGGGCGGTGCGACGAATTGCCACACCTCGGGTCCCGTGGGTGAAACCGGCCCTCCCGCGGGTGCGTCGCTCGCGCCTCAGGCGGGCGGTCGCGCCGTCGCCCGCAGGCGCCGCGCGAGCGGCCGCCCGATGAGCCAGACGACCGCCGGCACGACGGCTCGCAGCAGCATCCACGCGCCGACCAGACCCGCGAGGTTCGGCCGGTCGGGCGCGTCCACCGCGCCGTGGCCCGCGGCCGCGAGGAGTCCGCCCGCGACGACCAGGGCCGCCGCTTCGATGCCGACGAGCTCCACGAAGCGCACGGCGGCGTTGCGCGCGGCGGGGAGGGAGCCGGCGCGGCGCAGGAGGAGGTGCGCCAGCGCCGCGATCGTCGCGCCCGCTCCGGCGAGGGCCCCGAGGGCCGCGGCCGACCAGGCGGCGAGGGGCAGCGCGATCACCTCGCCGAGGTCGACCGACTCGGCCGCGAGCGCGAGCACCGCGACGAAGTCGGGGAGCACGACCAGCGCGTTGGGCGCGCCGCCCACGAGCACGAGGACGAGCGCGCGATCCTCGAGCGAGCGGTCACGCTCCATCGCTCACCTCGCGCGCCCGTGCGGGGGCGCCGTGCACGAACCTCGCCAACACCACCGAGGCCGCGGCGGGCACGCCGAAGAGGATCGCGCGTTCGCCCAGGCCGGTCGGCGCGACCACGGCGCTCCATCCGAAGCCGATGGTCCAGCAGGCCGCGGCCGCGAGCTGCAGCCCCGCGAAGACGCGCGCGTGCTGTCGGGCGCGGCGCGGTCGGTCGCGCTGCAGGGCCCAGCCGTGCGCGAGACCGAAGCCAGCCTTGGGCAGCCCGATCGCGAGCGCGGCGCACGCCCAGCCGAAGCAGATGAGGTGACCGTCCAGCGACGCCCCGTCGCCGGGCGCCTGCGGTCCCGTGCCGAGCTCGAAGACCCAGCTCGCGTAGAGGAAGAGCAGGACCCAGGCCAGCGGCAGGTGGGCGAACGAGGCGAAGAGGATGGCGGCGGTCGACCGATCGGCGCGTCGCCGTTCGTCCATCCGTGCGGCGCGCTGGTCCGCCGCGGCGTGGTCGTGATTCACGTGGTCATGTCGTCGTGCCCCTCGGTTCGGAGCCTATCAGGCCGCCGGAGAAGGTCCCGTCGCGAGGCGAAGCCATCGGCGGCGAGGCGAGGAAGGCGAAGTCGAGACGGCGCAGGCGATCCTGTCGGGTCGCTGAGCACGGATCGACGAGGCTGACGCCGCATCGAGGTCGAGGGCGAAGCCTGAGCAGGGGCGTTCTCCGGGAGGCTGCTCGCACGGGCCACGACGGCGCGGCGCGCAGCCGGTCTCCCCACAGCTGGACGGCGCACGCGGCGGTGCTCAAGGAAAAGTCTTCCCGGCCCGATGGCTCGACCACGATGCAGAGCCAATCCGAACCGGTGCCGCCCGATCCCGCCGACGCGACCGTCGCCCCGTCCGTCGCCGCGATCGTTCCGGTGCGCGAGCCCGACCTCGCGCACCTCGACCGCGCTCTCGCCGAGATCCGAGCGCAGGAAGGCGCGCCGGTCCGCGCCGTCGTCGTGGACCAGACGCTCGGCGGCGAGCTCGAGGGACGCGACCTCGGCGGTGCGCTCGTGCTGCGCGAGTCGAGCCCGTCGCGCGGCCTCGCGCTCGCGCGCGGCGCCGAAGCGAGCGACGCCGAGGTGCTGCTCGTGTGGGAGGCCTGCGCGTCGTACCCGACCGACCGTGCCGCGCGGCAGCTCGCCGCGCTCGAGGCCCACCCGCTGGCGCAGCTCGTCACCGGCGACCTCGGACTCGTCACGGACGAGCGCGGCGCCGACGACGCACCGTACACGCGCACGCGCGCGCTCGACCTCGCGCACGACGACCTGCCGGGTCTGTGGCAGGCGACCCTGTGCGTGCGGCGTCCGCTGCTCAGCACGATCGATCGCGCGGCGTTCGCGCCGTCGGAGTACGGCCTGCTCGTCGCGGCGCGCGCCTGCGACGCCTGGGCGCACGCGCCCGGTCGCGTCGCCGCGGTGGACGCGGCCGCGAGCGCCGCGCGCGACGAGGCGGTGCGCGTGGACGCCGAGCTCGTGCGCCTGGCGCGCCTCGAGCCGCTCGCGACGCCCGAGCTCACCGTGTTGCTCGCCACGCACGACCGCTGCGACGTCCTGCTCGCGTGCATCGAGGCGTTCGCGCGCCAGCTCGTGCGCCCGGGCACCTTCGAGATCGTCGTCGTCGACGACGCGTCGCGCGACGCGACCCCACGCGTGATGCGCGACCTGCGCACGCACGCGCCGCTCGTCTTCGACCGTCAGCCGCTGCCCGGCGGCGCGGGTCCTGCGCGCAACCTCGGCCTGCCGCGGGCGCGCGGTCGCTTCGTCCTGTTCGTCAACGACGACACGATCCCCGACCCGCACCTCGTCCGTCGGCACCTCGAGGCGCACCGCGAGCTGGGCGACGGCGCGATGGTGCAGGGGCTGTTCCGACAGCCCGACGCCATCCTCGCGAACGCGCTCAACCGCGTCCTCGACGACAGCCGCCTCGTCTTCGGCTTCCGCGACTTCGCGCCCGGACAAGAGCTCGTCGGCGCGCAGCTCTACACCTGCAACGTGAGCGTCGCGACCGAGGCCGTGCGCGCGATCGGCGGCTTCGACGCGAGCTACAGCACCTACGGCTGCGAGGACACCGACCTGGGCGAGCGCCTCGTCGCCGCCGGTCAGCACCTCGTGTACCGACCCGAGTGCGTCGCCGCGCACCAGCATCGCCTCGCGTTCGACGACTTCGTCGCGCGCCAGGTGCAGGTGGCCCGCGCGCACGTGCGCGTCTATCGCGACCACCCGCACCTGTGCCCGATCGACGGGCTGCGCGGACGCACCGTCGCGACGCTGCGCGCGGATCTCGCCGATCGTGCGGCGACGCGGGCCAGCGTCGAGCGCGCCGCGCGCGAGCTGTCCGAGGTCGACCTCGCGGCGCTCGAGGGTGCGGACGGCGCGGCGCGTGCGTCGGCCGCGCGCATCCACCTGGCGCTCTCGGAAGCGCTGCACTGGCTGCACGACACGCTGTGGATCCAGGGCCTCGCGGAGGGCCTGGAGCGCGAGGGCGTCGACGGCTTCGACGCGCTCCTGCGCGCGAACGCCGGGTGCGCCGGTGCGCGCGGCGACGCGAACGACCCGAACACGACCAACGACCGAGCCCCGCTCGCCGGCCTGGAGGCCTCCCATGCGTGATTGTCTCGTCCTCGGATCCGGCCGCAGCGGCACGAGCATGGTGAGCGGCGCGCTCGCCGGCGCGGGCGCCTTCATGGGCGACGCGCTGCACGCGCCGCGCGCCGCGAACCCCAAGGGCTTCTTCGAAGCACCCGAGATCAACGGCATCAACGAGGCGCTGCTCGCCTCGATGCTGCCCGCGGACACGGACCTCGGTGAGGGCCAGCGCTGGCTCGGCGTGCCGTCGGACGGTGCGCGGCCCGCGCCGACGCCCGAGCTCACGGAGCGCATCGACGCCGCACTCGCGCACCGGCCGTACTGCTACAAGGACCCGCGCTTCTCGTTCACGCTCCCCGCGTGGCGCGAGGCCGCGGCGCGCGCCGGTCGACCGGACCCCGCGCTCGTGTGCGTGTTCCGCCATCCGGCGTCGACCGCGACGAGCATGGTGAAGGAG
>Ga0180435_10006573_pt1 | contig 11137 bp, 10 predicted proteins | sample SS_ome_3_FD_132467 | JGI IMG/M metagenome (GOLD analysis project Ga0180435, IMG submission 132467) | Hypersaline lake sediment archaeal communities from the Salton Sea, California, USA - SS_3_S_1 metaG | ecosystem: Environmental > Aquatic > Non-marine Saline and Alkaline > Hypersaline >...
ACCCGCCGGGTGTGATAGACGGCGATTTCATCCACCTGGGCGCCCATGCGCGCCAGTTCCTCCGGTAAAATCGGCCGGGCCTCGGCCGCCCTCGGCAGGAGGATGCGCTGGCCGGCCACTTTCTCGTCGGCAAAGGCTTCCACAACCGATTCCGCACGGTAGCTGGCCGGTACGATATCGCTGCGCAAGCCGTGTTCGCGCAGCAGCCCGGCGGTGGCCGGACCGATAACAGCCGTGCGCACATGGTGCAGGGCACGCACGTCCTCTCCCAAGGCAAAAAGGCGTTCGAAAAAATATTTGACGCCGTTGACACTCGTAAACACCAGCCAGTCATAGGCGGACATGTTACGGATGGCATCGTCAAGGGGTTGCGTGTTCTCCGTGGGGACCACCTCGATGGTGGGGTACTCGAGGCAGTTGGCGCCCAATTCGGTCAGGCGTGCAACCAGGTCGCTGGCCTGCGCGCGCGCCCGCGTGACGACGACCGTGCGGCCAAAAAGGGGACGCTCTTCGAACCAGGCCAGGCGCTCGCGAAGATGGACCACTTTGCCCACCACGATGATGGCCGGGGCTTTCAGGCCGGCCTGGCGGGCGATATCGACAATGGTGGCCAGGGTTCCGGTAACGGTCTTTTGCCGGGTGGTGGTTCCCCAGCGGACCAGGGCCACCGGCGTTTCCGGATCCATGCCGTTGGCTTGCAGCTGGTCACTGATCAGGGGTAGATTTTTCACCCCCATGAAAAAAACCAGGGTGCCGATGCCGGTGGCCAATGCTTTCCAGTCGATGCTCGAACTGCTCTTGGTGGGATCTTCATGGCCGGTCACAAATGCCAGCGTGGAGGTGAAATCGCGATGGGTCAGCGGTATGCCGGCGTAGGCGGCGCCGGCGACCGCCGATGTGACCCCGGGGACGACTTCAAAGGGGATGCCGGCGGCCACGAGTTCTTCGGCTTCCTCTCCGCCGCGGCCGAAAATATAAGGGTCGCCACCCTTGAGACGGGCCACCATCAGGCCCTGCCGGGCCTTTTCGATGATGAGGGCATTGATGCCGCCCTGGGGCAGGGTGTGGTCGCCCCCCTTTTTGCCCACATAGATCATTTCGGCCTCCGCCGAGGCGTGGGCCAGGAGGGCCGGAGCGGCCAGATAGTCGTAGATGACCACGTCGGCGGCATGGATGCAGGCCTGCCCCTTGACCGTGATCAAGCCCGGGTCGCCGGGGCCTGCGCCGATAAGATAGACCTTACCTGGTTTCATGGGTGGATTTCCGTTTGTAGACTGTCAAGAATGGTTCGTGCCCCCCGTGCCAGGAGGCGTTCGGCCAGCTCCAGGCCGATGGATTCGGCCTGGGGCGCCGGCCCTTCTAATGTTTCCCGTACCATGGTTTGACCGTCAAGATCGGACACCAGGCCCGTCAGCCGCAGCTGTCCGTCCTCGAGGGTGGCGTGTCCGGCGATCGGGACCTGGCAGCCCCCTTCCAGGCGGGTCAGAAAAGCCCTTTCGGCCAAAACCGCCCAGCGGGTATCGGCATGATTCAAATCGGCGATCAAGGGGGTGATGATTGGGTCGTCGATGCGGGTTTCCACGCAGAGCGCGCCCTGTCCAACGGCCGGCAGCATGGCATCCGGGGACAGGTATTCCGTAATGCGGTCCGCCAGCCCCAGGCGCTTGACACCGGCGGCGGCCAGGACGATGGCGTCCATCTGCTCCTCGTCCAATTTACGCAGCCGCGTATCCAAATTGCCGCGCAGGGGGGTGATGCGGACATCCGGACGGGCGTGTCGCAGCTGGGCGGCCCGCCGCAGGCTGCTGGTGCCGATACGCGGGTTGGCACCCAGTTCCCGCAGGGATGAGGCCTGGCGCGCGATCAATACGTCCACCGGGGTTTCCCTTTTGGGCACTGCCCCGATGCAGAGCCCCGGCGGTATCTCGGCCGGCATGTCTTTCATGCTGTGCACGGCGATATCGATTCGACCGTCCAGCAGGGCCTCTTCGATTTCCTTGACAAACAATCCCTTGCCGCCGACTTTGGCCAACGGGACGTCCAGGATCTTGTCCCCTTTGGTCTTGATAATCTCCAGTGCTACCGATTGTCCCGGGTTGCGTTCCTCGAGACGGGCTTTGATCCAGTTGGCCTGCCAAAGCGCCAGCTTGCTGCCGCGGGTACCGATGGTGACGCCACCCGCCATCAGTGACCACATCCCGCGCAGCTCGAAGCGCTGCAGCCCCCGCAGGAGGAGGTGGCCGCCGTCGATTTGATGGTTTCCCCCCCGGCGCCTTTGCTGAAAAAGCCGCAGGTGGACATCAGGCGGCAGACTTTTTTACTCTGGCAGTCCGAACATTCCGGGTCGGCTTTGCCCATCACCAGATATTCAAATGTGGTGCCGCAATCCTGGCACTGGTATTCATAAATTGGCATCGCTATTCTCCTTCTTCGCATCGCCGCGGAAGCATGCAAAAATTGAAAGGGGCGTGTGGCCCCCCATCGGTTCTCCGTTCAGTCGGCGCTACTCTTTACACGTCTTTGGCCGTTTTGGCAAGGCAGTTTAGGGGCATTGAACGCCTGCGGGCCCGTATCAGGTCGAAGCGGCGGCACCCTGCGGGAAAAGGGTCTGGTCGACGATCCGGCAAAGCATGTGCCCCATCAGAATGTGGGTTTCCTGAACCCGCGCGGTCGTGGCCGTGGGAACCGTCAGGGCCAGATCGCACACATCCGGCAGGGCCCCGCCCTGTCCGCTCATGCCCAGGCAGTGCAGCTCCATTTCGCGCGCCGCTTTCAAACCGGCCAGGACATTGGGGGAGTTCCCGCTGGTGCTGATGCCCCAGGCGACGTCGTCCTTTTTGCCGATGGCCTGAACTTGCTTGCTGAAGATCTGCTCGAAGGCATAATCGTTGCCGATACTGGTGATAATGGATGTGTCCGTGGTCAGGGCAATGGCCGGAAGCGGACGACGTTCGATTTCGAACCGGTTGACAAATTCGGCGGCAATATGCTGAGCGTCCGCGGCACTGCCCCCATTGCCGAAAATTAAAATCTTGTGCCCGGAAGCAATACAGGTCACCAGCATCTCGGCCGCTGCGGCCAAAGCTTCGATCTGTGTTTCGACGGCCTGCTGTTTGATGCGTATGCTTTCCGCCAGGATGGTCGTGATGGCGTCACGCATGGGGTTTGCAATTTTCGTCATGGATTTCGCCTTGTTCGTTCTTCCATCGAGCCAGGGGGGTCAGGATGCCTTGTCGACGTTGCGTTCCTCGATAGCGCTAATGGCGTCGCGCGCGTTTTCGCCCAATGTTTCGGCCTTTTTGAATGCGGCCAGCGCTTTTTCAAACTGGCCGGATTTTTTCAGCAGACGGCCCAGGCGCATGTGAAAACGCCCGTTTTCGGGCATAATTTCGACACTCTGCTGACAAAACGCAAGGGCGATGTCCAGATTTTCATTTTTCAGCTCGTAGCAGCGGCCCAACCCCGACAGCGCCGGCGCGTCGTTGGGCTGGATGCGCAGGGCTTTTTTGTAGGGCGGGACCGCCGCATCGAGCAGGCGCTGGGCCAGATAGACATCGCCCAGGAGGCGTTGGACGCGGGCCGATTCAGGTTTGAGTTCGGCCGCCCGCAAGACCAGTTTCTGGGCTTTCTCGGGCTGGCTGAACTCCAGCAGGAGTTTACCGGTCTGATAGTTCAGCTCGAAGACATCCCTGCCCAGGGGGGCGGCTTTGAGCCAGTATGCCAGCGCTTTATCCTGTTCGCCCATCAGCAGATTGACCAGCCCGGCATTATAGAGGGCCAGGGTCTCCTCGGCCTTGACCTTGAGGGCCGCCTGAAAGGCGGTCAAGGCCTTGGGGTAGTTCTGCTCAACGCCGAAGCAGACTCCCAGGCTGTTGAGTACGTTGACGTTTTTAGGGTCCAGCCGGAGGGCATTGCGAAATTCTTCGATGGCACGATCGATTTTGCCGCTGTCGTAGTAGCGGTCGCCGCTGATGTTGAGGCTGACCGCGTCAAAGCAGGCCCGACCACCAGGCCCTAAAAAGGCGGCATGCTCCAGTGCCTTGCGGGCATTGTCGACCGTGTGGCCCGCTGAGTAGGTCAGGCAGGGGAAACCGGCCAGTCCCACTGTCAGGGTGCGCTCGAGGGCGGTGTTGATCCGCTCCTGGAATTTCTTGATGATGGAAAGGCCCGAGGCCACATCTCTTCCGGGGAACACGCAGCCGAAAATGTCCGCCGTCATGAGCCCCCACCAGCCCTCGTTGGACGCACAGAGCTGGTGCATCATTTCGGCCACATTCAGAAACAACCGGTCGAATCGCCCATCATGCTCTTCCCTGCAGGCCGCCGTGTCAATCCGCAGGGCCAGGGCCGTGAACACGGCGGCGCCGTCCGCCTTGGCGGCCGCCCAGTCGGTGTACTCGTGGCCGAACTTGAGATCCGGATAATGCTGCCGCAATAAATCGATGGCGGCGGACGGAAACGCGGCCGCCATCGGTTCCTGGGCGCCGTCGTTTTCGTCTTCAGCGGGTGTCTTGGAAAAGAGGAAATCCTGGGTAGCTGTAAGGTTGCGGTTAACGCGGCCGGGGTCTGACGTCATGGGGACTCCTTTTTCAGCATACGCCGGAAAGCCACTTCAATGGGGGGGAAATCATCATCCTGCAGGGTGCGGACATCCATGATGAAGCGCTCTTTCTCGATGCGTCCGATAATCGGCGGGTCATTCCGTCGCAGGAAATTTTCGGTCTTTTGGGCCGATCCTTCATGAAAAGAAACCGCCACAGCATAGCTGGGTAGCTTCAGCAGGGGCAGCGAGCCGCCGCCGATGCGCGATTGAACCTGGTCGCGGCTGAACTCAAGCTGCGGCGCACCGATGGCCTGCAGGCGAGTGCAGAGATGATCGGCTCTTTCCGCCAGAAGGTCTGCCGGCGTCATCATCATGCGCAAGGTTGGAATGCCGGCAAGCGCCCGGGATTCTTCCCGGTAGAGTCGCAGGGTGCTCTCCAGGGCCGCCAGGGTCATCTTGTCGATCCGCAGGGCCCGGTTGATCGGATTTTTTTTGATGGCGTCCAGAACGGACCGCTTGCCCACAATAAGGCCGGCCTGCGGGCCGCCCAGCAATTTGTCGCCGCTGAAGGTGACGATATCGGCACCGCTGGCCACGGATTCCTGGACGGTGGTTTCCCGGGGCAGGCCATAGCGGCTGAAATCCACAAACGTGCCGCTGCCCAGATCCTCCATGACCGGCACGTCGTGCTGGCGTCCGAGGGCCACCAGCTCTTTCAGTGCAACCTCTTTGGTAAAACCGGTTATGGCGAAGTTGCTCTGGTGGACCTTGAGCAGCAGGCCGGTTTTTTCGCCGAGGGCGTCGGCGTAGTCGTTCAGGTGTGTGCGGTTGGTGGTACCGACTTCCCTGAGCAGTGCGCCGCTCTTGCTCATGACATCGGGAATGCGGAACGAGCCCCCGATCTCGACGAGTTCACCCCGGGAAACGATGACTTCCCGTGCTTTGGCCATGGTTTCCAGGGCAATCAGCACAGCGCCGGCATTGTTGTTGACGACCAGGCCGGCTTCCGCCCCGGTGATTTCGCAGAGAAGCTCCTCGACGGCGCTGTAGCGGGAGCCGCGCTGGCCCTGGTCGAGGTTGAATTCCAGATTGGAGTAGCGGCTGGCGATAAGCATTAGGTTGTCGATGGCATCCCGGCAGAGCAAGGAACGTCCGAGATTGGTGTGAATGACGATACCGGTCGCATTGATGGTGGCGCGCAGATTGGGCTGCATAGCGGCGGCCACCAGGGTTACCATGCGCTTTAGCACCGCCGCCTCTTCCACGTCTTCGGCGGCGACCCCCCCACCGTTCTGCAGCAGTCGGTGACGAAGCGCCCCCAGGGCTGTGCGCGCGGCATCACGAACGACCCTGTGGGGGGCCTGACGCAGGGTTTCGGATTCTTGTGCGCGTTCCAGCAGCCGATCCACGCCGGGCAGGCGTTGCAGCAGTGTCCGGCTCTGATCGTTCATCTTAGTGTCCATTCTTTAGGGCCCCGCGGTATTGCACCCGTGATTTTCTTGATACTCAAACTTTACTTTTTAGCATCTAAAAGCTAAATATTTCAATCAATTTATTCATTTCAAGGCTGGTCGCAAGGTGCGGCCGTCGGGCAAGAAGGAGGCATATGCGCGAACCACGGGACCATATCATTTTCCCCCTCGATGTCGCCACGCGCACCGAGGCCGAGCAGCTGGTGCGGCAGCTGGCAGGCCATGTCGGCCTGTTCAAGGTCGGACTGGAACTCTTCATCCGTTCGGGACCGGATTTGATTCGATGGATTCGCTCCGAAAGCGATGCCGGGATATTCCTGGATCTTAAACTGCACGACATCCCCATGACCGTGGCCCGTGCCATGGAGGCCATTGCCGATCTGGCGGTGGATCTGACGACGGTGCATTGCGGCGAGAGCCGGCGCATGCTGGAGGTGGCGGTCAAGGCCGGGCAGGGGGCCACCAAAGTCCTTGCCGTCACGGTACTGACCAGTGTGGGTCCCGAAGAGTTATACCAGGCCGGTTTGACCCCGGAGCTGGCCGAGAACGTGGGGATGCTGGTTCAGCGCCGGGCCGGATCGGCCCGGGAGGCCGGTTGCGCCGGCGTGGTGTGTTCCGGCTGGGAGGCCCGGTCGATCAAACAGGCCCTGGGACAGGATTTTTTAGCGGTGACCCCGGGGATTCGGCCGGCCTGGGAATCGGTCGGTCCGGATGATCAGCGCCGGGTCATGACGCCGGGGCAGGCGGTTCGCAATGGGGCGGATTACATCGTGATCGGGCGCCCCATTCGCGATGCGGCCGATCCGGTTCATGCCGCCCAAAAGGTTGCGGCTGAAATCGCCGAGGGCCTGTCCTGAAAGGTGCCGGTCTGCGCTTGCATCGATTCCGGACCGGATCAGTACCACAGGAAATGCCGAATAACGGTCAGGCCGACGATGACCGCGGCCAGCACGAGGATCAGGGCCAGTTGATCGCGCGTAAAGGCTTTCATTTCTCGTAGATGACCGGGATCAGGCCTTGTCGAGACCAAAGGCCGTATGCAGCACCCGCACGGCCAGCTCGGCGTATTTTTCCGTGACGACGCAGGATATGCGGATTTCCGACGTGGCGATGAGCCGAATGTTGATGTTTTCGCTGGCCAGGGTTTCGAACATCTTGGTTGCCACCCCCGAATGATTTTTCATCCCCACGCCGATCACCGACACCTTGGCGATGTTCTGGTCGCCCAGTACTTCCTCGGCCCCGATGTCTTGGGCCACCTCATCGGCAATGACCATGGCCTGTTTGAAATCGGTTTCCGGCACCGTGAACGTCAGGTCCGTCTGTCCGCCGGAGCGCATGTTCTGGATGATCATGTCGACGACGATGCCGGCCTCCGAAACAGGGGAAAACACCTTGGCGGCCACCCCGGGCTGGTCCGGGACCTTTTTCAGGGTGATCCGGGCCTGGTTTTTGTCGCACGTCACACCGGATACCAACAGTTTTTCCATGCTGGCGTCTTCATTGACCACCATCGTTCCCTCCTCATCGCGAAATGACGATCGTACGTGCACGGGCACGCTGTATTTCTTGGCGAATTCCACCGATCGGATTTGCAGAACCTTGGCGCCCAGGCTGGCCATTTCCAGCATCTCGTCGTAGCTGACGCGCGCCATTTTACGGGCCCGGGGGCAGATGTTGGGGTCGGTGGTGTAGATGCCGTCGACATCCGTGTAGATTTCACAGGTGTCGGCCTTGATGGCCGCCGCTATCGCCACGGCCGAGGTGTCCGACCCGCCGCGCCCCAGCGTGGTGATATTGCCGTTGATGTCGCACCCCTGGAATCCGGCCACGACCACGATCTTACGGTCATCGAGCAGTGTCCGGATCGGATCCGCACCGATATCCAGAATACGGGCATTGCCGAAGGCGCAGTCGGTGACCACTTTGGCCTGGTGCCCCAGGATGGATTCCGCCGTGTAGTTCATGGAACGCAGGGTCATGGCCAGCAGAGCGGCCGTGGTCTGCTCACCTGTGGCCAGCAGGACGTCCAGTTCCCGTTTGTCGGGGGTATCGGTCACCTGGCTGGCCATGCCTATCAGGTTGTCAGTGACCCCCGCCATGGCCGAAAGAATGACCACCACGTCATGGCCCTGGTCATAGGTGCGGGCGACCCGTTTGGCGACATTGCGGATGCGGTCGAGATCGGCAACCGAGGTGCCGCCGAATTTTTGTACAATAAGGCTCATGCTTTCCTCTCAGATGACGTTTTGCAGCTCTTTTAGCAAAATCGTCGGTGCAAGTCCATATGCGCGGAAACCAAACCGGCGGGAGGTGTCGCCGGTGGTGCGAATGTTTACGTCCAAACGTTCTCCGGGGAGACCGTCCGTCATGCGTTCCGACCATTCGATGGCGATAACGCCGGCCTCCTCCATGAGTTCCAGGAGTCCAATATCATCCAGATCTTCGCCTGACAGGCGATACAGGTCCACGTGGTGCAGCGGCAGCCGTCCCTGGTAGGAGTGGATCAGGGTATAGGAGGGGCTGGTCACATACGTGCCCTCGGCAACCAGGAGCCCCCGGGCCAGCCCCTGCACAAAACAGGTTTTGCCGCTGCCCAGATCGCCCGAGAGGGTAATCAGCAGATGCGTTCGCGCCAGGCGGCCGATATGGGCCGCAATGGCGCGGGTTTGCTCGGGTGAATCGGTGTCGACCAGAAATTCCATCACAGCGTTCCTGAACGGTCTCCCCCGGACGGGTGGGGTGGTGTGGCGATCGCGATAAACATCACGGGGTTCACGACCGCTCGAGAAGAATGATCATTTCCCTCACGGCGGATTCCATGCCCACCATCAGGGCGCGCGCCACGATGCTGTGGCCGATGATGCAGGTTTCGACATCGCTCAGTTTGCCTACGGCGCGGGCAGTGGCGTAGTCCAGACCGGCACCGGCGGCAACACGCAGCTTCAGTTTGGCCGCTATTTTGGTGGCATCCACCAGTCGGGCCAGGAGACGTTCGCGCGTGGCGGGCAGGGCATCACCGGCATAGGCGGCGGCGTTGATCTGCACGCCGTCGACGTTCAGGCGGTGACCGATTTTGATGTGCTCGGGGTCGGGGTCTGTCAGAAGGAACACGGGAATGCCGCTGTCCCGGATGGTGGCGATGGTTTCACTGATTTCAGAGCGATCGAGGATCAGGTCCAATCCACCCTCGTTGGTGGCATCGACGGGGCGCCCGGGTATCAGGATGACTTCGTCCGGTTTGACATCCAGGGCCATTCCCATCATCTCCGATGTGGGCGGCATGCCCAACACAAGCCGCCCCGTCACGATTTCCCGCAATACCCGGATATCGCGATCGTTCGTGTAGCGTCGGTCGCTGGTCAGGTGCACCGCAATGCCCACCGCGCCGGCCAGCTCGGCCAGAACGGCGGCAGCGGCAGGATCGGGATGTTTGTCATTGGGGTGTCGTCGAAGTGACGCCACGTGGTCCACGTTGACAACAAGATCGGCCATGGTCCCTCCCTTACGATGGTTACGTCCTGCCGGCCCAAGGTGTTTTGCCCATTTGCGCCCAGGCCCTACGGGTCCTCCACACCTGGCGGGAATGCCCACAGGCCCTCGATTGCGCATGCGCCCCTTTTCCCTGGGCTGGCCACGTAGCCCGGCGCGCTACCCGGCATCGCCGTAACACCGGCCAGGTTTGGAAGCGGTCTGAAGATTATGTTGATCAAACCAGTTGCTGCAGGATTTCGCGGGCCTTTGCCGCCATCCGTTGTTCCTCTTCCTCGGATTGCTCGTGATCGTAGCCGAACAGGTGCAGGATGCCGTGAATCAACAGCGCGGTGAAGTGTTGCTCAAAACCAATACCGGCCAGCTGGGCTTCTTTGCGGCAGGTCTCCGAGGAAATGACAACATCGCCAAGAAGGTGCGGCATGATATCCGCGAACGCGCCCTCGTTCATGGGGAAAGCGAGAACGTTGGTCGGTCCCTGGCGATCGCGGTATTGCTGGTTGAGGCGGGCGATGGTTTCGTCGTCAACAACAAGCAGCGACAGTTCCCCGTCAGGACAGTCCAAGGCGTTTAAGATGGCGGTGGCCGTTTTCATCAGTTTTTCGTCGGGAATCGCCTTCAGATTTTGCTGATTGTCGATCAGAATTTCCATTGCGCCCCTTCTTTTTGGCGATGAAACCGCCGCGCTTTTCGGGGTATTCGATGCGGTGATGATGGATGCCGTTCAAAATGGTGTTGAAAGACTTGGCAATATTGTGAAGGTCCCGCAGGGTCAGTTCGCAATTGTCCAGCTGACCGTCCGAGAAGATTCTGTTGATCAGGTTTTGCACCAGTCCCTGCAGCCGCGAAGGTGTGGGATTGTCCAGAACACGGGAGGCCGCCTCGACGACATCGGCGAGCATTACCAGACCGGCTTCACGGGTCTGGGGCTTGGGGCCGGGGTAGCGATAGTCGTCGATGTTGACCGCGTCTTCGCCCCGAAGCTGTTTGGCCTTGTCATAGAAATAGTGGATAAGGCTGGTGCCATGGTGCTGCCGGATCGTATCCGTGATGGCCCCGCCGAGTTTGTTGCCCCGGGCCAGGTCGATTCCGTCCTTGATGTGGGCGATGAGGATCAGCGCGGACATGGAGGGCGCCAGTTTATCGTGGCGATTGCGGCCGTCGGATTGGTTTTCAATGAAATAGGCGGGTTTCCGGATTTTCCCGATATCGTGATAATACCCACAAACCTTGGCCAGCAGGGGATTGGCCCCGATTTCAGCAGCAGCCGCTTCGACCATCGTTCCAACGATGACCGAATGGTGATAGGTTCCGGGGGCTTCGATCATGAGTTTGCGCATGAGCGGCTGGTCCAGGTTGGCCAGTTCCAGAAGTTTGATGTCGGACGTATATTCGAAAAGAATTTCGATCACCGGTATGAGGCCGGTGGCGACGATGGCGGAGGCAAAACCACCTAAAAACCCGAAAGCACAGCCCCACAGGATAGCCTTGGCGGACAGGCCGGCGTAGATGCCGATGGCGGAGGCCAGCATGATATTCAAGAGACCGGTCATGAGGCCCGCCTTGATGAAGACCTTGCGTTCGCGGCAGCCATGGATCCAATAAGCGGCCATGGATCCGCTGATGAGGA
>Ga0180435_10006574_pt1 | contig 11137 bp, 5 predicted proteins | sample SS_ome_3_FD_132467 | JGI IMG/M metagenome (GOLD analysis project Ga0180435, IMG submission 132467) | Hypersaline lake sediment archaeal communities from the Salton Sea, California, USA - SS_3_S_1 metaG | ecosystem: Environmental > Aquatic > Non-marine Saline and Alkaline > Hypersaline > Sediment...
CCGCCGTCGGGTTCAGTGAAAATATCTTCTGCATATCCGCCAGCCGGCCCCGGACAGGAACGAGAATGGTTTCTTCCGCTATCTCCCTCGACACCACGTCGTCTTTCTTGCGGTATACCTTATCCCACATTGTATTGTTTAATTCCTTCATTTCGCATCAGATGGTTCCTGCCCCCTGCCCCCTGACGCCTCTGGTCTAACGCACGTTAAGCGCCGGATCACCCAGCAGGTTGTAAATAAGCGGGAGGTTGGTTCCACACCCCCTCTGCCGATATGCCTCGCACGCCTTCAACACCGCCGTGCCCAGCGTCTTTTCCTCCTGCCGGAACAGGGCCGTGATAAACTCTTCGTTCAGAATTCCGGCGTCCGAATTCATCGAGAACCCGGTGGGAGACCATACGGCAGCCGCCCCGCCGTCTTCAGCGATCACCAGTCTCTCGCTTATACAGTCAAAACCCGGGAAGGAAAACCGGCCCGCAACACATGTCATGGCGGCCACCACCGGAAATCCGCCGCTGCCTTCAAGCACAGGAACATCCTCGGACGTCAACATGCCTTCCGCCGCAAACCTGTCCAGTCCACCGTGCCCCATATAATTCACAAAAGCGGGGCCGGTTTTCATGCCTTCGATGATCATATTTCTGGCATCATCAATAAACGTCGGCCCGAGGTAAATCTTGTCCGCATAAAACCCTTCGGGAAGGAGGGCGGCAATCCCGTCACTGTCAACCCCAAACGCGCCCCCGCCGTCAGGGTCATCCGCCAGCATCATGACCCGGGAAGATGCGGTCACCCCCCCGGACGTTTCATATGCTTTTATCTTTTCTATATAAAAGAGAAGCTCATCGGATGTGAGAACGGGGATCCTTCCGATGGATACCTCCGGCACGCCGTCCCGTCCTTCAACGTCTCCGAACTTGCCGTCCGATGCAGACAAGCCGTCGGCGGTCCTCACCATCAGCGGCGGTATCAGATTGTCATCATAACCGCCGAAGTTCTTGTAGTCATAGGAGCCGTCTCCTGCCAGGACTACGTATTGAGGGGCTTTTCTCCATTGGTGGTAGGCATAGGAAACAAAATCGGTTATTGCCTCGGGATTGAATATGCCGTGGTTGAACTCGTCCATAATGTCTGACAGCTCAACCACCATGGTTTCAAGGCCCTGCTGTTTCCTGTATTCACACAGGAATTCAGCGGCGGCGCTTAGCTCGGAAGGTGCTATAACAATATAATCCGCGCTGTTCCAGCGTTTCTTCAGCCATGAGCGGCTGCATCCGGTGACGGACACCGGCTGTTTCAACCCGCCGGACGTCAGAGCGATGTAGTCTTTTCCATCTGCAGGCTTAAAGTTTAGATAATAATCCCCTTCCGCGCCCTCCGGGACGATTCTCCTGACTGCCACCGGGTCGGCCGGATTTGTAATATCAAATACCATTATGTCGGAGCCGGCAAAGCCGCTGATGGTAACGGGCTCATCGCCATCCCCGGTGAACCTCAGCACATTACCGGATGCCCTGTATGTCCTCTGGTAGGTCAGATCAAATGAATTGATATAGAAAATGCTGAACGCGGCGCCGGTGTCGGCAAGGCTCCTAATTTCAATAGAATTGACACCATCATCCAGCAGAAGCTGGGCAAACGAAACATCAATGGACGCCGCGGACGTCCCATCAAAGTAGCCTTCCCCTGCGGGGATACCGTTAATCAGCACCATGACATGATGATCGGCATCACACTCCACATCATCCGTTACTCCCTGAAGGTTAATGGAAAGGAACGCCGTCCCCTCCACCTGCGCGGCACCGTCCGCTCTAATGTTGAACACTTTGCTGTCCATTCCCGGCCAGCCGGCGGTCACGTAATCCCACATCCAGTAGTCGGAATACGGGTCGTCAAAAGATCCGGTTAACGCAACTCTGTTTTCCTCTCCGTGAACATCGCATGTAAAGGTCGCTGTATGGTCATCACCCAAGGCATCTTCGGGTAGCCTGTTTCGTGTTGTTTCCATTGTGGAGCCGAGGCCGACGGTCAGCCAGTAGATATTCTCGGCCGTGTATACGCTGTCTATCGCCACGCCAAGGAATAATATCCCGTTATTGCCTTCACCCTGTTTCCAGGGAACGGACTCTCCTTGAGTTGTCAAAGACAGACGCTTATGGCGGATAAGGTACTCGACTATGTTGGAAGATATGCCAAACGCTTCAGCCAGCTCCCCACTGGTAATATAATAGATCCCCGTGTCGGAGATACTGATTTTTGCCCGGCTTCTCTGCCACGGAAACAGCAGTCTTCGAACAGCCCCCATTGCGGCTTTCCTTGCTTTTACCCTCATTATCTTCAGTTTGGTCTGCCCCGCGGATTGCCTGGTAAACTTACGATCTCTTCTGTCTGTATACACACTCCCTTTCGAGAATGAACTCATCCGCCGAACCGGTGCATAGGATGATTCCGAGATCACCTCTTCCGCGGTAACCGTATACGGGCCGTGAACCCGTTTCCGCCCGCGCACTTCTTTCTCGACCAGTTTGTAGGTATGGGTCACACCGGCAACCGCTGTTTCGTCGACAAACCTGTAGCTTCCGCCCTGCCCTGACACCAGGAGCCCGGGCAGCAGCCGGTCGTTCAGGCGAATAAAATCGCCGCTCTCCTTTCTGAAAAGATGGAAACCAATGGTTCCGATCTCGGACGCCGTATCCCATTTCACCACCACGTCCCCGTCTTCAACAACAGACTGAAAAGAAGAAATGACGGCCAGTGTAGGAATGTATACCGTATCGCTCACCCCGCTGTAGGCCACCTCGATACTGTAGCCGCCGGTTACATAGAGAACTCCGTCATTTACTCCTGCACCGGTGCTCGTTGAAACCGTCAGCCCCGACCCCTCAAATATCCCTGTATTGTTTCCGGTCTCGTAAAGCGTCAGGTTCTCACTGTCGCCCGTTGAGGGATCACTTACCGTCACACTGACGGAGTCGATGGTCCCGGTGTCCAAATTCGCGCTGTCATCAACAACCCGGACATAGGCGGTGGCGTCCCCTGTATCCATGGGGTAGCCGTTTACGGGATTTCCATTAACGTCCACAAACTCCACACCGGTGACATTGCTGACGACCCTGAAGTCGTCCGAGATGGAATGCGTAACCAGACCCTCGGTGCCTTCAACGGTGGTCACCCTGGCGGTCCAGAGGCCGGTGGGATCCGCTGCGGCGATATCCAGGCCAAGTTCCCATGTGCTGTAGTCCGCCCCTGAGTCCGCCACGTTGGTCATCGGCTCACCCAGAATGACCGGAATGCCTTCGGAATCAATCACATCCAGTGCTGCGCCGGCAATGTCAAAACTCCCAAACGGATCACTGATGACCGAGCGGACATATATGGTTGCCTCCTGTTTGATCAGACTGATAACCCCGCCGCCAGGATAGGCGGCATCATAAAAATCGATGGAGTCGACATTGATAACGGTTTTTGACTGCATATCCACCCGGGAATGATCACTGCCGGAAGTCGGCGAAACAACAAGCCTCCTGTTTCTTCTGTTTGTTTCATTTTCAATGTATAGTGTAATTGCATCACCACTGCTCAGCGCGATGTCTCCTGAAACCGGTATGTAGAAAGTACACTCCTTGGGGGTGTCAAAATCAATAGTCTGGCTATCGCTTCCGATAACCATAGCGCCTATTCTCAGCTCCACTCTAACGTCCCTCTCACTATCGCGGCCTGATTCATCCAGCCATAATACAACCGGAATGCTTCCACTGCTTCCGTCTATGATGATATCCCCCTGGCTGACGGGCGTCATGGTCCAGGTGTCTGAGGCCCCTGCGCCATTGATGGTTACCTCTGTCTGGGCTACGGAGGGAGGGGTTCTGCTCAATATATTGGGCGATGAATAAAGATAAAGCGGTTTGTTGCCGCTCGAGGAAACCTGGGATTCGGATACGATGATGGTGGGCGCGTCTATCGTAAAGTTTGTTCCTGAGGAGGCAACATCAGCGATGACACTTTGGTCTATCGTTGTACCGGGCAAAGTGCCCGCCTCGATCGTCACATCGAAAAGGATGTTAACGGATCCGCCGGCCGGGACGGTGATATCGGCTATGTCAAGATATCCGGCACCATTTGCGCCGCCGGGTGGGGGAAGCGAGCCGTCCGTCGACCCGGCCGGAATGGCCATGACGGAAAAGTCGGCAGTATGCGCCGAAATGTCACCTGTTGCCTGCACTCCGGTTGTTTCACTTCCGCTTGAGTCCAGGAGGGTGACGGTATACCTCAATATATCGCCCGGCTCCGCATCGCCGCCATTTAAATCGGAAACCGTCAGGGTCGAACCGGACAAACCGGTTTCCAGAATCGTCGTGGGATCATCGGCGGTATTGTTATCGGAGATATTGTCAAACATGGTGCTTGACACGGTGACCGTATTCGTGACCGAAGGTATGGTTGAGGCATCCGGATTTACCGTCAATGTGATGGGCGGTAGCGAACTTCCCGCCGGTAGTGCGGTGCCTGTATATGTCCATGTAATATCCCGGCCGTTAAACGCCGGCGAACTCCACCCGACTTCCGAACTGGACACATAGGCGAGGCCGGCCGGCAGTGTCTCCACCAGTGTTATGGTGTCCGCTGCGTCCGTGTCGCTGGGTCCGTTATTGGTTACGGTTATCGTGTAAACGCCCTCCTGGCCGGCAACAAAGTTTCCGGTATGGGTTTTAGATGCCGCAAGATCAGCAACCGGTGTGTTGGTCACCGAAATAATTTCGGCGCTTAACAGCACCAGGTCTCCCCCCGAACTGAAGGTGGATGTGGCCGATGTATCATCGGGGCTCAGATAACCGGTGATATCATACGTATCAAAATCAACCCCGTAACTGGCGCTTGTGCCCAGCAGGTTGATGGTGGAGTTAAACTGATTATTAGACGGATTAAGCCCATCGGTGAGTGCATTCCCATTAAAAAGAAGCTGTTCTGAGTAGCCGTTCAGCGGGTCGGAATTCTCGACATCCCCTTCCCAGCTGATGTGGGACATCTTGCCGTCTATATCGGATGGATCAGAGGGAATGACGAAATTGTCCGGCGTAACACTTATGGAACTGCCCCTGTGGTACTCAAACCCGTCAAAGATATTGATGACCCGTAAACGGGGATCTACTGTTTCTTCATAAATAACAAGCAATGACCAGCCGGCCACAACCGCGGCCCTAACACAGTGCGGGTCGCCTGAGTTTACACTGAGATTCGAGAAGGTATACGTCCCGTTGGATGTCACAAGACCCGTCACATCCTTAAAGCCGCTGAAAAAATCATAGTCAATGCCGAAATAATTGAATGTTTCGACAAACGTGCGGTCAGCCGACAGATCAGTGCCTTCAAATGTTATATCGGAATCCGGAGCGGTTTGGGTGGAACCGCCATCGGTCGAATATGACCCTGCCCAGTACAGGTAGGCAGCGACCACTGTTGCACCGGTGGGAATTCCGGAAAGAGATGCCGAGTCCGAATTGGTGACGGCGCATGCATCTCCGCCGTTGGAATCCGTTCTGAGCGTTCCGCCTGTTCCTGTGTAGTTTAAATTACCCGCAAGACTCTCATAAAGCGATATGGGGGTCCCGGCATATGCATTCAGCATGGAAAACAGAACGATCAGGACGCCGATGAATATGGATGCTATGTTTCTCATTCAGCCCTCCAGGAATTTCTGGCTCAACATTTCTATCTATATTTCATATAGTTATATATCTTGTGCCAGTATGATATGTTGTACCGTAGATGTAGTACCACAATATAAGGTGTGTGTAAACTAAAAATACACACTATATGGAAATAAATTTCACCAATTGAGCGGTGTTTTTTAAGGGTCTGAAGGGAATGTTGTTATGTTTTTTGAATCAGTTTCATATATGCCGAGAAGGGCGGGCAACAGAACCCGCCCTGTGATTCGGTCCGTCTATTGGATTGTTTTATGGTTAGGATTTTCCTCATCTCTATGAGTGTATTGAAACAACGGCACCAATCCATCCGGCTCAATTCCGTTCATATAAAGCTCCTGAAGGCGTGAAATCGTGCTCTCTTCGATCATCGTGTCCCCGCATGAAAGACAAACATTGGCCGGCACATCAAAAAACACCATGATAATATCTCCGCACTTTATTGTCTGAATAATGGGTTTAACCTCGTATTCGCCCCCGCAGCCTTTTGTAGAACATTCCATTTCTGCTTCCTCCGGTTTTTAGATAAATAAAGTAAACAATAAATATCGCGCTTTAAATCGAGATTTTAAATTAATTTTTGCGATTTCAGTTTATTGAGCCCCAATACATTGCTTCCCCGGCCTGACACAAGGGGCCTTGTTAATTTATTGCCGGAAGGAGCAAGTAACCCGTCTCCACGGGCTCATTCGTTGTCCAATACAGCTCTTTCGCAATTTTTAACTTTGAATATATATGATTTGGGACGAAGTCAAGAAAAATGTGAATATGGAATATAAATATTCAACTTTATTCTCTAAAAATTAATTATTTTTTAATATTTATTGTAGATTGTTAGTTGTCAGATGGTTATTTACGCTTATTTTTTTATATGTTTGGACAAACTATTTACCATCTTTGCATAAATGTCAGCCTGAAACCTTGGCACAGTTTTTATTAGAAAAAAAGAAGAATAGAAGAACGGGAGAAGTAAATAAGATGGCGATGCAATCACTTATAGTGTTTATTTCTGCTCAAACCTGAAATTTTTCACCATTATTTTAAACTTTCCAACATCACCCGCATTGCCGCCCTCACCATACCGTAACGTCACATACAGGTCGATGATGTCTGCAGCCTTCTCTCCAAACGGCTGGTCAAGCTTTTTAATCATTTTTGCATAATCATAAGGCCCCTGGGCCGGCCTTCTGACAATTCCTTTTTGAGCCAGTTTTTTGCAGAATTCAATATAGTGGTCCTGCACCCTGTCTTTTTTTTCGGAATATCGGCTTGCCCGGAACAAAATAAAGCCGGCCGCAAACAAAATGGCGGCACACATGACCAACAAAAGGGTGATATTCAACCATCGGTTTGAGCCGGAAACAATTCCCAGCCAGGCCAGCAACGCCTGCTGTTCCCAGAATGAATAGCTGATAAACCAGATATCCCATTGGGTGCTGATGGCATCCCACCCGAACTTGATCTGCTGCCAAAAATCAGACAGCCACAAATCGTCCTCACCGATTAAAAAGGCGGGCAACTCATCCCGGGATAAAGCGGTCGCCACGCCCTCTGAAATTCTCCCGGGCGCTACTGCAGACGTGGGATCGATCCTTACCCAGCCTTTTCCTTTGAGGAAGACCTCCACCCAGGCGTGGGCATCCGACTGATGGACAATCATATAGTTGCCATATGGATTCATGGTCCCGCCCATATACCCCCCCACAATTCTGGCCGGAATTCCGGATGCCCGCATCAAGAAAGCAAAAGACGCTGCATAGTGCTCGCAAAATCCTTTCTTTTCAGAAAACAGAAAATCATCAACCTGGTTGCCCCCCAACCGCGGCGGCTTGAGGGTATAAATAAAATTATTGGATCTGAAATAGCCCAGTGCCTCGCTGACAAGGGCTTCGTCATCTGAATGCATGGATCTCCACTCGGCTGCCAGCTGCCGCGATTGTTCGTTTCCGTGTGGCGGCAGTCTCAATGCCCTCTCTTCCCACCGGTTCATCTCCCCTGTGTTGTAGCTGGTATACGATGTCAGGCGGTATCTTATTTTTTTCCTCGGGGATTGGTTAAGCCTGAGCGTATGATCCCCCATGAGTGATGACGAAGGCGGTGAATCGACAGGCATATCCAGGGCAAATGCCCACCTGTTCCCCCGGGGTTCCAGGGTGACGATATATGACACCTCGTCTTTACCGGATATGGTTTGGGCGGATTCCGAAACCGGATACCCCCGGGTCCACTCCCTGCCGTTAAATGTCCAGAAGACAATGCCCCGCCAGTAGAGTTTTTCAGAACCGGGCACGGGGCTTTCAAACTCGACCCTGAATGCAATGTCATCGTTTACGACGAGACGCGCCACATCGCCCAGAGACAAGGAGTTGGAAAAACCTGTATAACCATAAGGCCGCTGTTTGATTCCCCACAAGCTGCCCTGGATTCTCGGAAACAGCAAAAACAGAATGATCATCAACGGCAGCGCCTGCACAACCATTCGGAGGGAGTATTGAAAATGGTGGTTTATTTTACCCTCGGGATGGTTGATGTGAATCAGTGCGGCTGTTGTGACGGCAACAGAAAAAAACATATACAGCGTGATGGCCAGGTTCTCAAATACAATGAGGTTGGTGATAATTAAAAAATAAGAAAGGAAGACGGCCACCATCCTGTCCCTGTGGGTTCCGGCTTCAAGCGGTTTCAGGCCGGCCATGACGGCTATCAGGCTGATAAATGCGGAACCGCCGATCGTATAACCAAAAGACAGAATTAGGCCAAGCATGCTTATTCCCGTCAGCAGTCGTCGTGTGAATCTCCCCGGCAAGGGTCGTTGTGAACGACTGATATGATACATGTAACCCCATAACCATATGCACCAGCAGGTGATCCATAATGGGAGTCTTAAGACCTGAGGCAGCAACGCAACAATGAGGGCAATCAGAATGGGCTTGATATGTCTTTTTTCAGAATCCGAAACCATATGTCTGAATTATATATCCCGTCTATTGAAACACACTGTCTATGCTCGTCACTAATCGTTTCGACCCTTTTAATAAAAGTCGGGGTAAAGGGCCAGGGCCTTAAGACACCGGTGCTTATGGGTTTCGCCTTTTCCCTGGGGAATGGTGTGGCCCGGCAGTTTTAAACCATACGGAATTTTCTGACGATGAGCCTGGAGGATTCCATGGCAAATGGCGGACAGCTTCTTTTCCGTGTCCGGTATCCTGATCCGCTCCCAGTCAAAAAATGAATCGGAACCGAATTGCACGGTAAATGTTTTGGTATAAAGTCCCTGCCCCCTTGAAAAGGCTTTCCACGACACCCGCTGCAATGAATCGCCGGGCTGATACATCCGCAATTCCTGGAAGTCCTCTACCCCCGGGCCTGTGGTTTCGCCATTGTCATGGCTGACGGCGTTATCATTCGTTAAAAGCGCAGGCCCGGGAGAAGGCGCCGGGTAAACGATGCATGTTTTCTGCGGATACACGACGGACCAGGAAACATACAACCCCAAGGGGAATGTCGTTTTAACCTGCACGGGCCCGGGCTTGAAAGCGCCCCGTTTTTCGGCGGCAAAGGGTAAATTAACCACGCTGTCCGCATTCCTTGAGATGTCTCCGGTTACGGTCTCTTCATTTTTAATACAAAAAGATACGGCCGCTCTATCGTGACCCGGGGCGGATACGAGGCATTCCAGCACGGCGGTATCCCCGGAAAACACCGGGTCTGCTTTGACGGAAACGATGCGAAGGCCTTTTAGGTTTTTATGCGTGTGGAAGAGGCCTACGAGCATCATTCCGCCCAGGAGAAAGGTGAGCAGAAAGCCCAGGTTGTTATTGTAGTTGATGGAGCCGATGAGCATGCCCGACAGGATCAGCAGAAAAAGAAGGCCGTACCAGTTGGGTACGATATAGATGTGCTTCTGACCGAGCGTGGCCGGGACAGATGCGGATTTCTTTTTTACGATTTCACCATGGGGAAATAATGACTTCATGGAATAGGCACGTCCATCATGATCGTATTCAGACGATCCCTGGGGATTTCTCCCAGATCATCCCTGGAATGGAGACGGTGGCCGATCACCCACGGCAGGACGTTTTGCAGATCGTCCGGCACCACAAATTCCCGCCCGTCGATAAATGCCCATGACCGGGCCGCCTGCAGCAAGGCGATGCCGGCCCTCGGAGAAAGACCCATGTGGAAATGCTCGGAGTTCCGTGTAAAATCGAGAAGATCCTGGAGGTATTCGAAAAACGCGTCCGATGCATGGACGTTTTTTACTTTTTCCTGCACCGTAAGGACATCATCATGAAACATGCACTCCTTCATTCCGGAAAGAATTGTTTTTGTCTCTTCACCCATCAACAGGTTTTTTTCCGCCAGCCTGCCCGGATAGCCGATGCTGATGCGCATCAAAAAACGGTCCAGCTGGGACTCGGGCAATGGATACGTCCCCGAATGCTCTAAAGGATTCTGGGTGGCTATGACAAAAAAGGGTTCATCCAGTGTCCGGGTTTGTCCTTCTAAAGTTACTTGCTGCTCCTCCATGGCCTCCAAAAGTGCGCTCTGGGTCTTGGGGGTGGTGCGGTTAATTTCATCCGCCAACAGCACGTTGGTGAAAATCGGACCGGAATGAAACTCGAAGGACCCGTTGTTTCTGTCATACACGTTAAACCCCAGGATATCCCCCGGCAGCATATCACTGGTGCACTGGATGCGCTGGAATTTCAGGCCCAGGCAGACAGACAGGACTTTTGCCAGGGTGGTTTTCCCGATGCCGGGGATATCCTCGATCAGAAGGTGCCCTTTTGCAAACAGGCAGGTCAGCGCCAGCCGGATTTGCTTTTCCTTGCCCAAGACCACCTTGCCGACCTGGTCTATAATTTCCTTGAATGTTTGATTTTTCATAGTTTTATTTTACCACAAAGGCACGACTAATGAAGATGACGGATTAAACTGCTGATTTAGGCCCAAATATACAATGAAAAAGTGAATTAATAAACGATAAAATGAGCTACTTTCCGAGAGTGGCGTGATTTTAATGAGAACGGGACATTAAACGCCCGCTCTCATTTCATGTCTGCAGATATTATTTATCCTGCTACATCAATACCTAGATCGCAGCCCAAATTTTTCTTGTGTTTCTTGTCGGACCAAGCTATCTATCTAATATTTATAACTATTTAACTTTAAACATCCTCGTTTTTAAGCCTTAAAGTACACTTTTCGGCGGTCAAATCTCTGTTGTAAGCGGCTTGAAGCTCTTTCAGTTCATATCCTGCATTATTTTCTACTGTTTTGCGCCCAACTGCTTTGGCGCCAAGTTTTGCTTTCGTCCCATCGATAAAGTCTTCATCGCCGATCGCGATACTCTCGGTCCACTTTCCAGCTCGCTTGTTCAACCCATTTCTTAGCAACTCGTCCACACAACTCCGATGAAATGCTGCTAA
>Ga0180435_10006576_pt1 | contig 11136 bp, 10 predicted proteins | sample SS_ome_3_FD_132467 | JGI IMG/M metagenome (GOLD analysis project Ga0180435, IMG submission 132467) | Hypersaline lake sediment archaeal communities from the Salton Sea, California, USA - SS_3_S_1 metaG | ecosystem: Environmental > Aquatic > Non-marine Saline and Alkaline > Hypersaline >...
AACTACTATATTCTAGATCTTGAAGTGGAACCATAGCACTTAGAGACTAGCGCATGTAACGAGACATTTATCTAAGAGATGACTTCAAAGCTTCTGCAACAGAATCTTGTTCTAATGATGAAATACCAACCCATAAAGGCAAACGAACTATCCTCGATGCATATTCAACAGTATTGTCCATTGTACCCGAAACTCGAGCGTACCTTTTACCAGCTGGTGATAAATGCAAAGGAACATAATGAAAGATCGCACCAATACTCCTGCTGGATAACTCTTTGAGTGTTTTGTCCCTGTCAAAGTGTTTGCCAAGAATTACATAGTACATATGTGCATTGTGTTCACACTCTTCAGGGATAATGGGTCTACGCAATAGTCCCTGCTTTTCAAGGGGCTCTAATAATTCATGATAATAAATCCAGGCATCCATGCGTTTTTCCGTAATAGCGGTTGCCTCTTCCAGTTGTGCCCACAAGAAAGCCGCAATTAACTCACCCGGTAAAAAAGATGAGCCAACTTCCTGCCATGTATACTTATCAATCTCTCCTCTGAAAAAACGGCTTCTATCAGTTCCTTTTTCCCTGATTATTTCAGACCTCGTAGCAAATTGCTCATCATTTACAAGTATCGCTCCACCTTCGCCAGAGATGATATTTTTTGTTTCGTGAAAACTGTAGGCTCCAATCTGCCCAATGCTTCCCAATGCCTTTCCTTTATAACTTGCCATCGCTCCCTGGGCTGCATCTTCCACAACCATCAGGTTATGTTTTTCTGCAATTTTCATAATGGTATCCATCTCACATGCTACTCCGGCATAGTGAACAGGAACAATAGCTTTGGTGTGTGAAGTAATCGCATTCTCAATCAACGACTCATCAATGTTGAGCGTATCTTGCCTTATGTCGACAAAAACAGGGATTCCCCCTCTGAGCACAAATGCATTTGCAGTCGAAACAAAAGTATACGATGGCATAATGACTTCATCACCAGGCTTTATATCAAGTAGTAATGCGGCCATTTCGAGAGCAGCTGTACATGAATGTGTAAGTAATGCCTTATTACATCCAGTGAAGTCTTCTAGCCATTGATGACAACGCTTGGTAAATACTCCATCACCTGCAAGCATACTAAGAAACTTGGCTTCGGCTATATTGTACAGCTCCTTTCCCACCATATAGGGCTTATTAAATGGTATTTCGGTCATCGTTCACACACCATTACTCTTCAATAAACATCCCACCCATCCAAAATAAAAAATAGCCAAATGCTGCATAATGGATTCAATGGATTGATTTACTGTTTTAGTGGGCAGTCTTATCTTCATATTTAAATTCACTAAAGGTCTCAGGCTCTCCTAAACGATGAAGCATGGCACCAAGAAAAAAGATAAAAAAGGTAAAATAAATAGACAGATAGCCCTTATCAAACATACCAGCAGTTAATACGGCAACGAAACTACCCAGAAAAGCACTATAGAGCACCCGGTGCTTTCCTTCTGCCTGACGATATACCGTACCAATATTTTTCAACAGGTAAACAAACAGTGCCAACCATAGCCCCAGTCCGAGAAAGCCGATCTCGTACCACATTTCCAGGTAGGCATTATGCAAAGCTGAGCCATGCCGGTTCTTCTTTTTTGGTAGATACGCTGCTGTATTATCGATACCAGCCCCCAGCAATTGACTGGGAGGCGGGTTCGTCAACGACCTTTCCCATAATTCAATTCTATTGGAACTAACGCTGTAGATCATATCCTTTAAATCAGCATCCCTGTTTACTTCTCCATGTTGTAGAAACAGCGAAAAAAAGACCACTACGACAACAAAGATAATAGGTACAAACAGGATTAATAATGATTTTCTAAAATAAAAAACAGCCATCAGCAGAAGCGCTATGAGCATCATCAGGACTTCAGTGCGGCTATCTGCAAAAACCAGTAAAACTGTAACCACCATCAAAAATAATGAATACCAGGAGAACCAGTTTTTCTCAAAAAAACGGTGGAATGCAAAAACAAGAAATGCGGCAATAACAGGCACCACCATCGCAGATACGGATACGGCAGGAATGCAAACTTCATCCATAACACAGTCAAACAGTTTTATGCCAACCAAAGCCAGCGCAAATACCACTAGTACAGTTACCCCGTTATTGCTGTAGAGCTCACTTGTCTTGAAAGGCAGTAATAATGTAAAAAAAACAGTCGTGGATGATAAAAGTGCAATGCTCCAGTGCTTGATGCCTACATCAACTGCATCGTTATAAATGAGTGATACCATTGCCCCGAGAAACATCAACAGCCAGATAATGCCTATCTCTGCCCAATTTTTTGGCAATCGGTATTCTGAATTTTTTACACTGTAAACAACAGCACTCAGAGCAGAAATAAAATAAAGAAATAACAGGGAATTCATAACTCCCCGTCCCAAGGAGCCCAAACACAGGACGACCAAGGGCAGAAAAGCCGCATGCCGCATGATGTAACGAAGCCCTAATTCCATCGCCTAATCCTTTACCCTGTCACCCATACCCTGGCCCAGCAGGGTCTTGAGGATATAGGAAAAATAGGCTCGCAGGTTCAATGTCTCAAGCATCTTACTGTCAGTTTCCGCGAGTAGTTCAGGCGTAGACATATCAATATGCTGTACCTGGGCCAGGCCGGTTATTCCGGGACGAGCCAGAAAAACATTTCTTGCCTCCCGTTCATCAATTAATTCAATCTGGTTAAACAGGCATGGCCTGGGACCCACCAGACTCATCTCGCCTTTAATCACATTCCATAACTGGGGCAACTCATCCAACTTACTTTTTCGCAGAAAACTGCCAAAGGACGTTATTGAAGAAGAGTCTGCAAGATGAGTCGCTACAGAGGCGGTATCTTTGGACATCGTCCTGAACTTGATAAGCGTAAAAGGCCGCCTGTATCGACCTACCCTTTTCTGTAGAAAAAAAGGTGAGCCTGTATCGAATAAACCCACAATTGTCAGGATGACGATTACTGGGAAACCAACAAGCAGGCCAATAGTGGAAAATATTAGATCAAAAGTACGCAGCATTACTTAAGGGCCAACCAACTACTTTTTTCCCAGATGGTATACTCAGGCTTGAAACCCAAGCTTTTGAGTTTTTTAGAAGAATAACATTCATCGCCCAGTATTTTATCAGTTTTGTGCCTGATTTTTCGGCTTACCAAGCCCAAAATATCAAAAAACAGCTTTGGAATGGACCAACCCGGAACGTTCCTGCCCAAAGCCTGGCACATGGCATCATAGATTTCCCGAGTTGAATACTGTCTGCCGTCAGTAGCGATAAAAATTTCCCCGTCTGAGGCATTATGGTTGCTAATCAGCTTCATAGCCGTGATCAAGTCATCGACATGAATCATGGAGCGACGGTTTTCGGTTTCAGGAAAGGGAGGTAACAGGCGTTTGGAAATAGCATTCATAATCAATTGCAGGTTTCCTTTTACTCCAGGTCCATATACAAGCGCAGGCCGAATGATCGAAATCTGCATTTGCGTCTTTTCGTTGAGATCAAGCAAGGCCAGTTCAGCCTGCCTTTTGCTTTGCCCATAAACGCCATCCGGTTCGGACTGGTCGCTTTCACCGGCACAATGCCCCTCTAGCGGGAGCCCGCCCGCCTTCACAGAACTGACAAAAACAAAGCTTTTCACGCCGTGTTTGGCCGCCTTACTGGCAAGCTCTATTGTCGCATCGACGTTAACGCGCTGATAAATCTCGGCCGCCTGCTCGCCGCTGACATCATGAGCATTTCCAGCAAGATGAAAAACAGTTTCTATACCTTCAAATGCTTCAGCGGGAATAACATTAAAACCCAGTTCACATTTTACCTGCGATAGCTTCAGGTTTTGATGAACGCTGCGCACCAGCAGTCGAACATTGTCATCACCTAACGATGAAATCAGCCTTTGACCAATAAAACCGGTTCCACCTGTTACAAGATCCATCACCGACTCCGTAACTGGTCAAGCCAGGCTTCCAGTTGATCCAACAATGACTCCCTGCCGAATTCCCTCTCACAAAAAGCTTTTCCCCGGTTTCCCATCTCTTCTCTTTCTACGTCATCAAGATCAGCAAGACGGATAATATTCTCTGCCAGTTTTTCAGAATCTCCGGCATTACACACCAGTCCTGCACCGGCATTTTCAACCACGTCTGCGCCTTCGCCATTAAGCATGGCCAGAACAGGAATGCCTGTAGCAAGGTATGACTGTAGTTTTCCGGGAATGGTCATGGAAAATATGGGTTCATCCTTGAGACTGACCAACAAGGCATCAGCATGTGCAAAAAACTCGGGCATCCGTTGTAATTCAAACCGCCCCGGCATTATAAAAGTCTCATCCAGTCCTGATTGAGAAACTTTTTCCGCTACACGCCCGGCATCACGACCATCTCCAACAACCACCAGGCGTATATCCTTGCGCTGCCTGATGCTTTTGGCTGCTTTTAAAATTGCTGGAAAATCCTGTGCTTCACCAATATTGCCCGCGAATAATACAGTAAAGGTATCGGGCCTGTGTTGCACCTCGGGTGCAGGACTAATATCTGTCAGGTCCCAGTTGACAGCTTCGGGCCAGGCAGGAAAGTATTCAATCCTTTTGCCAGCTTCAACCTGTTTTTGTATGTAAGAAATAAAGCTTTTGGACTGAGCAAGAATCAAATCACAGCGTTTGTAGATAAAACGCACCAATCGGTTTACCAGGCCTAGGGAAAAGTTTGATCGCAAAACATTAATCGCCTTCAGAGTTTCAGGCCAGAGGTCCAGCACCCAGAAAGCCTGTGGCGTGTTTTTCAGCAAGCGCATAAATGCCGACGGGATGCCGACAGTAATGGGTGACGGTTCAAATGCAAGAATTACATCAAAGGATCGCCCGCGTAATTTCCAGGCGCCAGCCAGACAACCGCTCACTGCAAAACTTAAGTAATTGAGTATAAGGCTGATTTTTCCTTTGCCACGGGGAAACATTGGAACCCGGAAAACCTCTGCGCCATGGTAGCTTCTGAAAGACTCCGGGGCCTGTTGAAAATCAGGAAATACAATGCCATCTGGATAGTTGGGAATACCAGTGAGAACCGCCACCTGATGTCCCCTGCTCTGCATCTCCTCAACAATCTCGTTGATGCGGAAGTTTTCAGGCCAGAAATACTGGGTAACAACTAGAATTTTCATATCCGCTAATTAATACTGTTTCCAGACAATACGGTTAACGTAATCAGTATAACTGTGGATAATGCGCACCACTTTACGGGAAACGTTATCAGCGGAATAATCCTGAACCTCGGCCAAAAATCTTTCATCACCTTCAGGCTGATCTGCAAGTATATTGATTGCCTGCAATACACGTTCAAGTTCAACGCCAGTCATCATTACCGATGCCTCTTCCATGCCTTCCGGGCGCTCATGGGCTTCACGCAGATTCACAGCACGAAAATTGAGAATGGATGACTCTTCGGTAATTGTTCCACTATCAGATAACACAACCCTGGCATTGATCTGAAGCTGATTATAATCGGTAAATCCTAACGGTTTTAAAAATTGAACATATTCGTTGAATTCCAGCCCAAGTGTATCTATGCGATTCCTGGTACGTGGGTGAGTTGAAACAATCACAGGCACACCAAACTGCTTGGCAATTCCATTCAGTACTTCCGCGAGCTTGATGACATTTTTCTCTGACTCAATATTTTCTTCACGGTGGGCACTGACGACAAAATAGTCACCCTTATTAAGACCCAGACGTTCCAGCACATCGGATTTAATAATATCAGCACGATAATGATCCAATACTTCCTTCATGGGGCTGCCGGTCTTTATTACCCGGTCAGGCGGCAGACCTTCACTTAAAAGGTAATCACGCGCAATTGTGCTGTAGGTAAGGTTGATATCGGAGGTATGGTCAACAATTCTGCGATTGATCTCCTCAGGGACTCTCATATCAAAACAGCGGTTGCCGGCTTCCATGTGAAAGATGGGAATCTTGCGACGTTTAGCGGGAATGACCGACAAACAGCTGTTGGTATCGCCCAATACCAGGATACAGTCCGGATTCTGACTCTCCAGCAGGCCATCAATTGCAATGATGACTTTGCCTATTGTTTCTGCACCACTGCTGCCGGCTGCTTCGAGAAAGTAATCGGGTTTGCGGATTTTCAGATCATCAAAAAATATCTGGTTGAGTTCATAATCATAATTCTGGCCGGTATGAACCAGTTGATGATCACAATACTTGTCAAGCTCAGGAATGACGCGTGATAGACGAATGATTTCTGGCCGCGTACCGACGATAGTCATCACTTTGAGTTTGTTCATGGCTCTATACCTCGAAAGTAACGGTATCTGGTCTATCCCGGTCAAAATTTTCGTTTGCCCAGAGCATAACAATCATTTCCTGCTCTCCAACATTAGTAATGTCGTGCGACCAGCCTGGTACTGTTTCAACCACTTCAGGCTTATCTCCGCTGGTAAATAACTCACAGATTTCATCAGTAATGATATGTCTGAATCTGAACCTGGCTTTTCCTTGGATTACGAGAAATTTTTCGGTTTTTACATTGTGGTAATGTCCACCGCGAGTCACACCAGGATAAGCAGTGAAAAACGAAAACTGACCTGAATCCCTGGTTTTTAACATTTCCACAAAAGCGCCGCGTTCATCTTCGTGGCGTGTTAACTCGTAATTGAAATGGTCAGGAGAAATATAGCTGATGTAAGTAGCATACAAAACACGCGTTAATCCATCTCCTACGGGTTCGGTGATCAAGGTCTCTCGACTTTCCTTGAACTTGTACAATTGATCGGCTAGTTCACCCAGCGTGACGCAATATACCGGTTCTACATCAATATATAGCCTGTCATTCGGCCTGCTGGAAAGTATTTCGTTGAATGAGGTGATTACTGCTCCGATATGAACGAGGGAGAGCTCAGTTTCTCTATTGTTGATCTGTATTGGCAGACCATGACTGATATTGTGGCAAAACGTGGCCACAACAGAGTTGTAATTTGGCTTACACCATTTACCAAAAACATTTGGCAAGCGGTATATGTAAACAAAATTCCCAGTTTCCATGTATAGATTCAATAAATGGATCTCAGCCTGCAACTTGCTGCGTCCGTAAGCATTGGGCCGTTCAGCCTGGATGGATGAAGTAAAAACGATGGGGATGTTTCGTCCCGTCTGTTTTACCAGGTTACAAATGACCTCGGTTAAATCTGAATTTCCCTCATAATATTCAGACTCGTCATCAGGCCGGTTGATACCAGCCAGATGAAAAATAAAATCGACCGTCTTAACCAGAGCTTCAAGCTCGGAAACCGTTGTGCTTCTGGTGATTTTAACGATTTCATGGGACTTATTGCGACTTAGCGTCACGCATAGGTTCTTGCCGATAAAACCATTAGCGCCTGTAACCAGAACTTTCATGACCGCCAATTCCCAAGTTCCACCCTAATTTCAGGAAGAGTCATCAATACTTCTTCAACTTCTTTCACCGTCAATTGTTGCGTGTTGTGTGAATGGTAATCATCAAAGCCAATTTCGTTTTCATTACCTTCGGAGAAATATTTTTCGTAATTAAGATCCCGGGTATCCATTCTGAGTCTTAAATAATCACCCAGATCTTCAGAAGCCACGAGTTCCTCTTTCGATGCCAGTGTTTCAAATATTTTTTCTCCGTGGCGTATGCCAATAATTCGGGTTTCAACATTTGAATTAAAGAGGTTTTTTAATGCTGTAGCCAGGTCTTCAACAGTACATGCAGGGGCTTTCTTGATGAAAATATCTCCCTGTTGTGCATTTTCAAATGCGTGCTCAACCAGTTCGACAGACTCTGACAGAGCCATGAGGAAGCGAGTCATGGTAGGCTCTGTTACAGTGATCGGCTTAACTTCTTTTATCTGCTGGATAAATCTCGGAATCACTGAACCACGTGAATACATCACGTTGCCGTAACGCACACAACAGATGACGGTATCATCAGGTTTGAGCTGGCGAGCATGGGACTGGGCTACTTTCTCCATCATTGCCTTACTCATTCCCATGGCGTTAATGGGATAGACCGCTTTATCCGTACTGAGACAGACCACTTTTTTTACATTATTGGCTATCGAGGCCCTGATCAGATTGTCACTGCCCACAATGTTGGTCATGACCGCCTGCATTGGAAAAAACTCGCAGGAGGGCACCTGTTTTAATGCTGCTGCATGAAAAACATTGTCAACGCCGTCTAATGCTTGGTTAAGCCCTTCATAATCACGAATATCACCAATGTAGAACTTCAACCTGTCATCGTTGAAATCAGTCCTCATCTGGTCCTGTTTAGCCTCGTCCCGGCTGAAAATCCTGATTTCCCCGCACTCCTGCGTAAGAAGATGCGAAGTTACCGTCTGACCGAATGAACCCGTTCCACCTGTGATCAGAAAAATTTTGTCTTTTAACATACTTTATTAAGTTTGATTATTTATAGAAATTCAATTTATAAGCGCGTTATAGGCTGAAAAATGACGCTCGGCACATAACGTAATATCCAGTTGATTAATAGCAACATCTCTCGCAGCCCGGCCATACTTTTCTCTGAGTACGGGTTGTTCTACCAACCTTGACACATGCTCAGCCATTTTTTGTGCCTCTGTCCCGGTCAAAATTTCACCGGATACGCCAGATTCGATATATCTGGCGACATCCCCAACATCCGTGGAGACGATTGGTCTTGCCATGCTCATGGCCTCCCAAACAGAAATCGGCGAAGATTCAGCCACGGACGTACAGAGATAAATATCCATCTTCTCCAATTCTGCACGGACATCATCAACCTGACCTAAAAAATTTAGATTCATGACACCTAACCCAGAAGCCATTTTAACCAGTTGTTGGAAATACTTCTGCTGATTGTCGCTAATAGCCCCCACGATGACAAACTGTAGATGGTCAAAATTGCCATTCAGCAGAGCTGAAACCTGAATAAAAAGCTCCAAACCTTTGATTGGATTAACGTTTGCAGTTGTTCCAATGGTTAAAGTTCGATTCTGATCATCTCCTGCGGTTAAATCGGATTGACTAGGCTTAAATTTCTGTGTGTCAACCGGCGCAGGTATTACAAAGCTTTGCTTATTCTGCGGTATAAGATTACCGTAATATGCACTTGTCCTTTCCGAGGCAAAAATATAGGCCTCGGGTAATTCACTGAGCAAAGAAAATAGAAACCTAAAAAACTTTGGCATTGACGTATCGTTCAGATGCCAGACAAGTCTTGTGCCAGCCAAACTGGCCGCAATTACCCCCTTGTATTGCCAGGCTCCTCCACTCACGTGAACCAGGTCAAACTTCTGTTTTCTGAAATATGAAGTCAATTGAATAATTTCATAAAGGGAAAACAACCCGTAACGAATAGCCATACTGAGTTCTTTAGTAATTCGGGTGATATTGAAAAGCTTGTATTGAATATTGCACAGAGCCAGTTTTCGCTGAAACTGCTCTGACTTGTGCTTTGGAAGAATAACAGTAGTTTGAATACGCTCTTTGAGTGCGCATGCTACATTGGCGATCCTTACCTGAGGACCACCAAGTCGCCCTTCTTCTATGATATTAGCAACTCGCATGTCATTTTAAATGTGGGTGAACTATTTCTTTTTGTTGGAAATAAGCTGAATCCGGGGAAAGTTTTTTTCTGGCTTTTGCTGGATTACCTGCAACGAGTGAAAAATTTACAGTTGAATAATCGCCAACCAATACGCTCCCCATACCTACAAAACAATGATGACCCAGCTTAACACCCGGAACTGCCTTTAAATTAGAACCCAGGTAGCACCAGTCACCAATGATAATCGGTTTGGTATAATCAATCACCTCAACACCTTTAGAATGAGTAAAAAACGTAGAATGATGTCCCGCGACGATGGTGTTTTCTCCAATTTGAACCAGATCACAGACATCAAAATAATGACGTAAAGAGATCGAAGCCCTGGTAAGCAACCGTAAACACCCTTTGTACATTGGACCCGAAGTAAATCGGTTCCAGCGATTAATGCGGCTTCCCGCTTTCATTTCCAGTTGGTCAAGATGAGTGAAAATGTTCCCTGTTCCAATATAGGTATTTTCTTCCATTGTAATTTTTCTGACACCCAGGTAACTGAAACCGATATACGCCGTGCGATGCACATTATGACCTAGCCACCTTAAAACCAGAACTTTTATTGCAGACGGCATAGGTAACAATAATAATCCGATCCATTTGTTCATAATATTTCCACAGCAGCTACGAGCATCTCAGCACGCAGCATGATTATTTATTCAGTTTACCGACTTCACTCAACACATTTTCCAACTGAGACTGAACGGCTTCAATGGAAAATCTGGATTTGTAGTCACCTAATGCTTGCATTCCCATGTCTTTTCTAAAATCCAGATCTGCTATTGTCTTTGATAAACCATCAGCGAATTCCTGTTCCGAAGCGTAGATAATGCCTGTTAAATTATTATCCACAAGGTTTAGAAAATTATCATAATAATTTACCAGCAATGGTAAACCATAGCGTTTAGATTCCAAGATGACGTTAGGTGTCGCATCATGATGAGATCGATAGACAAAAATATCTGCCTGTGAATAATACTTTTGCAGATCTGTTACATAACCCATCAATTCTATTTCTAGTAACTCAGTGATTTTGACATGATCTATAAAATTTAGAACATCATTTAAATGCTGACCACCACCGGCTACCCGCAAGCAAATTCTTTTTCTGCTTGACCTTACATACTCGTTGAGTTGATTAATCAACCAGATCACGCCTTCAGCCTTATCACTGAACCTCAAATTGGTGACCGTTAAAATTTCAAGCGGTTTATGCAGTTTATACTCTCTTTCAACTACCTCGCCTTCTACAAACTGGGGCACGACGAAATACATTGCCCGAGTATGTAACTGCGGTTTAATTTTTTCGCCTAAAGCCTTATTGACGACAATAACAGTTTTTGATCTGGAAAGAATGAATTTGGCAACGACTTTTTCTAGTTTATATTTGAACCAATGAAAATATTTTTGCGAGATGAATTGAGACCTTGCTACCATATCGAGGTCCTTAAGCCTGTCCCCCCCCATCCTTACAACAAAAGGTATCCTCAAC
>Ga0180435_10006577_pt1 | contig 11136 bp, 7 predicted proteins | sample SS_ome_3_FD_132467 | JGI IMG/M metagenome (GOLD analysis project Ga0180435, IMG submission 132467) | Hypersaline lake sediment archaeal communities from the Salton Sea, California, USA - SS_3_S_1 metaG | ecosystem: Environmental > Aquatic > Non-marine Saline and Alkaline > Hypersaline > Sediment...
CTGGACACTCATCCCGTTTGCAGATTATGGCTTCGCTCGTGATTTCAACCATACCAACAATGTATTGATAATCGGCCTCGGCATAAAGAGTTATATCGATTTTCATATCGATGCCGGAGTGCTAACACTGGGCAATCGATTCCTCTATGCCAGGGAGAGTAAAGAAGATGCAGACAGCAACTCCGACTACACCCGGGTGCTTACCGGACTAAACTTTCGGTTTGATCAGCAGGCTCATATGGCTGGAGTAGATCTGGGATTAAACCTGTATTACGCCAATTATTACTACCCGGACGATCTCGTTTTTTTAGACCGCACCACCTCCCCGATCCGTGTCGGCTATGAAAACGAGGTAGGATTTACCATCGATAACATATCGAATTTCCTGTTCTTTTCGGATCTACAGCTCGGTTTCGGGATACGCTTTGGAAACGATATACGTGTTTACAGATTATTGTTCAGTGCACCTTTCTGATGATACAACAGCTCATTGGTATTTACAGATGCGGTTTGCGACCTCATTTCTGTTTTAGTAGAATCGTTGGAAATAATTATAATGAAAAGTTGATGATCCAACTTGAGGAATAAAAATGTCTTCTCAAAATGATACCTATGTAGCCACCGAACGTCGTACTCGTACTCACAAGGAGATAAAACAGCTCATCGAAGAAAGAAACTCTGTTCTCGCACAGTTTTACAACCTTGCCAAACAGGCTGAATCAGATACTGATGATCTGAATAACACCCTCGAAATGCTGCAGGAATTCTGCCAGGAGCTGGTCGACTACATGGCACTCGGGCATTTCGAGATATATCGCAGGATCGAGGAAGGCAATGAGCGTCGTGATGACATCACGAAACTCGCCGACAGGGTCATGCCGCGCATCAACGACACCACCCAGGTAGCCATCGCGTTTAATGACCTATACGATGACACCTCGAAACTGGATGAGACTGCTGTTACTCAACTGCCGAATTATCTTGCCAAGCTCGGTGAAGAACTGGCTACCCGTATCGATCTGGAAGACCAGTTCATCAATACATTACTGGACAGCAATAAAGCTGAGAAAGCGACCACTCCTGCTTAAACTGAAGCGATACATGGCTTCAACTGTTATCGATGCATCATAGTTGCGGTATCTTCAATGCTGATTCCTGCTTTGCCAGTACCCAGCACCGATGCAACGGTTTTCGCCTGAAGTCTTCAGTCGTGGTAATGCCCGTAATCTCTTTCAGGTAACAATCTTCACTCAAGCTATCATCGAGTTTGAAGTTTCTTGCATTGGTCGAAAACACGACCTGGCCGTCTTCAGTCAGCAGCGCCAGGCATCCGCTCAACAAGGCGACGTGGTCTCGCATGATATCCAGTGATGTCGACATCTTCTTCGAATTAGAGAACGTTGGCGGATCGATGAAGATCAACTGATATTTCCGTTTTTCATCGATCGCCTGCTGCAACCATTTCAGGCAGTCCTCCCTGATAAATCGATGACGATCTCCACTGTAGCCATTCAGTGACAGGTTCTCACGCGCCCAGTCCAGGTAGGTATTCGACATATCGACGGTGGTGGTCGTACTGGCCCCACCTGCCGCCGCATAGACGGTAACGCTTCCAGTGTAGGCAAACAGGTTGAGAAAGCTGCGTTTAGCCGCCATCAGCCTGATCAGCTGGCGAGTATTTCGATGGTCGAGGAATAGTCCGGTATCCAGGTAATCATACAGGTTGACGATGAACTTCAATCCATTTTCCTGTACCGTGATTTTCTGGCCTTTCTGATCCTGCTTCTGGTACTGCGAACTTCCTTCCTGCTTCTTGCGCACCTTCAATGCCACCTTGTCCTGTGTCGTCTCCAGGACCTCCGCGACCACATCCAGTACATCATTCACACGCTGGAAAGCCTTTGTTTTATCGACCGTCTTCGGCGCCTGGTACTCCTGTACATGTATCCAGTCATCATATTTATCGATAGCGACGGAATACTGCGGGATGTCTGCATCGTATACGCGATAACAGTCGACACCATTTTTTCGCGCCCACTTCTTCAGGTGTTTATAGTTCTTGCGCAGGCGGTTGATGAACATAGCAGCATGCTCAGCCGCTTTCTTCCTGGAGCCGGCGTCTTGTTCGAGCGAATCCGCAACATGCTCGACCTCATCAGTAACTGCAGGCTTATCATACCCTGCCGGTACAGGGGGTTGTTTTTTATCAGCTGCAGCAGCTTGCGTTGCATTGATGCGGTACTGGTAGAGGACAGATTTGAGGGCACCGTTATAGAGCGTGTTTTTCCTGAACGCTCTCAGCCCGATACTCTTTGCCAGTTCGCTCTCTGAAGTGATGATGACCGCCGTCCAGCCATTGAAGCGCTGTTTCAGCTGCTGACCGAAGCGGTAATACAGGGTGCGAAGCTGTTGAACCTGGCCGATGCGTTTACCGTAAGGCGGGTTGCTGACGATCAGTCCAGCCGGGATGTCATGGTGCTTGCCTGCACAGGGCTGCAGATCCTGTGTCGCATCCTGCAACGCGATCTTCACCTTCGTTGCCAGACCAGCCGCCTTGAGGTTGGAACGGGCGATGCCGACCAGTTTTTCGTTGATATCGCTACCACATATGATCGGCAATGATTCCAGGCCTGCCTGTTTCTTCTGCTCCGCTTCTTGCAGTACAGCAGACCAGGCATCTTTATCGAACTGCTTCCAACGCAGGAAACCGAAACCTATGCCGGCATCCAGTCTTAATAAACCTGGCGCATATTCAGCCGCCATCATCGCTGCCTCGATCACCAGCGTGCCGCTACCACACATCGGATCATAGAAAGGCAATGACTGCTCATAGAAAGACTGCCATTTTGCGCGATATAACATCGCCGCCGCCAGCGTCTCGCGTAGCGGTGCGCTGCCCGATGTCGCGCGATAACCTCGTTTATGCAATGCCTCGCCGGACAGGTCCAGGTAGATCAGGCATTGTTTGTCGCTCAGGTAGACATTGATACGGATATCGGGTGATTCCCTGTCGATCGATGGTCGCTGCTGTGCGTTCTGCATAAACTGATCGACCACCGCATCCTTCACCCGCAGTGTCGCAAAATGGCTGTTATTGACGCTTGAGTGGGAGCTGAAGCAGTCGATCGCCAGTGTATTGGATGCGTCGAAGTGCTCGGACCAGTCGATACTGATCACTTCACGATACAGGTCGTCATCATTGCTGATCTCGAAACTTTTCAATTGCAACAGGATGCGGCTGGCCACCCTTGACCACATACAGGCTCGAAGCGCCGCTTCGATATCACCCGAGAAAGCGACACCACCTGTCTGCAGTTTGCAGTTTTCGACACCCTGCCACTCGAGTTCTTTCTGCAGCAGGTCTTCTACGCCCTTGGCACAGGTTGCGAAATATTGATTAACTGTGTTCAAGGAAACCTCGGAATGCCCTACGAATGACAGGATATGAGGCCCAGAGTTGGTATAACATCAGCCTCGCATACAAAGATGAAAAGCTTATCAGAAAAGGACGATGAAAATTAGAAACAAACGGGATTAATTTACCGCCCTAGCACCGAATAACGTCGACACAGAATGACACCAGCAGAACAGCATTATGCAGTCTATCGCGCTGGCGCGATCTGCATCTTCACTTTTTCCACATCATCTTCTGTAATGACACGCTGACCGATGAGACTGTTGGCTTCTGCAGCATGGATCTTCATGCCGTTAAACAACAATTTCAGTTCGTCAATATTCTCGGCACGATCCATATCACACTCAGGAAGGTTCTTATACACGCGCAACAGCCCTGCGCGATAAGCATAGATCTCTATCGAGCACTTATACCCAGATATCTCATAATCAGCAGAGCTCTGATGAGGCAGCGGCATACGGCTCATATACATGACGAAATCATTAGTATCGACTGCCAGGTTAACGGTATATTCCTTGGCTGCAATATTCGATGGCACCATCGAATAGAGCACCGAGCTGTCAGCTTCGCTATGTTCGTAGAGGTTATCCGCCACCTGCTTGATGATCGCTCCCGGGGTCAGTGGCGCGTCACCCGGAAAATTGACAACGATAGTCTCATCGCCCCAGCCCATCTTGTCCGCTACATCAGCCAGGCTGGCAACACCGGTCAGTTCGCTATCGGTGATCATACAGACCGTGGCACCAAAATCTTCAGCGAGCATACCGACGCGCGGACTGCCCGTTGCGATCACGATCTCAGATGCACCAGAGGCCTGCGCACTCTCGAACACATGCTGGATCATGGGTTTGCCATGGATATCCACTGTCGCCTTTTTAGGAAAATTATTCTTGTCGAATTTTGCCAGGATTACTATTTTGAAGTCGTCTGTCATCTGAATTGCGCTATGATATTGCCTGCGTATCTACACATGTGACCCAGTAGATGTGGTTATGGCATGTGAAGCACTCATTTAAATCTGTAAGTAGTTTAGTCGATATGCCTGTAATCACGAGTATTTCAGGCTTAATTAGATGAGAAAGATGATATGGATTGATGATATGGATTGATGATATGTAACAGACAATCAGGTGAAATATTCAATCATCAAGACGGCGAGCATCAGATTCCAGCAGTACGGGCACACCATTGCGCACCGGGAAAGCCAGTTTGTCTCTCTCACATACCAGTTCTTTCTGGCGTGACCGTGCCACGAGTGGCCCCTTGCAGATCGGGCAGACGATTATATTGAGTAATTTCTTTTTCATTACGACAGGGATACGTGCCAGGCAGATACACTCAGATACAATTTCAGGATCATTTTTTTACTGGACATCATCTCTGTTCGAGTAACGGCAGCAGGCGAGATGCCAGTTCAGTTTCCAGCGTTTTGGAGAACACTGCTTCCACCTCCAGATACCATGCATCTGTCAGAGCAAGCTGGCCACATTTTACCGCATCCTTTTCTGTCATGATGATGCAATCCTGCTCCCAGCCTGAAAAATCGGTGTTCTGGTAATGATGATGATCAGAAAAGCCATGCTCGATGATATCGAGCCCCGAGGCACGTAGCTGATCGAAGAAGCGTGACGGATTGCCGATGCCGGCGACAGCATGGAGCTTGGACGAGGGCGCCAGAGTCGCCTTGAAATCAGCTAGCGATAATTCAGTATCACCGCCCAGTTTGATGAGGTTCAGCGCTTTCAGGATATAGCTGGCTAAATTGTCGCTACCACCGTTATAGACGACAAGATTGACGTCATCCAGCCGCGTCACCCGCTCTCTCAGGGGACCGGCAGGCAGACATCGACCATTGCCGAAGCGCCTTCCAGCATCGACGACAGCGATCTCCATATCCCTGACCATACGGTAGTGCTGCATGCCATCATCTGAGAAAACAATATCGCAATCGTTATTAGCAAGCAATGCCTCTACCGCTAAAGCACGGTCGGAACTGACTACCACCGGCACGCCTGTTCGCCGGTATATCATCAGCGGTTCGTCACCGACCAGTTCAGCATTATCACTATCGACAAGCTGCTTCACACCTGTAAAACTGCCGCCATAACCGCGGCTGACCACACCGGGTTTAAATCCTTTGTTTTTCACATACTCGCAAAGCGCGATCAGCAACGGTGTTTTGCCGCTGCCACCGGCAACGATATTTCCGACAACCACGACTGGCACATCAGCCTTCACGCTTTGAAGAACACCGGAGAGATAGAGTTTACGGCGGGTGCTGGAAACAGCACAGTACAACCAGGATAGAGGCAACAGCAACAGCAGGAGCAACCTCGATAATGCTGTCGGCTTGTACCAGTATGTATCTAGTGATTTCATCGATTTTCTACGAGGACGACTGAATCACTCTTCTTCAAAATTCATCTGGTGTAAGGCAGAATAATGCCCATTCAGTGCCAGAAGTTCCTGGTGACTGCCCTTCTCGACGACCCTGCCTTTATCCATCACCACGATCACATCCGCATTTTCGATGGTCGACAGTCTATGTGCGATTACCAGTGTGGTGCGGCCTTTCATCAGCTCTTCGAGTGAATCCTGGATATAACGTTCAGACTCGGTATCCAGTGCAGAAGTTGCCTCGTCCAGGATGAGGACAGGCGCGTCATTGAGCAAGGCTCTGGCGATGGCGATGCGTTGACGCTGTCCACCGGAGAGCATCACGCCGCGCTCCCCCACCATGGTCCGAAAGCCATTACTGCTGTTCTCGATGAAGTCATAAGCATAAGCAGCCCTGGTAGCAGCAACGACCTGCTCATGCGAGCAGTCTTTCATGCTGCCGTAGGCGATGTTGTGTTCGATGGTATCGTTGAACAGCACCACATCCTGTCCCACATAGGAGATGTGGCTGCGCAGATTGTCCAGCTCATATTGCTGCACATTGACCCCATCGAGCCTGACCTCACCATGCTCGATGTCATATAGACGCGGGATCAGGTTAAGCAGGGTCGACTTACCGCTGCCAGAACGACCGACGAAGGCGACGGTCTGGCCGGCATGAATCTTAAGGTCGACATCACTGAGCGCATTTTTATCTTCCCCGGCGTAACGGAAGTCGATGTGGTCGAATTCGATCTCGCCTTTCACCTTTTCAGCCTGGTAGCTGCCACGATCCGTTTCAGACTCAAGGTCGAGAAATCCGAACAGACTGTCAGCGGCAGCGATGCCGCGCTGCAGGTCACTGATGAGCGAAGTAAGAGAGCGGATCGGCGGCATCAGCATGGACATAGCGGTGATGAACGAGACGAAAGTACCCACACTGATCTGCTCGATCATGCTCTCCATTGTCGCCAGGTAGATGATGATGGCCAGTGAACACGCGACCAGCAATTGAACGATGGGCGAGCTCAGTGCCTGTGTCATCTGCATGCGCAGGTTCTGGCGCCGGTTCAGGTCATTTACTTTTGCGAACTGTTCATTTTCATAGTCGCGCCCACCGAATATCTTGACCACCAGCTGACCCTTGATGGACTCCTCAATGACACGCGACACATCACCCATGCTGAGCTGGATATTCTGGCTGATCTTGCGGAAGCGTTTGGAAACATTAACGATGATAAATGCGACGATAGGTGCGATGGTGATGAATACCAGCGTCAGCTTAACATTGAGATAGAACATCCAGCCGACCAGTGCGATCACCGTGAGTACATCGCGGATGAAGACGGTGAGTGCACGCGTGGTGGCGTTAGCGACCTGCTCGACATCGAAGGAGAATTTGGAGATCAGCTCGCCGGTTGTCGCCTGATCATAGAAAGACTTCGGTAGTGAAACCAGACGAGAGAACATCTCGCGCCGCAGTTCACGGATGACATTTCGGCCAATCACGCTCATACCATAGCTGGAGACGAATGCGCCAACGACCCGCACGAGGAAGATGCCGACCAGCGCAATCGGCACCCATTTTATGGTCTCGGGATCACGCTCGACGAAACTGCCATCCATCATCGGCTGCATCAGTGCAGGAAATGCTGCCGATGATGCCGCGACGATGATCATACCGATTACCGCGACGATGAAGATACCCCAGTAGACCAGCGCGTACGACACCAGTCGGCGGTAAAGCTGAAAACTGGTTGCGCCACAGGAAAGGTCGGTTACTTTTTTGTTACTGGATTTTGGCATCAATTATCCGAGACAGATGTATCGGGACAGCTAATTCGCATGAGAGTGCTGGAAGCGACTCGCATCGGTTATTTACCTTCTACCGTGGCGATGGATAACTTTGTCAGCCCTAGCTGAGAAGCCGCATCCATCGCACGAACCACAGACTGGTGTGGCGTATTGGCGTCGGCACGCAGTACCAGTGCTATTTCCAGGTCATCTCCTACTGTCTTTTTCAGTGCGGCTTTCAGGGTATCGAGCTGCTTATTGATCACCTGGCGGTCATTGATGAAATAATTACCGCTGGCATCGATAGACAGCACCAGCGGTTCGACCTGCTGCTGGGTCGCCCTGGCTGAAGATTCCGGCAGTGACACTTTCAGCCTTGCATGACGATCGAACGTGGTCGATACCATGAAAAAGATCAGTAGCAGGAACACCACATCGATCAGCGCTGTCAGATTGACCTCGACACTTTCTTCTTTGTGACCGGGCCTCAGGTTCATTTCTTCGCATCCGCCCTGGCGACTTCCTTAGCCATTGTTTCGCCTGCCATCGATGCATTCACATTGTTATTATGCAGCACATCGACCATTTTGATCGCCTCTCGCTCCATGATGACGACGATGCCATCGACTTTACGACGAAAATAACGATAGAACACCAGGCTGATGATGGCGACGGTAAGACCGGCTGCCGTAGTGATCATCGCTTCAGAGATACCGCCGGCGAGTGCGCCCGGATTGCCGACACCATGCTGAGTGATCGCAGCGAAGACGCTGATCATACCGATAACGGTACCTAGCAGACCTAACAGTGGGGATATGGAGGCGATGGTACCGAGTGTATTGAGGAATCTCTCCAGATCATGTACCACTTCCCTGCCACGCTCTTCGATACATTCCTTGATACGTTCACGACTCTCATTTCGATTGAGCAGCCCTGCACTAAGCACGGTACCCAGGGCTGATTCCTTGCTCAGCGCCTCGATATCTGAACGAGACATATTATCCTGCTTTACCGCATTCCACACGGTTGCGACGAGATGGACCGGCAGGACCTTTTCACGTCTGAGGCTCCAGAAGCGCTCAGCGATAATTGAGATTGAAATGATTGAACACAAGATGATGGGCAACATCAACCAGCCGTCCGATTTTACTAATTCAAACACATGCCACCTTTGAACAGACTTTACCGCCCCTTATCTCACCTGAAGATTTCCTATGGGATGCCGAACCGGCTCAGTCGAAATATTTGTAGTTATTATATTTAACACAGATATGCCACATAGCTATGCCTCATAACTGTGCCACATAAGTGTTATACAGCGGCTATCTTACTCGATTTATCGTCATGCCAATAGTGCTTCTCGTCCTGGAATGTGTCGTCTGAAACCACCGCGATCTGTTACATGGGCATGATGTGGTGCCAGTAGCGACGCGCCTGGTGGCGAAAGCGAGTGACATTTTTGATGCCTCCGCCTCTTAATGTGATACTGACCGCACCGGATGCGGCAGAATCGTACAGTTCAGCCCCGTGTCGCTGGTATCGAGCCACGACTTTTTTACTCGGCAGCCGATAACGATTTTTATAACCAACTGATATCAGGGCTATTTCGGGGTCTACAGCCTCGATGAATGAGCGACTGGATGATGTATTACTGCCATGATGCGGCACCATCAGTATGTCTGATGCAAGCAGCGATGCAGCTGTCGATGCATATTTTTCTACCAGTGTGCGCTCGACACGTTTCTCGATATCACCGGTAAACAGCACCGAACCTGCCTGAGAACTGACTCTGAGCACACAGGAGCGGTTGTTGCGCTTGATCGAAGCCGGTATCGATGATGGCAGTTTCGTATCATCTTCACCCGGCAGGTCGGGCGATAGTATCTGAAATAACACCTCATCCCACTCCCAGCGCTGACCTGCAGTACATATTTTTTCATTGTCCGCCATCGGTCCCGACGATGAATTATCCGCATCCAGCAGCCGTGCAATATCCTGTCCAAACAGCTCTGTTTCAGGATAACCACTCAGGATAGCCTCAGCGCCTCCAATATGGTCGGCATCCCCATGACTGATGATCAAACGGTCGACCTTATCTATCGCCTGAGAACGCAGATATGGGATCACCACGCTCTTTCCGGCATCGAGCCTGTCACTGAACCTGGCACCGGCATCGAATACAACAACATGATTTTTGGTCTCTATCACTGATGCTGACCCTTGACCAACATCCAGCATAACAACCCGGTAGTCACCCGAATCCAGCTTATCGCTCTCTAATGACAGTCCGGTTTCTGGATTCAGCAATATTAAAAAAACAGCTGTGAATAAAAAGATGATAGTGATCCTGAATATTTTGGCATCAGCTGAAAATCGTGCCGACAAAACATCAGCGATACGTTTACTGTAATAGACCGCCAGCATCGCCATCGTCGTCATCAGCATGGTTCCAATACCGACACTGCCGTTCACCCATAATGCAAAAGGCAGATCTGACAGGTACAAAAGATAGGGCCAGATAAAGTCCAGTAAGCCCGCGGCAAGCACAAACAGCATATCCGATAACCAGAAGCCCGGGAATAACGACTCGAAAGGTAGTACGATTAAAGCCAGCAATATTAGCGGTACCACCAGGAAACTGACGTAAGGAATGAGCAGCAGGTTTGCCAGCGGAGAAACAAGAGAGCCCTGCTGAAACATGAACAATGACAGGGGAAGCAGCAGCACGCTGATCAACAACTGCAGCCTGATCCATTGTAACGGGACTCTGACAAAAGCAGACTTAACGCGTAATAAGACATCGTTAGCTGCTTTATCGACAAACGCCAGCTCTTCTGGCTTGTTCTTTTCGGTCACAGCTTGTCGAGATCCAGTAGCACCCGTCAAGCTGATAAAGATTACTGCTACCGCTGAAAAGGAAAACCAGAAACCCGCTGATAACACCGCCAGTGGATCGATCAGCAACACGATGAAAGCCGCCATACCGAGCGAATCAACCGGCCGGGTATTTCGCTGCACCAGCGTCATAATGACCAGAACACTCAGCATGATAAATGCTCGCTGTGTGGGTACGGCGAAGCCGGCGACCGCAGCATATAACAAAGCGACGAACAGACCGCCCAGCAAAGCGATATGCTGTGATGGAATACGTTTCATCAACCATACCGGCAGTGAATAGCGTAATAACAGATAGGCAAACAGTGAAGCCAGGCTGATATGAAGCCCCGAGATCGCCATCAGGTGAGAAGTACCGGTATTTGCCAGCGTCTGCCACTGTGAGGGGGATATCGACGACTTATCACCGATGGCCAGCGCCTTGATCAGAGCAAAGCCTGATAAGCTATCACCGATATTGTCATGACTCAGCGTCAGAGAATCGATGCGCTGAGCGACTTTCTCTCGGAAGCGATTAACCGATATGTCACCGAGCAGATCCAGCTTGGATACACCGCTATCATGTCCAGATAACATCCGGTTTTCGCCGGATTTACGCACATAGCCTGTCGCATGTATGCCCTGCTGAAATAACCAGGCTTCATAATCGAAGCCTC
>Ga0180435_10006582_pt1 | contig 11131 bp, 12 predicted proteins | sample SS_ome_3_FD_132467 | JGI IMG/M metagenome (GOLD analysis project Ga0180435, IMG submission 132467) | Hypersaline lake sediment archaeal communities from the Salton Sea, California, USA - SS_3_S_1 metaG | ecosystem: Environmental > Aquatic > Non-marine Saline and Alkaline > Hypersaline >...
CGGCATACTACGAAATAAAAATTCATGGTTGTTTTGGGAGCCACTGGTCGGATTGGTTTGAAGGCATGGAAGTTCAACCACAGGGCTCCGAGACAACGCTGATTGGACTAATTTCGGATCAACCGGCTTTGCATGGATTACTCATGCGCATTCGTGATCTCAATTTAGTTTTGATTTCCGTCAAGCGCATTGGATTAACCCAAAAAGATGTCGTTAAATGATGGCTATTGAAGTCCCTATTATTATAAAATTGAAAGGACATGATGGAATGAACGACTATTTTTTAACAATCCTGATCCGGCAGCGGCATGAAGAAATTTTGGCTGAGGCCATGGCTGCTCAACTCTCACAATTGAGACGGTTCAGCGTAATCCTCGTTAATAGGCTTCTACGCCGATTTCATTCATTTAATTCTCATGTAAGAGCCCATGGCTCTAAAAACGGTAGAGGCGGCTGAAGGAAAAGCTTATGAAGTGGTCAAAAGCGATCATGGCGCTCAAAGCATTATTTTGCCGGATTTGCGATTCTCTCAAACCATATGTAATCGGGCAATGTATGAGGATCTTATGACAGATAAAAACACAAAAAAGCAACCTTTCGGAGTATTCCGTTTCCTAATCAGGCTTTTTCAAATCATGCTTTATATCCCAATTCAAATAATCTTTATTCCTTTTGCTATTATTGGGATACTAGATGGAATTTATAAGGGAATTGGAAAAAGCAAGAAACTGGGTGTTTCCTTCACGGCCTGTCGCGCGCTTCAATATAGGTGGTTCATGCATTATTTTAACACACGAACGGATTCCCTTTCTGTTGCATTTACAAAAAATTTTCCATGTGAATCCCATTATGGTCTGTGGTCGACGATGGGGGCGCTTATCCTTTCCCAGCAGCTATTCGGTTTCACCACCAAGCTAGGACAAGTTCCTGAACCGGGTGAAGAGACCTTGGTTTCCATGGTCGGTCGTCGGGTACTCCTGTTTGATCGGATAATGGAAAAATATGTTGATGGCATGGATCAGATCGTTCTTCCGGGAGCCGGTTTTGATCTAATCACTTTGCATTTTACAAAAGGGAAAAACATAAAGGTTTTTGAACTCGATCAGGTTAACACGCTAAATGTTAAAGTTGAAACATTGAGAAAAGCAGAAATAAAACATGATTGGATCACCTATATCCCCGTCGATTATGCAAATGAATCCTGGGATGAAAAACTATTGGAAGCCGGCTTTGATAAAACCAAAAAGACCTTGTTCCTTTGGCAAAGCGTTTCTTTGTATTTAGAAGCCGATGTTGTCAAAGAAACGCTCAGGAAAATGGCTGATTTGTGTGGAGACGGAAGTGTCATTGCTCAAGACTTTTATTCCAAAGCATACATATCAGGTGAGATGTCAAAAATTGCTAAAAGATCTTCAAGAATGATGGGAAGAATGGGAGAGACTTGGGTATTTGGAATCGATATGTCAGATAATCCGAAAGCAGCAGTTGAATCATTCTTGAAAGATTGTGGACTAAAAATGACAGAATATGTTCAATTCGGTGAAAAATTGGATATTGAACCGTTTTACTGTATTGTTGAGGCTGAAAAATTGTAACTGGCCAGATGGACGCGATTGGAAGGGCCGCTCTTGTGAAGATTCGTTCGGTTGTAGACAAACAGGCTAAAGCAATGGCAACACGCGATCTGACGGAAATATCGGGACGGAGGGTCGAGTTCGACTATCTGCGCGCATTTGTAATTATCCTGGTCTTGTTCGTTCATGCGGCTCTGGCATACACCACAACCGCTTTCATCAACCCTGAAAATCCGATTGCGAGCTCCAATCCGGTCGTAAATGAGCAGCGCTGGATCGGATTTGATTTGATAGTGGCCTTAAGCGAAACTTTTTCCATGTCGCTGCTGTTTTTCGTCTCCGGCATTTTTGTTTGGCGAAGTTTGGCGAGAAAGGGCCCCTGGAAATACCTTGGAGATCGCCTGAAAAGACTCGGCCTTCCCTTTGTCATTGGTGTTTTGTTCCTGATTCCCCTGGCATACTACCCGGCCCAGCTGCAAGTGGGACTGATCACCGGAAAGGACACCGGTTACGGTGAATTTTGGATCGGAATGGTCCGATCCGGCTTTGGGACTGCGGGCCCCCTTTGGTTCTTGTGGTTGCTGCTGGCATTCAACTGCCTGTCTGCCCTCCTATACCGATTAGCTCCTTTACTTAGAAGTCTTGTCAGAGGCCGATTCGATGTCAGCCTTGGTCGCCCTGTCGTATTTTTCGGCGTACTGCTTGGAATCTCGACAATTGTGTACTTGCTCATAGCAATCATTTACGGACCGCTGAAGTGGATTGGAATCGGGCCCTTTCATGCACAGACCGGCCGGATATTACTCTACCTGGTGTACTTCCTTGCGGGCACTGCGGTCGGGGCAATCGGCATTGACCGCAGTGTATTCAAAATGAACGGAGGAGCCGCAACATGCTGGTGGGGGTGGATAGCTGTTGGGCTGATATCTTTTACGCTTTTTGTTTTTATGGTCGTGGTTGTTACTCCGATGGAGCGAACCATTGTCAGTGAGATTGCTTTCGCAGTCTGCTGCTGGGCTATCGTTTCCGGGATGACGGGATTCTTTCTTCGGCTTGCCACGCGACGGGTACCTATTTTCGACAGCCTGAGTAAAAGCTCATACGGAATCTATATCGTTCACTACGTTTTTGTTCCTTGGCTTCAATACTTGTTGTTGGGAATCGGCCTTGATCCACTCGTGAAGGGAATCGTGGTGTTTGTCGGCACATTGGTTTTCAGTTGGGTGTTGGTTGCCTCCATTCGACATTTACCAGTGGTAGCGAAGGTCATTTAGACAGGCTATATGCAAAGCCTTTCCGGACGCTTGAATAACTAAATTCAAAACAATAAAGGGAGAATGTTATGCATGGTAATTATCAACGCGCTGTAGGAAGAAGGATCCTGTGGCAGGTGTATCATTTCTTCCTTATCTCATTCGCTTTCTGGCTGCTGTTTGCCGGAGGATTGGGTGCGACATCCTCCTGGTTCGGTCAATTATGGATTCCTGGCGACTTCACGAGAAGAATTTTCGTGTTCCTCACCTCGTTCATCCTGTTTCTTCGGTGGGGCCTGACAAATTTTTATTTACTGAAACGGGCAATGCCCTGGGATGAGATAATCGTTGTGTGTATTGAGCTTTCTCTTATTCACACTGTGTATGCTATTTTGGGCGGCCAGGTTGCGAAACCTTTTGGAATAGCAGAACTCATCGGAGTTGGGTTATTTGTGATTGGGTCTTATCTAAACACCGGCTCAGAGATCATACGTGCCCAGTGGAAAAAAGATCCCAAAAATAAAAGAAAGATTTATGACCAGGGTCTGTTTAAGTATTCCATGCATATCAATTATTTTGGAGATGCTGTCTGGTCGACGGGGATGGCACTGATTTCCGGAAGCCTCTGGATTTTTCTAATTCCTTTATATATGAGCTGTGGATTTATTTTCCTGCATATTCCCCGACTGGATAAATACCTGAAAGAACGATACGGTCATCAGTATGACGAATATGCAAGAAAAACCAAGAAATTTATCCCCCTTATCTATTGAATGGAAGAATGGGGAGCTATAAAAGACCTATGTTATATCAAAAGCATCCTGGACCTGATTGAAAAGAGGTTCAATTTGAGCAGACGAGACTTTTCTAAAGCTGCCGTAGCATTTTCTTCAGGTCTATTGTTAAGTTCAGCCGGTTCTTTCGTTCTTAACGGTTGCAATAGAAAACCAGACTGGAAAAGCATCTCATTTCCTAAAATATTATTTCATAATGGTAGTTTTTGGATTTGAATCAATGGAACTTATCAAAAAGGTTATTCAAATAAGTATGCTTATTATTCTCATCTGCTTGCTCATTTGCTGTGAAAAGCAAGATTCCGGATCCCGTTCTATACAAAAGATCGATCCTCTTCTTTTTTTTTCTGCCACCGAGCTGACAGGAAAAATTCGTAGGGGCGAAATATCAGCCCTTGATCTGCTCGACTTATACCTGAAAAGTGAAGAACTCAACAATGACAGCATAAATGCCGTCGTGGCGTTAAATGTTGATGCCGCACGAGCACGCGCGGCACAAGCGGACAAAGCAATCGCTCAAGGCAATATCTGGGGTCCTCTCCACGGTTTGCCAATGACGGTAAAGGAGGCATTCGAGGTGGTAGGTATGCCCGCAACCGCAGGCGATCCCGAGCTGAAGAACCATATGCCGGAACATAATGCAATAGCTGTGCAGCGGCTGGTCGATGCCGGTGCTATTATTTTCGGGAAAACCAATGTTCCATACCGTTGTCTCGATTTTCAAAGCTTTAACAAAATCTATGGTACAACGAATAACCCCTGGGATTTGACTAAAACTCCAGGCGGATCATCAGGTGGTTCTGCAGCAGCGCTTTCCGCAGGGTTCACTCCCCTTGAGTTGGGCAGCGATTTAGGAGGGTCGATCCGGATTCCAGCACACTATTCCGGCGTATTTGGGCACAAACCCACTTTTGGAATAATTCCGCGATATGGTCATTTAGCACCAATTCCCGGTGAAATTTCACCTGATTTAATGCCAAGCATACCACTTGGAGTCGTTGGGCCTCTTGCCCGCAGTGCCGTGGATTTAGAGCTATCTCTGTTGGTCTTAACTGAGCCTCGTACAGATGACAGAGATCGAAGACCCGTCCTTTTACCGCCGCGAAAAGAACGATTCAAAGATTATCGAGTTGCCGTTTGGTTCACCGATAATTCTCCTGCCGCTGAAATCGATGAAGGTGTGTTGAACCTGCTTCAGAAAGCAGTGAAGAAATTACGAGACGCTGGTCTGGAAGTTGATGAGAAAGCACGTCCAGATCTCCAGCTGTGGGAAACTATTCATTTGCGAGATGAAATCCGCGATGAAATAATGGCGGGGATATTACCGCTAAATAATCGCTTGGTCTTAAGGCAGAAAGAACAGCAATCTAAATGGGCTGCATTTTTCAATAAATACGATATCTTATTAACCTCAGTAGCCCCTACGGTCGCATTTCCTCATAACCATAAAGAGCCCCTTATAACCCGTAGATTGAATATTAATGGAAAAAAGAAACCATATTTAGACAACCTTGCTTGGATATCAATGGCAACAGTATCTGGATTGCCCGCGACTGTAGCACCCATTGGACTGAGTGAATCAGGCCTTCCGGTAGGCATCCAGATTGTCGGAGCCAGATTGGAGGATCGGACAACCATTGCCTTTGCGAAAGGCTTATCTGAACTTGTGGGTGGATTCAAGACTCCACCAGGCTTTATAGAATAAATATTCGATAAATATTTTAGTGAAAAGTGTTCGTGAGAATTTGGAGTTTAGTTTGGAAAAAGTTTGGAAATCAAAACAAGCAGCAAATTTTTTTATAGGATCATCTACATGATTGAAAGGAGTCGAAGATGGAAAGTGCAATCGCGCAACATCTGAACCCAGAGTTCGAACCGGTCGCCGTTGTCTGGAGCAATTCAATTCCTGATGACGCGATTCAGTTCAAAAAAGGCAAATTCGGATGTACGCTTAATCTTTTTGCGGAAGCATCACGAAATGGAAAAATAGCAGGTGGTAATAGGGAGACGATCGTATGCAGCGGGGGACGTGCCGCTCTTGGCTTGGGTGTCAATTTTGATTCATCTGACGAAATGCTCGACCGGTATGCTGCCGTTTTTAGTAAAGGAATCAAATCGGCAACCCATCAGGCTGCTTATCGTGCTAGAATGGATGCCGTACCCAAAAATTGGCGGCCCATGTATGAATACGGCGAAAGAAGACATTGCAATCCCGACCTCGCTAAAGAATGGATGCTGCATGGACTGCCGCGCTATGACATTTCCTATGAATACGCTCTATTTAAGCCACTGAGCTTAACGGGCGATGAGGAAAACGTGCGAGCCGTTATTTTCCCGGTTAATCCAACTGAACTCGCTGGTTTGGTCATGCTTGCCGGGTCGGTAATGTCTGGAACGGATCCTGTTCAGGTGCCTCAAGGTCCTGCCTGTATCAGCCTGGCAGCCTTTGCTTATGCGCAAAACGAATCAGCAAACCCCAGGGCGGTTCTCGGTATGTTGGATGTCGATGGGAGAAAAATTATGCGCCGGCGCTTTCGGGATGACACACTGACGCTTGTCTTGCCGATTCCCCTTTACAAGCGAATGGAGGAGGAGGCAGAGGATTGTATTATGCAGACGCCGGCATGGAATAAATTAACCTACGAATAACGTGTTAAAATTACAAGATCATAACAACGTTAACCCTTGTTGAAGGTTTTCCATGAATACAGAAGGGCCCCATAAAAGGGAAAAGATGAAAATTAAACCATGCTTTAAAACGTACCCGGATAATCCTGACACGTCAGAACTTGAGTTTAATTTCTGTCCAAAATGCTGCACTAAACTCATTGCAATGGAACAAGATGGCGTGTTGAGAAAGGTATGCGCCAAATGCGAATATATCCAATATATTAATCCACTGCCTGGAGTGGCAGTAATAATAGAGAATGATCATAAATTGCTTATAGGGAAACGATCCCAGAAAAGCATCTTAGGCGGGAAATGGTGCCTTCCCTGTGGTTTTATAGAACACAATGAAAGTTTTGTAGAGGCAGCCTATAGGGAAGTATTAGAAGAAACCGGTTTAAGGATCGATGTTACCTCTTTGATAAATGTATCATCAAATCAACTGACGCCTAGCTTGCATACCATCGTCACTGTATTAATGGCTGAAATAGTCGGAGGTAAGCTTCAGGCCGGTGATGATATGGTAAAAATCATGTGGGTTGACAATAGTGTCTCTTTGCCGGAATTAGCATTTGAATCTGACAGATTTATTATATCCAAGTATTTCGAAAAGGCTCTGATTAGAATACCAATTGAAGCGGAATAATTTGTTTGGCCTAATATACATAGGCAGTTGGTCATCATAAATGCGATACTTTGTTATATTGACCGTGGGGGCTAATTTATTCCAAGGGTAAGGACAGCAACGTAGAATGAATCGCAGGAAATTTATTAAACTCTCTACCTTAACTACTGGAGCTACGATGGTGGGGGGAGGTGCATTTTATATCATGTTCAAAGACTCAGATCCTCTTAGCCCATATTATGATGCTACACGAAAAGTCTACCATGGCCGGTTCGGTGATGTTCTCGCTGCCACACTTTTCAACGAAACCAAGCAGGCGTATGTTAATATTCTACCGGAGGTCCCGTACATCGGGGGTAAAGAAAATGTCTTTTCTGAGTGGCTCAACTATGGTGCCTATTATCTTGGGGTATATCAGGCTTTATTTACACGTGGGTACCCATTAGAAGAAATTGGTAAGATTATTTTTGATACATATGAAATAATGGCAAATTACCCAAAGTGGTTTCTTCGCATTGTGGGGAGTTTAAAATATGGTAGGCAATATGAAGACAGATTAAGACGAGCTGCTGTGGTTTCCCAAAGACGTCAATATTCTGAAGATTTCGTATCACATTTTATCGAGGGAACTAATGAGGAGTTTGATTACGGGTTGGACATAACCGAATGTGGCATCTGCAAACTATATGCTGCACATGGAGCGGATAAATTGTCAAGATATATGTGTCTTAGCGATTATGTTGTAAGCAACGCTTTTGATAGAGGATTGGTGCGTTACAAGACCATAGCGGAAGGTGCTGAAAAGTGCGACTTTCGATTTAAGAAAGGGAGAAAAACCTTTGTATCTCCGCTAAGGAAAGGGTGGCCGCCTCATTTCCTCGATTCAAATACAGACATGTAATGATAAATATTCCTTGTTCGCTCTTAAAGCAAATTCTACGTTCGCCTCTATTAAAGGGTATTGCTCCCTATATGATTTATGGAAATAGGGCATTCATCATTGGAGGGCTTCATGATTGAAACATATAGAGGGGTTGTCTACCCTAATCAAATAGACCACATCGGGCACATGAATGTACAGTGGTACGTCGCAAAGTTTGATGAAGCGACATGGCACTTTTTGTCAAATCTGGGTATCACGTCAACCTACATCCGAGAAAATAATAAGGGCATGGTCGCAGTAGAACAAAAAATACGATACAAAGAGGAAGTTCTATCTGGTGATCTTTTGGTAATTAAATCACGGATTCTTAAAATGGAAGAAAAATCTGTTCATTTTTTTCATGTGATGTTTAACGTAGAGAACGACCGTGAACTCGCTACCTGTGAGCTGGTTGGCGTGCATCTCGATAGGAAAACGCGCAAATCCTGCCCTTTTCCAAATAAAATATACGAGAAAGGTAAACTATTAAGAAGCGATAATTTCATGTAACCGGCTGCTGATAGGGTTTGAAAAATTCCGGATTCCAAATCAGCTTTTGTGACATATAACTCCAGCGAAAAAAGGTTATCAGGTCCCCCGAAAATTATCGAATTAAAAATTATCACCACCGGCTAAATATTAAATTCATACCAGCCCAAGTGTGCGCATGCCAAAGATTAAACTCAACAGCATAGAATTATATTATGAAGAATATGGAGATGGAGAAGGGGTTGTTATTCTGTTGCATGGTTTTTTGTCTTCCTCAAAAATGTGGTCAAATAGCTTCGTTCCAGATCTAATGAAAAGGTATAAGGTTTATGCTATTGACGCCCGCGGGCATGGTAATTCAAACAACGTTAAAATCGGGTGCAATTTGCAGCAGATGGCTGATGATATTTATCATTTTATGATTTTACAAAATATAGACAATTGTATTCTAGCTGGAATGTCAATGGGGGGTGCTATTGCAATTCAATTTGCAATCAACTATCCTGATAAAATAAACTCTCTGATTCTTTTAAACCCTGGACCAGGGGCATTATTTTCACAAGGCTTTTCTTTTATATCACCTCTTCTTTCATTTATTTCACAAAAAAAATGGTTATTAAAACCACTCTTAAAAAGTGTTTTAATGAATCCATTGCCTCGAAATAAATTGTTGGAGTTTGTTGATGATGGAGCTTTGGTCAGCAAAGAGACATGGTTGCAGTATTTACACCCCGACAATAAAATTCATAATCTTAACCGGTTAAAAGATCTGACAGTACCCACTTTTGTAATTATTGGAGAAAAGGACAAGGCTATCCCAATTGAATTTCAAGAAGCCATTGCAGATACAATTCCCAAGGCAGTTAAGGTTGTGCTGAAAAATGAAGGCCATGCAGTGGTTATCGAAAAACCAAAGAAAGTATTAGCAGAGATAAATTCTTTTCTTAACGGATAGCTTAAAAAGTGGAATAACAGCATTGGTATAACATTCCGTTGAAAGCGAAAACGCAAAGGGATGCGCTATTCCTGAACTCAACGTCATACCTGATAACCAAAGTATGAAGAGAAAAATGACTAATCGCTGGGGACACAATGGCAAGTGGGAGGATATGCTGCGCTAGACATATAAAGGTGTAGATATCAAAGTTGATGATCTATATTTGCTTGAAGCCTGTGATTTGGGGTGTCTACACGAACGTGTTACTCCTCGCGCGCTAGCAGCGGTACTACATGCAAACCAGTCAATTGGTCAAGTCTGGAGAACACGCCACCCTGATATATATGCTTTCATTGATAAGGTCACCACAGAATATGGCCCGGCATCAACAAAGGAAGAATTTGATTTTTTTTCAGATGAGATAGTATGGGAAATCGCGGAGCTATTGGTCTACCATCGATATCCGAAGATATACGATGAGCGCGTAGCTATCGCTTGGAACTTCGATGAATTGACTTCAGAAGTCACATTGGAGGATCGTGTGGTGGTCGATGTTGGTGCTGGAACAGGACGTATCGCATTTCAGGCAGCGCCGATAGCGCGTTGGGTTTTTGCCGTTGAACCGGTAACTTCAATCCGTCGCTTCATGCGTGAACGAAAAAAAATGATGGAATCAAAAACGTTTACGTCATTGATGGACTGCTCTCCGATATCCAATTACCTGATAAATTTGTTGATGTACTAGCAACCTGTCAGGCATTTGGATGGTCCTTGAAAGACGAGTTGGGTGAAATCGAACGTGTGGTGCGACCGGGAGGAGCTGCAATCCATTTCAGCGGAATGCCTTTTGACGAAAACGGACCAATCCACCAAGCTATCATGTCTGACGCCTGGAATTACAAATGCCAACAATACTCCAACCATGGATTACTGCATTGCAAGTACATCCGACATTTTTAATTTCAGCCAGATCAATGTCTTCGAAATATACAAAATGGTATAACAAGGCGCTACAGCGGACACGGACAAGCCGCGCCGCTGGGCTTGGACGTTGTCCTTTCTGAGGAGAAAATAATGAATTTAAGATATACTCTTTCATTTCTGCGTATTTTGAAAATTCCTGGCTTATATCCCCTTATGAAAGACTGGCAGGCATCCATAAGAATAAACTTCATTTTTGCCGCCTATGAATCGGGTTTATTGAAAGCTTTGAGCCAACCATGCAGTAGAAATATTTTGGTTGATAAATTACAAATAAAGCGACTGGAACTTTTTGATGCGCTTTTAGATGTAGGACTCGCTTCAAAAGAATTAGCAGTTAAAAATGATAAATTTTTTATCAAAGGGAAAAGATCTAAAGCTGTTGCAGGTGTAAACGGAGATATGCTTTCAGCAATCATACAAGCAAGTGTCACATATTACAGCGATGCTTATAAAAATGCGGCTGCACGGATGTATGGGGAAGATCTTGGTGATGATCTTAATGAAATTGGAGAGATAATTGCCAGATTTTCAAAAATGACAGAGCCAATCATAAAGGATTTCCTTGCATCACTTGTGCGTGGCAAAAAACATATGTCAGTATTAGATGTGGGGTGTGGTTCCGGCTTCTTTTTACGTAGTGTTAATGATCTTAACACTAATGCAAACGGAATCGGTTTGGACATTGATGAAGCAGTTGTTGATCAAGCAAAAAGCAACATTGAAACATGGGGGCTGGCAGAGAAATTCGAAATTCATCATGGAAATATATCCAGTCTTTCTAACAAGAGGGGCCCTTTCGATCTGATTTCATTAATAAATATACTCTACTATTTCAACGAGGAAGATCGTTTTGATTTACTTAAAAATCTTTGCCAAAGGTTAGCCC